>Ga0315287_10009077_pt1 | contig 10054 bp, 8 predicted proteins | sample YL17G11_0_MG_FD_205037 | JGI IMG/M metagenome (GOLD analysis project Ga0315287, IMG submission 205037) | Sediment microbial communities from Yellowstone Lake, YNP, Wyoming, USA - YL17G11_0 | ecosystem: Environmental > Aquatic > Freshwater > Lake > Sediment | place: USA: Wyoming | collected... | reverse complement strand
CACTATGCCCACCATGCCGACACTGCCCTCCGATGTCCCGTCGGACGTGCCGACCGACCTGTCGGTACCGACGGATGGGGTACTCGGCGGCGTCGGGGCCGGTTCGTCCAAACTGCCGGGCGGGGGTCTGGGGGGGATGCGGGCGGCGTCGGTCGGTGGCGGCGGGGTGCCGTTGCAACCACCGGTCGCAGCCGAGGGCGCGGGTTCCGCCGCCGGACGCGGCGGGACGAATCTGGGAGGTGCCGGCGCAATGGCCGGCGGTGCCGCGATGGGCGGCCGCGGCGGCATGGGTATGGCGCCGATGGCCGGCCAGGGCGGCAAGGGTGAAGACAGCAAGGCCAAGCGAGCCCAGCAGGACGAGGAAGCCCTCTATGCCGAGGATCGTCCGTGGACCGAGGCGGTGATCGGCAATCGCCGACGCAAGGATGGACCCGACAACAAGGAGTCGAAATGACAGACCCGCACATGCCGGATATGGATGCCGCTTTGCAGCAGGCCCAGTTGGCACAGTCGTCCCTCGAGGACTTCATGCACGGGATGAACACCGGAACCTTCACCGGGACCGACGACGCCCGGACTGTGGAGGTGACCATCAACGGACGCCAGTGGCTGACCGACCTGTACATCGAAGACGGCCTGCTGCGCCTGGGCGCCGAAACTGTGGGTGCGCGACTCAATGAGGCCGTGGGCAACGCGCAGACTGCCGCGACCGCCGGTGTCGAAGCGCAGCACGAGCAGCTGATCGCGCAACTGGCCGATATCGCGGCGACACTGCAATCCCAGGTCGGATCGCTGCAGGCCAACGGTTAAGCCGCGACGAAATCATTTGGGCGACATGGGAATTGCGCGGCCGGCGGGCGAATACGCTGAGCAGATGATCAGCCCCGGTGGGTGGCCGGAAGCCGACGAAGCCACGTTCGCTGCCCGGGCGGAGGAGTTTGCCGGGGTATCTCGGCAACTCGGCGTGGTGCTGGACGGCAGTGCGCAGCAGAAGATGCAGGTCTTCGAGGGAGGTATTTGGTCCGGAACTGCCGCCGATGCCGCAAACGACGCGCTCGGTCGCAACATCGACCAATTGACGGCGCTGAAAAGCGATACCGATGACGCGACCCGCTGGCACAACCAAATCGCCGGGGTAATCACGGACGCCAAGTCGACCATCTCCGACAACGTCGATTTAGCGAGTGCCTCGATCACCACGTTGCAAAACGACATCGCTCTCGACGCCGACGAGCGAACCGCCGCAATCAACCGGGTGATCGCCACTACGTATCAGGCCAACACCGGCCTCGTCGCAACCACTGCGGAGCAGATACTAGCGACCGGGGCAGAGAAAACCTCGGCAGCAAGTCCGACGGAATCGCTGGATCAGACGGCGCCTTCGGCTGACCAGAACACCTCTGACCAGAACACCACTGACGAGAACACGTCTGGCGAGAGCACGTCTGACACCGAAAACAGCACGCCAGCCGAGAGTCAATCGTCCAGCGCTACGGAGTCGACAAGCGGTGCGCTGTCGTCACTGATGTCGTCTGCGTCATCGGGGTCCTCGCCGACATCGCCGACGGCGAGCATCGACACGGTCGATCAGTCGACATCCAACCTCGCGAACGGCGCATCTGTCGTGTCGCCAGGCTCGTCGTCGCGGACAGCGACACCGGGCCGCGCCGGCGGTGTTGGCAAGGGACTGTCGGCGGCGGCGCTGAGTTCTTCCCCGGTCGGCGCCGCACCAGTGGCATCCGCGCCCATGATGGCGCCCCGATCCGCAGAGGACCCATCGGCGGCCGCGCCGATGGGAGCGCCGATGGGCGCGGGCGCTGCCGGCGGGGCCGCGGCGGGTTCACGTAAGGGATCGGCGGCGCCGGCGGGAACAAGCGCTGCCTCGTCGCCACCGGGGCAGAAAGCGCCCGCCGGAGCAGGGGCGCAGAAGGGCCGTCAGCAGGAACCGGATATGCCTGATCGGCCCGCGGCCGCGGCCGCCGCGGCACCACCGATACCGGTCTCGGCGGCGCGGGCCGAACGTGATGCCATCGCGGCGGCCACCGCACCAGAGGCGGCCAAACGCGGCGGTGCCGATCCGCTGGCACTGGCGCGCCGGGTTGCGGCGGCCTTGAACGCCGCGGACAGCGACGGCGCGGATGAATTCGGGTTCTTCTGGATGACCGCGGTGAGCACGGACGGCGAGATCGTAGTGGCCAACAGTTACGGACTGGCCTACATCCCCGCCGGGGTCCAACTACCTGAGCCGGTGCAGTTGGTTACCGCGGATGCGCAGATCCCGGCGGTCGAACGGGCGCGCTGGGTTACCTATCCGGCGATGGCAGTGCAGGGCTGGGCTGCCCATCACAACAAGAAGTTGCGAGCGGTCATCGCCACCGCCGAACAGTTCGGCAGATCCGACCCCGGCGCGGCCAAGGTGGTGCTTGAACCCGAAGACATCCCGGCGACGGGTGTCATGACGGGCCGGTCGCGGCTGGAGGTGGTGGACCCCGACTCGGCGGCGGTCCTGGCTGAGACAACCGATGACGGTTTGCTCGACCTGTTACCGCCCGCGCCGGCCGACTCCGGTGCGCTGTCCGATCAACGCCAGCCGCTGTGGTGGGAGGTGTTGCGGCCCTTGACCGGCTCGGCCGAGGGCCGAGAAACCCTTCACCTCAAGGCATTCGGCCCGTATGCGGCGCTGGAACGCGATATTGCCGTGGCTGCGGCGCACACCGCTTCCGAGTCGGATGCGCGCCGCGCCGCCGTCGCCGATTGGCTGTATTGGCGGCACGTCGGTGGGTTACTCGACAGCGCCTTGGGTGGCGCCCGGTAAAAGTGTTTCCGCCGATGGGGCGGTATCGGCGATCGGGACGCGCAGTCCATCGGTGCTACCCGACGCGGCGCCATCGGCGTGCGGTGCAGCCTCCTGCGCAGCACCCGCCGCCGCTGCTTCAGCCGCCTTCTTTTCTTCTTCGGTCTTCTTTTCCTCTTCGGTCTTCGCGTCTTGGACGGTGGTGTCCGCCGCAGGCGGCGCGGGTGGCACGGCCGGATTCTGGCCGCCGGCTTGTGCTTTCGATATCAGCCCCTGCACCTGCCCGGACAGGCCCTGGGTCACCGATCCCATCATCGGCGCCATCTGGCCGAGCAACTGTCCGGCCTGTGCGGCCTCTTCGGCGGTCGGAAGATTTTCGGCGAGCGAAGCCAGTTTCTCGGACAACTGCCCGGACAACTGTTCGAAGGCGCTGGCACGTGGCGTCGCAGTGTCGGCACCCGTGTCGGTGGCCGCGGACGTTGCGGCGGCAGAACTGGTTTTCTTGCGTGCAGTGGTGTCGTCGCTATTGAACTGCGTCCCCGCTATGTCACCGGCGGACGCGCTATCGGTCTCGTCGTACAGATCGGCGGCAGTGGCCATATCCGAAGCAGTTTTCTTCAATGCAGCCTTGGCGACCGGTAATTCGTCGATCACCGGTGCCTCGACGATCGGCAGCACCTGGTTGATCGCCGCAGACATCGCATCAGTTCCCGTAACGGCAAATGGCTTCGGAGGTGGCGGCATGTCGAGGTCGCCTAGTACACCCGCTGCGGAGTGGAGTCCGGAAACATCAACGGACAATTGTTCAGTCACGACAGAACCCTTTCGGTGAGATCACTGGCCCCCCGCAGTGGCGGGGTCGGGAGTCGGATCCCAGTAGAGGACGGCGCCGTCGGGCAACCGGCCGATCTCCTGATCGCCCTCGGGCGGAGCCACGGTCGAATCGGGAAGTAGCACGAACAGTCGGCCGCTGATCTGGTCTTCTGGAATCCACACGTTCGACCCCGGGTAGGCCGCTTCCCAGTCGGCGCCGCCGCCCGGGCCGCCCGCATTGGCCGGACCCAGTGCCCCCGGCGCGGAGACGACGGGCAATTCCGCGCAATCGGTGCCGTGGAGTTCATAGAGCGTCGCGCAAAACTCCGGCACTGCCTCCGCCGGTATGGCCAGCGGCATGACGGGCGGGTTGGGCGGAGGTTGCGGGTCGATGCTCGACGCGTTGCGGACCAATACCACCGCGGCGGCCATGACCGCCGCCACGATCCCCGCGCCGATCAGTGGGCCGCGCACACCGGAGGGCCACCATCTCTGAATTTCCCCCGGCAACCGGTGTCGCGCAGGCTTTCCGCTCACCGTTCCCCTGTAATCCGGTGGCTTAGAACCGCATATTGCGGAGCGTGTCGTAGATGCCGGCGATCCACAGCAGCACCGGGATGATGGACGCAATCACGAGGCCGTCGATGATTTCCAGAATCCGTTTGGAGACCGGCGAGATGCGGCCCATCCCGGCGGTGGCCGCGATGACGGCCAGCGCCACGGCGGCCGCGCCGAGGTAGCCGGCCAGCATCCACCACGCGCTGTACGGGTACCACTGGCTGAGTCGTGCCACCACACCCAGGGGGATGATGGCGGCGGCCGCGAGCAGTGCCCAGGCGCACCACCGCTCGACGTAAAGCCGCGACCGAAACGCACATGTCACCGCGACCAGGCCCGCCACCACGACGCTGTGAATGAAGAAGTGCCCGCGCACCACCATTGTGACGGCACCGACGGCCATCACCAGGGTGCCGGCCACCACGAACCCGATCAGCAATTGCTTGGCAAGTTCGCTGCGCTCGGTGAGCCGCACCGCGGACTGCGGCACCGAGGCGATGATGGCCTTCCAGGTCTGTGTCTGGTTACCGGTATCGCTCTCTCCAGCAACGGGATCCAGCAATTCGTCGATCTCGATGGTCTCACCCGGTGCCGGAATCGGTGGTAGCGCGATCCGGGCGATCAGGACGGTCAGTTTGGCGGCGGTAGTCACGATGAACAAGCCGAGCAGGATCGCCCCTGACGGTACCGACTGCTCCCACCCGTAGCCGAACGCGATGGCGGCCGCGGTGATGGCTAACCCGGTGACGACGACGAAGGTGGCCACCTGCGCCCGCCGGCGGGGACCCCCACGGGTCACCAACGCCAGAAACATCACGGCCGCGGCGCCGCCGGCGAGTTGCGGTGCACCCAGTTCGTCGCTGCCGACGGGCATGGGCACCGCCAATGCGGCCGCGACTGCGGTCACCGGGAATGCTGCCACCAGCAGGCTCTCCGACAGGCCGGCGTTCTTGTAGATTTTCGTCGCGGCCATGCTGCCCGCGAGCAGCACCACACCCAGGACGCCCAATGCCGCCGACCACATCGGATTGCGCCCGGTGTTCGACCACGCCTGCACCGCCACCGCGCTCAGTGCCAGCAGGATCACCGGGATACTCAGCGCCACAGCACGATTCAGTGCGGTGCGGTCGAACTGCGGCGACTCGTCGAGGACCGCGATCGCGTCGATGACGTCCTCGACGAGTGGCCGGTACCGTTCGGTGTGGCTCACCGTCACCAGGGTGAGTAGTGATCCGTCGACCACCCCGGCGTCATCGAGTGACTGGTCGGCCTTCAGTGGCGGGCCGCCGGGCCGGGCGAATGCCCACACCCCCTGTTCGGCGAAATCGAATCCGGCCAGTACATCGGCGGGGGCGTCGTCGGATAACTCGGCGAGTGCCGCGACGGTGTCGTCGAGATAGGAATCCATGGTCGCCGTCGCCGGCAGCACCAGATCGGTGAGCCGCCTGCCGGTGAGGATCGTCACCCGGGTGGTCGCGGGTTGACCCGAAGCCGCCGCCGGGTTTCTTGGCGCTGCGGCGGCCCCGGCAACAGGCGCGATCAGCGATGTCATCGGCGCTGCGCCGCCACTAGGCCCGTCGGCCGCAGAGGCGGTTCATCGTCGAGCACCGTTACCAACTTCCGTTGAATTTGTACCGAGCGTACGTATAAAGCGCAAGGCGAGAACCCGCGATGCGGATCTCGCCCGGCGCCAAATGCATGCGTGCGGCGGCTATCCGCCGAACATCCCCGAGACGCCCTTTTCCGTGCTCTGCATGTTCGCACCGGCTTCGCTGATGCGGTTCGCCAGTTCCCGCAGAGCCGCGAGGAGTTCGGCACTGGCGGCAGCCCAGCGCGCCTGAAGGGCCTGATAGGCCTCCGAGCCACTGCCGCCCCATGCGGCGGCCAGATTTTTCAGTGATGTATCGCCCTCATCGAGAAGGCGCTGGGTCGTACCGACGGACCCCTGAATCGCGCTTGATCCGGCCTCGATTCCGGAAAAATTCCACTTCTGTTCTGACACGGTGCTGCTCCTTCTTTATCGTTGTGGGGTTGAGTCAGAGGTTCATCTGGCTGGACAGCGACCCGGCTTGTTCATCGTCGGCGCTGGTGTACTGAATTCCGGCCTGCGAGATATTGCTGGAGATTTCCATGAGCTGGCTTTCCAGCGCGCGAGCGGCTTCCTGATATCGCACTAACGCTTGCTGGGCGGCTGTTCCTGCTTGGCCCTGCCATCCGCTGGCCAGTTCGGCTCCGGTGGACTCCACCCCTTGGATCACTGCCTTGAGTTCGCCGGCAATCCCGTCGAAATTTGCGGCCTCCGCACTGAGTGTGGCGGCATCTGTCTGCATGGGTCCTGTCATGCTTCACTTCCTTCGCTGTCGTGGTCGGGTTCGCCGCGAGCTTAAGCCCCGGAGCACGCCGCAGGGATGGGTGAAATTACTCGAATTCTCCCCCTTGCCGCGATAATCACGGCATGACCCGGGGAAGCGAGCTGATCGGCCGACAGGCCGAACTTTCGGAGCTGAGCCGGGTGCTGACCGAGGACGGCAAGCGGGCCGTTGTGGTGTCCGGGGAGCCCGGCGTCGGCAAGACGGCGTTGATCGACCAGGTGTGTGCTCTCGCCGAGGGCTGGCAGGTGGTGCGGGTCCTGGGTGTGGAGGCCGAGCAACCCTTCGCGTTGGGCGGGCTGAATCAGCTGGTGCACGGGCTGAAGGCGTACCAGGCCGGCCTGGACGAGCAGGACCGTGGGGTGCTCGCTCCGGTCCTCGGCGGCGATACCAATTCCCTGGTGGCGGTGTTACCGCTGGTGGCAGCGTTGCTGAACCTGTTGGAGGCGGCGGCCGACACCCAGTCGGTGCTGCTGGTCATCGACGACAGCCACTGGTTGGACAGCGTCAGCGCGGAGGTCCTCGGTGCCGTGGGGCGTCGATTAACCCATCCACACGTCCGCATCGTGGCCGGGCGCCGGATACCGCACCAGTCGGCGTTCACCAGTGCGGGCTGGAGTGACGTGCCGGTCGCTCCATTGAATTACGACGATTCGGCACGGCTGTTGGATAGCGCGGGGGTGCCATTGACGGCGGCCGCACGTCGGGCGATCTTGGCCGCGGCGACGGGCAACCCGCTGGCGTTGGCCGAGCTTCCGCGGAATGCTGACCAAATCGAATACGGCGCCGCGACGCTGCCGTTGACCGAACGCCTGGTGTCGGTGTTCGCCGGGCGGCTGGGACAACTCGACACGGATGTTCGCACCGAGTTACTGCGGGCGGCACTCGACGGCGTCGCCGGCAGCGTCGGGACTTCGACCCGGGCTCGGTATGTCATGCGCAATGTCACACCCGCAGTCACCGCGGGGCTCCTGGTGGTGAATCCCCTGGGGGAGATCGCCTTTCGCCATCCGCTGGTTCGTGCCGCGGTCATCCACCAGGCCGATCCGCAGGACCGCCGCGACGCCCACCGCGACCTGGCCGCACTCTACGAGGACGTACTGGTGCGCCACGCCTGGCACTTGGCCGCGGCGACCACCGAACCCGACCAGCACGTCGCCGACCTGCTCGCTCGGGCCGCGAAACTGTCCATTCGACGGGGCGGGCTTGCGGTCGCCGTCGAGTGGCTGCGCAATGCCGCCGAGTTGAGCACCGATGCTGACCGCCGGACCGAATTGCTGGCCGACGCGGTCTTCGTCGCCGCCCGGTCAGGCCAGGTCGGCGAAGCGGAGGATCTGCTCGAACGTACCGCGACCGGCGACAGCGAGTCAGCGCTCGCGGTTCTGGCGGATTCCTACCGTGCGTTTCACACCCACGGCGACGTAACCTCAACCCACCGGCGGGTCCTGGACGCCCTGACCAAGGCCGACGCACTGGACGACAAAACCGTAAACCGACTGGTCTTCCTGCTGATGTCGATCACCAACTATTCGGGCAGCGCTCGGCATCGGGAGAAGACGAACGCCGTCCTGATTCGACTGGAGGCCCGATTGGATCCGGCAATCCTGATGTACCGGACCGGTATCGACGACATCGCCGCAACCGCGAACACCGTCCGGTCGCGGTTGGGTGGGTATGTGGAGTCCCTTGCACAACTGCCGGCGCAGCGGATGATGCTGTTGGCATTCCCGGCGCACTGTGTCGGCGCAATGGCCGACTTCCGCACTCCACTGCAGGAGGCCTACACACAACTCAGCGAACGCGGTGGATCCATCGATGCCATCGAGAGTGGGCGCGTCCTAGTGATTGACCTGGTGGCCACCGGGCAGTGGGACCGGGCCGAGCAGGTCGGGGCGGCCTGCCTGGCGATGGCACAGCGGATCACGGGCAGCCAATTGCGTCGTCACCAGTTACTCGCCGACCTCGGGGTACTGGCCGCCGACCGGGGCGATCTGGAGACCGCACCGCAGTACGCCGCTGAAGTGACGGCCTGGTCCAAACCCCGAGGGCTGCAACGGCTCCTGGATGCCGCGGAACGAATCGCCGTCCGGGCCGCCCTCGCCGACGCCGACTACGAGGCCGCGTATCACGCGGCGACCAGGATCAGCCCGCCGGGACACTGGCCGTTGCACAATATTCACGAGGTCGCTGATGACATGCTGGATTCGGTCGAGGCGGCGCTGCGCTTCGGCCGACCCGATGAGGCCCGCGCGCTCGCGGACGAGGCGGCGCGGCTGAACCTGGCCCAGATCTCTCCGCGGGTGGCGGCTCTGACCATCGCGATATCGGCGATGACGGCGCCCGACGCGGACGCCGGCGAGCTTTACCAGTCCGCGCTCACCCACCCCGGAATCGCCGATTTCCCCTTCGAGCACGCGAGAATTGCCCTGGCACAGGGCATGTGGTTGAGAAGGATGCGGCGAAACACCGACGCGCGCGCCGCGCTGGGAGTTGCCGCGGACGGTTTCGATCGACTGGGTGCGCACCCGTGGACCGAGCGCGCGCGGGCCGAACTGCGGGCCGCCGGTGCCTCAGCCAAACAATCCTTGGGTGAACCCGGTCCGCTGAGTTCTCAGCAGCGCCTGATCGCCGAACTGGCCGCAGACGGGCAGACCTCCAAAGAGATCGCCGCCCATCTGAGCATCTCGGCGCGCACCGTCGACGGGCACCTGTACCGAGCGTTCCGCAAGCTGAACGTCACCACGCGCGCCGGGCTCAGTAAGGCTCTGCTGCACTACGATTCGGGGCCGACCGGAGTCGGGATCCGCTAGTCCGCCTCGGCCAGTCGTTGCTTGAGCGACTCGAACTCATCGGAGATGCTGGTGGGTAGCTTCTCACCGAGGAAGTCGAACCACTCCTCGATCAAGGGAAGTTCCGCGCGCCACTCTGCGGTGTCGACGCGCAGTGCCTCGGCGACGTCGGACTCGGTGACATCGAGCCCACCGAGGTCCATATCGCCGATCGCCGGCACGACACCGATCGGGGTCGACACGCCCTCTACCTTGCCCTCCACGCGTTCGACGATCCACTTGAGCACCCGACTGTTCTCGCCGAAGCCCGGCCACAGGAAGCGTCCGTCATCACCGCGGCGGAACCAGTTGACGAAGAAGATCTTCGGCAGCTTCGAGGAGTCGGCGTTCTTGCCGAGGTCGATCCAGTGCTGGCAGTAGTCACCGGCGTTGTACCCCAGGAACGGCAGCATGGCCATTGGATCGCGGCGCACGGTGCCGACCGTGCCCTCAGCGGCGGCGGTCTGCTCACTGCCCAGGGTGGCGCCGATGAACACCCCGTGCTGCCAGTCGCGAGCCTGCGTCACCAGTGGCACCGTCGTCTTGCGTCGGCCGCCGAACAGGATCGCCGAGATCGGCACACCCTGCGGATCATCCCATTCCGGCGCCAGGGTGGGACACTGAGACATCGGCGTGCAGTAACGCGAGTTCGGATGAGCGGCAGGATGATCGGACTCCGGAGTCCAGTCCTG
>Ga0315287_10009076_pt1 | contig 10054 bp, 7 predicted proteins | sample YL17G11_0_MG_FD_205037 | JGI IMG/M metagenome (GOLD analysis project Ga0315287, IMG submission 205037) | Sediment microbial communities from Yellowstone Lake, YNP, Wyoming, USA - YL17G11_0 | ecosystem: Environmental > Aquatic > Freshwater > Lake > Sediment | place: USA: Wyoming | collected... | reverse complement strand
GACCAGGTCTCGACGCCGACCATGGCGACGATCTGCTGGGCGAGGACATCGAGCGGATTGCGCGGCGTGGCGGTCGGCTCAACATCGCCCTCCAACATGCCGCGTGCCACCGCCGCGGCTTCGACGAGATCCTCTCGGAAGGTGGGGTAGATGCGGCCCCGGCTGGTCTGGCCGACCATGTGGCCGGAGCGGCCGACGCGCTGCAATCCCTGGCTGACGCTCTTGGGCGATTGGAGCTGCACGACCAGATCCACTGCGCCGATGTCGATGCCCAACTCAAGCGAGCTGGTGCTGACCAGCGCCGGCAGCTTGCCCGCCTTCAGATTCTCCTCCATCTCCCGCCGGGCTTCTTTGGACATGCTGCCGTGATGCGCACGGATCGGCCCTTCGGCGCCGATGGCGAACATGCCCCGGTCGCGCATGCTGCCGCCCGGCGCCAGCACCGCGGTGCTGCCCGGCTCCACTTCCTCCGACCGCTCGGCAGTGATCTGCGCGTTGAGCCGGTCGGCCGTGCGCTCTGCCAGGCGGCGGTTGTTGCAGAAGATCAACGTCGAGCGGTGGCGCATGATGTCGCCGACCACATGCGGGATCACCGTGGGCCAGACGCTCTCGCCGGGCAGGCTGCGAAAGTCATCGATCGGCGTGACCACCTGAAGATCGAGCGGCTTGCGATAGCCCGTGTCGATGATGGTGACGGCGCGGGGCGAGAGGGAGGGAGTGGGGGAGCGGGAGAGTGGGGGAGCGGGGGATTCTCCCGTTCTCCCATTCTCCCATTCTCTCACTCGCCATTCCTGTCCCCCCAAGAAGCGCGCCGCCTCTTCCAGCGGCTTGACCGTGGCGGAGAGACCGATGCGCTGGATACGCGTTCCGGCCAGGTGTTCCAGTCGTTCAAGGCTCAGCGACAGGTGGACGCCCCGCTTCTCGCCGACCAGCGTGTGGATTTCGTCCACGATGACCGTGCGCACCGTGCGCAGCATCTCGCGGGCGCGCGGGCTGGTGAGCAGCAGATAGAGCGATTCGGGCGTGGTGATCAGGATGTGCGGCGGCTGCTTGACCATCGCCATGCGGGCCGATCCGGGGGTGTCGCCGGTGCGCACGGCCACCCGCAGCGGCGGCAGCTCGATCCCCATCTGGACGGCTGTCTCGCGGATCCCCGCCAGCGGGGCGCGCAGGTTGCGCTCGACGTCGTTGTTGAGAGCTTTGAGGGGGGAGATATAGAGGAGCTGGACGCCGGGCGTGTTGCGTGTTGCGGATTGCGTATGGCGTATGGCGTTCTGCGGCGTGCCGCTCCCTGCCCCCTGACTCCTGCCCGCTGACTCTTGGCGGAAGATCTCATCGATCCCCCACAGAAACGCGGCCAGCGTTTTGCCCGAGCCGGTGGGCGCGAGGATCAGCGTGTGGTCGCCGCGCTGGATGGCGGGCCATCCGGCGGCTTGGGGCGGCGTCGGCTCGCCGAAAGTCTCGCGGAACCACGCCCGTACAGGCGCGGAGAACGCCGCCAAGGGATCGGTCATGCATGCCTCCTCGCCGATCGCGGCGGATGCGCCGCGGATAAGAGAACAATTGTTCGGATTGTAACACGGCGATGAGAGGAAGTCAAAGCGAACGGCGAGGTTTCAGACTGAAAAGCTTCTCAGCTTGAGACTGGCTTCGACTCCGGCGAACCAGCTTTTGCAGCGGCTAGAGCATCCCGCAGATGGCCGCCGTGTGCGGCGAGCGCCGCGCGCACCGCCTCATCGTCCTCGATCCCCGACATCAGCGCGAAGATCGCCACCTTCGCCGAGCCGTAGCGCTCGATGGCGCGGCGGGCTTCGTCTTGGCTCGCGCCGGTCACTTCCCGGACGATGTTCGTCGCCCTCTGGACGAGTTTGGCGTTGGACGCCTGCACGTCGACCATCAAGTTGCTGTAGACTTTGCCCAGCCGGATCATGGAGGCTGTGGAGAGCATGTTGAGGACGAGTTTTTGAGCCGTGCCGCTCTTCAGGCGGGTGGAGCCGGTGACTACCTCTGGGCCGGAGCACACGACGATGGCAGTGTCGGCGATCTGCGCCATCGCCGAGTCCGGCGTGTTGACGATGCAGCCGACGGCCGCGCCGATCTCTTTTGCGTAGCGCATGGCGCCCAAGGTGTACGGTGTGCGGCCGCTGGCTGCGATGCCGACGACGACATCATCGGCGTTCAGAGCGATCGCTTTGAGATCGCTCGCGCCGAGCTCCGCATCGTCCTCTGCACCCTCGATGGAATTGCGCAAGGCGGTGTCGCCGCCGGCGATCAATCCAACCACCAACCCCGGATCGACACCGTAGGTCGGCGGGCATTCGGACGCGTCGAGCACGCCCAGCCGGCCGCTGGTGCCGGCGCCGATGTAGATCAGCCGCCCGCCGGTCGCGATCGCTTCGACGATCCGATCCACCAGAGCAGCGATCATCGGAAGAGATGCCTGGATCGCTTCCGGCACCAGCGCGTCCTGCCGGTTGATGGTCGTGACAATCTCCAGGCTGGACAGCCGGTCGATATCCATGGTATCGGGATTGCGCTGTTCGGTGGTGAGTTTGCTGAGATCCACGTTCAAATCACTCCGTGCCCGGCAGCAACCGGATGTCATTCAGCATTGCTTGGGCGGCTTGCTCGCCAGCCGCGATGGCTTGGGCGGCCTGCTCGAAACCAAACAGGATGTCGATATCCTTGGGCACATCAGGTCGGATCATCAGATCGGGTGGCGTGTCATTAAGCCGGAACTCGGTCAGCGCGGCCATCATGACGAGTACCACATGCCAGATATTGCTGATCTGAACGGGCATGCCCGCGCCCTGGATCGGCTCGACGACCGGCGGCTGCCCTGGCTGGTTGACGCGGAAGTTGGGCAGCACGTCGACCGCAATCACCGCATCGGCGCCGAGCTTCAAGGCCAGGTCTACCGGCACGTTGTTCAGCACGCCGCCGTCAACCAGCCGATGCGGGCCGATTTCCACAGGGGAAAACACGCCGGGGACGGACATGGTGGCGCGCACCGCCTCGACCACGTTGCCCTCGAGCAGGTCGACCTCGCACCCGGTCAAGATGTCCACCGCGGTCACTGCGAGCGGGATGCGCAGATCGGCGAACGTCAGGTTGGCGCCCAGCAACGCGGTCAGCATCTCGGTGATCCGCCCGCCGCCGACGAGGCCGGTCGCGCCGAGTCGCAGATCGATCAGCTTCACCAACTCAAGGCGCGACCGGCTGAGGCGCAGGATCTCGGCCTCGATGCGCTCCCCTGAGAAGCCCGCAGCGTAGAGCGCGCCGACGATGCCGCCCATGCTCGTTCCGGCGATGACATCGATGGCGATCTTCTCTCGGTCGAGCACTTTCAGTACGCCGATATGCGCCAGACCGCGCGCCCCGCCGCCTCCCAGCGCCAGGCCGAGCTTCTTGCGCCGGTTTTCGAGCGGTGCGCAGCTGCTATCCTGCACGGAATCCTCCAATTGAACCACGGAGACACAGCGTGCCCCGCAGTTCCGGGCACGGAGCTTGTTCGGCTGTCTCGGTGTCTTCCGTCCCACGGGGAGGCTTCGCACTGTCTCCGTGGTTATCTTCGTTCCGGCTCTGTCTCACCCGCGCTTGGCGAGCTCGCGCTTTTCGTACGACCGCACCTCGTCCATGGTTGCGTTGCCGACCGGAACTTCCTGGCGCAGGCAATGGGTGTCCCACACAGCGCCCCACGGCAGGCCCTTGATCTCTTCCAGCAAGGCCAGCCGGCCGGTGAAGTCGCCCTCGACCTCCAGCGCGCGCAACTGTGCGATTGGCTCCAGCAGCGCCATCAGGAGGCCGCGCAACGCCGAACGCGTGCCGATGGTCCACGCCGCCACCCGGTTGATGCTGGCATCGAAGAAATCGAGCCCGATGTGCACCCGGCTGATGTAATCGCCACGGACGACCTCTTGTGTGATGGCCTGGAGGTCATCGGAGAGGATCACCACGTGATCGCTGTCCCAGCGCACGCCCCGGCTGACATGTAGCAGAATCTCATCGAGATAAAGCAGGACGGACGAGATTTTGTCTGAGATCGTCTCGGTGGGGTGGAAGTGACCCGAATCGAGGCAGAGGAGCACCTGGTTTGCCACGGCGTAGCTCAGATAGAACTCGTGTGAGCCGACGGTGTAGCTTTCAGCACCCAGGCCGAACAGCTTGCCTTCTACCGCATCGAGGTTGTACTTCGGGTCGATCTTCTCAGCCAGGATGGCGTCGAGTGAGTCCTTGAGCAGTGCGCGGGGGGTTTTGCGATCTACCGGGGTGTCTTTGTAGCCATCCGGGATCCAGATGTTGGTGACGCACGGCGTGCCGAGCACCTTCCCGAAATACTCGCCGATCTTTCGGCTGGCGATGCAGTGGTCGATCCAGAACTTGCGGACGCCCGCATCGTAGCTCGCCAGGGTCATGCCGCTGGCAGCCATCGGGTGCGAGAAGAGGGTGGGATTGAAGTCCAGCCCGTGGCCCTTCGCTTTCGCCCAGTCCGCCCAGCCGGCGAAGTGCTCCGGCTGCACCGCGTCCCGCTCGATCTTGCGGTCGGCCTCCAAGTAGATGGCATGCAGCGCCAACCGGTGTTTGCCCGGGATCAGGCTGTAGGTCAGATCGAGATCGCGACGGAGCTCATCGGCGGTGCGGGCCTTGCCGGGGTAGTTGCCGGTCGCGGCGATGCCGCCCGTCAGCTCTCCGCCCGGCGCTTCGAACCCGCCGACATCGTCGCCCTGCCAGCAGTGCAGGCTGATCGCGATGCCGGACAGGGCTGCGAGCGCCGCATCCGTGTTCACGCCTAACTGCGCATACCGCTCGCGGGCGATGCCATAGGCGTCGTTGATCTGCTTCTCGGTGGGATGGTTTGCCATGCCATATCTCCATGTGTTGAGGGGTGCGCCGATATCGGGGCGCGCTGATATTGTAACGGATTGTACGTCGAAACGCGCGAGCGTCAAAATAGCGACTTGGCTAGACCGGTGAGAGTCGGTTTCTTACGGTGCGGGCGCTTTGAGGAACTTGGAGATGTACTGGATTCCTTCGACAAAAGCTGGCTGCCAGACTTCCCAGCAGTGTGTGCCCTGCAGGATGCGCAGCTCGGCCGACACGTTTTCGGTGCGGACCAGGCGGCTGTACAGGTGGTGCGCCTCCAGGTCCATATCGTGTTCGACATCTTCTGGTCGGACATAATGGTTTTCGTCGTCGCCTGCGGCGACGAACATCGCCAGGGGCAGATTCGAGGGCCGGACGACCCGTGGAAGCAGCTCAAGGTAGTTCTTTTCCTTGTAAGTTGCTTCATCGAACAGGGCGGATTCTTTGCCGAACGCGCCCAGGGCACGCATCCCCGATTCTGCCGGCGGCAGGGGGATGTAGACGGCCGGACTGAGGACGATCGACGCACGATAGAGGTCGGGATGGGCGAGGGCGTAGCGCATCGCGCCCCAGCCGCCCATCGAGTAGCCGCCGACAGCGCGACCTTCGCGCGTTGGGATGGTGCGGTAGGTGGTATCGATATGGGCAATCGCATCGCGAGTGAAGGCCGTTTCTACTTTTTGGCCGGCAGGCACGGTCTCGCTGCCGACATAAGCTGAGTCGACATAATAGCTGGCCCCTTTGCTGTACGGCGCATCCGGTAGAACGGCGATCATCGGCGGGATCTTGCCCTCGGCGATCAGCCGGTCGAGATCGGACTTGACCTGCAGCCAGTCGCTCATGCGGCCGCCTTTGCCGTGCAACAGATAGATCACCGGGTACCGCAGGCCGCTGGTGGCATAGTTGGGGGGCAGGTAAACGATGTAATGAACATCCGAGTCGAGGGCGACCGAACGGAAGTGCCCCTCTTGCACAGTGCCTGCAGGCACGGAGCGTCCCGGTGTGGGCGTGGGTATGACCGTCGGCGCAGTCGCGCGAACTGGTGCGGGAGCCTGCGCAGGCGCGGATGTCGACGCCCGAGGAGACGCGGGTGGCAGCGGCGTCTCACTACTGATGGCGCCGGTCCGCCCCATGCGGTTCTGGTCGAGCGCGCAGCCGCCCAGTGTCAGCGCGAACGCAAGCAGCGCCGCAAGCCACAGCGATCGTGAACCTACGCTACGATTATCTGCCAAGGGCCGGTTCATCCGTTTTGGTCCATTTGTCTCGGGGACTAACCACGGCTAGTGTACTAGATGTCACGTAATTACGCAAATCGCCGCAGGGCGCGCGAGCAGGGAGGTTTCATTTCCGTGGCAAGGGCCTCATCATTGTATTCGAGGCTTCAGCCGGTCACTTGGCGACCACGCGTAGACCGCCTAAAGGCTCGATTCCAATCACCTGCCCCACGGTGAAACGTACCCCGCCGGGGCCGGTGATTGACGGGCCTCCTACAGTCTGCTATAGTCAAAGCATGAGTGGCAATCCTCCAGACCTCGGAGTGCGCAGCATCATCCACATCGATCTCGATGCCTTTTTCGTGGCCGTCGAGCGACTGGACAACCCCGCGCTGATCGGAAAGCCAGTGATCGTCGCGGGCCGGCCGGAATCGCGCGGTGTCGTGTCATCGGCCTCGTATGAGGCGCGCAAGTTCGGTGTTCACTCGGCGATGCCGACCGCTCAGGCGCTGCGCCTCTGTCCGCAGGCGATTTTAGTCGGAGGCAATCGCGGGCGCTACGTCGAGATGTCGGGCAAGGTGATGGCGCTCCTCGGCGAGTACACGCCGCTGCTGGAGCCGATCTCGATCGACGAGGCGTTCCTCGATGTTTCGGGGACCGAAGCGCACTACGGGCCGCCCGGCGTTCTGGCGAAGACGTTGCAGGATCGCATCGAGGCGGAGCTCGGACTCTCGGGCTCGCTGGGAGCGGCGACCAACAAGCTGGTCGCCAAGATCGCCAGCGACTTCCGCAAGCCTCAGGGTATCACCGTTGTGCCTTCAGGTCAGGAGGCGGCTTTTCTGGCGCCGCTGCCCATCCGGCGGCTGTGGGGTGTGGGCGAGGTCACCGGTCGGGAGCTGGCCCGGTTGGGCATCCAAACCATCGGTGATCTGGCGCGTCTCTCGGCAGAGGAACTGCGCGCTCGCTTGGGGGCCAATGGCGATGGTCTCTGGCGCGCAGCGCGTGGGATTGATGCCAGCCCGGTGATTCCGGAGCATGAGGCGAAGTCGCTGAGTCGAGAGGAGACCTTCGCACAGGACGTCCGCGATCCGGCGGTTCTGCGCCGCGAGCTCCTGCGGCTCAGCGATGCGGTGGCGGCCCGCCTGCGTCGCCACAACCTGCAGGCGCGCACGGTCGGGCTGAAACTCCGTTATCCGGATTTCACGACGCTCACGCGGCAGGCAACCCTGGCGGCGCCGACGGACGCGGGCGCCGTCATCTTCGCGCAGGCGCAGGCGTTGTTCGAGGCGGCCTGGGATTGGCGTGCCGTCCGGCTCATCGGCGTCGCCGCGGCGAATCTGAGCCAACCCGGCCGGCAGCTCCGGCTCTTCGAGCAGGCTGACCAGCGCCACGCCCAGCTTGAGGCCGCGCTCGATCGTATCCGGGCGCGCTTCGGCGATCAGGCGATCCAGCGCGCGTCGCTGTTGGAGGAGCCGGAAGAGCTGTGGGTGCCGAAAGGCGTGCTAGAAGAACAACGGACGGCGAAGGGCAGATAGCAAGCCGGCCAGGTTGCCCCTACTTCAGCGCAGCGTCGAGATCCGCAGCCGTCTTGAAGCCGCCAACCGTACGCACGAATTCGAGCAGGCTGCCGGTCTGGTGGCGCAGCAAATGCAGCTTGCCGCCAATGGGATCGGTGGCGCTGGGGCCGACGGCGTAGGAGCCGTGGAAGGCGAAGTAGGCCTGGTTGAGCCTGCGCAGCAGATAGCCGTGCGCCGCCAGCTCCTTCCGGCGAGCTTCCATGTAGGTCTGGGCCTCCTGTATCTTGCCATCCGCCAGCATCTTGTCCACAGCCAGCCGTGTCTCGCGCATGAACTTGCCGAAGCTGAACTCCGGCGCTTGAGTCTCTTCCGGCCTGATTGAGCGTGGCTTGGGCCAGTCTGCAGGCGGCACTTTTTCCGGATAGTACCGTTCCAGGACTCGGCGCCCGATCTCCTCACCGACGATAGACGCCACAGTTTCGTTGATCGTGCGCATGGCGCCGCTGTCGGAGTAGCGCCAGCCCAATGGCTGGAACGCCAGATTGGTATGCGTCCATTCGTGCGCGATCGTGCTCAGCACCCAATCCAGCGATGACGTTTCGATGACCATCGTGGGATATGACGAGAAGCCGCCCGTGCCTTCGACCAGCGCGCTGACATCCAGGCGATCCTCGACCTGCTTCTCGATCTGCTCCATCTTCGACACAGCCAGGGTCGGATCCAGGTAGATGCCCTTGTCGACGGCGATGCGGTTACGGGGCGAGAGGACCAGGTAGTTCGGGCTCTCAGCGAACTTGAAGCTCACCGGTGGCCAGACCAGCCCCGCCGTGGTCAGCCCCTCATCCTCCAGGATCGCGGCGACCTGGCTCTCCAAGATGCGTTCGACGGCGGGCCTGCGCCGCGTCTGTTCTGCGCGCAAAGCGTCCAGTTGCGCTTGGAGCGGCGCCGCAGCGGCCTGAGGCTGGCTCTCCTTCGGATCGGCGAAGATGCGCTCGATTTTGTTTTGCAGACGGTCGATCTCCCGAATGGCGTCGAAATAGGCTACCACCAGGTCATGCTGCGCGAGCGGCGACAGTTCCGCGCCGGGGCGGGTCACGAGTCCACGCGCTTTCTCGGAAAGCGCCTCGCGTTCCCAGGATGCCAGTTGGAAGCCATGCGCGCCGATGGCCTGGTACAATGTCATGTTGATCCGGGAGCGCCCCAGGTATCCATCGCTCGGAACAGCCATCGCTAACCAGAGCAAGATGACCAACAAGGGGAGGAAGCGCGCGGCGCGCGCCAGCGCCGCCCTCGTGCGGGACTGAGATCGTGGCAAAAGCTGAGTGGTCGCCGTGGTCGTACTCACCGCCTGATTATAGCTTGCACAGCCCGGCGTCGACAAGAGAGCGGGCTTACGGTACGGTCGGTTTGTGGTCTGCTAAACTGATTGACTCTTACAGATCGCTGTGCTATGCTTCGCATTATCGAGGGAGCGCAGCCCTTGTCGTGTTCATGATCAAGGGGGGAGCCGATTGCGTGACCTGACATTGATCCCGGCTCGCGCGGTCTCGGTGGCCGAGCGGGCGCAGATCCTGAACCGGTCCTATATCGACTACTACGTACCGATGCGCCTGTCGCCTGATCAGATGGCGTCCATCGACCGTTTCTACGATATCGACCTCGACCGGTCGGTGATGGCGATGTCGGATCACGTACTGGTCGGCATGGCGCTCCTCTCTGTGCGCGGTGCTCGGGGCTGGATCAGCGGCGTGGGCGTGCTGCCGGAGCATCGGCGCCGAGGCATTGCCAGCGCGATGGTCGGCCGATTGGTGGAGGGCGCGCGACAGGCCGGTGTGCGTGAGATCAGCCTGGAGGTGATTGCCCAGAACACATCCGCCTGGCGTCTGTACGCTGAGGCACGCTTCGAGGTCACGCGTGAGCTGCTGCTCTGGCGTCGCGTGGCGGATGCCGATGCCCTGCCGATTCCCGAGGAGCGGCTGACTGTGGCCTCGCCCAATGCGTTGCTGGAGCGCTTCGACCGTTGGCACAGCGAGCCGGTCACATGGCAGCGCGACGCGGCCACGCTGGCGCGGATGGCGGAGGCGGGCCGGTTGAAGGGCTACCAGCTCGAGTGGCGCGGTGCGCCCGCCGCGTATTGTCTCATCAGCGGCTTCGGTGAGTCGGTTGCGCTGATGGATGTCGGCGTCGATCCGGCAACGCGGATTGTGACGCCGGGCCGCATCCTCATCCAGGCGCTGTCGCATCTGCACTGGGGGAAGGCGATGACCATCAGCAATGTGCCGGCCGACGATCCGCTGAACCGGGTGCTGGCGGCGCTGCGATTCCTGGTGACCGTGCGCCAGGTGGAGATGAAACTCACTTTGTAGCGTATCCGGCGTCGGCAGCGCGCGACCTTCAAGATCTAACCGAGCGCGTTGCGCTCCATAACGACATTCCGGGAGTAGTCTTCGGTGCATTCTC
>Ga0315287_10009074_pt1 | contig 10055 bp, 7 predicted proteins | sample YL17G11_0_MG_FD_205037 | JGI IMG/M metagenome (GOLD analysis project Ga0315287, IMG submission 205037) | Sediment microbial communities from Yellowstone Lake, YNP, Wyoming, USA - YL17G11_0 | ecosystem: Environmental > Aquatic > Freshwater > Lake > Sediment | place: USA: Wyoming | collected... | reverse complement strand
TCCGTCCTGCTCGCCGTCTCAACTCTCGCATGGGGGCAGGCAAGCTGCCCCCTACGCTGTAGTCCTCATGGTCGGATTATTGGACCAGGTCCGGCGCTGGCGACGAAGATGGGCGTGGCGTGCACCGGCACTCGATGCCGCGACGCTATGAGGCGCGGCATTGCGGCGATCAGAGCGGGCCGATGCGCTCACGGATGCGGTTGGCGTGCCGGGGCCTGGGAACCACGAACCGACGACACATGAAAAACGAGCGCACGTCGCTCGTTTTTCAATGCGAAGCCCCAGGAGTGGGGCGGTCCCCGCTACGCGCCTCGATCCCGCCGCACTGCAGGGGAGCAGGCAAGCTGCTCCCCTACATAGGCCTACGCATCGCCTCTGGTTATTGGGCGGGTGGGGGCGCGGACCACTGACCACTGGCCACTGACCACGTCTTTCCTTCTCAGCCGGCGAACTTGTACCCCATGCCATGGACGGTGAGGATGTAGCGCGGGTCCTCCGGGTTGTCCTCGAGCTTCTTGCGCAGCTTGGCGATGTGCACGTCGACGGTGCGGGTGAACGGGATCGCCGAGTACCCCCACACGGCGGCGAGCAACTGGTCGCGGCTGACCACCTCGCCGCGGTGCTGGACGAAGAAGCCGAGCAGGCGGAACTCGCGCGGGGTGAGATCGACCTCGCTCCCGCCGCGCCGCGCCTCGTGGTGGGCGAAGTCCAGCGTGACGCTGCCGAAGGCGAAGCAGTCTTTGCCGTCCGCCGGCTCGCCGTTGCCGCGTCCCCGGCGCCGCGTCACCGCCTCGATGCGGGCGAGCAGCTCGAGGAAGGAAAACGGCTTGGTGACGTAGTCGTCGGCGCCGAGCCGCAGGCCGAGCACCTTGTCGATCTCCTGGCCGCGGGCGGTGAGCATGATGATCGGCACGGTGCTGCCTTCGCTGCGCAGGCGCTTGCAGAGGTCGAGGCCGGAGATGCCGGGGAGCATGACGTCGAGGAGCATCACCTCCGGGCAGCACTGCCGGGCCAGACGCAGCCCGTCGGGGCCGTTGGCCGCGAGCATCACCTCGTACCCCTCGTAGGTGAGCCCGTCGCGCAGCGCCACGCCCATCGCCTGATCGTCCTCGACCACCAGCACCCGCCGTTTCACGCCGTTCTCCCGTTCATTGACTGGCCTGCCCTTTTCTACGTCACACCACCGGCGCGGTTGCCTCGCCGCCGCCGGCCGGCGCCGGCAGCGCCTCGCCGCGGTCGGGCGGCGGCGCGATCGGCAGGTGGATGGTGAAGGTGCTGCCGCTCCCCGGTTCGCTCTCGACGTCGACGGAGCCGCCGTGCGCACGCACGATGTGGTCGACGATGGCGAGGCCGAGGCCGACGCCGCGCACCTCGTGGACGGCGCCGGTCGAGACGCGGTGAAAGCGCTCGAAGATGAGCTTCTGGTCGCCGGCCGGGATGCCGATGCCGCGATCGCGGACCGCGATCAGAACCTCGTCTCCCGATCGCACGAGCCGCACGGCGACCTCGCGCCCTTCGCCCGAGTACTTGACGGCGTTGTCGAGCAGGTTGGACAGCGCGTGGTCGATCGCTCCGGCATCCACCCGGAGCGGCGGCAGCGGCGTCGCGGGACCCTCGATGGTTATCGCGAAGCCCGTCCCCCGCAGCCGCATGGTGAATGCTGTCACGACGTCGCGGACGATCGCCTCGACGTCCGCTTGGTGGAGGTCGTAAACCTTGCGCCCCGACTCGATGCGCGAGAAGTCGAGGATGTTGTCGACGAGCTGGGTGAGTCGGCGGCCCTCGATCTCGATGTGCTCGCCGTACTCTCGCACCTTCTCGGGCTCGGTGACGCGCCCCAGGCGCATCAGCTCGCCGAACACCCTGATCGACGCGAGCGGCGTACGCAGCTCGTGCGACACGTTGGATACGAAGTCGGACTTCATTGCCGCGAGCCGCATCTCGCGACCGGCGGCGCGCAGCGTCAGGCCGATCGCGCACAGGAGCACGAAGCCGATCGCCAGCGACAGCGTGATGTTGAAGGAAAAGCTGCGCCGTGCCCACGCCTCCGGGGTGGCGCGGGGATCGTTCAGGCTCACGGTCCAGCCGGTGAACACGAACGCCAGCGGCACCCGGGTCGCGGTCTTGGGGCCGCACCCCGGCCCGGCGCCGATCACGGTCTGCCAGCGCTCGTCGCACACCCACACGTCGAGCTCGGCGTCCTTGTCGACGTGCGGCAGCGACGAGGCGATCGCTTTGGGCAGGACCTCGTTGCGGAAGTACGACTCGTCGAGCACCATGCCCACCAGGCCGACGAGATGTGAGGCGTCGTCGGTGATCGGCTTCACGACGACGCGGTACGCCGGGTCGCGCTCGTCGACGTGCAGCCCGGGACGCACGACGACGCCGGTCTTCTTGGCGACGACCGTCCACGGGGAGCACGCCGCCCACACGGCGATGAATTCTTGCTTGGCGGCAGTCTCGCCGCCGGGCTCCTTCTCGGGGTCGGGGACCAGGATGAGCGGCATCTTGCTCTGCGGGCTGACCGCGAACAGCCGGCGGATTCCCTCGCCGTGCCGGTGCTCGAGCAGCGCCACGAGCGCCGCCTCGCGACCCGGCAGGAAGTACGACGGGTGGACGGTGAGCGCCTTCTCCGCCAGGCTCTTGTAGTAGTACGCCAGCTCCTTGCCCAGTCCCTCCGCCAGCTTGCGCTGGGTGGCCCGCACGGCGATCGACGAGGTGCGCTCGAGGTCCGCGAGCCAGAAAAACTGCAGGGCGAGCATGACGCCGAGGGAAGCCACCGCGACCGCCAGGCTGATCCACAGCGGCGCCCGCCGGCGGAGCGCATGCCGGGCGGCGGCGCGCAGCTCGGACCGGGAGAATGCCGGCGGCGGCGCGGCGGACGCAGGCGAGCGGTTCACGTGTTGACTATAGACTCCGGTAGCCCGTTCTGCGCCGGTCGTTTACAAGCTGTTACAACCCGCTTACCTGGTGAAACACGCCGGAGAGGACATTTACACCCGCCCGCCCCATCGTGAAGGCGAGATGAACGCAACGCCACGGCCGCCGCTCGGACTCGCACCCTGGGGAGCCGGGGTGCACTCCGGGGCGGCCACAGCTTCGGGGATCCCGTCACAAAGGGCCGCCGGCGCGGCCCGGGAAAGGAAGGGTAGGGGCATGATGAGAAAGGTCCTGTTCTGGCTTATCGCAACGGCCATGGTGGCCAGCGTCGTCGCCTCGGTGTTCGCGGGCGGCCACGAATGTCAAATCTCGGCCGAGGAGTGCGCCAAGCAGCTCCGCGCCAAGTTCGAGAAGACGACCTGGCTCGGCATCGAGAAGGAGAAGACCCCCGACGGCGCGGTCAAAGTGAGCGCGGTAACGCCGGGCAGCCCGGCCGCCGCGGCGGGGTTCGCCGTCGGCGATCTCCTGGTGGCGGTCAACGGCGTCGCCCTCACCGAGAGCGACACCGAGGCGTGGAAGAAGGTCAAGGTGGCGATGGAGCCCGGCCGCCGCATCGACTACGCCGTCAGCCGCAACGGTGTGCCTCTCACCTTGAGCGCCACGCTGGCCACGCCCCCGGAGGCGGTGATCGACGGGTGGATCAAGGAGCACATCGCCAAGGAGCACTCGCATCGGGCGGCCGCGTCGAAGTAGGACCTCCTCCTCCGCACCGCTGCGACCGCGGTGAGCGCCCCGGAGTCGACCCCGGGGCGCTCGTGTCTTGTCGTCATCCTTCGCCGTCCCGCCCTGCCGCGCCACGGTGGGACTCCTTCCCGGAAACCGAGGTTGTGGTGCGGGCATCTTGCCCGCGCTTTTCGGGAGCACGGCGGAAAGTGCCCCGTGCGGGGGCAAGCGGGTGGGACGCCCGCACCTCAACTCAACTCCTGCACTCGACCGCCGGCAGCACGTTCTCTCTCCTGACCGCCATGACGATCACCAGCGTTAGCGCCGCGCGGGCGGGGCCGCCTCCGGGTCGATGCCGAGGTCGGCGATCGCCTTGGCGGCGACGCCGGGCTCGACGGCTCCCTGGCGGGCCAGGGCGGCGAGCGTCGCGACCACGACGTGCTCGGCGTCGACCTCGAAGTGGCGGCGCAGCGCCGGCCGCGTGTCCGAGAGCCCGAAGCCGTCGGTGCCGAGCACCGTGACCTCGCGCGGCACGAAGCGCGTCACCATGTCGGGGACCAGCCGCATCCAGTCGCTCGACGCGACGATCGGCCCCGAGGTCGGCGCGAGCTGGGCCGTCACGTACGGCGCGCGCGCCGGCTCGGTGGGGTGCAGCCGGTTCCACCGCTCGACCGCGAGCGCGTCGGCGCGCATCTGCTGGTACGAGGTGACGCTCCAGACGTCGGCGCCGACGCCGTACGTCTCCGCGAGGATGTCGGCGGCGCGCAGCACCTCGCGGAGGATCACCCCGGAACCGAGGAGCTGGGCGCGGTGGGCGAGGCCGTCCGGCGCGGTGCGCAGGCGGTACATGCCGCGGATGATTCCCTCCTCGACGCCCTCCGGCATCGGCGGCATCGCGTAGTTCTCGTTGTAGACGGTGATGTAGTAGAAGCCGTCCTCCTGCCGTCCCGCCAGGCGCTCGACGCCGTCCTTGACGATCACGGCGAGCTCGTAGGCGTAGGCGGGGTCGTAGGCGCGGACGTTGGGCATCACCGAGAACAGCACGTGGCTGTGGCCGTCGTCGTGCTGCAGCCCCTCGCCTTGCAAGGTGGTGCGGCCGGCGGTGGCGCCGAGCAGAAAGCCGCGTCCCCTGGCGTCGCCGAACGCCCACACGAGGTCGCCGATGCGCTGGAACCCGAACATCGAGTAAAAGATATAGAACGGCAGCATGATCTGTCCGTGGGTCGCGTAGGCGGTGCCGGCGGCGGTGAACGAGGCCATCGAGCCGGCCTCGGTGATCCCCTCCTCGAGGATCTGGCCGTCGCGCGCCTCGCGGTAGCGCAGGATCAGGTTGTGGTCGACGGGCTCATAGAGCTGGCCTTTCGAGGCGTAGATGCCGAGGTCCTTGAACAGCGACTCCATGCCGAACGTGCGCGCCTCGTCGGGGATGATCGGCACGACGCGCGCGCCGATCCCGGGCTGCCGGACCAGCTTGCGCAGGAGCTGTACGAACACCCCCGTCGTCGAGACCTCGCGCCCGTTGCCGGAGCCGGCGAGGAAGTCGGAGTAGACGTCGGCGGGGGGCATCTCGGGCACAACAACCTGGGAACGGCGCTGCGGCAGCGTGCCGCCGAGTGAGCGCCGCCGCTCGACGAGGTACTGCACCTCCGGGCTGTCCTTCCCCGGGTGGAAGTACGGCGGCTCGGCATCCTCGAGGTCGGCGTCGGGGATGGGAAGATGAAGGACGTCGCGGAACGCCTTGAGCTGCGCGACGTCGAGCTTCTTGAGTTGGTGCGTGGTGTAGCGCCCCTCGAAGTCCTTGCCGAGCGCCCACCCCTTGACCGTCTTGACGAGGATCGCCGTCGGCCGGCCGTCGCGCTCGATCGCCTTGCTATAGGCGGAGAACACCTTGTGGTAGTCGTGGCCGCCGAACTTGAGATTCCAGATGTCGAAGTCGGAAAGGTGCTCGACCAGCTTGGCAAGGCGCGGGTCGGTGCCGAAGAAGTGCGAGCGCATGAACGCGCCGCCCTCGACGTGGTAGCGCTGCCACCACCCGTCGACGATGCTGTTGAGGCGGTCGAGCAGCAGGCCGTGCTCGTCGCGGCGCAACAGATCGTCCCACTCGCGGCCGAGGATCACCTTGATGACGTTCCACCCTGAGCCGCGGAATATTCCCTCGAGCTCCTGGATGATCTTGCCGTTGCCGCGCACCGGGCCGTCGAGCCGCTGCAGGTTGCAGTTGACGACGAAGACGAGGTTGTCGAGCCCCTCGTTGGCCGCCACGTGCAGCGCGCCGAGGGCTTCCGGCTCGTCGGTCTCGCCGTCGCCGAGAAACGCCCACACCCGCGACTCCGACGTGTCCTTGATGCCGCGGTTGTGCAGGTAGCGGTTGAAGCGCGCCTGGTAGATCGCGTTGAGCGGCCCGAGTCCCATCGACACCGTCGGGAACTCCCAGAAGTCGGGCAGCGCGCGCGGGTGCGGGTACGACGGCAGCCCGGCGCCGGTGGTCTCGCGGCGGAAGTTCTCGAGGTTCTCCTCGGTCAACCGTCCCTCGAGGAAGGCGCGCGAGTAGATCCCCGGCGCCGCGTGCCCCTGGTAGAAGATCTGGTCGCCGGAGCCATCGGCCTTGCCGCGGAAGAAGTGGTTGAAGCCGACCTCGTAGAGCGATGCGGCCGACGCGTACGTCGACAGGTGGCCGCCAATACCGGGGAAGCGGTGATTGGCGCGGGTGACCATCGCCATCGCGTTCCAGCGCACGATGCGGCGGATGCGCTTCTCCATCTCCTCGTCACCGGGGAACGGCACCTCCTGCTCGGGCGAGATGGTGTTGATGTACGGCGTCTGGATCAACTCGAGGCCGAGATGCTGCATGCGCGCCCGCTTGAGCACCCGGCGCAGGATGAAGCGGGCCCGCTCGGGACCCTCCTGCGCGAGCACGGCATCGAGCGACTCGACCCACTCCTTCGTCTCCTGCGGATCCGCGTCGAACAGTTGCTGCTTGAACACCGCGTCGTTCATCGTTCTCCTTCGTACCTCCGGCCGCGCTCGCGACCGGCAGCATTATGGGATCAACGCGCGAGGAGAGCGCGGTCTTCCCGGGCGGCGGGCGGTGCGGGTTTGGAGGTTGAAGCTACTTCTTTGGCGCTGAGGGCAGTTTGGAGGCCGACGTTGCCAGGTCGGCCACTTTGCCGCTCGCTGCCTCGTTCAGGCCATGAGGCGCCTTGACGGTTCGGGAGGGCTCGACGCTTCGCTGGCAAAGTGTCGGACCTGGCACGCGCGCGCCGCTCAGGGATCGGCGCGGAGGGGCTTGATGGGCGCACCGCCGCGCTCAGGCGCAACGGCAGTTGACCTGCAGGCGCGACCGCGCTACTCCTGCGGTCTGCCTTCTGGATTGGGTGGGGGGCTTGGCTCCGCAGGAGGGACTCGAACCCCCAACATTTCGGTTAACAGCCGAACGCTCTACCATTGAGCTACTGCGGAGCACGGGCAGGCGCACCTGCCAGAGCCGTCTTTCTACACCGCGGCGCGCGAACTGTCAATCCGCGGGCTCGCCCGTGGGGAGAAGCGTCCAGGAAAGACGGAGCGTCGGGGCGACCGCCCAGGCGCGGTGCAGCCCGTCCTCGTCGGCGAAGCGCTCGGTGGGGAGAGCACGGCCCTCGGCGACGAGGTCGAGCCGCCGCCCGGCAAGCGGCCACGGCCGCAGCCGGTACGTGCGGTCGCCGATGCACCGGAGCTCGATCGCGGCCGGCCCGCCGCGTTGCGGCACGTCGGGCAGCGCGACGCACCCGGCCGTGCCGCGCGCGAGATGCACCGCGATGGCGTCGGCGGTGCGCACGACCGCCCGGTTGACGTCGTCGCCACCGGTGCGGAACACCTGGGCATAGCGGGGATCACGCTCGATGTCCGTACGCAACGCCGCCCTTCGGTGCTCCTCGGCCGCGAGGAAGGCGTCGTGCGGTAGCGTCCCGAACCGGGATGCGAGCATCGAAACGTGGTGCGACACCAGGTACGCCGGGTAGCGCCCGCGCAGGGCGGCGCGCTCGACCGCCGCGGTCCACAGCGTCTCGCGCTCCCCCTCGGGCCAGGTGTCGAAGGCCAGCGGCAACCCCTCCGGGTCGAGCGCCGGTGGCTCCTCGCGGGCGTCCCACCCGGCATCGTGGAGCAGGACCGCGCCGAGCACCTCGGCGCGGGGGCCGGGGCGCGGCGTCATCCGGTTGCCCCAGTGATCGGCGATCTGGAACGCCAGCATTGCGTGCGCCGCCTGCGGGATCGCCACCCAACCAGGGGGATGAGGGTGCAGGATCATCGCGTGAATTGTAGCGACATTGATGAGAGAGTCCTTGTTGGTGGCCAGAATGGTGTCTTTGTAGGGGGGCAGCTTGCCTGCCTCCAGGAACCGGGCCTCGGGGTGCGGGCCTCGGGGCTCGAACACTGCGCGAGGTCCTTCCTCGAACCCCGAGCCCCGAGCCCCGAACCCCGTTCCGTGCTGCGGAGGCAAGCTCCGCACCTACGTCAAACCAGAGGCAGGAAGGCCCCGCCCCGGCGGTCTCTCAGCCGATGCGCACGGTGATCGCGTGCAGCCCCGCTGCGGCCGCGGCGGCGAGGACGTCGGTCCGGCCGCCCGCGGCCAGGACGAAAGCGACGTCGGCGACGTTGGTCCCGCTTGGACCGGTGACGATAGCTTCGGGCGCGCCGTCGAAGAACCCCCACGAGTCGTTGTCCGCCAGAGCGAGGGTGGCATCGCGACCACGCAGCGCCGCGCGGTCGAGGGTGGCGCCGTCGACGACCGCGCCGGCGGCCGGCGAGCTGCCGTCGACACCGTCGGTGCCGGCGGCGAGCACGCACCGCTCGGGCACGCCGGCGAGCGCGCACGCCGCCGCGAGCGCCACCTCGAGGTTGCGCCCGCCCAGTCCCCGGCCGCGCACGGTGACCGTCGTCTCACCGGCGGCGAGGAGCGCCACCGGCGCGCTGCTGGCCAGCGAGCCCGCGAGCAGCCCGAGCGTCTCGCCGACCGCGCGCGCCTCGCCGCGGAGCGTGCGGGTGAGGTGGCACACGGCAAAGCCGGCGTCCTCGGCGACCGCGGCGGCTGCCGCGAGCGCCTGTCGACTGCTGCCGAGGATGCGGGCGGCGGCGCGGGAGAGGCGGTCGTCGCCAGGCTTCGGCGACTCGGGGATTGCGCCACGCTCGCCGGCATCCAGGACGCCGGCGATGTCGGGGAACTCCTCGACGAGCCGGTGGCGCCGCAGCACCGCGGCGGCGTCGGCGAACGTCGTCGGGTCCGCGACGGTGGGGCCGCTGGCGATGACGGAGAGGTCATCGCCGGGGACGTCGGAGAGGGCGAAAGTGACGATCGGCGCCGGGCAGGCGGCGGCAAGGCGGCCGCCGACGGCGGCAAAAAGGTGCTTGCGCACGGCGTTGAGCTCGTCGATGCGGGCCCCGGTCGCAAGTAGGCGGACGGTGAGAGCAGCCGCCCGCTCGCGGTCGACACCGGGAAGCGGCAGCGCCAGCAACGCCGAGGCGCCGCCGGAAAGCAGCAGCGCAACGCCATCTTGGGCGTCCAGCCCGGCGACGAGATCGAGCAGCTCGCGGGTCGTATCCTCCCCGCGAGCATCGGGGGCCGGATGGCTGGCGCACCGGACGTACGGCGTCACGTCGGCGGGGATCGGGACGCCGTCGGGCGCAAGGATGAAGACGTTGTCCGGGGTCCGCTCGCAGCGATGCAGGAACGCCGCGGCCAGACCGGGCGCCGCCTTGCCGAGCGCGACCACGACGAGCCGGCCGGTCGGCACCAGATCGGCCTCCGCGAACGAGACGCCGGCCGGCAGGAACTCGATCTGACGCATCAGGATCGCCGGCGCCATGGCGGCGACGGCCGCGCCGTACATCGAGCGCGCCAGGTCGGCGAGAGGCGTCACGGCTGGGGTCGCGCGACGAGGTTGAGGAAGGTGCGCATCTGCCGCTCGAGCTCGGCGCGCGCCTGCGGATCGATGAGGTTGAGGCGATACTCGTTGATGAGCATCACCTGGACGCCGAGCCACTCGTTCCAGCACGCCGGGCACACGCGCGCCTGGATCTCGCGCCCGACCGGGGTCGGCAGCGGTGGCTGGGGCAGCGGCTCGGCCGTGCTGGAGCATCGGCTGCACTGAATCGACATGGCACCTCCGGATTCGTCCGGCTGCGCGTAGAATAACGCCGCCGGAGCTCACTGGTGAACGCAACCGCTCATACGAAACGGCGATTCCATCGCGGCCGTGCTTTTCGGCGCCGGTGGCACGCTGATCGGGTGCCGGCCCTCGCCGCCGGAAATGTACGCGCGCGTGCTGTGGGGGGTGTGTGAGCTCGTCGGCTGACCGCGCGGTGCTCTTCGGGGTGATCATGGCCGGCGGCTCCGGGACGCGGTTTTGGCCGTTGTCGCGCCGGCGCCGGCCGAAGCAGCTCCTGCCCCTGCTCGGCGGGCGCTCGCTGCTGGCCGC
>Ga0315287_10009072_pt1 | contig 10057 bp, 8 predicted proteins | sample YL17G11_0_MG_FD_205037 | JGI IMG/M metagenome (GOLD analysis project Ga0315287, IMG submission 205037) | Sediment microbial communities from Yellowstone Lake, YNP, Wyoming, USA - YL17G11_0 | ecosystem: Environmental > Aquatic > Freshwater > Lake > Sediment | place: USA: Wyoming | collected... | reverse complement strand
CGGCCGGAGGTTCTTCGATTTGCTTCGGGCGGAGAAATATGTTAAAAAGGACATCGTTGAGGAGAGAGGCAAGATGAGCATTGTCAGCTGGTTGAAAGAAAGATTTTTTTGCGACCTGGCCATCGACCTGGGGACGGCCAACACCCTGGTCTTCCTCAAGGGCAAGGGCATCATCGTCCAGGAACCCTCGATCGTCGTCGTCAACAAGTTGACGGGCAAGGTCGAAGCCGTCGGTTCGCGGGCGAAAGAAATGCTCGGCAAGACCCCGACGAGCGTCATGGCCATCAAACCCATGCGTGACGGCGTCATCGCCGACTTCGAGATCGCCGAGAAGATGCTCGACCACTTCATCAAGAAGGCCATGGGCAACCACGGTTTCCTGCTCCGGCCGAGGATCGTCATCGGCATCCCGACCGGGATCACCCAGGTCGAGCGCCGGGCCGTCAAGGACGTCGCCATGCGGGCCAAGGCTTCGGAGGTCTACCTCATCGAACAGCCCATGTCGGCCGCGATCGGAGCGGGCCTGCCCATCTCCGAGCCGACCGGGAACATGATCGTCGACATCGGCGGCGGCACGACCGACATCGCCGTCATCTCCCTCGACGGGATCGTCTTCAACCACAGTATCCGCGTCGCCGGCAACGAGATGGACGATGCCGTCATCCACTACTTGAAGAAAAAGTACAACCTGCTCATCGGCGAGCGGACGGCCGAGATCGTCAAGATGCAGATCGGCTCGGCCTACCCCCTCGACGAGCCGATGACCATGGAGATCAAAGGCCGGGACCTGAGGGAGGGGATCCCGAGGACCATCGTCGTCGACGACCAGGAGATCCGCGAGGCCATCGAGGAGACAGTGGCCGCCATCGTCAACGCCGTCCGTATCGCCTTGGAGCGGACGCCGCCCGAACTCTCGGCGGACATCATCGACCGGGGCATCATCCTGACCGGCGGCGGGGCGCTCCTCAAGAATCTGGACAAGAGGATCCGCGAAGAGACCCAGCTGCCCGTGTTCATCACCGATGACCCCCTAACGACCGTCGTCCTCGGGGCCGGCAAGATGCTCGATGACCTGGACTTGCTGAAGAAGATCTCGCTCATCTGAGGTCGGGGCCGCGGCGGCTCGAGAGGTTCCATGCCCCTCTGGGAAAATCGACGTAGCGTCCTCATCCTGGCCGGACTCGCGGCTTTCAACATCCTCCTCATCTCCATCCAGATCCCGCGGGGGGCCGAGAAGTCGCTCTTCGAAAGGTCGATCTTCTTCCTCTTCTCGCCCGTTCAGAGAGCCGTCACCGGCGCTGTCCGCGGGGCGGGGTCCCTGTGGACGAACTACTTCGACCTGCGCGGCGTCCGGGGCGAGAACCAGAAGCTCAAGAAGGAGATCTTCTTCCGCAACCAGGACGTCCGGTTCCTCGAGGACCAGCTCCAATTTTTCCGGTCAGAGGCCCAGGTCCGGGAGAGACTAGCCGCCTTCCAGGGAAAGATCATCCCGGCCCGGGTCATCGGGGCCGACAGCGCCAACCCCTACCAAACGATCATCATCGACAAGGGCAGTTTCGACGGGATCCTCCTAGACATGGCCGTGTGCGACCGTTTGGGCAACCTCGTCGGGCGGACGATCGAGCCGGTGAGCTTCAAGGAGTCGATGGTCCAGCTCATCACCGACAAGGACAGCAGCGTCAGCGTCGTCTCGGCGGTCTCCCGGTTGACGGGTTCCTTGACAGGGAAGTCGGGCGATACCTGCGAGCTTCGATACGTCCTGGCCAGCGCGCCCGGCGGGCAGCTGGGCGAGGAGCTCCTGACGACCGGCTACGACAAGATCTACCCGGCCGGCCTGCGCGTGGGCAGCATCCGGAGTCTCGAGAAGGACGAGCTTTCGCCGATCTTCCGCAAGATCGCCGTCGAGCCCTATTTCCGGTTCAACACGATTGACATCGTCGCCGTCATCACCAAGGCGGGGGGCGGAGAATGAGGGAAACCGCCGTGAAGGATGTCCTCCGCGCTTTCCTGGCGACGCTCTTAGCCGTCCTCGTCTATTCGCTGGCCGGCGGCGCCGGGCCGGCGCTCCTCGTCGTCCTCAACGCTTTTTCCGTCGTCGTTCTTTACTTTTCGGTCCGGCGGGGAGAGGTCTTCGGGGCCTTCTTGGGGACGGCTTGCGGCCTGGTCCAGGACTCCTTCTCCCTGGGCGTCTTCGGCGTCGGGGGTCTGACCAAGACCCTGCTCGGCTTTTGGGCGGGCTTTGTCTCCCGGAGGATCGACGTCGCGCCTTTCTTCCGCAACGGCCTGTTCATGCTGGCCATGTCGGTCCTGGAGATGATCCTTTGGGTCCTCGTCACGGCGGTCGTCCGCCGGGAATCCCTGAACTTCCACGGCGGGCTGATCCTGCTCCAGCCCCTGGTCACGGCGGTCCTGGGGAGCTCCCTCTTCGCCGTCGAGCGACGGCTCCGGGCCCGGGGCTCCCGAGGCGCATGATGCCGCCGGAAAAAATCTACGAGGACCTGTCGCTCGTGCGCCGCCGAGCGAGGGCGGTCTTTTGGGTCATCGCCGGTTTGATCTTCCTGACCTTGTCCTATTACTGGAAGGTCCAGATCGTTGATCACAATAAATTCTCCGGCCTGGCCGAGGCCAACCGGACCCGGCAGAGGGCTCTGGCCTCGCCGCGGGGGCTCATCCGTGACAGGAAAGGCGAGATCCTGGCCGACAACGGGGCCTCCTTCAAGGTTTCCTTCATCCGCGAGAACGCCAAGGACATGGAATTGTCCTTGGCAAAGGTCGGCCGGCTCCTCGAGATCGACGTGGAAACCCTCCGCCGCCGTATCGAGCAGTACAAGGACCTTCAGCCGTTCGAGCCGATCGTTGTCGAGGACGGACTGAGTTCCCGCGACGTCGCCCCGATCGAAAGCCGCCGGCTCGAGTTCCCGGAGCTCGTGGTGGACGCGGAACCTCGGAGGTTTTATCCCAATGGGACCTTGGCCGCGCACGTCCTCGGCTATCTCCAGGAACGAACCCCCGAGGAGATCCGGGCCGAGCCGGACCGGGCCGCGAGGGTGGGGGAGATGGTCGGCAAGACCGGGGTCGAGAGGCAATACGATGACATCCTGACGGGCGAAGACGGGAAGATCATCGAAGTCGTCGACAGCCTGGGCCGGGTCAGTGACGTACTTAAGCGTGAGAACCCCGTCCAGGGCAGCGACGTCGTCCTGACGCTCGACTTCCGGCTACAGGCCATGGCCGAGGAAGCCCTCGAGGGCCGCGAGGGCGTGGTCGTCGCCCTCGACCCCCAGTCAGGCGAGATCCTGGCCCTGGCCAGCTTCCCTACGTTCGACCCGAACAGGTTCATCACCCGGTTCACTCCGACCGAATGGCTCCAGCTCACGAACGACCCGCTGTCGCCCCTGGAGAACAGGGCCATCCGCGGCCTGTACGCACCGGGCTCGATCTTCAAGCTGGTCATGGGCCTCGGAGGGCTCGGCTTCGGCTATGTGACGCCCGACACGAGCGTCTACTGCAGCGGATCGACCGTGATCTACGGCGCTGTCCGCCACTGCTGGTTCGTGCCGGGGCACGGCCCGATGAACCTGGCCGATGCCATCAAGAATTCGTGCAATATCTACTTCTACACGCTGGGACGGCGGATGGGCATCGACATGATCGCCCTGGCCGCCGGGCGGTTGGGCCTCGGAAAAAAAACCGGTGTGGATCTCACCGGCGAGAAAGAGGGGCTCGTACCGAGCTCGGAGTGGAAGACGAGGACCCTGAAGACGCCCTGGTATCCCGGGGAGACGATCTCGGTCGCCATCGGCCAGGGCCAGCTCCAGGTGACCCCGCTCCAGATCGCGGCTTTCACCGCGCTCGTTGCCAACCGGGGACCGGGGGTCCGGCCCCATCTCTTCAAGGGCGCCTCGGCCGGAGTGAAAGCCGGCCCCGCCGACGATGACGCCGCGGGCGCCGCCGCGGCCGCAGAGCCGTCTTTCAAGCCGGCGGCCTTTGAAAACGTCATCGCGGGCATGTGGAAATCCGTCAACGACGGCGGTACGGGCAAGGGCGCTTTCGTCGAGGGCATGGACGTCTGCGGCAAGACGGGCTCGACCCAGGTCGTCAGCCGCGAGAGCGCCGAACGGCTGTCCCGGGCCGGCCGGGAGATCAAGACGCATTCCTGGTTCTCGGGGTTCGCCCCGCGCGACAAGCCCCGGATCGTGGTGACCGTCCTGGTCGAATACGGCGGGGGAGGGGGGGCGACGGCGGCCCCGGCGGCCCGCCGGATCTTCGAATTGTTCAATAGGGAGCTCCAAGGGAAATGATGATCGACCGGCGGCTCATCCAGGAGGTGGATTGGGTCCTGCTGGGGCTCGTCCTCCTGCATTCCCTCATCGGGGTTTTCTTCATCTACAGCTCCTCCCATTTCGTCGCCGGGAGCTACCACGTCAGGCAGCTTGCCTGGATCGGCGCCTCGCTCATCGCCCTCGTCCTCGTCCTGGTCATCGATTATAAGTTCTTCGTCTCGCTCTCGTTCTACTTCTACGGCCTGACCGTGGCCCTTCTCGCCGCGACCCTCGTCTTCGCCAGGTTCGTCGCCGGGACGAAAAGCTGGATCACCCTCGGACTGATGCAGTTCCAGCCTTCGGAGATGGCCAAGATCGTCATGATCCTCCTCTTCGCCCGGCTTTTTGCCGAATACAAGAGATCCCACCTGACGACCCAGCACATGTTCTTCGCCCTCCTGCTGGCCGGCGTGCCCCTGATCCTCATCATCCTCCAGCCGGACCTCGGGACGGCCATGACCTTCCTGGCCATCATCGGCGGGGCGTTCATCCTGGCTGGGCTGAGGAGGAAGACGATCCTTTTCTTCCTCCTCGCGGCCCTCGTCCTCGGCATCGGCGGCTGGAGCGTCGGGCTCAAGGACTACCAGAAAAGACGGCTGACGACCCTCGTCAATCCCCTCCTTGACCCGAGGGGGTCGGGCTACCAAGTCATCCAGTCCAGGATCGCCATCGGCGCGGGCGGCCTCTCCGGGAAGGGTTTCATGAAGGGCTCGCAGAGTCAGCTCCGCTTCCTCCCCGCCAGGCACACGGATTTCATTTTCTCCGTCATCGGAGAGGAGGCCGGCTTTCTGGGCGTCCTCGCGGTCATCGTCCTCTATTTCTTCATGCTCGCCCGGATGTTCCTGTCCGTTGCCAAGGCGCGCGACCGGGCCGGCGTCTATATCATCTTCACGGCCGCCATTCTCATTGCCTTCCAGTTCCTAGTCAACATCCTGATGATCATCGGCCTCTTCCCGGTCGTGGGCATCACCCTGCCGTTCATCAGCTACGGCGGTTCGTCCCTCCTCACGAGCTACATCGCCTGCGGCCTCGTCCTGAACGTGAAAATGAGACGCTTCGCCAATGTCTGAAAGAAAGGCGCTCGCCCTTATCCTGCCTCGCGTCGAAAAGCCGGGCCGGTACGTCGGCGGTGAATGGAACGAGATCCGAAAGAATCCCGCCCGCGTCCGGACCAAGGTGGCCCTGGCTTTCCCCGACGTCTACGAGATCGGCATGTCCTATCTCGGGCAGAAGATCCTCTACGCCCTGCTCAACAAGGACAGGAACCTACTGGCCGAGCGGGTGTTCGCCCCCTGGCCGGACTTCGAGCGGGAGCTGCGGGCGGCCGGCATCCGGCTGACCTCCCTCGAAAACGGCATCCCGCTCCGCGAGTTCGACATCGTCGGGTTTTCCCTTCTCTACGAGCTCAACTATTCCAACGTCCTGACCATCCTCGACCTCGGTGGGATCCCCCTGATGTCGGCGGGAAGGGCCGAGGCGGACCCCCTGGTCATCGCCGGCGGGCCGGCGGCCTTCAACCCCGAACCGGTGGCGGATATCTTCGACCTCGTCTTCCTCGGGGACGGCGAGGAGGGCTTTCTGGAGATCGTCCGGGCCTCGGCGGACATGCGGCGGCGGAGGGTGCCGCGACGGACGATGCTCCGCGAACTGGCCCGTATCGACGGCGTCTACGTTCCCTCCCTTTACCGCCCCGAGGCCGTGGAGGGTTCGCCCCTCGTCGTCCCCCGGCCGGTCGGCGACGCTCCTGCCGTCGTCAGGAAGCGGCTGCTCCGGGATTTCGCCAAGTCTTTTTTCCCGGAAAAGATCGTCGTCCCCAGCCTGCGGGTGGTCTTTGACCGCGTGGCGATCGAGGCCGCCCGCGGCTGTCCCCAGAGCTGCCGTTTCTGCCAGGCTTCGAGCCTTTATTTCCCGCACCGGCCCAGGGACCCGGCTTTCATCTGCAAGACGGCCCTCCGCAGCCTCCGCCAGACCGGCTACGAGGACGCCTCTCTCTCGGCGCTTTCGATCGGCGATCATCCCCACCTCGAGGAGACGGTTCGCTGTCTCATGGATGAGTTCTCGCGAGAAAAGATCTCCCTGTCCCTCTCCTCCCTCCGGCCGGGGAAACTGTCCCGCGACCTCGTGCAAAACATCCTCAAGGTCCGCAAGACCGGTTTCACCCTGGTTCCGGAGGCGGGGACCGAACGCCTGCGCGCTGTGATCAACAAGAAGCTCGACAGCCAGGAGATCCGGGATGCCCTGACCTTCGCCTTCGAGGGTGGCTGGAAGCTGGTCAAGCTTTACTTCATGGTCGGGTTGCCCACGGAGACGGAGGAGGACCTCGCCGGAATCGTCGACCTTGTCCGAGAGAGCCTCGAGCTCGGGCGGACGATCCTCGGGTCATACCCCAGGATCCACGTCAGCCTGTCCTCGTTCATCCCCAAGCCGCACACGCCTTTTCAATGGGTGGGCATGGACGACGAAGCGGTCCTCGTCGAGAAACAGGCGTATGTCCGCTCGGAGCTTCGCAGGCACAAGAGCGTCGAATTCAAGGGCCACTCCATCGGGACTTCCGTCCTCGAGGCCGTCTTCGCGCGGGGCGACAGGAAGCTCGGCCGTGTCCTTGTCGAAGCATGGAAGAGGGGAGCCCGGTTCGACGGTTGGGACGACAAGCTCGACACCGCGGCCTGGAAGGACGCCTTCGCGGTCGAAGGCGTCGATTTCCGGGATTACCTCAACCCTCTGCCCCTCGAGTCGGCGCTCCCCTGGGACCATCTCGACTCCGGCCTCCGAAAAAGCCACCTGGCCCGGGAGCTCGACCTGGCCCTCCGCGGGGAGCCGTCGCCGTCGTGCCTCGAAAGGGCCTGCGGGGAGTGCGGGGGGTGCGATACCCGGGCCTGGAAGAAGCCGCCCCGCCCCGTGAAGATCGGCCCTCTTCCCGGGCCGGCCTCCCCGGCGGGAGAACCCGGGGACAAAACCCTGCGCTACCGGGCCGTCTACTCCAAGCGGGGAAAAGCCCGATACCTTTCCCACATCGACCTCATCCACGTCGTCCAAAGGAGTTTCCGCCGGGCGGGGATCGAGGTCCGGAAAACCGAAGGGTTCCATCCGAAAATGGACCTGTCCTACGGCCCGGCGCTTCCTCTAGGCATGGAGGCCCGGCGGGAGGTCCTCGAGTTCCGCTCCGCCCGCCGGCTCGAAGAGGCGGAATTCCTCGCGCGGGTCAACAAAAGCCTTCCTCCGGGGATCAGGTTCTCGGGCCTCGAACGGGTCGATACCGGGGCGCCGTCGCTCCATAACGCGATGGAACGGCTTGTCTACTCGCTCGATTGGAAAAACGAGGCCGTCGGTCCTGCCCGTGAGGCCAAGTTCCGAACGGGGGAGGGGGACCGGCCGCCGATCCTAACCGGCCCCGTTCTCAAGGCCGCCTTGAGCCGATTCAAGAGTTCGCTGCCGGAGGGGGCGGCCTTGGATCTCCGGCTCTCGGGCCGGCGCTTGATCATCAGGCTGCCCATTTCTCCTGCGAAGGGGTTCCGCGTGCAGGACATCGTCCAGGCCGTCTTCGGCATCGACGACCCCGTGTTCCTCATCAGGCGGGACGACATTGTTTTCAAACCCGCCGGACTTGAAATTGACAGGACTCCCTGAATCCGGTACACTTCCCCGTGCTTTTTCCAATAGAATCTATAAATTCGCTAAAGAATGAGAGGATGAGCCGTGATTGAATTCGAACTGACCGAAGACCAGGTTGCTCTCCAGGAGATGGCCCACGAGTTCGCCGCTAAAGAAATGCGTCCCAAGGCGGCCGTTTATGATCAGGGTCATGCTTTCCCGGAGGACGTGATGCGCAAGGCCTTCGAGGTCGGCTTCCTGACCAGTTCGGTCCCGCCGGAATTCGGCGGCGTCGGGCTTAAGGACCTCGAGACGGCTATCGTCAGCGAGGAGCTCGCTTGGGGCTGCGCCGGGATGTACACGACCATGATGGCCAACTCCCTGGCCTTCACGCCCATCCTTCTCTTCGGTACGGTAGAACAGAAAAAGCGGTTCTTCGCGCCCTTCGTCAAGAGCATGGCTTTCGCCTCCTACTGCCTGACCGAGAGGGAGGCGGGGTCGGACACGTCGGCCATCAAAACGACGGCCCGCAAGGACGGCGCGCACTATGTCATCAACGGCTCCAAGTGTTTCATCACCAACGGCGGCGTTTCCAGCCTCTATGTCGTCTTCGCCAACTCGGCCCCGCAAAAGGGGTCGCGCGGCCTGAGCGTCTTCGCCGTCCCCCGGGAGACCCCCGGCGTTTCCGTCGGCAAGGTCGAGGACAAGTTCGGGCACCGGGCTTCGAACACGACCGAGCTTTTTTTCGAGGACGTCCGCGTCCCGGCCGATAATCTGATCGGGCGAGAAGGTCTCGGGTTCATCGTGGCCATGAGGACGTTCGACAAGACCCGTGCGGCTGTCGGAGCGGCGGGTGTCGGGATCGCCCGGGCGGCCCTCGAATACGCTATCCAGTATTCTAAGACGCGGGTCCAGTTCGGCAAGCCCATTGCCACCTTCCAAGCGACGGCCTTCAAGATCGCCCAGATGGCCATGGAGGTCGAAGCGGCGCGCCTCCTCGTCTGGCGGGCCGCCTGGCTCATGGACAGGGGCAAGCCCAACGCCAAGGAGTCGGCCATGGCCAAGTGCCTGGGCACGGACGTGGGCATGAAGAACGCCTTGGAAGCCCTGCAGATCTACGGCGGTTACGGGTACATGAAGGATTATCCCGTCGAGAAACTCGTCCGGGACGCGAAACTGCTTCAGATCTACGAGGGGACGAACGAGATCCAGAGGCTGGTGATTTCGCGGGAAGTGATCGGCCCGATCAAGGGCCGTTAAAAAGTTTAGTTTTCGATGTACTCGGGGATCAGGGCCAGGGTTTCGATCCCGGCGCCGCGCACGATGTCGATGACTTCCATGACCTTGGCGAAGGGGAGCTTGGCCATGGCGCGGATGAAGATCGTCTTGTCCTGGCGTGCGCTGTAGAGGCGCCGAAGCTCTTCGAGAAGGCCCCGCAGTTCGTAACTGATGCCGTTGATCTCCGCGGCATCATTCATTTTCAGCGTCAGAACGATAAGGCCCGTGGGCTGTCCGGCGGTGGAAGAGTCGGACTGCGTCTCAGGGAGCTTGACATCTATGCCTTTTTGGACGAGAGGCGTAATGACCATGAAGATGATGAGAAGAACCAGCAGGACGTCGCATAACGGGACGACGTTAGGCTCGGCTTTTGACATGACAGCCTCCTTGATACAACTCTAAGAGAACTATTTTATGACATCTGCCCCGACTTGTCAACGAAATTTAAGGGGCGGCCTATTTCAGGGTGTCGATGGCCTTGCGGTTGTTGTTCGTGTGGAAGACGATGAGCGTCTTGCCTTCTCCCGCGGACGAACCGTAGCAGTATTGGATGTCGATGACCGCGTTGCCGAGGAGCGCCCCGATCTCGGCGCCGGCGCCGATCCGGTCGGCGAAGAGGACCGTGACGACCTTCTTCGACTTGACCTTGTAGCCCAGGGTCCGCAGGGCCGTTTCGGCCTTTTTGGCGTCCGAGGTGACGAGGTGGAAGTGGCTCTGGTCGGTCTCCGAGTAGAGGTAGATAGCCTTGACGTTGATGCCGGCGTTGGCCAAGGTCCCCAATACGCGCCCGAAGATGCCGGGCTCGTCGGGCGTGGTGACGGTGAGTTCGGTATCTTCATTTACGGATATCACGATCGTTCTCCTTT
>Ga0315287_10009071_pt1 | contig 10058 bp, 5 predicted proteins | sample YL17G11_0_MG_FD_205037 | JGI IMG/M metagenome (GOLD analysis project Ga0315287, IMG submission 205037) | Sediment microbial communities from Yellowstone Lake, YNP, Wyoming, USA - YL17G11_0 | ecosystem: Environmental > Aquatic > Freshwater > Lake > Sediment | place: USA: Wyoming | collected... | reverse complement strand
GTCAACTCGAGCGTCGCCGATTTCAGGGTTCGCGACGGGCATATCACGTTCGGCCTGAACGCCATCAAGAATGTCGGCGCCGGCACGGTCGAGGCGGTGGTGCACGAGCGCGGCGCGAACGGGCCGTTCGAGGATCTGTTCGATTTCTGCGAGCGCGTCGAAACCAAGGCCTGGAACCGCCGCGTGCTCGAGAGCATGATCCAGGCGGGCGCCATGGATTCGCTGCCCGGCCACCGGGCGCAGAAGTTCGCGAGCATCGACACCGCCATCGACAACGCCCAGCGGGTGCAGAGCGAGCGCGCCCGGGGCCAGTCTTCGCTGTTCGGCACGGCGGCGGCGCTGGGCGAGGCGGGGTTGCGGCCGGCGATGGTCATGGAGCCCGAATGGGGCGAGAGCGAACGGCTGACCCGCGAAAAAACCGCGCTGGGCTTCTTCCTGAGCGGCCATCCGCTGGCCGAGCACAAGGAACTGCTGCGCGACGTGGCGACGCGCACGACGCTCGAATTGCAGGAGACCGACGACAACGAGCCGGCGGTGATCGCCGGCGCGGTCGCATCGCGCAAGGTGATCTTCGACAAGAAGGGCAAGCCGATGGCGTTCGTGAAGTTGGAAGACTTCGTGGGCGCCGCGGAGTTGATCCTGTTCGCGGACGCCTATCAGAAGTACGAATCGCTCTTGGTGGAAGACGCCGTCGTGGTGGTCAGCGGGCGTGCCTCGGGGCGCGAGGAGCAGGAGACCAAGTTGCTCTGCGACACCGTGCTGACGCTCGAGCAAGCGGTGGCGACGCTCGGCCGCACGCTGCACCTGGAGTTGGATGCCGAAGCGGTGTCGCGTGACGACGTGACCCGCCTGCAAAGCCTGCTGGCGCAAAACCCGGGGACTTGTGAAGTGTTCCTGCGTTTGCGCAATTCCACCCGCGAGGTCCGCCTGCGGTCCCGGAACACGCGGATTGCACCGACGCGAGCGCTGGTCGACGCGCTGCGCGCGCTCCTGGGCGCGGGGGCGGTCAAGCTCACCTGCGCCGTGCCGCCGCCGGTCCGTCCCGCGGCGTCCATGGGGTTCCAGCGCGGTGGCCCTCCCGGAGCCCGGCGGGACACGGGTTCGCGCGGCGTTGACAGGGCCCCCGCGGTTCCGTAACGCTCCAGGCTCTGGGCCGCCGTGGGGTGGCCCTTGTCGGGAGGCTGGGATGGGCGGACGCAGGGTTGTCTGGGCGGCTTGGGTTCTGGCTGCGGCATCGGTGGCGCAGGCCGATTCGCGTCTCATCGATTCCCATACCGCCATGGTGCCGGCGCACGGCGAGGTGCGTTTGGAGATCGGCGCGGGTCCGGACGGCGCGGTGCTGACCGGGGCCAATGTCGGATTGTTCGAGCGTTTGTCGGTCGGCATCTCGTACGGCATGTCGGAAGTCATCGGCCGCGGTGATGTGGTGGCGAATCCACGGCCGGGAATTCAGTTCAGCGCGTTGATCCTGGACGAACCAAACTTGCCGGCGATCGGTGTCGGTTATGATTCGCAGGGGCATGGACGCTGGATCGAGTCGTACGAACGCTACGAGCGCAAGTCGCCGGGTTTCTACGCTGTCGCGACGCAGAATCTCCTGATGACGTCGTCCGACTTGCTGACCTCGCTCTCGGCCGGCGTGAACTACTCGCTGGAGCCGAACCGGCAAGCGATGGATGCGTTCATGGGCATGACGCAGATGTTCGGGCGCGGGCTGGGCGTGTTGCTCGACTACGATTTCGCGCTCGATGACGCGGCGGCGGTGGACGCCAACCGCGGCTACCTGGATCTGGGGATCCAGTGGAAGTTCGGCGGCGGCTCCCATGTCCGGTTCCTGCTGCGCGACCTGTTCGGCAACTACGAGGGGCAGGGCAAGGTGGCGCGCGAGCTCAATTTCTTCTACCTGTTGCACTTGTAGGGCACGGAGTAGACTGGGAACGGGCCGCGATGCAGCCCTTGGGAGGACGCATGAGTTCCGGCGGCAGCCTGGATTTCGAACGGCCGATTCTGGAGATCGAAGCTAAGATTCAAGAGCTGCGTGAGCTGGCGACGGCCAAGGGCATGGACGCCAGCCGCGAGCTGGAGTCGCTGGAGCGCCAGGCGGAGCGCATGCACGCCGAGGTGTACAGCAATCTCACCGCCTGGCAGCGCGTGCAGTTGGCGCGCCATCCCAGGCGCCCATACACCCTCGATTACATCGGCGCCATTTGTGACGAGTTTACGGAGCTGCACGGCGACCGCCAATTCGGCGACGACCGTGCCATCATCGGCGGCATGGCGCTTCTGGGCGGCCGGCAGGTGCTGGTGCTGGGCCACCAAAAGGGCCGCGACGTGAAGGAGAACCTGGCGCGCAACTTCGGCATGCCGCATCCCGAGGGCTACCGCAAGGCACTGCGCCTGATGCAAATGGCCGGGAAGTTCGGACGCCCCATCGTCACCTTGGTCGATACGCCCGGGGCATTCCCGGGTGTCGATGCCGAAAAGCGCGGCCAAAGCGAAGCCATCGCCCGCAACTTGCGCGAGATGGTGCGCATTCCGGTGCCGATCGTCGTGGTCATCATTGGCGAAGGCGGCAGTGGCGGTGCCTTGGCGATGGCGGTCGGTGACCGCATCCTGATGCTCGAGAACTCCATCTACGCGGTGATTTCCCCGGAGGGCTGCGCGGCAATTCTGTGGGGCGACCGCGCCCAGGCGCCGCGCGCCGCCGAGGCCTTGCGGCTGACGGCGCCGGACCTGGCGTCGCTCGGCGTCATCGACCGTGTGGTCGCCGAGCCCAAGGGCGGCGCCCACCGTGACCCCGCCGCGATAGCCGAAACGCTGCGCGGCGTGTTGTGCGAGGAATTGGAACACTTGAGCCGGCTCGCGCCCGCCGAGCTGCTCGAGAACCGGTTCCAGAAGTTCATGCACATGGGGGTCTTCGTGGATTCCCAAACCGGCGCCGTCTGACTCTCCAGGAGCATTTTGACAGGCGCGGCCCTGGATCCCTATACTCACCCGCGATCCTGCCCGGAGGCGCCATGCTGAAGCCGGAGCTGCTCGAAATTCTGGCCTGCCCAAAATGCAAAGACCGCGTCGTCCTGGAACCGGGCGGCGAAGCCCTGCGCTGTGAGCGCTGCCGGCTGCGCTATCCCATTCGCGAGGACATCCCGATCATGTTGATCGAGGAGGCGGCCTCGTACTGACGCCCGGTGCGGCGTCGCAAGTTCGATCACGCGCCTGCCCTTCGGAGGAGTTCTCAAGATGCCGAGCCCAGTTCTGCGGCGCTCGTTGCGGTGGCTTGTTGCGAGTTGCATTGTGGCCGGCACGGCGCAGGCGTCGGACGAGCCATGGATCCGCGTCGTCGAAGCCACCGACGCGGCCTTGGTGCTCGAATTGCGCGCCCCGGAACCGGTACAGAGCGCGCAGGGTTGGATGGTGCCCGGCTTCGATGCCGGCGGCGAGCCGGGTTTGCCGGTGACGTATCAGCGCACCACCTGGTTCGCGGTGCCCGGCGCGCATGGCGCCACGCTCGAGGTGCTCGATGCCGAACGCCATGAGTTGGGCCGCCTGGATTGGCCGCGGCAATTGGGGCCGGTGCCGGCTGCCGAGCGCCGCGCGGCGCGGGACGCCGGCAAGACGGCCGCGGAATGGCAGCCGGTCGAGGGGCGCGAATTCACCGCCGTCGTGCCGGCGGAGTTCGTGATGCTCGGCGCGCCCAGCCGTCTGCGCGGCGTGGATGTCGTGCCGATCACCTTCCACCCGGTGCAAGTCGGGCCCGACGGCCGTACCGTCGCCATGCCGCGCCTGCGGGTCCGCATCGCGTTTGCGGACCGGGCGCGCCTGCGCCGTGCGGCGCTCGCCGCCGCCGAAGTCGATCCCTTGCATGATGCGCTGCTGAACGGCGCGAGCGTGGCGCGCTGGCAGGGCGCGCCGGTTGCGGCGGCAGCGCCGCCCGGCGGGCGCGTGCAAGCCTTGCCGGCGCAACGGTTGCGACTGCGGATCGCAGCGCGTGGTTTGTACGAACTCACTTACGCCGACCTGCGGAGCGCCGGCGTGCCCGTCGATCAACTCGATCCGCGCACGTTCCGGTTGTACTTCGACCGCTGGAAGCATCAGCCGCTCGTTGCCGACTCCACCAGCAGTTGGCAAGCGGACTATGAATTGCAACAGGCGGCGATTTGGGTGCCCGGCGAAACGGACGGCAGCTTCACGTCCACCGACCCCAACGACAAGATTTGGTTTTACGCCCTGGGTCCCGAGGGTTACGCGATCGACGCCGACCCGGCAGCGGATCCGCTCGCCTGGTTCCGCCATCCGTATGACCGTGCGCAGGTCGGTTGGCTGGTGTGGGGCGGGGAGTTCGGGCGCCGCATGGCAAGCGTCTCGGGCGCGCCGGCGGGGTCGGATTCCATCGTCACGGCGGTCACGCAGCGCTCGCACTTCGGGCAGGATACCGAGTTCGACGCGGTCGACGATCTGTGGATCTGGCAAGAAGTGCGTGACAGCCGCGCCGTGCGGGTCAATTTCCCGCTCGATTTGGCGGGTGCGGTGGGCGTCGCCGGCAGCTTCCGTCTGTCCATCGGCTACGGCGAGCCCTCGAGCGGGCCGCGGCACGAGGTGGACGTACTGGTGAACAACGTGCTTCTGGGCCGCGCCGGATTCGCGGCGTTCGCCGCCGGCGCCCTGCCGACCCGCGTCACGTACGACGGGGTCGTGCTGCGGGCGCAGAACACGCTCGAGTTGTCGGTGCCATCCGGTGCGGCGCGGGTCACCGAGTTGCTCGACTTCGATGTGGTGTTCGAGCGTTCGCTCGTGACCACGGGTTCGAGTCTCGAGTGGGCCGATCCAGCGGCCGCCGGGCCCGGTGCGGTGCCGGCGTATCAAATCAGCGGCTTCGACACCGCGCCGCAAATCCTCGACGTCGGGGATCCGGCCAATCTGCAATTCGTGACCGATGCGGCCGCCGCCGGCGCCGGTTCGTGGACGGTTCGTGCGACCGGCACCGCGAATCACCGTGGCCACTACCTCGCGCTGGGCGCCGGGTACCGGCCGGCGCGTCTCGGGGCCAACGCGCTGGCATTGCGCACCGTCGCGGCGCTGCGCACCAACCGCACCACCGCGCCCGATCTGCTCGTGGTCACCCACGCGAGTCTGCGCGCCGCCGCCGACCGGCTGGCGGTGCACCGCCGCACCCACTATCCCGGCGGCGGTTCGCCGGACGTGGCGGTCGTGGACGTGCAGGACATCTACGACAATTTCTCCGGCGGCCGGGTCGATCCCATCGCCATCCGCAACTACGCCAAGTTCCTGTACCGCTTGGACGCGACGCCCAAGCTGCGCTATGTGTTGCTGTTCGGCGACGGCAACCGCGACGTGCGGCAGTTACGCTCGGCATCGGCGGCGACGCTCATTCCGCCCATCATCGGCGGCTACTACGGCGTGCGGCGCGGCGGGCCGGCGGGGAATTACGCCGTCGACGACTGGTTCGCGGAATTGGATACGCCGCCGTTCGGCAACGACTATCCGTTGCCGGACCTGGCGGTCGGCCGCTTGACGGCGCGGACGCCGGCCGAAGCCGACCGCTTGGTGGACAAGATCGTCGCCTTCGAGACTTCGAACGACTTCACCCCGTGGCGGACGCGGATCCTGATGACGGCGGACGACGAGTGTCATCCCGGCAATTGCAACGAGGGGATGCACATCGGCAACACCGAGAGCCTGTGCACTCTCGTGCCGCCGGAGCTCGACGTCGTGAAGTTCTATTTGACCGAGTATCCGGGAGTGCTGGGACAAAAACCGCAGGCGCGCGCCGCCTTCATCCGGACCTGGAACGAGGGCTGTTCCGTGATCAACTACCAGGGGCATGGGGCGCCGCGGCAACTCGCCGACGAGGTCCTGTTCCTGTCCACCGATGTGCCGTCGCTCACCAACGGCAACCGGCTGCCGGTTTTCCTGCCCATCAGTTGCACGGTGGGCGAGTTCGACGACCCCGACCGGCAGAGCATGTGCGAGGACTTGCTGGCGCATACCGGCGGCGGCACCATCGGCAACATCGCGGCCACCACGCCGACGTACATCAACTCGAATTTCTCGTACAACGTCGCGCTCTTCGAGCAACTGTGGCCGCGCAGCGGGAACGGGCGGCGGCTGCCGACGACGCGCGTGGCGCTCGGCGACGTCGAACAGCGCGCCAAAATCCGCGCCACCAACTCCAACGTCGAGACCTATCTGTTGATCGGCGATCCGGCGATCACCCTGCCGATGCCGAAATATATTGCCGAGTTCACGAGCGGTGTGGATTCCCTCGAGACCGGGCACCGGGCGTCGGTCACCGGCCGGGTGGTCGATGACGCGGGAGCCGCGGTGACGGGCTACACCGGCATTGCGGAGGTGCTCATCACCGGCACGGCCGACGACAGCGGCTACCGCAGCCAGGCCGATCCCACCTTCTCGCTGCAGTACGACCTGCTGGGGGTGCCGTTCTACCGCGGCAATGTGCCGGTTGCGAACGGCGAGTTCGCGTTCCAGTTCATCGTCCCGGTGGGGGCGCGCGCCGGGGTCAAGGGGCGGGCAAGTCTGTATGCCGCGGGAGCGCTCGGCGACGCAAAGGGAGCACGCAACGGCGTGCGGGTGTCCGCCGTGCCGCCGGCCGAAGGCTCCGTGGGTCCGCCGCGGATCGCGTTGCGTTTTCCGAGCGACCGGACCCGGGTGAAAGCCGGTACGGTGCTGACGGCCGAGTTGCGCGACGAAAATGGCATCAACATCCAGGGCACATCGCTCCGCAACTCGATCTATCTGGATTTCGACGGCCGCAACGAGCCGCTGAACGTCACGCCGCAGTTCCGGTACGCGGCCGGCAGCGACAGCGTCGGGTCGTTGGACGTGCCATTGCCGTCCGATCTCGAGCCTGGGGCCCACAAGGCGACGCTGATCGCGTCGGACAACTTGCAGAACACCGCCACCGGGGCGATCGACTTCGAGGTCGTGGAAGAGGGTATCGTCCGGCTGGTGAACGTGCTGGCGTTTCCGAATCCGTTCCGCGATTGGACGCGCTTCTTTTTCGAGATCACCGATCCGGCCGAGGTGGAAGTGAAGATCTTCACCACCTCGGGGCGGCAGGTGTGGCAGCAGCGGCAGCAGTTCGCGAGCGGGACCCGAGCGTCCATTCTGTGGGACGGAGTGGACCAAAATCAGGACAGGATTGCCAACGGCACCTACCTCTACCGGGTCACCGCCCACCCGGATCGCGCCGGCAGCGCGGCACTGGAATACACCGGTAAGGTCGTCATAATGCGGTAGGTTCCAGGCGTTTATTGTGATCCAGGTCGAAGCCGGCACCGCGGCGATGGGCCGGGCTTCGGGGTGGGTCTGGAGCGCGGGGCACGGCCTGGAAGTTGCGTAGCAGAGTGCAGGCCGTCGCATGCCCGCGCCGGAACCGCAGTCCTCCCCCAGACGGAAAAGCCGCGTAGTACCAAGGAGGCCCTCCCGACGATGCGCACCCCGCTTGTGAAAACGACTTTGGCCGCGCTCGCCACTGTGAGTGTTGTATTGAGTTCCCAGGCGCACGCCGTCGGCAGTGACGCCGGCGCCATCAGCTTGACGTTCGGGCCCAGCGCGCGCGGCGAGGCCATGGGCGGCTTGTTCGCCACCGAGGCCAACGACTATGCGGCGCGCTGGTCCAACCCGGGTGGTCTGGCTTTCGTGAGTCGCGGCCAGCTGGGCACCATGTTCAGCCAGTTGGTTCCGGGGTTGGCCGACGACGTTTACTTCATGTACGGCGGCTGGGTGATCCCCACGAAGAGTTTGGGGACCCTGCAGTTGGACCTCACCTACTTGAGCTACGGCAAGAGTGAGGCCGTCAACGACGCCAACGAGTCGGGTGGTTCGTTCACCAGCTACGAACTGTCGCCGTCGGCTTCCCTCGGCTTCAAGTTCCTGCCGAACCTAGGCGTGGGCGTGACGGTGAAGTACGTGCGCATCGATCTCGCGCCGTCCAATGTGCTGCCGGACGCCAACGGGGCCGGTAGCGGCACCGGAAATTCGTGGGCCTTCGACCTCGGCGCCTTGTATACCCGGCAGCGTTTCCGCCTCGGCGCGGTGGTCGACAACCTGGGTCCCAACATCACGTTCATCGACGACGAGCAGAGCGATCCGCTGCCGCGTGCCTTCCGCCTCGGCGGCATGTACGACATCGTGGCGACCGAGGTGTCGCAAATTCGCGCCGGTGTCGAGTACGAACGCTCGTTGGTCCGCTTGGAGCGCAAACCCGTGTACCATGTGGGCGCCGAGTTCGTGTACCTGAATGCGTTCGCGCTGCGGACCGGCTATCTGAACGACGACGAAGGCGCGGTCAAGGGCTTTTCCGGCGGCTTCGGGTTCACCTGGAGCAGCGCAACGTTCGAATACGCCAATGTGCCGCAGGCGGACACGCTGGACCGCGTCCACCGTTTTGCGCTGTGGGCGCGTTATTAGAGCAACCCATCCGGTGTGGTCGCTGGCCTGAACCCCCTGTAGAAAGACGAGAGGCTGGATGCGTTCGGGTTCGGGCCGTTCGCGGTCCATCATTCGCACGGCGGGACTCCTGGGGCTCGTGCTCCTCGGCTCCTTCGCCACCTCGCAGAGCAGCGCGCCGCGGCCGGCGAACGTTCTTCACGCCGCCAAACGCCAGGCTCGCGCCGAAGCCCAAGAATTGCGCCGGCAGTTGCAGGCGCGCCGCGCCGCTTTGCCGGATTTCCTCGTCGACGGCAGCTTCAATACGCGCTATGAGCGCCAAGGATTGCGCACCAGTGTCGGGGCGCGGCGGACCCGTGCCGCGAAAATAGCGGTTCGTGGTGCGGGCGCCGCGCCCGACACGGTCGACTTGCTCATCGTGCGGATGGGGTTCGCCGCCAACCGCGCGCCCGGATTCACCAGCATGGATCCGAGCGGCGACTTCCGGCTGTCCCCGGATTCCACCGTCATCATCGACCCCCCGCCGCATGGTGTGCCGTACTTCCAAGCCGAACTGCTGGGCCTGCGGGAGTACTACCGGGTGATGTCGCACGGCACTCTCGAGGTGCGCGGTCACGTGTTCCCGCCCGAGGGCGAACCGAGCCTCAAGCTGTCCGACGTCGCCGACTACGGTCCCGGTCCAAACGCCAACTGGACGATCGAACTCCTGGAGCGTTGGTTCCGGGACTCCGTCGCCAAATTGGACTCGGCCGCGACCGGCGGCCTCGACCTCAGCACCATCGAATCGATCTGTATCGTGCATCCCGGCAGCGACCTGCAGAGCGATATCGAGCGCAACAGCCCCAACGACATTCCATCCTTCTTCATGACGCTCGCGGACTCGATCCCGGTGCAGGGTGGGACGCATGAAATCCGCAATGGCCTCGTGGTCCCCGAAACCCTCAATCAGGACGGCCTGCAGGGCGGCATCTTAGGGGTCATTTGCCACGAGTTCGGACACCAGTTGGGATTGCCCGATCTGTACGACACCAACTTCGGGTTGCCGGCGGTCGGGGAGTGGGACCTGATGGATTCGGGCAACGGCCTGGTGTTCGTGTTCCAGGTCGAAGGCAGCGACGCGGTGCAAGTGGCGTTCGGGCTCTTGCCCGGCGGCCTGTCGGCGTTGTCCCGGCTCTTGCTCGGATTCGAGACCGCGGCGACGATGACCGCGGGTGTGGATTCCATCGAATTGCGTCCGGCCAACACGCAGCAAGGGACGACGCCGCGCATCGCCCGCCTGGATGTCTCGGCCGACGAGTATTTCTTGGTGGAGAACCGGCGCGACTTTTTGGCCGAACGCGCCGAGGATGTCGAAGCGTGTCCGTATCTCAACCGCGACGATTCGACGGCGGTGGTCTTGTGGATGAGCCGCGACGATCCTGCCAAGTTGCCGCGGGAGCGCCGGAACAGCGGCGAGTATGATTATTTCATTTCGTCGCCGTCGGCGCCCGAGGCGGCGTTCGGATCCTGTGGCGACCTGGGCTTCGGGCTGCTGGTCTGGCACGTGGACGAGCGGGTGTTGGCCGACGGGTACCCCTTCAATGGGGTGAACGCCGACGACAAGATGCGCGCGCTGCGGTTGGTGGAGG
>Ga0315287_10009070_pt1 | contig 10058 bp, 10 predicted proteins | sample YL17G11_0_MG_FD_205037 | JGI IMG/M metagenome (GOLD analysis project Ga0315287, IMG submission 205037) | Sediment microbial communities from Yellowstone Lake, YNP, Wyoming, USA - YL17G11_0 | ecosystem: Environmental > Aquatic > Freshwater > Lake > Sediment | place: USA: Wyoming | collected... | reverse complement strand
GACGGCTGCACTTCCGAGTGCTTTACCTCTTTCTGGCTGCTTCATGCTGAATTCCTTTCGCTGGACATATCACCCGGCACAGTCTCAACGGCAGGGGGCCATGACCGATCTCGATTTCTTTGCACTCTCCGCCGGTTCGAACACCAACTCGAGGTTGATCTTCGATGCGTCACCGGTTCCGGGGTGATCCCAGACACCGATGCCCATGTTCATGTCCGCCACCGAGTAACCGGCCACTTCCTTGCCCCGGATGGCCTCACGGACGAGAGGGGGACTGATCCGCTTGTTTCCCAGGGATTTCGACTTATCAAAGTAATCGGCGACGGTTTCCCTCAGGGACATCTTCCCGCTGATCCGCTCCAGGGGCACACCGGGCAACATGGAGACCTCAACATTGTCCCCGTAGAGAAAGTATCCGATATTCTGGCTGGTGGTGGAACCGACGGTCACGAAGCGTACGGCGTTGAACTGTTGCGCTCCCAGGTCACTGCTGAGGGTTTCATCGGTGGGAAGCTGATTCAACTGCAGGTAGACGGTCCCGGTCGCGCATCCCCCGACGAGGATCATAAACGCTGCCAGAAGCGGCAGAAGATACCTCGGGCAAGCCATTGCGGACCTCCTCAAATCACTTGGATAGATCTAATGTGATACGGATTATCGAAAAAGCAAGGGCAAAAGATCAGTCGTAGAGGTGGCAGGAAACGAAGTGTCCCTTTTCCATCTCGGTGAGAGCGGGGGGAAGGGTCCTGCAGGCATCCATGCAGCGGGCACAGCGGGGATGGAAGGCACAGCCCGGAGGCGGGTTGATGGGGCTGGGGACATCCCCTCCAACCGCGATGAGCTGCTTCTTTCGCCCCGGGTCGGGGACGGGGATGGCCGAGATGAGGACCTGCGTGTAGGGGTGCAGCGGCTTCTTGTAGAGATCGGCGCTTGCGGCAAGCTCCACGATCTTCCCCAGGTACATGACGGCCACGCGGTCACTCATGTACTCGACGACACTGAGGTCATGGGAGATGAACAGGTAGGTGAGCTCGAACTCCTCCTGGAGGCTCCGCAGCAGGTTCAGGATCTGGGCCTGGATGGACACGTCGAGGGCCGAGACGGGCTCATCGGCGATGATCAGCTTCGGCCTCAGGGCCAGTGCCCGGGCAATGCCGATTCGCTGCCGCTGGCCGCCACTGAACTCGTGGGGGTAACGGTCCATCTGCTCGCTCGTGAGCCCGACTTTCTCCATGAGCCGGGCCACGTCCTCTGCCCGATTCTTCCCGTAGGTCACACCGTGGATGAGCAGAGGCTCGCCGATGGTGCTCCCGGCGCTCCTGCGGGGGTTGAGCGACGAGTAGGGGTCCTGGAAGATCATCTGGACTTCGCGCCGGAACGCCTTCAGCTTATCGCCGCTGTGCCCCAGGATGTTTTCCCCATTGACGAGAATCTCCCCCGCCGTGGGGTTTTCCAGCCTCACGATAAGCCTTCCCAGGGTCGTCTTCCCGCAGCCGCTCTCTCCGACGAGGCCGAGCGTCTCCCCCCGGTACACCTGGAGATCCACCCCGTCGACGGCTTTCACAGCGGCCTGCCTCCCACCGAGAGGGCCACCCTTCACGGGGAAATATTTCCGCACACCGCGGATGTCAACAAGTACGTCTAGTACGTCGCTCATGGTCGTCCCGTCTGTTTGGTCTGTCCTGCGCTGTAGCCTTCCGCGTCTCGAAGCCTACAGCCTACAGTCTACAGCCGACAGTGAAGATTCTTTGCAGACTCTTCGCTCTTCGCTTTTGGCTGTCGGCTGTGGGCTGCCGGCTGTAGGCTGGTTGCCCGCTACGCGTGCAACCAACACCTCACAAAATGCCCCGGCGTCTTTTCGAGCAGCTCCGGTTTTTTCTCGGCGCAGACGGGCATGACGCGGGGACAGCGGTCCCGGAACTTGCATCCCGACGGAAGCTCCAGCAGATCCGGAATCGTCCCGGCGATGACATTGAGGTAGCGATGCCCCGAATGCCCCGAGCCGATCCGGGGGATGGAGTTCATAAGCCCCACCGTGTACGGGTGCAGCGGTGAGGAAAAGATGGCCGCCACGGGCCCGTGCTCGACGACCCACCCTGCGTACATGATGGCTGCATACTGGGCGGCCTCGGCAATGACCCCGAGGGCGTGCGTGATCAGGATGACCGACGTGCCGACCTCCTGCTTGAGCTTCAGGATCAGATCGAGGATCTGCGCCTGGATCGTCACGTCAAGGGCCGTTGTGGGTTCGTCGGCAAGCATGAGCCTCGGCCTGCACGACAGGGCCATGGCGATCATCACGCGCTGCCGCATCCCTCCGCTCATCTGGTGGGGATAGTCGCGGGCACGCATCTCGGGCGCCGGAATCCCGACGAGGCGGAGCATCTCCACGGCACGGTCCCGGGCATCTTTGGCCGTCAGCCCCTCGTGAAGCTCGAAAGCCTCGGCGATCTGGTCGCCGATGCGGAAGACGGGGTTGAGCGACGTCATGGGCTCCTGGAAGATCATGGAGACCCGCTTTCCCCGAATGCGGCGCATCTCTTCGTCCGTGAGCGCCAGGAGGTCCGTTCCCTCGAAGAGAATCCGCCCCGAGACGATGCGCCCGGGCGGCCTGGGGATAAGCCGCATGATGGACAGGGCAAGGACCGTCTTGCCGCAGCCCGATTCGCCTGCGATGCCGAGAGTGTCGCCCTCGTTGAGGCGAAGGTCCACGCCGTCAACAGCCCGCACAGTGCCCCTGGCCGTTTCAAAATGTGTGCTGAGATTTTCGATTTGTAAAATGGAAGTCATAAAAATTCAGGGTCTGTTCCGTCTATTCGTTTTGTCCGGTCAAAATCCCCCCTGCCCCCCTTTACAAAAGGGGGGGGATTCTTTTATTCATCCCCCTTTGAAAAAGGGGGAAAGAGGGGGATTTTCTTGCCTTTGTGTTTGCGCTCTTTTTACTTGTCCCTACACCCTTGTCCCTGGTCCCTTGCCCGCAGCCGCTCGGTCTCGCAGAAACCGCACCAGGAGGCGCACACCCACCGCCGAGGCGCCCCGGGGGATGTAGTGCCTTTCCTTGCTCAGCCAGGCCGGCCCCGCGATGTCCAGGTGCACCCAGGGGATCTCCCCCACGAACTTGCCCAGGAAGACGGCCGCCGTGATGGCCCCGCCGGCCCGACCGCCCGTGTTTTTCATGTCGGCCACATCGCTCTTGATGAGTTCGGCGTAGTCGTCCCAGATGGGAAGCTCCCAGAGCTTCTCACCGGTTTCCGTGGCGGCGCGGCGCAGATCGTTTTTCAGACCGTCATCGGTTCCCATCATGCCGATGACATCATCGCCGAGCGCAATGATGCAGGCCCCCGTCAGGGTGGCCATGTCGATGATGGCCTTCGGCTTGAATCGTGCCGCATAGGTCAGGGCATCAGCCAGGATGAGCCGCCCCTCGGCGTCGGTGCTGATCACCTCGATCGTTTTTCCGGACATGGAGCGCAGCACATCGCCGGGCTTGTAGGCGCGCCCGCCCGGGAGATTCTCGGTGGCGGGGACGAGCCCCACGAGGTTCAGCGGAATCCTCAACTCCGCGGCGGCCTTGATCACGGCGAGCACGGCAGCCCCGCCGGACATGTCGGCCTTCATCTCCTCCATCTTGTCGGGGGGTTTCAGGGAGATCCCGCCGCTGTCGAAGGTGATGCCTTTCCCGACGATCACGTAAGGCCTTTCACTTCGGCTGCCCCCCTCGTATTCGAGAATGATGAACCGGGCCGGCTCCATGCTGCCCCGGGCCACGGAGAGAAGCGCATTCATCCCCAGTTTTTCCATCTTGCCGTTGTCGAGGACGGTCAGACGTACCTTCGGAGATGCCGCGGCGTCCTTCGCCCTGCGGGCCATATCGGTGGGCGTCATCTCGTTGGAGGGCGTCGATACGAGATCCCTGGCGTAGCAGACGGCCTTTGAAACGATCTCGGCCCTTTGTGCCGCGGCCTTCATCCGTCGGGCCTCGCCGTCGCCTGCCGCAAGAAGTGTGAAGGCCTTGACGTTTCGCTCCTCTTTTTTATCAGGCGTCTTGAAGTGCGTGAACCGATAGAGCCCGAGAAGCACACCCTCCACGGCCGCTTCCGTCAGGTCTTCCAGGCTGCGCGGCCCGTCCACCGAATCCAGGGAGGCGGCAAACCCCGGAATGCTTAGCTCGCGGATGGCCCGGGCGGCCTTCGAGAAGGCCCTTCGCAGCTTCTCCGGGTCGAATTCCTTTTTCTTTCCAAGCCCGAGCAGCAGCACTCGCCGCGCCGGCAGAGCGCCCCGCGTGTAGATCACGGACACCTGGGCAAGCTTTCCGGTGAAGTCCCCGCTTTTGATCACCTCGCCCAGAAGCCCGCCCGAGCTGCGTTCCAGCTGAAGCGCCGCCCCTTCGAGTTTCCGGGAATCTTCGAAATGACAGACCACAATCGCCTCACCGCGAAACGCAGCCGGACTGCCCTTTTTTACGTCAACCTTCATCATGCCTCCGCTGTGGGAATTGGGTATTGGGAACTGGGTATTGGGTATTCGGAATCCCGAGGCCGGAAACCCGAAGTCCTGTTTCCTCTTCACTCAGACACTCAGACACTTCTTCTCACTCAGACACTTGTTTGCACTGCCGCTCCGCGGCAATGTACTCTCCGCACCCTGATCATCCGATTTGGTAACATTAGTCACACTGGTCACATTAGTCACTGCTGTCAATAACTTGCGGCGCCGAGAGAATAGCACAAGTACTCGTATATTGGAATCCTTTCTCGTTTTGCCTTTTTTTCATCTAATCCTTAAACGATTACTTTTCCCGATTTTTCTCATGATATTTTCTTAGACAAAATCATACTTTTTTCCGGCTTGTTTTTCGACCCCTACGCGATAGACTGCTTCCATACAAGATATCGAGAGAGAACCCTTATGGTTGAGAGAAGGAAATACGAGCGTTACGATCTCGTGGTCCCGGCGGCAGTCGAGACCCTGGCGAGAACCGCGGCAAAGAGAAAAATCTCCCTCAAAACGGTAAACGTATCCGCCGGCGGCGCCTATTTTCGCACAGACGCCATCCTGGCGGAAGGCACGAAAGTGCGGCTCGAACTGCGTCTCTCCTACGATAGCCAGCGTAAGCTCAAAAACCCGCGAAACGCGCGTATCCGAATACTCGGGACCGTCATGCGCTGCCAGATTGGCGGAATGGCCATCTGTTTCAGCGAAGATTACGTCATCGCCCCGATCCCAGCCAAGGCGTGGGGCGTCGGGTGAAGTCGCTTCGCGACGGCTTCAGGCTTCAGCCATCGGGCTTCAGGACAAAAAAAGTAAGAACCAAGTCAGTCATCGCGAGGGCGAAGCCCGCGGCGATCTACGATTTCCCTCTTTATCTAATCCCGAAGCCTGACTCCCGAATCCCGAAGCCCATATTTTTCCCCGAATCTCTTCTTCAGCCCGACGCCTGGAGCCCAAGGCCCGAAGCCGGGTATTTGTCCCGAATCCCGAGCGCTTCGCGCTGCCCGTCAAATAACTGTCCAGCCTCCCCACCGTCTGACAACTGTCCCGGATAGAGTTCAAGTTCAAGTAATCATACATTAATATATAATTATGGCTTCTGTTCTATCAAGTGGAACGGAAAATGCTAGTTCTACTACCAGAGTATTAGTTTTTTATTAATCAGGTCCTAATCAGCATCAGGCGCTATGAAAAGCAAGACAGCAAAAGCGGACTCGCTGAGCAAGAGAACGATCCAGATCGTCAGTGCCAGAAAACTGCAGTGCGATCTGATGGCCAACTATCTGACCGTCAGTACCGGGGTTATATGCAAAATCGCTTCCGATCCCGGCTCAATCTCCGTCAATCCGCAGGAACCCGAGCACTTCACACTGGTTCTCCTTGACTGCCCCGAGCGCGACCCCGTGAAGTACTTCATGGCACTGGCCGTGGCGGGAAGGCGCATCCTCTCGAAGTGCCTGGTCGCCCTCTTCAACGTCAGGCCCGGTCTCGGCATCGAGGAAAGGGCCGTCTCGTGGGGCATCCGGGGGTTCTTCTACGAAACCGATTCCGTCGATCAGATGATGAAGGGCATCCAGACCCTTTTCAAAGGCGAGATGTGGCTTTCCCGCGACATCATGGCCAAGTGCATCCAGTCGCAACGCGCACCCGGCGAATCCTCCAAGAAGGACGTGATCTTCCTGACACAGCGCGAGCTCGAGATCCTCAGCATGGTCGTCTCCGGGGCCACGAACGAGGAGATCGCCGCCCGGATCTGCATCAGCCCCCACACCGTGAAAACGCACATCTACAACATCTTCAAGAAGATCAAAGTCCCCAACCGGCTCCAGGCTGCGCTCTGGGCCGCAAAGAATCTCTAGTCCCAACTACCTCTCCCTTCCTTGATTGCCCTCTCCCCCCCCCTCCTGGGGAGAGGCTTGCCAGGCCGCGGAGCGGCGGGCACCCGGCTTCAGGAGTCCGGATTCCGGATTACTGAATTGCTTCTCCCTGAATCTCCCATTTATTAATCCCGAGTCCGGAAGCCCGATTCCCGAAGCCCTCTTTTTTCGTTGACTTTTGGTTGGGAAATATCGTTCATTACACCAGTTTCCGACGGCAGGGGGGGGCCATGTCAACTATCAAGCTCAAGAGTTGCCCGAAGGTTTACATCCACGATACACACCGCTCGAAGTTTCCCGAGGACACGCTGCACTTCGTCGAGGGCATGCGGGATCTCCTCGGGATGAGAGACTTCCGCGACGCAACCGGACTGGACCGTATCGGCATCCCCGTTTACACCTGCTGGCGCCTCCGGCCCGATGAATCGAAGACCTTCCACACCGGCAAAGGCGTCTCGGCGATCCAGGCCCAGTGCTCCCTCACCTTTGAATCGATCGAGCGCTACTCCTCCGAGTTCCGCGAGGAGTGGGCCGACCGGCTCATCGTCGGAAGTTTCAATGCCCTGCAAAAAAAGCACAACACCCTCGACCCCACCGCGCTCATCCTGTCGCAGTTCAGCGATTACGGGCCCGACAAGGACCTGCACTGGACCTGGGGGCATGACATCTCAAGCGATCAGGAAATCCTCGTCCCGGCAAAAGAGGTCTACCACCCCTTCCACCGCGACGAGGGGCTCCTCTACGGCTCCCACACAAACGGCCTGGCATCGGGCAACACGATCGAGGAGGCCGTATTCCACGCCCTCACGGAGATCGTCGAGCGAGACGCCTGGAGCATCGCCAAGTACACCCGCAATTACGGCGAGCCGGTAGTCCTCGAGAACAAGCCCGACCAGCAGTTCCTGATCGACATCGCCCGGAAATTCGAGGAAGCCGGGATCGAGATTGTTTCCCGCGACATCACCTCCGACATCGGCATACCGGTCGTGGCGGCATTCTGCAAGGATGTGCGGCACGGCGACACGCTGCCGATCGAGGGGTTCGGCTCCCACACGGACCCGAAGGTAGCCATGGGAAGGGCGCTCATGGAGATGGCAACCACGCGGGCGCTCTTCCTCGTCAAGAGCGGCGCTGACGGGCTTCGTGACACCAGCCCCCTTTATCTCACCCACGACGAATCGAGGGACAACCCGCGTTTCGTCGTCCGGAGCATCAAGAACCTCACCGACATGGAAATCGGATACAGCAACGACATCACCGAGGACCTGAATGCCTGCGTCGGGAGGCTTCGGGAGCGAGGCCTGGATAAAGTGATCGCCGTGGACCTGACGAGGCCGGAGACGGGCATCCCCACGGTGCGCGTGATCATCCCGGGCACGGATGCCTACTGCTTCGACCGGACGCGCAAGGGCGATCGTCTCTACAACACCGTGTAAAAAGGGGACAAGCCATGCTCACGGAAAAAGAGGTCTGTGAACGGGCGGAATACTGCTACCTGATCTGCCTGCAGCTCAACTGGATGTTAGCCAACGATTCCATCGAGCCCGTGAAGTACCTCGAGCAGATCCGGAAGTCCTCCCTCGGCCTTGCCGAGGATGATTTCATTGTGATGACCCTCGAGGAAGGGATGAAATCGGGGCTGGAAGACTGCGGCGTCAACAACCTGATCCTCATGTACGAGTCCTTCGTCCACGCCTTCTGCGAGGTCATGCAGATCGACATCGAAGATCTCCGCGACAGCATCCCCCGCGAAGCCCTGCAGACGCTCTCGGCGGAGATGGGGGTGGAGCTGAGCGCTTTCGAATGATCGAAACAGTAGCACAATCGTTGCACAGGTTGCACTGTAACAAAAGTTTACACTTTTTAGTTATTGTCACATTTAATCTATATGTACACGATTATATTATCTATTATTAATAATAGGGTCTCCATTTCACGCCTTTGTATGCCTGCCTCCCCTCCGACTGTCCAGATAGTTTACAAAGCCCTTTTTACAATCAATTTTCCCCAAGTATTCGTTATTAAATAACTATACAGACAATCTGATGTCCCTTCCTTTTAAATACCGGGGAAAAGTGTCGGAATACTTAACGATTTCTGGCAAGTCCACTTGATATCCTGCCTGCCGGCTTTATACAATACCATTATGAATCAAACAGTTATATGAAACATGTGTGTTTTTCGACTTATGGTACTCAAGTTGCAAAGAAGAAAACTAGAATTCGTAAAGGGGGGAAGACCATGAAAAAAGTTAACTTATTGTTTCTCGCGATGCTTCTTTGTATCCTGATTGCGGGCAATGCATCGGCCATCCAGACTACATACAATGACGACTATGCGAACTGGCCGGGCTGGCCGCAGACGCCTTATCCAATAAATACGGCCGACCAGATCGGGCAATACCCCACGATTGCTAGTCTGACGGTTAACTCATCGGGAGGTTATTTACAGTCGATTGCTGTTTCTATCACATTTTTGAGGGGTTCGGAGACTCTCTTTATAAATGCAGACTATAAGATGGGAGAAAGCTATGAAGCCTGGAATTATTTCGCAGCTTTCGGCACGGCTCCCAAATTCTATTCGGTGGATTCCGGATATGAATATACTCTCGTACACTCACCTATTGGTTTACCAATTGGTCATTGGAGAGACGGACATCCTTTTGGTATCGAGGAAAAATATTTAACATTAGCTTCCGGCATTATGAAAGATGTCACCTATGCGGGTGGCGTGCTTACATATAATTTCTATGAAAATGCGATCCTTCTCGGAGAACGATACACTATCGGAATGTCCGTGGATTGCGGAAATGATGTTTTCTTAACCCCGGTCCCCGAACCTATCGGCGCCCTGCTGCTGGGCCTTGGCCTGCTCGGACTTGCCGCGATCAGAAGGAAAAAGTAAGAAATCCCCTCTCCCCCGAATATAAAGAAGACGCCCCCGATGTTTCATCGGGGGCGTCTTTTATTGAGATCTGACTTACAAGTTTCCCTGGCTGAAAAATTCTCACGCGCAAAATTCCTGGAAACGAGCTAGACTGATAGCATCACATAACAGGGCTGTGCCGTTGCCCCACTGCTTTGCGTCAGTTATTGGTTAGCGAGAAAAGTATCGACATCCAAATACCCCATTACTAATTCATTACCCAATTACCCGTTGCCATGTCAGAGCTGATTTCCAAAAAAGACATCATCCGCATCCTCGAAGAGATCGGCGTTTACCTCGAGATCAAGGGGGAGTCGCCCTTCAAGGTCATCGCCTACGCCAATGCGGCAAGGCGGCTGGAGACCCTCGAAGAGGACCTCGAAGAGCTGGTGCGGCGGGGTGGCCTGACGTCCATCAAGGGCATCGGCGATGCCCTCAGCAAAAAGATCACCGAACTCGTCACGACGGGACGCCTCGAGTATTACGATGAGCTCAAGGCCTCCATCCCCCCAGGGCATCTCGAGATGCTTCGCATCCCCGGCCTCGGGCCGAAGAAGATCCGCGGCCTCCACGAAAAGCTTGCCATCGAGACCCTCGGCGAGTTGGAATACGCCTGCATGGAGAACCGCCTCGTCGAGCTCCCCGGATTCGGGGAGAAGACCCAGCAGAAGATTCTCACGGGCATCGAGCACCTGAAGCGATACAAGGAGCGCCACCTTTACAGCGAAGCCCTCATCCCCGCGGAGGAGCTGCTGGGTCAACTCA
>Ga0315287_10009069_pt1 | contig 10059 bp, 9 predicted proteins | sample YL17G11_0_MG_FD_205037 | JGI IMG/M metagenome (GOLD analysis project Ga0315287, IMG submission 205037) | Sediment microbial communities from Yellowstone Lake, YNP, Wyoming, USA - YL17G11_0 | ecosystem: Environmental > Aquatic > Freshwater > Lake > Sediment | place: USA: Wyoming | collected... | reverse complement strand
TCAATATATTTTGATCCATTTTAATTAAATTAGAAGAGCTGCGCTACTCTTTTTAATGATTATAATGCGCAAAAAACAAAAATCCTATAAATAATAGGAAATTACTAAGAAAAATGAAGATTAAAGCATCTTCTATTAAATTTTCTTAATAATTAACCTCTTATAGATATTACCTTATATAATAAATTTTGGCAATAGGCGATAAATTTATTGTAAAGAGGAAATAGAAATGTCATAGGGTCGATGAATTTATGCATTTTTTTGGCATTAATGGTTCTCGACACAAACCTATTCTTATGATAATATTCATATATCTAACAAGCATTAAATTTATTTTCCATGAACATTCAATATTATGGCCATTCCTGCTTTAAAATAACCACTAAGCCGTCCGGCCGAGCCACCGAAGACCTAGTTTTCTTCATTGATCCTTTCGACAAGTCCATCGGACTCCGTCCGCCCCAAGGACAAGCGGACGCGGTGTTTATCACTCACGAGCATCACGATCATAACAACGCTGAAGCTCTCAAAGGCAGTCCGATTGTAGTGAATACTCCCGGGGAATATTCCATTAAGGGGATGAATATTGTCGGCATAGATTCCTGGCATGATGACCAAAATGGGATGTTGCGCGGTCATAATTGCATTTATATCTTTGAAGCGGAAGAAATGAAAATTTGTCATCTTGGGGATTTGGGAACGAATTTGGATTCGGAACAATTGGAAATGATTGAAGGAGTGGATGTCTTGTTTGTTCCCATTGGAGGAAAATATACGATTGACAGCAAAAAGGCCGTGGAAATTGTCAGAAAAATAGAACCGGTAATCATCATCCCGATGCACTATAAGACGAAAGAATCAATATTAGATATTGATGATGAGAAAAAATTCTGTGCGGAAATTGGAAATTGTCCCGCGCAAAAAATTCCCAAACTGACGTTCAAAAAAAAAGATTTGGAAAACAAAAATATGGAAGTGGTTCTCATGGAAATCAGTTGATTTATGGACATCCAAAAAAAACTTGAAGAAATCCGAAATAAGCCGGAGTATATAAAAATCCGCTATGTCTGGGGGGCGGTGATTGTTTCCATGTTTTTTATCGTAATAATTTGGATCTTTTCTTTTCAAGGCAAGATATCCGAAAATAAGCCGAAAGAAAGCAGCATTCAGGATTTAAAAGACAGTTTGAAAAAAACGAACGAAGAATTTACCAAAGAAATACCGTCTTTAGAGGAGTTGATGAAAAATATCTCGCAGGAAAATCCCTCGGAAATCGGAAATGATGTCCAGAATGGTTCCCAAAATGAAAATCAGGAATCAACCAATCCCGACAATAGCAACTAATTTTCTATCTTTATGACAAAAGAGACGAATTCGGTTCAGCCCGAAAAAATATTTCCACAAAAAATAACGGACGAAGTCCAGCAATCATATCTTGATTATGCTATGAGTGTTATTGTTTCTCGAGCTTTGCCGGATGTGAGAGACGGCTTGAAGCCGGTTCATCGCCGGATTCTATATTCAATGTGGGAAAGCGGATTGAGACCCAGCGCCAAATTCAGAAAATCAGCGACAGTTGTCGGAGAAGTATTGGGAAAATATCATCCGCATGGAGACACGGCTGTCTATGATTCAATGGTGCGTCTGGCTCAGGATTTTTCCATGCGTTATCCACTGGTATGGGGTCAGGGAAATTTCGGATCGATGGACGGAGACAGTCCGGCTGCCTATCGTTACACCGAAGCCAAACTTAAAGCCATCGCGGAAGAGATGCTCTTGGATATTGAGAAAAATACGGTTGATTTTATTCCAAATTTCGATGGAGTGCACAAGGAACCGGTGATTCTTCCGGCCAAACTTCCCCAATTGCTCTTGAACGGCACGATGGGTATTGCGGTGGGAATGGCGACCAATATTCCTCCGCACAATCTGGTGGAATTGATTGACGGCATCAATTATCTGGTTGACAATCCCAACAGTACAGTTGATGATCTGATGAAATTCATCCAAGGACCGGATTTTCCGACTGGTGGAATAATATACAACAGCAAGGATATCAAAGAGGCTTATACTGTCGGGAAAGGCAGGATCATCACTCGCGCCAAAACCGAAATTGTGGAAAACAAATCGGGAAATTTCCAGATTATCATCGTGGAAATGACTTATCAGACCAATAAATCGGCGCTTATCACCAAAATTGCCGAACTGGTGAAAGATGGGCGAATCCAGGGAATCCGCGATCTTCGGGACGAATCGAATAAAGGCGGTGTACGCATCGTGATAGATCTTAAAAAAGACGCTTATCCCCAAAAAGTTCTCAATAAGCTATATTCGATGACTGATCTGCAGAAGAATTTTGGAGTGAATATGCTGGCATTGGTCGATGGTATTGAACCGCAAGTTCTTAACTTGAAAGCGATTCTCGAACATTTTATCAAGCACCGCAGAGTTGTCATTATTCGGCGGACAGAATTTGAACTGACCAAAGCCAAAGACCGGGTGCACATCCTGGAAGGGCTGAAAAAAGCCCTGGATCATATTGATGTGGTTATCGAAACAATCAAAAAATCTCCCACTAAAGAGGAAGCTCACGTCAATTTGATGAAGAAATTCAAGCTTTCCGACCGACAAGCGACAGCTATTCTGGAAATGAAGCTACAGACGCTGGCCGGACTGGAAAGAAAAAAGATTGAAGACGAACTCAAAGAGAAGAAAGATCTAATCGCGGAACTGGAAACAATTCTCTTGAATCCGAAAAAAATTCTGGGAATAATCAGAAGCGAATTGAATGAACTTAAAGAAAAATATGGAGACGAACGCAAGACGAAAGTTGTTCGCACCGGCATTGGAGAATTTAAGCAGGAAGATCTTATTCCGAATGAAGAAGCGATTATCACTTTGAGTCAGGACGGATATATCAAAAGAATGAACCCCAGCGTCTATAAAGTACAGAATCGCGGAGGTAAGGGTGTAATAGGCGCAATTACCAAAGAGGGTGATGCGATAGAGCAAGTAACCAGCGTGATGACACATGATAATCTGATGTTTTTTACCAACACCGGAAAAATATTTCAAACCAAGGCCTATGAAATTCCGGAATCATCCCGCACAGCCAAAGGACAATCAATCGCCAACTTTTTGCAGCTTGCTTCGGAAGAAAAGATTACTGCCATGATCGCTTTTAATCAGAGCGATAATTACAAATATTTTTTTATGACGACACGAACCGGAACGGTAAAAAAAACATCCATTGAAGATTTTAGCAATGTCAGAAGAAGCGGACTGATTGCCATTAAATTGGAAAAGGGTGACGCTCTTTGCTGGGTAAAGCCGACAACTGGAACTGACGAAGTTATAATCATCACTTCCTTGGGACAAGCTATCCATTTTAAAGAAACCGACGTGCGTTCGATGGGAAGAAATGCCGCCGGGGTCCGAGGCATCAAGCTGAAAAAAAGTGATTTTGTGGTCGGCATGACTGCGATTTTCAGGAAACAGGAGGGTAACCAGGTTCTCATCATTTCCGAAAACGGATTCGGGAAGCGTACCAATCTCAAACAATATAAAATCCAAAAGCGCGGAGGCAGCGGTATTAAGACAGCAAAATTAACGACAAAAACAGGAAAGCTGGTGGAAGCGCATGTGGTGAACGTTAATGATATTGAAAGAGATCTCATTATTACTTCCGGCCAAGGTCAAATCATCCGCATCCCGACTAAAAGCATCTCTGTTCTTGGCCGGGCGACTCAAGGAGTGCGGATTATGAAACCGCAATCCGGAGATAAGATTTCAGCTGCTGCGGTATTATGATTCTTGATAAAATCCAATCAGTTTGGTATAATTTATAAACTTAATAAATTTACTTAGCAAACATTAGTTATTCCCAAAAATAGCGAAATTTGGGAACAATCGGGCGAAGACCTAACGAATGTTCTGCTGAAAAAACCTATGGCGCTTACAAGCAAGCAAAAAGAGAGAGTGACGAAGGAAATAAAGAGGCACGAAAAAGATACCGGCTCGCCGGAATATCAAATTGCTCTCTTTACAGAACGGATAAAAAAACTTACATCGCATCTCAAAAAAAATAAGAAAGATTTTCATTCTCGGAGAGGACTGCTCAAGATGGTGGCGAAAAGAAGAAAGTTGCTTGCTTATCTCGAAAAAACCAACGAGAAAGAATATAAAAATATTAAAAAGAAATTTAACTTGAAATAAATTATTTGAGATCAGTTCAGCGACTGGTTTCAATTTAATCTGTTTTAGGGTTAATTCCTCGCGACTTGACGCGAAACTAGGGTTTGGGGCTTGTCCCGGAGTTAATCCTATTTATTCTTATGGCAAAATTTAAGGAACAACGCGTCGGTATGCTTGTCGATATCCAAAATCTTTACTATAGTGGAAGAGTCATTTTTGGAAAAAAAGTTAATTTCAAAAACATTCTAACGGAAGGCGTAGCCGGAAGGAAATTGATCCATGCCATCGCCTATGGCATAAAGACGATGGAAAGACAGGAAGAAAAATTTTTTGAGGCGCTGGAAAAACAAGGATTCGAAGTGAAAACCAAGGATCTCCAAATTTTTCCCGGAGGCCAAAAAAAAGGTGACTGGGATGTTGGAGTTGCGGTTGACGCGATCAAACTTTCCAAGACACTGGATGCGATTATTCTGGTATCGGGCGATGGCGACTATATTCCGGTCGTCGAATATATCCAAAACACCACCGGCTGCCGGGTTGAATCGATGTCTTTCCAGGAATCGACCAGTTCGAAACTCATTGAGAAAGTGGATGACTTCACCAATCTTTCGGAAAACAAGAAAAAATTTCTGATCTGATCCGACTTATGCTTCTAGAGAAAATCATAAAACCCCAACCGTGGGGTTTTATAGTTTTTAAAATGTGTCTTAATATGTGTTGTCAGTAATTATCTTTTCATTTTATTTTGCCAATTGTTGAGTGCCTGATTGAATTTTTTAATTGTTTCATCCATTTGAGGCGCCAGCGTTCCCAGTATGATTTTTTCGGCTTCTTCTCTGTTCGGCGTAGTTTCAAACACCTTATTTATTTCGTCTATTATCTTTTCCTCTTCCTCCATTGCGGCCTGAAATCCTTTATATTTTTGATCCTCTAATTTTTCTGGAGCAGAACAGAACTCGCTTTTGAATTGTTCTGACGTAGTGTTTTTTTGATTAGTTATTAAAAAAGTTATTTCGTCACAACATCCCTTGTATATCTGATGTTTTGTAGAGTGTAGCGGAACAAAATATGGGCGGAAGCTTTTGTATAAAAGTGGATACTATTTAAATACCATGATGCTTAAAATAATTATTTTTCTTTTCTCCATATTTTTACAAAATCGCTTAACGACTGAAATTTCTATTTCACCCAATATTTCTCTTTGATTTCTAAATCCTCCTCCTCTTTTTTTTCTTCAATCTTCTGCTTGGCCATTTGACGCAATTGAAACAAATCTATTTTATCAAGCTCTTTAACGCGATTTTTAAGATACTCTTTTTTGTTTTTCTTCGGATCTTCTATGACTTCCGCCAGCAAAACATCTAAAATCGCCCCGATTTTTGGGTCAGGCGGAATGCTCAAGATTTTCATAATATCATTGCCATTAATTTTTAACATTTTCACCGAAATCGCGTCATACTGGACTTTTTCCACCATATATTGAAAATGACGCAAACGATACGGCTGGGCCTTGGGAACGCCAGAACCCAAACGGTCAGCCACACGCAAATCGATCAAATCTTGCATGTTTTCCGGGCCGACGCGCACCAAAAGACGCCGAATCGCCGCTTCAGTTACGACGCCGATATCATAAACAAACATATGATTGCGAACGAGTAACGCAACTTTATCAACCAGTTCGCGCGGAAATTTCAGGCGATCCAAAATCCTGACCGCGAATTTGGCGCCGACGAGATCATGATTATAAAAAGTGGCTTCCAGCCCAGCTCCTTCTTTAACTTCGGGCTTGGCTATATCATGAAACAACGCTCCCAATCGCACAGCCAAATTAAATTTTTTATCCGCGGCAAATTTCAACGATAACAAATTGTGTTCATAAACCGTATAGATATGATGCCGATTCTGGGAAACGCCGAATCCCTTTTCAAGCTCGGGAATTACATATTTTAATAATCCGGATTTTCGCAAAAATTCAATGCCATCGGACGCTTTTTTTGACATTATAATTTTCTCAAATTCCTCACGAATTCTTTCTTTGGCAATTGCTTGAAGCCAGCCGGCATTCTTTTTAATTGCTTCAAAAGTTTTTTCTTCTATGCCAAAATCCAGCTGGCATGCGAATCGCACCGCTCTCATCATCCGCAAAGCGTCTTCGTTGAATCGTTCTTCGGGATTACCGACTGTGCGGATTATTTTTGTTTGGATGTCTTTTCCCCCTTCATAGGGATCGATGATTTCATATTCGGCCGTCTCGCCGGTTTTTGATTTATTTCGAATTTCGAATTTCGAATTTCGAATTTTCAACGCAATTGCGTTCATCGTAAAATCGCGGCGTGACAGATCTTCTTCCAGTGTTTCCGCAAACTTAACCTTGTTCGGTCTTCGCTTATCGGAATATTCTGATTCAATCCTGAATGTCGTGACTTCAATCACATCGTGTTCTCGATCCGCTTTTCCATTCGGAAGGAAAGGATTGACTTTCACTCCGACTGTCCCGAATTCGTTCTCATAGAAACTGTCGGGGAATAATTTTTGGACATCTTCCGGCTTGGCGCCGGTAGTGATGTCCCAGTCATTAGGAATCCTCCCTAGGATTAGATCACGGACGCATCCGCCTATAATATATGCTTTAAAGCCGACTTTTTGGATAGCCGTCAAAACATCAACAACTTGTTGTGGAATTTTTTCAATCATAATCAAAAATATTTTCTTATTATATTTTTAGTAAGAAATCAATTCCATCTCTCATTTTTAAGGTGAATTTCTTCCATACTTGCTGATGACTGTGCCCCCAGTATGAATCGAACACACATCTCATCCTTAGGACGGATTTGCTCTATCCATTGAGCTATGGGGGCAGAAGCATAGGCGGGGTGAAATTATGACGTCTCTCAAAAATACCCTTCGCTCCCTATTTTAAAATCTTATAACATAATCCCGTTTTAGCAAAGAGAGGGGATAAAATCGAATTTGAAATCTTCAAAAATATTTTTCTCCCGAATTCTCCAAAACCGATCAGAAAATAAAAAAGGTCTTGCCGCGAATTAACCGACAAAACCACTTGGTAGTCCCTTATCTGAATTCACTATCGATAATTTTCTTGGATACTGAATTCGGAGAAGGAACAATCCTTTTCTGAAACATCGTGGATCTTGAAATATCAAGTCACGATGTCTCGGAAAAAGGGCAGACGAAAATGTGCAAGTTTCTGCACGTCCGCCGATATTTCTTATCATCTATTTAAGCTGCGAGCATTTCGCAACTCAAACATTACCATTAATACACACATTGTTAACCCCACAATATGTGCCAGAACAAACACGATCTGATAATACCAGATCTTTATTGTGTAAACTTCGCTGGCACTGTAAATAATAAAGTTTACGCCGATAACCGCTATTGCTATGACTGCACTCAATCGTAAAAAACCCCAAGCTCGTATTTTCATATCCCCTCCTTATTTTTTTACCCAACCTCCCTTTCGGTAAGGATTTTTAAGGGTGTTTTCATTCACAAAGAACTTGGTTTGGCGCTTTTCTAAGCGTCTGCCGAAGATCGGGTTGGAGGGGACAAAAATGATGACATCTCCCCCCTCCATTCCGACCCCAAGCAGGAAATATCTTTGTGAATATAATAAATTTTTGAAATTGCAATTTTTGTTTATCTTTCCGCTTACTCATTTTCTGACCTTGTATTATAGCATAAATAAAAACTCCTGTCAATTGTTGTCAGAAGTTTCTGATTTGTTGCCTGATTTAAAGGTTTTTTAGGCGATTTTGTATGTTTGCCAATATATCTTTTCCTCTGATCTCCAGTTTTTATGACCTTCCCGATGGCAGGCGCGTCAGACCGAAAAACCGAAACATCTTTCGGCGCCGGCATCGGACTTAATTTCAGATTTTAATAAGGGGGAGATAAAAAAAACCAGCCACGGACTAAAAATTAGTTCGCGGCTTTTTCTTGTATAAATTTAGGTGCAGATAAACTATGCTTCAAATAGTAAAGGATGTTTTATTTTTTATTCAAGAGAGATTCTATTTTGTGAGTTGAGCAAATATCATATTCCAAGATTCTTTATATCCCAAGTTTGTTTTCTGTCATTAAAAATACCTCTGACTTTCCGCCATATTTCTTTAATTTGTTTGTCGTTTAATTTAGCGTTTTGAAATCTCCAAGATGCATCTTTTGAGTTCCCCAATAAACCATCAAGGGATTTATGATAATAAATATCCGGCCTAGTAATACATTTAACTTTTGAAAAACCAGTTTTTATTGCGTATTCTCTAAACAATTTTAAAGTAAGTTTTTTGAACTTTGTAATGTTTCCTTCTTGTAATAATTTTTGTATTTCCAATGTAACATCAGATTTTCTTTGATTAAAATTGATTATAGCCAAACCATTTGGTTTCAAAAGGCGTTTCACTTCCGTAAGGGCTACGGGCAATTTTTCAGGAGGTATTTGTTGAAACGTCATATTGCTGAATACACCATCGAAAGAATTGCTATTAAATTCAGACAAGTCAGTTGAATCTGCTTTAAAAAATTTCAATCTTTTTTCTTTGAGCTTACGTTTCAATTGATTGGCCTTCAAAATTTTATCGGATTCAATATCAATACCGATGATTTCCTTGGCCTGTGTAAATTTCATAATTTCACTAGTGATATAACCGGTACTGCAACCTATATCCAAGATTATTTTATCTTTCCAATCGACATTTTTCAAGCTCTTTAATGCGATTTGCAATTGGTGTGAGCCATCGCCACCTGCTTTTTTTATTTCCAACTCTTTCATAATAATTATAAATTATCCTGCGGTTCCGAGACGGATACTAGGGGACTTTTGTAGCAATCTATATCTGAAAGATTTTTACTAAAATAAAATTGTTAACTAATTTTGTCCCAAAATTCATTTTGGTGGGAAATCCTAAACTTTGCGTGAAATTTCTTTGAAAAAAATTCCTGACGCTCGGGCGGAGCGGGAAGGAAAGGGGGTTGGGGGGAAAGGAATTCCCGCCCCGCCCTCGCTTTGATTTGCGCCCGCTTCGCGGGGCGAGCCGTCAACAAAGAATTTCCTAACCATTTTTTTGCCTTACTTCATAACCAAACTGCTATTTTTTATGAAGGCGTCACTTCTTGAAATAATTTTTCAAATGCCTTTATTTTTCTATCTTCATGTATTTCGTTTTTAGAAAAATTATAAGATAGATTCAACGCTTCATCAATTTTAATTCCTCCTTCCTTGAGAAGAAAATCTTTAAGCTGATTGCTTAAATGCTCTAAGGAATTTCCTTGTTTATAAATGTGGTTAAATAACTCCTTAATTATAGAATATTTTAATGGATATTTTGCTAAGGCCTTTTCTGGTTCAAATAATATAAACAAAGAAAATTCAACAAAATCTTCTTCTGGCATGTCATTCATATATTTCGCAACTATTTCCCGATTTTTATCATTTATTTGTTCAAAATCTGTCAGTTTTTTTAATCTGCTGATATAAATTGATTCACAACAGTCATTTTCAATAAGCCATGCTATTTTATAAAATTCTTTTAGTAACTTTATCTTTTCATCAGAAGATTCTACTAGGCTATGCATAATTTCGTGAACAAATGCAATTATTCGATCAACAAATAGAGGTTGGTCTTTCGAATTCGAGATAGGGAGTCTTTCTGTCTTTAATTTCTCATTAAAAGCTATTGCAGTGCCTTCTATTTCATGTAATTTAAGACTTCGATGAAATGTGGATGGTATTTGCAATGGCAATCCCGACAGCGTATCTTTTGCGTTCATTGACGATAAAATCTTATTTAAATTTTCTATATTACCAAAATATTTTATATTGCCAGAAAACAAAATATCTTTTAA
>Ga0315287_10009067_pt1 | contig 10060 bp, 6 predicted proteins | sample YL17G11_0_MG_FD_205037 | JGI IMG/M metagenome (GOLD analysis project Ga0315287, IMG submission 205037) | Sediment microbial communities from Yellowstone Lake, YNP, Wyoming, USA - YL17G11_0 | ecosystem: Environmental > Aquatic > Freshwater > Lake > Sediment | place: USA: Wyoming | collected... | reverse complement strand
ATCCGCGCCGGGGAGGACCCCGGGGCCATCGCAACCGCCTGGAGCCGGGCAGAGTCCGGGTGGCGTCTCCTCCGGGCGAAGTACCTCAAGTACCGCTGACACGCCGGGTTCAGAGACCCGGCCTCCATTCTCCGATGGAGCTCTGGGTGCTGCGTCCTTCGGTCCCTCACCGCTCGCCGGCGGCTGGGACGTACTTGAGGATGAAGCTCCTGATGGTGCCATTGGACACCTTTGCGTAGTTGCTGGTCCCGCTCAGGCACCCAGTGGTCGTGGAGGAGGTCACCCCCGCCACGGCCCACACCCCGCCGACGGAAATGAGAAGCGGTCCGCCGGAATCGCCAGCGCAGATGCTGCTCGACGTCGTGCTGTAGTTCGCCTCGATGTAGGTGTCGGTCACGCGCGCGACAGTCAGCGTCCCGGCCCGCAGGGTCGAGCCTCCGCCAAAGACGCCATCGGTACCAAACCCGGCAATCACCGCCGACTCGCCTGGCGAGACGGCGCGGCTCGTCAACAGCGGAATGGAAGCCCGGTTCAGGGACTCCTTGAAGATGACGACGCCGACATCCAGCGACGAAGGGCTCACTCCGGTGTAGCCCGGGCTCGGGTAGAACTCCGTGGTGGTGATGGGCAGCTGACCGGTACCCATGTAGGCGGCCACCCCTTTCGTCGTGCCAGTCAGGCAGTGCGCCGCCGTCAGCACTGATTGGGTGTCGATGACGGTCCCCGAACAGAAGGAGACCGCGAGCCCATCGCTACCCAGTAGCTGCAGCCAGACCACGCTCGAATGGTCAGCCTGCTGATCCGTGCACTGGACGCCCTTGACAATGCCGTAGGGCACGTCGAAGAGGCCCGTGACCGCGCTGCACGCGTTGCCCGTCACCGGCGTCGAGTCGGTCGGCGAGGTTGGAGAAGTCGGCGTGGCCGGTGCGGCGGAGGGCCCACCGCCACCACCGCAACCGGCGAGAGAGACGACGGCCAGCACCGCCACGGCCAGCGCTGCGAACCGCGACACGTTTCCTGCGAGCATCGTTCGGCGAGCCTCCCATCCACTCTAAACCATCGCCGGGATCCATGGGTAGGATCTTGCCTGCGGACCCCTGTCGAGCCAAGAGCGAGTGTTACCGGAGGGACACTAGCCTGCGGAGATGGGCTAGACTGGTCTCGGATCATACGGCGTTCCGCGCGGCTATCCTCGCGAGCGGCGTGGAACTCCTCGGAGGGAGCATCATGAAGCACGTTGTCCGGATTGCATTCATTCTCCTGCTCATCGCGGCCAATGCAGCAGCGCAGGCGTGGCGAGGCCAGGGACGGCTGGCCGGCAAGATCACCGGTGAGGACAAGAAACCCATCGAGGGCGTCGTGGTCCAGCTCGTCATGCCGGCCGAGAAGGGCGCCGTCGAGACCAAGACCAATGCCAAGGGCGAATGGTCAGCAGGTGGTCTCGGCCGCGGCACGTGGCAGATCGACTTCATCAAGCCCGGGTACGAAACGCGGAACATCAGCGCGTCGGTCGCCGAGCTGACCCGGATGCCGACAATCGAAATCACGCTCAAGAAGGCCGAGGATCCGAACGAGATCATCGCGTCCGAACTCAAGCGCGCCGCCGACCTGCTGGCGCAGAAGCAGTATGGCGAGGCACGGCTGATCTATGAGGCGCTGCTGCTGAAATACCCGACCGCCTACCGCATCGAGCAGTTCGTCGCGCGGGCGTACTACCTGGAAGGACAGCCCGAGAAGGCGATTGAGCGGCTGCGGACCGTCGTCGCCCGCGATCCGGACGCGCAGGAGGTCAAGCTCCTGCTCGGCAGCCTGTTGCTCGAGCAGGGCAAAGCAGACGAAGGCAAACAGGTGCTCAGCTCAGTCGATGACGCGAAAATCACCGAGCCGGCCATCTATGTGAACTTCGGCATCGCGATGCTCAACAAGAACCAGGCGGCGGAGGCCGTCACGTACTTCGAGAAAGCCATCGCGAAGTTCCCGGCGGCGCCCGACGCGTACTACTATCGCGGCATCACCCTGCTCCAACTCGCCAGCGCAGCGGGCGAAGAGGCACAGAAAGCCGATCGCCTGCAGCGGGTGAAGGCCGACCTGAACAAGTTCCTCCAGATGGCGCCCAGCGCGCCAGAGGCGGAGACGGCGAAGAAGATACTCGTAGAACTGAAGTAAGTGAAGCACGAGCCGAAGTTCAACCCATTGGAGCCCAGATCCAATACGGGGGTGTTCCTGGCAGGTGCCGGTCAAATCACGCGGACATTCTGGCCACTTCTTGATCGTCAGTGTGGCACCTGTACTGCAGTGGTGTTTGTGGGGTTTGGACTGTACTCCAGCTGTGGTCGTCAGGTCCCAAGCCTCTCGAAGGACGGCGGTGGCTCGGCGCAAGCAGCTTGAGTCCACGCTGGAGTTCTGGCAGAATGACGCCGACCGTCCGACGAATTGTCGGCGTTTCTTGGGGGCGTCGGCCGAGGCCGTCGGGGCATTCGGAGCGCCCGCGCGTTCATCGTCAGCCCATCTTTGAGGAGGATCGACAACCATGACGACTCGTAATCTTCGACTGCTGGCCATAGGCCTGCTGGCAGTTGTCGTACTGGGGTGGGCCGCTCCTGCATCGGCCCAGCAGTATACGGGCCGCATCGAAGTCACGGTGGAGGACTCGACGGGCGCCCGACTGCCGGGCGTTACGGTGGAACTCTCCGGCCCATTCAACCAGTCGGTGGTGACGGACGCACGAGGCGAAGCGCGGTTCCTCAACCTCGCTCCCGGGACGTACACCATCAAGTGCACGCTGGCGGGTTTCAACGATTACAAGAACACGAACGTCCCCGTGGCGATCGGGGGCAACCTGCAACTCAGGGCTACGCTGGGCGTGAGCGGCGTGTCGCAGCAGGTGGAGGTGACGGCCCAATCGCCGGTTATCGATACCAAGAGGCAGGGCACGAGCACGACCGTGTCGCTTGCGGAGATGCAGGGGATTCCGACCGCCCGCGACCCGTGGGTCGTCATGCAGTCGGTCCCGGGCATCGTCATGGACCGCGTGAACGTCGGCGGTTCGGAGTCGGGCCAGCAGTCCGGCTTCATGGGCAAGGGTTCTTCGAGCGGCCAGGCCACGTGGAACGTGGACGGCATGCCGATCACGGACATGTCGTCGCTGTCGTCCCCCTTCTACTACGACTTCGACATGTTCACGGAGTTGAACATTGTCACCGGCGGTGCGGACGTCAAGAGCGCCACCGGCGGCATCCAGATGAACTTCATGCTGAAGTCGGGCACGAACGCCTTCCACGGCAACGCCAAGGGTTACATCGCGACGCCCGGCATGCAGAGCACAAACATGCCGGCCGACCTCCAGGCGAGCCTGGGCGGCACGACCGGCAAGGGCGACCGGACCGAGCAGTTTTCGGACTGGGGCGGAGATGTCGGCGGGCCGATCCTGAAGGACAAGTGGTGGTTCTGGGGTTCCTATGGCGCCCAGGACATCCGCATCCTCAAACTGGCCGGCGCGCACGACCGCACGGTTCTGAAGAACGCGTCGTTCAAGACGCAGGGCCAGATCACGAAGGCGCTGCGCGGATCGTTCACCTTCTTCCAGGCCAACAAGCAGAAGTGGGGCCGCAACGCCGGCACGTTCGTCAGCCAGCCGTCGACGGTGGACCAGTCAGGCTTCGGCGGCCCCAACCGGATGTACAAGGTTGAGGCCAACTATGTCGCCGGGAACAACCTGTTCCTGGTGGCGCGGTTCGCGAAGGTGAAGGGCGGCTTCCAGCTCATCCCCCAGGGTGGCGAAAAGACCCCCACCTATTTCGACGCAGACGGCGTGCAGCGAGGCTCGGGGCAGACTTACAAGAGCGACCGGCCTCAGAAGTCTTTCGTCGCGGACGGCAACTACTTCAGAGGGGTCCACGAGATCAAGTTCGGGTTCACGTGGAGGAAGGCTGAAGTCCACTCGACCTCGGTCTGGGGCGGTGACTGGATCACCGACGCGTACTCGGCCGGTTGGGGACTTCCGGTCTACTCCGGCACGGGCGCGTACCCGTACATGGGCGTCCAGGTGACGCCGCCGAACGCGTCCGACGTGTCGGCGAAATACTACAACTTCTATGCGGGCGACACGATCACGCTGAGACGGATGACCCTCAACCTGGGCCTCCGCTACGACAGGCAGACCGCGTCGGTCCTCCCGACCACCATGGCGGCCCCCGCAGCGCCGTTCAACACCCTCCTGCCGGCGGTCACGGCGCCCGGTATCACCAATGCCACATCGTACGCGCTGATCCAGCCGCGCGTCGGCATGACGTATGCCGTCGACGAAGCGCGCAAGACGCAGTTGCGCGCCACCTACGCGATGTTCGGGAACCAGATCGGCGCGGGAGACGGCGGCTTCCTGTCGGTCGCCCAGTACCGCTATTTCTACATCGACGCGCTCGACGCGAACAACGACAAGATCGCGCAGGCGAGCGAGTTCATCATGTCGTCGTACGCCACGCACATCGCCAATGGCAACTTCGGGGGCTTCGATGCGAGCAACCCGACCAAGACGGCGACGACGATCCACAAGGTGGGCGAGTATGGCAATCCCAAGACCCACGAGATCATCGTCGGCGTCGATCGCGAGCTCCTGCCCAACTTCGGCGTGAGCGCATCCTATACCTGGCGCCGGAATCAGGACTTCAACTGGCGGCCGATCATGTGCAGTACGTGCTCGACCGGGTATGTCAACGGCACCAACTACACACTGAAGGGCAACGTCACCGGCACGCTGCCGACGGGCATCCCGAGCTCGCCGGATGGCGCGTACTCCGTTCCGTACTACGGCCTCACCGCAGGCACGGTGTTCGACACATCGAAGGGCGGCATCTACACCTCCCGGCCGGACTACCACCAGATCTACCAGGGCTTTGAGGTCAGCGCGACCAAGCGCATGTCCAACAAGTGGATGGCCCGCTTTGGCTTCTCCACGAACACCTGGCGCGAGTACTTCGGCTCGAAGGCCGCGCAGGGTAACCCGACGCCGCAGCTGGGCTCGCCCAACATCGATGGCGGCCTCGTCGTAAATTCGGCGGGCGGCTCGGGTAAGAGCTCGATCTACATGGTGCAGCCGAAGTACCAGATCGTCGCGAATGGTGCATACCAGCTGAAGTGGGCCATCGACGTGGGTGCGAGCTACATCCTCCGTCAGGGCTTCCCGATGCCGTGGAACTGGACCACCACCGGCGGGTTCTCCGACGCGCTGGGGTCGACCAAAGCGCTGTTGCTGGTGGGCGACTTCGGTCAGGCGCGCCTGCCGGCCGTTTCCGTGCTCGACATCCGCGTCGGCAGACAGGTCAAGCTCAAAAACGTGGCGATGAACTTCGACCTGGACGTCTTTAACCTCTTCAACTCGGCGACCGTACTCGGCCGCCAGTATTCGAAGCAGTCGGCGAAGTACACGCAGATTGCGGAGATCATGCAGCCGCGCATCGCGCGGCTCGGCTGCCGCATCACCTTCTAGAGACTACGGGCCGGGATCGTCCCGGCCATCCGCTCTTCCCGAACCCCGGGAGCGTCGCAAGGCGCTCCCGGGGTCTTTCGTTGTACGGGTGACGCTGCTGAAGGGAAGCCGCAGGAGCGGCCTTCGGATCGGCCGTGACGGCTACTGGGCGCCGAGGCGCTGCAGCCCTTCCCTGGCCTGCTCCACGAACTGCCCGCCGGCCTCGATCGTCCGCCTGTAGTGCTCGATGGCGCGCTCCTTGTCCTGGAGGGCCGTCGCGGCCACGATGGAGCTCGAGCCCGCCCGACGCTGGCGTGACGCGCGGATGAACCGCAACTCGCAGGTCTTCGCCAGGTTGTAGTTGGCGGTGGCGTCGCTGGCGTTGACGCCCACTCCCCTGGCAAATGTGTCGATCGCATCGTCCAGCGCACCCCGCGCCAGCTGCACGACGCCAAGCGCGTTGTAGACGTCGACGTCCTTGGGCCAGCGGACTCCCGCCTGGCGCAGGACCTCGATGGCCCTGCCAAACTCGCGCTGCTGCAGGTACACATCAGCCAGGTCGAAGTAGACGGTGTTGAATTCCGGGACAGCCGCGCGAACGCGCTCCCACGACGAGGCTGCGAGCTTCGCCTCCGACGTGGCGTTCTGCGTCCAGCCGAGCACATAGATCACCCACGGCGGGGCCTCAGAATGCGCCACCGCTGCTTCGAGCAGCGGCCGCGCTGCGCCAACATCTCCCCGCTGGTACGCCTCCCAGCCTTTCGTGGCCTTCTTCCTGAGCGCGTCCGGGTACGGTGCCGCCGCTGACGCCGACGCGGAACGGGGCTCGAGGGCCGCCACCTGGTGGACCATGTCCGGCCGCAGACGAACGGTGCCTGCCGCATCAGGCGTGGCCCCTGGCAGGACGGCAGCCTCGGCGGACGGCGGACCGCCGGGCTTCGCGGCCACGGGCGCCTCCTTCGGCGCGGCGACAGGAGAGGGCGCCACGACCTCCTGAAGTGCCGCAGCCGGACCCTCGGCTCCCCCGGCCAGGTCCGGTGTTGCCATGTAGCCCTTGCGTGCGCGCACCGAGACACCAGGACGCTTGACCTTCACCTCCAGAGCGTGGAACTTCCCATCGAGCGGCCTGGTGGTGCGGAACCCGAGCACGTAGTAGCTGCTGACGTCGCGATCGATCTCGGCCAGCGCTTTGCCGAAGTCGTTCTCGTTGCGAATCACATACCCGCCAGTATCAACGGCGAGGCTGTTCGGGCCGTCGGCGGCGATATCGCCGATGCTCGGCGCGGCGAGGGCTGGCTGGGACGGGTTGGCGCTGGTCAGGATGTCGCTGCTCGCCGATCCGCGGTTCAGTCCACGCGTGTCAAGAGCGTAAATGCGCACCGAGGCGCGGGCTGCGCGCCCGACGACGCCGCGCAGGTCGGCCCAACTGTCCTCGACGAAGAAGCCCTCCGTGAGCAGGACGACCGTCTTCCGGCCGGGCAGCCGGGCGAGGCCGTTCGCCAGCCCTGCGACGGTGTCGAGCGACTGCTTCCCCAGTATGCGCGCCTGGGTGACGAGTTGTGTGGCCTTGTTCAGGACCTCTGAATCGACCAGGCTGGCGCCTCCGCCGCGCCCGCCGGAGCACGCGTCGGGCTGTTCGATGCAGGCACGGCGGACCACCTGGTCCAGCACCGTCGTCGCGCCTCCTTCATAGGCGGATTCGTGCCGGACGACTCGCCAAGCCTCGTACAGATCCACGAACCGCGGCCACTGGCGCAGTTCGCGGGTCACGGTGCTCATCTCGGGCGCGGGCTTGAGCGTCGAGACCGCTGCTTCGAGTTCCTCCCGGGAACTGCTCAACCGATTGTTCACCATCGTACCGCCGCTGACCACGCCGCCGACATCACCCTGCCGGAAGTCCCTTTTCAGGAACTCGATGGCCGCCTTCTTTGCCCGTTCGAATCCGCCCGGCTGCATGTGCGCCTGATCGAACAGGAGAACAATCACGCGCTGCATCTGGCTGGGGGGCGGCGGGGGAAGGGTCGCCACCGCCGCCCCAGTCCAGGCCGGCGCCGGTTCGGCCGGACCCAGCACGCGGTACGCGGCCGAGATCTCCTGCGGTGCCCCATCCTCGAGGACCTCGAAATCCTCGATCCTGAGGTCGGCGACGAAACGGCGGTTCTTGTCACGGACGCTGACGTCGACCTCGATGAGTGTCGTGCCGGCACGAAACATCGGAGGAGTCTGCGGCTGCGGGTTCTGGACCACGGCGAGACTTGGCGCGACGGATTCGTGCCGGTGTGCCGACGCGGCAGCGCCCACCATCGTCAGCACGGCGAGGCCGGCGGCCGCGGCGGCGTGCCGGAGGGTCATCGGGCTTCCACCTCAACGACGTTCAGGACGTAGTTCTTGCGGCCCTTCTTCTGCAGGTACGCGATCCGCTTGCCGTCCGGGGACCATGCGGGCAGCAGCGCCTCGGCCGCGTTCCCGACCTCGAGCGTCCGGCCGGAGCGGTCGATCAGGACAAGGCGCTTCCTCGCATCGACGAACGCCAGGCCGCCCAGCGGGGAGGGCGCCCATCCCCAGGTAGACCCTGGCACAATCGACGAGTTCACGGACTGCGCCACGACGACGCCTTTCAGCTTGATCGTGATCGTCGCTACCTGCTGCGCCGAGGCCAGGTCGCTCGCGATCTGCGACCGCGTCGGATCCGCGCGGGACTGGCTCATGCCGTCGTCCCGAACCGTGCCGACCGATGTCGCGATCTGCGTCTGGGTGTCCGTGTCGAACCGCATGTCCGGCACGCCCGGCGCGACTGCGCCTGACTTCCACATCCAGTAGGCCGCCGCCCACGGCGGAACCCCGTCCACCGAGGTCATCCCACCGCCAGACGCCGGCACGACGAAGTGGTGGGCCCGTTCGTTGCGCCACCGATCGTACTCTGCCGCTCGAAGGTAGAGCATCGAGCCATCCGCCGCCCAGGCCAAACCGACCGGACCCCCTCTAATCGTGCCGGCCTCGATCTCGACAACCACTCGGGCCGGGGACACGGTGGCCCGCGTGGCATCGAACACGGACGAAGCCTGCACAGCCGCCGCCTGTCCGATCGCGGCCACCAGGATCATTTCCAGCACGACGTATCCTCTCTGGAGACGAACTCGCCTCCGGCGGCGCCAGGCGGCCAGGCCACCGCACGAGACGCCACCCCGCTAGCGCCGCACGTCGGCGACGGAGATGACGACCCTCTTCGAGTCGGACTGCTCGAGCCACGCGAGCCTGGCCCCGTCAGGCGACCAGGCCGGCAGGAACACACCTCGTGTGTCGCGCATCTCGTGACGGTGTCCCGTGCGATCCATGACGACGAGGCGGCGCTTCCTGTCCGCGTAGGCGACGCCGCCGAGTCCTTCCGGTGTCCACCCGAACAGCAACCCCGGGATCGGACGGGTGTTGACGAACTCCGACACCGGCTGGCCCTTGATCCTCATCCAGACCGTCGTGACCGTCTGCGACTGTATCGCGCGCGACATGATGGCCTGGCCTTGCGCGCCCAGCTCAAAGCCCGGCCCGTACGGATCGCCCGAGTTCTGGGCGAGAGCCCCGCCAGCTCCGGCCGACGTGGCCGCGACGCTCTCCGTCCGTGTCTCGGTGTCGAGTAGGAAGTCCGGGAATCCCGGGCAGGTGTCACCGGATTTCCAGGCCCAGTACACGTGCGACCACGCCGGTTCCCGATCCACCGAGCGGACGTGCCCGTCCGGCAGCGTCACGATGACGTGCCATGTCGTTTCGTTGCCCCAGCGGTCCTGTCGGACGAGGCGCAGATACAGCTCGCGGGCATCGGGCGACCATGTCAAGCGAAGCGGGAAACCTGGGAGCCGCTCGCCGCTCAATGCTGCGACCACGGCAGGTGTCGACAGGTCTAGTCGTGTTGCGACGATGGGTTGGAGACTGGGCCCGGCCTGGATCACGAACGCGAGTGCGAGCAACAGTGCCACGGTCCCACTATCATCTACGCTCGTCGGCTCTCGTGCAACAGGTCACCGGGAAGCGTGCCTGGGCTAACGCAGGCGTTCCACCTCGGCCAGACGGCTTTGCAGTTCCACGGACTTCGGCACGGCCGTCAATCCAGCCCGCAGTACCTGGAGGGCCAGCGCGGGTTGTGCCTGGTGCATGTACGCATCGGCGATCGCGAGGTACGCAGGGACGAGCGACGGCGTCACCACGGTGGCGGCGCGCCACGCGGTGATGGCGGCGATCTCGTTCCCGGATGCCGCGTGCGCCCACCCGAGCAGGAAGGCCGTTGCACCTGACGTCGGCTCGAGGTCGAACGCCGCCTGGTAGCCGGCGACAGCATCCGCGTACTGGCGCGCGGCAAAGGAGGCCATGCCGCGAAGCACGCTGGCGGGCATCGTGCCGCCGGCCGACGCGGGCAGCGCGGCAGCGACGTTTCCCCATGCCCGCGCGGCTGCCAGTTCCGCGGCTTTCTTGACGCGTGGTTCGGTCGCGCGGTCGCGCAGTGAAGCTACCAGCCGCTGCGCGACGTCGCCGTTGAGAATCAACGTCGGTTCGAAGACCGCGGGAGCGGCGGCCGGTGGGGCCGCCTCGACCGGTCGCGGACCC
>Ga0315287_10009066_pt1 | contig 10062 bp, 18 predicted proteins | sample YL17G11_0_MG_FD_205037 | JGI IMG/M metagenome (GOLD analysis project Ga0315287, IMG submission 205037) | Sediment microbial communities from Yellowstone Lake, YNP, Wyoming, USA - YL17G11_0 | ecosystem: Environmental > Aquatic > Freshwater > Lake > Sediment | place: USA: Wyoming | collected... | reverse complement strand
CTCTGGCGTTTCTAATATTATCTTCTTGTGACAAGCACATGGTTTAAGACGTTGTAACGCCATTTTCATTAAAATTTACAAATATTCTGACCAGTCCATCCCGCAAATCGGACATACATAACACGTTAAGATGTTCAATTGCTGGGAACAAACACATCGCATAATAACAGAAGTGAGCGTTGCCGTAAGAAATTGGCCAACGATTATCGGGTTATAAAATGTTTCTATTTGTTCCTTAGAAAGATAACCACGCATCCTCTGTGATAGAAGATTGGGATTCTTATTTGTCTAAGTTCATTTTTTGTTTTTGAGGTCGTGAACCTTTGTTGACAAATTCGACCTGTTCTCTAATTTTCTAAACCTCTTAGAAGTTTCGAGATTAAGAATCCCAAAACTTCTATTTATTAAAATTTAGCACTAATTATGCCCCATTACTTTCTTTTTATTGCGCGTTTCTGTACTTTCAGTCTCTTATTCTATTATACCATAGATTTAAATATTTGTCAAGACCCTAGTATGTTTTTATGATTTTTTAGACCAGCATCTTGACATTCGAATTATTTTGTGATACACTTAAGGTAGTGAATGATTGTTGAATCCAGATACCAATAACTATAGGTTCGATGTTCTTGTAAGGCCATTGTATTCTATTGTATTTTTACAGCAAGGAGTTTTTCACAAATTTTCTCACTTGCGTTTGTCATGGGGAATTGGTGTCTGGATCTAATAATTATTTTAAAACATATGTTTGGTTTATTTAAAAAGAAAAAAACAACGAGAACGCTTTTAGAGGCATTGGACGACGACGACATGGATGGTCCGTCTGTGTCTTCTTCTCCATCTATTGATAGAATCAAAAACAACATAGGAATACCGTTGGTATACAACATTGAAAGGGTAAGTAATGGTTATCACGTAAATTCTTATGTAGAGAATAATCAAGGGTACAACAATAATAAATCTTTTCAAAAGGTGTTTACAAATCACAACCAGGTAATTAAATTTTTAACTAAACAATTGAACGAGGTAGAAGATCAAATAAAAATTGAAATATTAAAACAATGACAAAACTAGACAAAAAAATCATGGAAGCAATAGAGGTTATACTAAAAGAGATTAAGCACAATGCCATTAATAAATCTCATCGTCACGCAGAACTAAACTGGGACTGTCCAGAGTGTAAGTTCCGAATGCTCGAGGGCGGACTTGAATGGTTTAAAGATTTATTGGTATGGGATATAAAATTAAATCAAAAGTCGAATAAAAAAACTAAAAGTAAAAATTAAATTATGTCAGACGTAACAAAAGAATGTAAGGGCACTCACAATTATGTGATAATAAAGAAATTTGATGAGTTCGAAAACAAAATTTGGTACTACCTATTTTGTAATAAATGTGGTCGAGTCAAAAGGATAACAATTAAAAAACCAGGCATGTTGTTTGGAAAATAAAAATATGAAAGATCTAGGATTATATAAAAAAATGAATACGATCATGAAATCAGTCGGTTATCTTCAGAAAGATAAGCGCAATACTTTTCATGGTTACGATTATTTGTCAGAAGAAGCTATTAAAAAATCTCTACATAAAGAGTTAACGGAGAATGGGGTTCTTTTTAATCTTCAGGTTGTAGATCACAAAAGAGAAGGCACAATGACTACCATTACGGTACAATATAAGTTTATCGACATAGATAGCGGTGAAGAACTTGTGGGGATGTTCTATGGAGACGGAGAAGACAAGGGAGATAAGGGTTTATACAAGGCCATCACGGGGGCGCTTAAATACATATTAACTTCTAGTTTTCTCATTCCTACGGGAGATGACCCAGAGAAAGATAATGGTCGCGGAACCAAGGAAACTACTGCTCCTGGGATAACGCCAACTATTGATATTTCTCCCAAAGAAGAAGTGCCAACCATACAGGTTGAGAAAGAAGAACCGCTTCCACTAACCGAAAACAAAGATGTATTTGTGGAATTATTAAGTGAATTAAATGCCGTCAAGACAAAAGAAGCATTTAAACGGGTTAAAGAATCTATGGATAAATTAAGCAAGAAACTTGATCCAGAGCAAATCAAAACTGCAATAGGCATTATTGCGACTCTGGGTAAAAAGTTTAATAAATAAAGGTCGGAAGTTCTTAGACAAAACATATGAAAAGAAAAAACAGAAAATTTTCTACTGGAGCAACGCGTGACGCAGATCATGATAAACTGGACCCAGAAGGATTCATAAGTCCTATTGTAATAAAGGCATTTGCTGAATATATGCATCAACATCGCATTCAATCAGATGGAAATCTGAGGGATAGTGATAATTGGCAGAAAGGCATGCCACTAGAGGCCTATATGAAATCTGGATGGAGACATTTTCACGATTGGTGGATGGAGCATAGAGGATATGAAAGTCGAGAAGGATTAATTCAGGCACTTTGCGGATTAATGTTTAACGTTCAAGGATATATGTTTGAGGTTCTCAAATCTACCACGAAAGTTAAAATAAATAAATCCAAAAGGAGAAAATCATGAAATGGACCAAACGGTTAGCAGATCTTCTGATGTCCTGCAAAAGCGACGAGGAATTGAAGGAAAACTTTCCTAATATTAAACTCGAATCACTTCGCAGACAACAGCGGAAGGTCAGGGGCGGAAAAGAAAAGTCTATTTGGGACTTTATTTCCAAGGGTAAGACAATGGTTGAAATCCAACACGAGTTCGGCATGACCGAGGAATCGATCGTGAAGGAACTCAAGAACGTTCCCGACGGATTCGATCTGTTCGAAACGTTCAACTTCAAAAAGAAGAAGATCTACGTCTTGGTGCGCAAGATTGCCGAGGCCGTCAAGATCAAGCAGCGGGACTGGAAGTTCACGCTGCAACCCGACGGACAGCCGTACATGCTCATCAACTTTCCCAACTTCGAGCACCTCGAGAAGATCAAGATTCTCCCCATCGCCGATTTGCACTACGGAGCCCACGAGTTCAACGCCGAGAAGTTCGCGGATTACGTGAAGTTCATCAAGGACCACGAACACATCTATTGCTTCTTGGCGGGAGACATCTTCGAGAACTGCAACGGCGAAAGCAATCGAGGAGTTTCGATCTTCGATCAAGAGGTCATGCCCAATCAGCAGAAGGAGGACATCGTTCATCTTCTGGCGCCGATCGCGCACAAGATTCTCTGGGCCGTTCCTGGCAACCACGAGAACAGAAGCCGAAAGTTCGACTTCGATCCTCTTGAGTACGTGGCGAGCATTCTGGGGATTCCCTACTTCGACGAACCCATTTACGTGGACGTTGTTTGGAAAAACAACCTCTTCACGTTTTTCTGCCAGCACGGCAGAAGCGGTTCGTTAACCGAAGGCGGGAAACTCAATGCCGCTTCGAGACCGCTCGAATTCCAGGAGCATGTTCACTTCACCATCATGGCCCACGTCCACGACGCCAAGGCGATCAGACCTACTCGCATCGTCCGAGACAGAGAGAATTTCAAACTCATTCTCAAAAAGCAGTATGTCATCATCTGCCCAGCGTTTCTGGACTACTTCGGAAGTTACGCTGCGCGCGCCGCTATGAAACCTGGTGCATGGGGCACCATCGCTTGCGAACTTTACGCTAGCGGCGACTACCACGCCAGCACCTAAGAACTGACCGATGGGTTTGGTGATTTCCCCAAAAAAATCACCACTATTTACTATTAACAATTAGAAAATAATAATTATATGGACAGTACAATAAACGATCAATTAAAAGAACACATAGATACCGCAATGTCATCACAGGGATATATGGTATGTATATCTTATTATGCTATGGACAGAAAGGAGATAGTAAATAAATGTTTTACAAACGACTTTGACAAGAAAGACATACCACAAACATTAATGGATTACGCAGTGTTGTTAAAAAAAGAAATATAGTGTCTTTATTGCTGGACCTATAAACGGTCCAGAGATAAATACGTTATGAGAAAATTAACCCCTAAAATAAAAGAAAAAATAATTAAGAAAAAGTTTACTTTTAAAGAATTATTTCCAAATATGGATCAAAATAAATTTAGTTTCAGTTCGCTATCGTTATACGAAAGTTGTCCATACTGCTGGTACTTACAATATGTGGTTGGAATTAAGCCCAAACAAATTTCTGACAATTTAGTATTTGGAAGCGTCGTTCACAAAATACTTGAATACGAAGACGTAGATTTGTCTCAGGCAGAATTGCACAAACTGATAGACGAAACCATTGTCCGTGAAATAGGGGGCAAAGAACTAAAAAAATCATCACCAGCAAAGTTGAAATCTGACGCACTTGCGACATACGAACTAATTAAAAAAAGTCCGATAATTAGAGACGACGGTTCACAATTAACGTTGAAGGATAAAGAAGTTGAAATATATGTCCCAGTTGGACCGTTTGTTTTACATTCTAAGATTGACGGGATTAGCGATAGAAACGAAATTGTAGAACATAAAACATCTTCTATTAAATATACCATACCATTAATAGAGAGTTCTCGTCAACACGTATTATATGAAATTGCGTCTAGGCACGAAACTGGATTGCCTTCCAATGGAGTAATCTATGATATAATATATAAAGGCAAGGAACCATACAGAGAACAAATACTAATCAAGGTTACAGAGGACGACATTGCCAGTGCCAAACAATGGATTATAGAATTAGCGACCCATATCAAACACAAGGACTGGACGCCATATCACGAAATAGACAGGAAACACTTAGGATATTGTGAGTATAAGAACCTCTGCCCCTGGTGCAGTGGAGAAAAAACAGCTGGGTAGAGAAACGGCATCTCGCTTGGCCCATAACCAGGAAATAGTGGGTTCGACTCCCACCTCAGCCATAAATAATATGATCAAAGCATTTCCAAAAATATTTTCTATTGGACAAGACTACATAAGAGATTTGTTCCAAGAAGAAGTAGAGATTACCGAGAAAATAGACGGGAGTCAGTTTGATTTTGGAAAAATTGACGGAGAATTATATTATAGAAGTAAGGGGGTGGTGATGTCTCATGGTAGCGAATCTAAGATGTTCGAAAAAGCGATTCAATATGTAATATCTATACAGGATAAAATAGAAGACAATACTGTTTATTTCGCAGAATATCTTGCAACTCCACATCATAATGTTCTTACATATAATAGAACTCCTAATAACAACATAATCCTGTTTGGAATAAGTTCCTTGGGAGATAAATTTATAGACAAATATGACGATCTTAAAAGGTATGCCGACAAACTTGGAATTGAAACCGTGCCATTGTTGTGTGTTGGGAAAATAGGTTCATCAGATGAATTGCTTAAACTGTTAGAAACAGAAAGCGTGTTGGGCGGGACTACAATAGAGGGGGTTGTTGTGAAGAATTATGCAAGGCCATTTTTACTCGGGGGACAACCGATACCTTTGATGGCTGGCAAGTTTGTTTCAGAGAAGTTTAAAGAAATCGCAAAGTCATGGGGCAAAGAGCATACTTCAAGAGGAAAATTTGAAACATTTAAGACAACATTCAGAACGGAAACGAGATGGCAAAAGGCGATTCAACACCTTAGGGACGATGGTAAACTACAAAATTCTCCTAAGGACATCGGCGAATTAATTAAGGAGATTAAAAAAGACATAACCGAAGAAGAAAAAGAGAATATTAAGAAGTTCTTATGGGAAGAATTTAGTGACGAAATACTTAGATATTCTACTGGTGGATTTCCAGAATGGTACAAGGAAAAATTATTAAAAGATTCATTCGAACAATAACATGAAAATATCAACAATAACAATTATAAAAGACGTTGCAGTAATAGCATTTATTGCCCTGGTCCTTATTACAACGATTTCTGATTGGTGGACTATTTTAGGAATAGTAATGTTGTTTTCTAATTATAAAAGTATAAAATCATGAAATACTTTTTTACTTCGGACGAGCACTATGGCCACAATAATATAATTAAATATTGCGACAGACCATTTAAGAACTCAGAAGAAATGGACAACGAAATTATCAAGAGACATAATGAAGTGGTTTCTGCAGATGATGTAGTATATCACTTGGGTGATTTCACTTTGAGCGGAAAAAGATTTGCAGAAAATATTACTAGGAGATTAAATGGCACACATATTTTTCTTAAAGGCAGTCACGATTATTGGGACGAAAAATTGCCATATATAATTGAGATGAATATAGACGGAACATACATAGTTATGTGTCATTACGCAATGAGAAGGTGGCCAAGAAGTCACTACGATTCAATTCAGTTATTTGGACATAGTCATGGAAAATTAACTCCCGACAAAAATCAGTATGACGTCGGAGTTGACAATAATGATTTCTACCCAGCATCATTAGAAGGTATATTATTAAAAATTAATAAAGTAAAATAATATGGAAAATATTTTAATATCCACCATTGAGTGGAAAAAATCGAAGAACGGCAATGATTTTGCCAGAATTAATAAGAAATTTACTTGTTGGGCAAAGCGTTCAGACATAGAGACGCTAGATCTGTTGCACGATGGCGCGTCAATTGAAGTAGATGTTTACGAAAAGATTGCTGGACAAGATACGTGGTTGAACATTGTTGGAATCAAAGGAATAGATGGCAATACGTATAGATGGGACAGAGATGGCAACGTGTCCGCCGAAGGAGATGAACCTAAACAAAAAACAACACAACCAGTACAACGCACATTGCCTAGGCCAGACATCTCTCCTAAACTAGAACAAGAATTACAGGCAGGAGGTGGTGCGATTATAGATCAAATTAATGAAGTCGTCAAGACGATTAAAGACAAATACGAGACACTAAAAGAGGATGAGCTTACACAAATAGAGTTGAAATTAAGTGCATTAGCGCTAGAAGCGGCCAAGTTATATGCGGTTAATAATTCTAAGGCAAGTCAAATGGAGATAGAATATAAAAAGGCGCGACAAGAAAAGATTAAGACATTACAGGAAATCGATCCAGAACTTACAGACACAAAGGCTAAGGCGAATGCAGAGGCATCTATGTGGGAAACGCAGGTTAACGTAGCCATGCAACAAGACAAGGCTAAATCTAACGACATTATAATCGGGGGAGTTAATAATTTATTATATGCCTTAAAAGACCGCATCAAGTTCTTTCGAGGATAAAACTATGGAATATATACCACACGGTGAATACACGCCAGAACAAGCACAAGAAGCGTTTAAAAAAATAGAATTGATTCGCAAGATGGTTTCTAGTTCAAATCAAATACCATTGATACTCGGAAAGATGTTTTACGAGGCAGGAGAAAATGAATGGTTTGAAAAAAACGGAATAGAGATAGAGGATTTTTGTGGGGAAATAAAGGTCAGCCACAAAACAATTTATGCTTACGAGGGCCTATATAAAGTCTTTTGCTTGACTGCAGGATATACGATTGACCAGTTGTCAGAAGTTACCAATAGTAGATTAGCCATGTTAAAACGTGCACTATTCGAGACAAACGAAGACGGAGACTATGAATTAAAAGTAACCAAAGAAGTATTGGATGAATGGATAGAAAAAGCGAAACTTCTTTCGACTACAGATTTTAAAATAGAATACAAACAGGCGTTTAGTGATAAGAAAAATCCAGACGATTGTAATCACGAGAATGCCGCACCTCATGCATATCTCGCTTGTCCAGACTGTGGAGAAAGAATATGGATAGACCCAGAAACTAAGGAACCGATTAAGCATTGGCATAATCAAAAATAGACTATATGACAAAGAAACAAATTAAAGAGTTCTTAGAACGATTAGAAGGCAAGGAAGGTTGTGATTTTACAGAAGATAAAAAGGGGGAGATAACATGGAAATGTGATAGTAAGACCCACAAGTTATCGGAAAAAATCTTGACTAAAATGGGAGTTTCTAAGAAAGAGCAAAAAGAATTTCTCAAAAAATGCGAAGATACGGGGGGATATTGTGATTGTGAGATTATATTTAATTCGTCAGAACATCTAATTTAAAAGTAAATTTATGTGTGGATTTTGTAAAAATTTAGACGAAATGGAAAAAGAATATCCAGATGGACCATATCACGGAGCAAATATTGTTTGTGATGAATGTGGAGCAGAATATTATGAAGAGTATATGCGTGATATATTCTATGCCTGTAATGAACAAGCACAAGAATGTCACCCTGAGTTAAAAACATTATGACAGCAATTTTGACAGAAAAGTTCAAGGTAGACAAAATGTTTGAATTGAGAGAATTCTATTGTGAAGAATGCGATTATGTATTCTGGGAAATCCCAAATAGTCCAATAGCATATTGTCCAAAGTGCGAGAAAACTCTTTGGCCAAACGAAGATATAAAAGTTAAAAAAGTAAATAAATAATATGTTAAAACAAACACTAAGAGATGAAATTTTCTGGGCAACATACGTAAAGGGAAACGACGGAAATTGTATCAAGATAAACGAAGCGGTAGAGGCGATTTTAAAATACCTAGAAATAGAAATAGACAAAAAACCACATTGTGTAAAAATTAAAAAAGTAAAATAATATGTTGACACCAAACAAAAAGAATATTTTAGTGGACCCAACAGATGCACTTAAAAAAACAAAGGCTGGACATTTTTTGCCAGACAAAGAGAAACGAGCTAACGAGGGTACGGTAATCGCCGTGGGAGAAGAAGTAACGTTTGTTAAACCAGGAGATTATGTATACTTTAGTGAATTTATAATCAATGGTCGAGAATTAAAACAAGAAGATAAACTATATGTCGTTATCAAAGAAGACGAGATATTAGTAAAATAAAATATGAATTTATTAATTGGAATTATCATGTTATTAGGAGGATATGTGTGGGCGTTATTTCCAGAAAAAATTAACCATAAACTTAGTGGATTTATCGTATGTTTTATGGGGATGTTTTTGATAATAATACATTATTTAGAGGAAATAATAACTAAATTAAAATAAATATGAAGAAAATACTATACGGCATAAAAGCCAAAGCAAAAATTTTAAGAGGTATTGAAAAATTAGCAAGAGCAGTTAGGGTTACCCTGGGCGGAGAAGGACGTAATGTTATTTTTGGACAACAATATGGAGCGCCAGATACTACGCGCGATGGCGTAACAGTTGCTCGTGAATTTGATTTAGAAGATGAATTTGAAAAACTAGGATCAGACTTACTTAAAGTTGCAGCACTAAAGACAAACGAGAACGTAGGAGACGGAACTACCACCGCTATTATATTGGCAGAATCTATCGTAAAAGAAGGGTTCAAAGAGATAGAATTGGGTAGTAGTCCAATAAAAATCGTGCGCGAGTTACGGACCAAATGTGGTGATATTATCAAGAAATTGTCGGAAAATGCCCAACAAATTACAACTAAGAAGCAAATGGCCCAAATTGGCACAATTGCTTCGCGTGACAGCGAGATAGGTGCCCTGGTGGCAGATGTAGTGCACGAGGCAGGAAAAGACGGCACAATCGATGTTCAGGACTCTAAGGGCATCGAAACGACCAAGGAAGTGGTTAAAGGACTTAAGCTAGAGAAGGGATGGATTTCTCCTTACTTCATTAATAACCCAGAAAAAATGATTGCAGAATATCACGACATTAATGTATTAATTACAGACCAAAAAATTTCTGACTATGAAGACATAGAACCTATTTTTACCAAGAACGGCAAGAGAGGGATGGTGGTCGTAGCCGACGACGTTGAGGGGAATGCCTTGTCATACCTTATTATGAATCACCTAAGACAGATGTTTAGATCATTGGCAGTTAAGGCCCCTGGATTTGGAGACAATAAGAGGGATATATTAAACGACTTGGCAGTCATAACTGGGGGGACTTTTATTTCTGGTGATACTGGCATTAATCTACGTGATGTAACTCCAGATATGTTAGGAAAAGCAGAACGAGTTATCGTAGGAAAGTCTAATACTATAATCGCTGGTGGCGCTGGAACTAAAAAAGCAGTAGAAGACAGAGTCAAACAGTTGAAATCAGAATTACTATTAGCAGAAAACAAATACGACAAAGACAATCTTACAAAAAGATTGGCTGGACTACT
>Ga0315287_10009065_pt1 | contig 10062 bp, 18 predicted proteins | sample YL17G11_0_MG_FD_205037 | JGI IMG/M metagenome (GOLD analysis project Ga0315287, IMG submission 205037) | Sediment microbial communities from Yellowstone Lake, YNP, Wyoming, USA - YL17G11_0 | ecosystem: Environmental > Aquatic > Freshwater > Lake > Sediment | place: USA: Wyoming | collected... | reverse complement strand
TGATTAAGTACATAAGTAATAACGGGGTACTTTTTCAAGTCCCGTCCACCCTTATGTTGGTGTTGATCCACATCGGGGTTGTTTAAAGCCGGTACTATATCCTGATCACTGAGACTTTGGTCTCTGTTTAAATCAGAATTTGTAGAGCTACAAACTTGTGGAGTATTTGTAGGTACGTTCTTAAACCTTACTTTAAACTTCTGCATAAAAGTTACCTTTTAGCCCCCTAGTCAACTCTTGCCTTGAACCTCACGGTTCAAACCATTGTTACATGGCAATTGATCAAACGGGATGAGAATTAAGTGAATGGTTTTATCTATTTGAACCAAAACCCTTGGTATAAATTCTACGTTGTCCCTGACGCAATCAATGAGGATTTTAATAGCTGTCTCTTTTACACTTTCGAGAAGGTCATCCATATTTTTTAACCTTGAAATTGAGGACTTAGCTCAACCATGTATTTTGTTTCACCACAAAAACCACATTTTTCTTTGTCTTTAGTGATTATACCGCAACATGCACAGCGGTATTTACCAATTCTTTCGTCATCGATGATCTCAAATTGACCGGCATCACTTTGTTCAACATCTGGTAGGCCGATAATTACCGGACATCTGGAAATTCCCTCAATTGGTGCAATAATAAAGTCAACGGACAGCCAGTTTTTATCGACTTCAACAGTTTGACCTTGAAGTTTTTCGAGAGTATTTGCAAAATCTTCATTAATATCTTCACGATTGAGTGCTGCGCGGGTGAGATAGGCCGCTTTTGCATCTTTTCTGATTTTTATTTGCATTTTTCATAGCTCCTTAAATTGTGTTTATCCAAAAAAGTTTATCTGGGGGCCATTTTTTAGGATCACCTATGATAGTGTCTGCCAGATTGTTCAGCGAACTCAGGCCCCTTCTCGTATGGTTCAATATAGATAACTTTTGCGATCTTTGTATTATCTTTATCTGTTCCGTACCATTGTACGCGCCAATGACCAGATACAAACACACGTTTGTCCAACTGCCATTGAAATTCACCGGTTTTTTTATCATGAATAGCGTATGGTGACAATACTTTTTGACCAATAACGAGTATTTCTTTCGCTGTGTGTTTTGCGGCCCGTGCTAAAACCTTACGTTTCTTAACCGGGTTTTTTAAACCTTTAACTTCGGTAAGAAAATCATACGGCAATAGTTTAACTATGTCAGGGTCTTTGCTTGTGATATATAAAAGTGTGTTCAAGACGAAATTAAATATTTTTTCAATGTTATCTATGTTGTGCTCACCGCCGTTTATAGCATCAGCATGACCATTGCGAAGGTTTTTTATGGTATCTTTTACAGAGTCTTGTATTTTACCGGGCTTGATATAAAGTTTGAAGTAAAAAATTGAATCATCAAAGTCACCGGATGGTACGGGTGAATTTGATTTTTTTGGCCGTTTGGCGGTTGCCATGATCCTGATTTCTTTACAATCTGTCTTTTCAAGCAAGTTGACATAAAAGCCGGTCACTGGCCAGTTTTCCAATGTATAAACATCGGTGATGTCGTACAAGCCGGGGTCAATTTGAATGAAAATTTCACGGAATGGTGATTGTAAAAAATGCGCGTCAATATTGATATCCGTGTTTTTAAGATTCATTGCCAACTGTGGTCGGATATGATAGAATTTTTCGCCGTTGTGGTGCAAACAATAGGCATGAAAAAATATGTTTGCAAGTGTACTCACAAATTCTTCAGGGTATGACATGCTTTCAACTGCCCTAACGAGTATCGGGTGGGATGTATAGAACTCTTCATAGGTAACGGCACGGGGAAATTCAGGTGATGTGATGATATCAAAACTTTTAATTATGGAAAATCTGCCTGAATTGATGTATTCAACCAAATCTTCATAGTGGGTTTTACACAAAATATTTTGATTTTTCATGTGGATACCTTCATCATGGATTTCCAACCGCTTTTTAAAAGCTCTGGTTTCAACCTTCTTATCTCTTCCAAAACGTATTTGTATTTTTTAGCAATTTGGTTTTTTTTCATACCTTTGGGGTCATACCCTAAATCCAGCCCGATCTGTTTTTTGATTTCTTCTTTAAAACGGATTTCAAGTTGATCTTGAAGCATACCAACTATCTCTACAACGCGCACATCATACCCTAAATTACGCAGATCAGCCTTAAGGACAGTGTTAATATGTCCAGTGCATATCTCAATTCTATGGGTACTGGGGGATGTACCGAAATGGTCATGGAGAATGGATAGCCCTAATCGACTATACTCTTTAAGGTATAGTTTTTTTTCGAACGTATCTTCTTTAAAATAAGATACATTGACCATCCCGCTTTCTAATTTAACGTCATCACATACCCCGACCATTACCCCTAATGCGGGGAACCCAATACCGGCATCATCAATTTTTATTAATTTTAATGCTTCAGATGGAGGTTTTAACTCATTATTTATCAATTTATTAAGTGTAACAAAATCATTACATACAACAGCGCCAGACGTATAAATTTTGATGTTCCATTTTTGTGAAACAAGTTTGCCGGTGCCTTTATAAGATACTTTCAAATAAATGTTGTTTTCGAATCGTGGAATTATGATACCAAGATCACAGTTTTTTTGGAGGGCCGATTCTAAGGATTGGTCAGAGCGCATGGTGATCCTTAAAGTTTATTAACGGTATAGTTTTTCATTTAATTATATTGAGTTGTTCTTTGAAATAGTAACTTTAGTGGCTGCAAGATATATTGTAAGAATCTTGCGTAAGAGTTATATCTTCCTTGGAATAGAGATATTGGTTGTAGGATAAATAAATGTTGGAAAGACTCCATCATTTTAGGTAGCAATACCTCATCCAGATTAATATTTCTTCGTTTTGTTATGCTTTGCATAATAAAAAGTAATTGGTGATTGTCTTTGAAAAGAGACATAATCAATAGTGGGTTCTTGTTTAACCCGGTAAAGTAAGTACAATTCACGTTGTAAAACCTTTGCAAAGAATTTTTAATAAAATTCATAACATCACCAAAATATTATTGAATTAACAATTTATTTGGTGTCCATATCTCTTTCCAGTGTTTATCAGTTTGGACATGATTTGGCCGCACCCACTTGGCGATATTTTGACTGGACTCTTTTACTTTGAAAGAATCAATCGATTTTATGACATACCCTTCAATAGTATCACCATACGCTGACTTGGTAGGTAATTTAAAATCAGTATGAAATTCACCGACATACAACACGGGTACATACGTCAAACTGAGAGTGTTGCACAGTTCAATTGTATCAGCATACGATAAAAACGTTTCATCATTTTGAATTACAGCGAATACGTAGAAAAAGGTGCTCAGTTTGTCATAAAAAATTGAATGTTTTGCATACAAGTTTTCCCCTACGATCTGGATACCTTTTGGTATGCGCCACCGAATCTCACCATGCAATTTTCTGATCCATGATTGGGATAGGTGCGCTACAGAGGTCTCTGATCTGGCATGAACCCCTTGGTTTGTCATGCTGGTACATTCACCATCCAACTTTTCTGTGTAGACAACAATCTTGCCATTGAAACAGTCAATATTATCTAAAACCTTGTCATCGTTAGATATAGATGGAGAGTAAGGTAGGTGATAAGTTCTGATGTATTTCATACGATGTCCTTAAAATAATTTGTTATTGGCCTCACTATTATATATCTTACAAAAAACTTAAAAATACAAATTTTTTTATGTTTTTTGTCAGCCATAATTTATTTATAATCAGAGGTATCAAAAATGATGACGGATTTTCCAAAAATTCAGTGTCCATTCGTGCGAAAGCTATTCAACTTTCGAGGTGATCCGAAAGATTATGCCAAGTACCATATTCGTCCCGGCCAAAAAACTGTGTATTTGGTAACCAATGAAATTAATGGCGATTATGGATGGGTGTTTGACGATCCAGACACAATAGCCACCGAAAAACTTGATGGAACCAATGTCAAAGTTAAAATTGAAGGCAACCGGATAGCCGAAGTTAAGAATAGGGTCAATACGATAGACCTATTAGCAATTGTCACCGGACGGCAACATTTCGCGGAAGGTGTTTTGCATTCAGTTGGAAAAGGCTATTTTCATGGTGACGGTGAACATGCCGGTGAATTGGTTGGCCCAAAAGTACAGGGGAACCCGTATGATTTGATTTTGCATGAATTTTACCCATTTGAAAAAGCTATTGGCGAATTACGTTACAAGTCGTTTGATAAATATGAAAAGAATTTTGTAAATTTTGAATCATGGTTCAAGGATTATTTAAGGTCGTTGTTTCACGCTAAACGCCACAAAATTGAAATAAAAGATGCAGTCTTTGCGGAGGGGGTTGTGTTTCATAATCTGAAACGCAAGGTCAACGGTCAGACTCACATGGCTAAACTACGGCGGGATATGTATCGGTGGTGGTATGATAGATTAGACATTGATCAAGAACCAATAGAGATGACATTAGAATCAGCTAAAACAGATTTGAATTAGGAGAACCTTTGCAATTTGTAGTGCAAATTAGATGGTCGATATGTCTATTACACAGCAAATAAAAGGCATTGAGATTTTGCGTTGTTTGCGATTATACTTTGGAAGGTTCTCTTATATTACATGATGTTAATAATTCACAATTAAATAAAAGGACGGCTTTATGAAACGTTTTTTATGTGCTATTGTTTGTCTGGGGATAGTTGCTCTCTTTGGATGTTCGAATGAGATACGAGAGATACCAGCCGGTTATGTTGGTAAAATTCTAACTCCAACAGGATGGGAAACAGGAATACGTGAGGCCGGTCAGATTAACTTAGGTCAAGTTAATTCAGATGGTACCTATAGCACATTGGTTTTATTGGAGGTAACTTCAATAGCGATCAAGGAAAATTTTGGAACTGCCGGTTCAAATAAAGATGCAGAAGACCATCGTATCATAGTAAATAAAGTTCCACTTACTGTTGATGTGTATACCCGTTGTATGATACCATCTGAAGAAAAAAAGAGAGATGCTATTTTTGCACAAGTAACACCGGTTGGGACAAGTACAAATAGAGTATCTTTGATAACTATAAAAATGATCTACGAACAATTTGCCATGATGGACATTCGATCTGGAACCAGAGAGGTATTTTCAAAATATCAAAACTTTGATCAAATCAATAATAGTTTAGATTCGATAAACATTCAATTAGGTCGAATGGCATTGACAACGTTTACCCAAAATGGAGTGCCACTGACAATGCAAAATATGAAAGTCAGTAATGTAAAACCGGATATATCGGTATGGGATGCTGAGAATAAAAACGCTGCGGCATTGGCACAAGTAGAGGCCATCAATAAAATTGGTGCAGCAATACGCGATAATCCCGGTTATATAACTTTTAAAAAATATGAGACATACGCGGAGATTGCTAAAAACCATCCCAGTACCAACTTTAACATTTTTGATGGGGCTAATTCAACTGGTGTAGTTGTATCAAATAAATAATACTTCACTGTTACACGCAATAGAAAGGGCTTTTATTTTGGAGGGCGCAAATACTCAAACGGTGGGGGTCATGTTTAGAAATCGTCCTACCACTCAGACGGGCGACCGGTCACAAACATGGCAAAAGTGCCTAACACTATGGAAGCCCTTTCTAAAGTGTAAATAAACATTGGGGGCAACAAACATGGCTTGTTTAGAAAGAGATTTTGATCCAGAAGATGGTGTTCATGTTGGTTGGAAAGCGTTAGTTATTTCTTATGGTTATTTAGGTATATTATTTAGAATGTGGAATCCCAAATGGTTGTTCACAATGGGATGGAGTGCAGCGATAATAAACAATAAAACGAGGGGTGATGATGTTTGACATACGATTGTATTTTAATAGTATTACTATGTTTGTTTTGGGATGTATATGTATCATAGGTATATCTTTGGTGGTAAAAGCTGTTACCCATGATACCTTTGTAAAAAAAATTGTAAGTAAAATTACCTTTTGGACTTGTGCTATTTGGGCTTTTAGTGTAGGATTGTCAATAGCTATTTCAATGATTACAAACTCGACGCCTCGTAGTGTGATTGATAGAAGCTCTGTAGATAAACAACAGCAAAAATACGAAGATAGAATGTTGGGTAAATAAGGCTCTGATTAAAAATCAATTGCCATCGTAAGGTGGTTTGAACCGTGAGGTTCAAGGTAAGAGTTGACTAGGGGGCTAGAAGCAATTCTATGCAGAAGTTTAAAGTAAGGTTAAAGAACGTACCTACGGATACTCCACAAGTCTGTAGCTCTACAAATCATATATTAAACAAAGACCAAAGTCTTAGTGTATGTGATATAGTACCGGCTTTAAACAACCCCGATGTGGATCAACACCAACATAAGGGTGGACGGAACTTGAAAAAGTACCCCGTTATTACTTATGTACTTAATCAAATGGGTGAACCTTTGATGCCTTGCTCTCCAAGAAAAGCAAGAATTCTATTAAAGAAAGGGGAAGCAAAAGTTGTTAAAACCAATCCATTTTTTGTGATTCAATTGAAAAAGGGATACAGGCGAATGTATCCAAAAATGTTCTATAGGAATTAATAGTGGATCAAAACATATTGGTTTTTCAGTTATTGATGATAAGAAAGAAATTGTAAGTGGTACATTAGAGTTAGATAATAAAACATCTGAGAGATTAACTGAGCGTAGGATGTATCGAAGACTCCGTAGAAATAGATTGTGGTATCGAAAACCAAGATTTAATAATCGAAAAAAGAAAGAAGGGTTGTTACCACCATCAGTACAAAGAAAATTTGATACCCATATCACTTTAATTAATAAATTGAAAAGTATTTTACCTATCACTTCAATAAATATTGAAGCTGGAAAATTTGATATTCAAAAAATAATGAATCCTGAAATTAAAGGTATACAATACCAACAAGGTTCTCTATATGAATACCAAAATATGCGTAGTTATTTGATGGCGCGGGAGCATGGCAAGTGTCAATTATGTGGTAAAGAATTTAGTAAAGGTAATGAGACACATATTCATCATAAAAAAGCACGAAGTGATGGTGGTACTGACAGTGAGAAAAATTTAGCTTTGTTACATAAAAAGTGCCATAATAAATTGCATGATAAAAAATTATTTCATCTATTAAAGACAAATAAAACCTATAAAGATGCCACATTTATGAATATCATACGATGGCGCTTTAAAGAAATTTTTAATTGTTGTATCAAATATGGTTATGAAACATTTATTAAACGCAATGAAATAGGTTTAGAAAAAACTCATTTTAATGATGCTTTTATAATAGCCAATGGTATCAATCAAATTAAAAACGAACCAATTACCATAAAACAGAAACATAGAAACAATAGGGTTTTACAGGTTAATAGGAAAGGATATAAACCTTCTATTCGAATGAAGAGATATTCGATTCAACCGTATGATATTGTAGCTGTTGGTAATAAAAATTATGTTGTTAAAGGTAGTCATTGTTATGGTAAAATGATAATGTGCACAGATAGTATTAAAACTTTTGATTTTAATATTAAAAAAATTGAAAGTTGTTTTCATACAAAATCTATTTTTCTGTTTGATACCGCAAATAAATGACAAGAGAACAATCAGAGGCTATTTGGAAAAAATGGAGTAGTTGCAATAGAATTTGTGGAATCAATGTCACACGAAGTATTGATGACATGCTGAAGTGCATTGATTGTAAGTTATGGCGTGGTAAAAATACTATAGACGTGCCTATAAAAAAAGTTGATCCGTTTGATGGTTTTTATAGTGAAAGATGGCCTGAAAAATGAATCTTAGAACAACTCAGTTTGTTCGCTAAACTCATCAGCCATATATCCATGTAGCTTTTTTAAATCACTTGCGTTGAGAATCTGTTCCCAGTATTTTGGGATGATGCTTTTGATGGTTCGGAGTTGATCGGCAGATATCATATTCGTATTGATATATGATTCAGCGATAGATGAAAGTATTGGTGCATCGTAGGCTGTAAATCCAAGAGCATTATGGAATTTGGTCATGTGACCAGTACGTTCATCAGGAGTTTGATTTCGGTAAATTGTTATAAGCCCTTTTAAGGCCCATTTTGTGCTGGTCTTTAATTTTGATTTGATGAAATTTTCGTAATCTTTTTTAGTAATGGATTTTTTCTTTTTCATCATGACCATGCTTTTCGACCATCTTTTTGTCTCGTGTGCGGGAATATCGTTTTTTGACCTTAAAAGGCTTTTCAATTTGTTTTGGTAATGGTATTCGTAATTTCATTTAAACATTGCTTTTTCTGCATCAGCCATATCTTTTTGGCACAGCCGAAGTTCTTTTTCTGAAACGGCTTTGTTTTTTTGCAAACGTTTTTTAATGTTTTCGTAATGATAGTTTGCAAGACGAAGCCGGATTTCGGCTACAACTAGTGATTTTTCTTCGTTACTTTTTGGAAGGATCATACCACGTAATGTCTTAAGCCCTTCTACAAGAACCATTTCATCGGATAAATCCATTACGCTTTTCATAATCTATATATCACAAAAATACCATAAAAATAACAAATTAAATTTCAATCCTATTTGCTTGAACATCATCACCATTTATTTCAATAATGACAAATGTGGTAGCCTTCAATTGCCCCGGTTGAACAACCAAAGTTCTACCGATGTATCCAGACCATTTGCCGCTTGCCAAAAAAGATTCGTGAATATGACCGGCAAGGCATAACAAAGGTTTGTTTCGTTCTATCCAATTATAGATGGCCATCGATCCAACTTCAATGTGTTTTTTCTTAAGACCGCTGCACTCGCTGCAAGGATGTTCTAATTTTTTCTCACAAAAGAAAACATGTTGTGGGTTTAGGTTTCCATATTCGCTGCATACCGCGTTAATACACACATCCAAACCAAGTTTTGTCGGTGGGCAGTGGATAGCCACTATACTGTTTTTATCAGCTTTAAAGGAACATAGGTCATCTTCAATGGTGCCCTTCTTGGCAAAGTATTGGTCATCCTCAATAGTATAGATACCGGTTTCATTAACGTCTTTTGGTTTCCCGAAGAATGGTTGATTCATTATCCAACCGGCTGAATCTAACTTGCAAGCGGTTTTTAGTGAAAACGGGTAATCCGGCACAAAATTATAAGCTGAAAATTCAAAGCCCTCTTTGACATAAGGCGTTTGGTCTAAAAGTTCACCATATTTCAAGAAATAACTTTTTCTCGTATATATATCGTCATTGCCGAATGAGGCCAACACCTTTATATTAGCTATTGCGCACCGTTCATAGAATTTTTTAAGGAAGCCATTGACAAATTTCTTTTGGATGGATAAAAGATCAGGGCCTTTAGGTAAGATGTCGGCACCGATATGTATAAGGTTGATACATTTATCAATGGCATAGGCAAGGATGTCGTTATATTTATCGACATCCCCGTGGAGATCAGTTACATACAAAAAAGTCATTATTTATCTTCCAAGAGAGTCAATAACTGTTTTGAAACGGCATCTTTTTTGCTTTTGGAATTGTGAATATTAACGCGCACGAATTCAGTTTTATTATCGACGTATTTCCAGATGCCCATTTCCTTCAAAAAAGTAACAATAGCTATTATCGAATTCTTATTGCGAGTGTAACGACTTTCATCTTCAAAGAAATCAAAGTGACTACAATTGGAATGGAAAGTATATGACAGTGGGGTAATGTCGTAATTGCCTGTTTCGTTACGGGTCAGATATATCGATACGGCATGACCGGCAATCTTTTTGGTCAGGTCAACCGTTGTGTTTGTGGGCCTTACCAACCAACGTTTCTGTTTTTGAAGCTGACCAACAATTGCTTTGTGTGAAATCATACAATTCCCCTTTTAAGTAGAAGTGATTAGTGTGATACTTGACGCAGTTCCATGATTGCCGGTGATTTTAACTCAATTAGTTGCCAGTTGTTTAGTTTGCGATCTTTATTGATGGCCCCCACAAGTGATTCAAGAGTGGTTCTTGTATCATTGGTCATCTTGGCAGTATCGTAAGACCAAATTGACATATAGATTTGCTGACGGCGGCGG
>Ga0315287_10009064_pt1 | contig 10062 bp, 9 predicted proteins | sample YL17G11_0_MG_FD_205037 | JGI IMG/M metagenome (GOLD analysis project Ga0315287, IMG submission 205037) | Sediment microbial communities from Yellowstone Lake, YNP, Wyoming, USA - YL17G11_0 | ecosystem: Environmental > Aquatic > Freshwater > Lake > Sediment | place: USA: Wyoming | collected... | reverse complement strand
GGAAGGGAATTTCCACCATCGGTTTCGGTGCCCTCTTTTCAAAGAGTACGAGCGTACAAGAGGTTGCGGTGCTGGAGAAAATGGAAAAATTGACCCCACTGGGTACAAGTGTGGCACCGAATGGAATCGGGCGTCCCGGTCGAATTTTAAACCCCTGGTATTCGTGCGTGGGATAATAATCGATCCGTTGATCCAGTATTTGATCGAGCATGACGAAAACCTCTTCAGCCAAATATCTATGCCACCATGAGCACAGTTAGGAGCGGTACTTTACTTATCGAAATCCCCTCGCCAAACTAATCCAAAGAGCACAAAGACTCCCAGCCTATCTCATCCGAGGGCCGCAATGCCCCCATCGAGGGTGTCTGCGATCAGAAAGAAGTTGAGGAGACCCGTATTTGACATGACATCTTTAATCTCTTCCGACATCCCGACCAGAGTGATTTTTCCGCCTTTCGCCTTGAGCTGACGATAGAGCAACAGCAGCACTCGAAGCCCCGCGCTGGAAATATAATTAACTCTGGTCATATCCAGAATCACTTTATTTTGACCTTCGGCGCTCGGGAGCACCTGTTTCTGAACTTCCGGCGCCGTTTTCCCATCGAGACTGCCTTCCAGTTCAATCAAAACAACACCATGGATAGACTTGATAGTTACTTGCATAGGGATACTCCTAAAATGACTCGAGCCAGGTGGTTGGAGAGATTTTGACTTTGACCTTGACACGTTCCTTAGAATCTGGCAGTTTCACCGTCAAACCTTTAGGGTCGTAATTCTTGTAGGGTTTGCCATCCACCAAGCATTCTTCAATGAAGATGCTGCCCGGGGGCAGAATATCCGGGGAAACCCGCAGGATATTGCTTTTGAAAGAGTTTGGATAAGGTTTGAAGTAGAGGTAGAGCGGCTCTTTCGTAATGAGCAGGTTAATGTAAATAGCGGAGAGGTAGCACAGTTCCATCGAATGGTAGGCACTCATGGAATGGCTTCCCTTGAAGCGCTCATTGCCGAGAAGGTAGGGTAGTCCATTGGCCAAAGTGTTAAAATAAACGCCACCGTCATCGTGGTCGAGGAAAAAGGCATTATAAAACGCCGCCACTTCACGAGCCAGGCGCAGGTAATCTGTATCCCGGAGAATACCATGCAGGATGAGATAGGCGAGAATCGCCTGTTCCTGCTGCCACCACGCTTTGCGGTCGTGCCAGACAAAACCGTAGTGTTTACCATCTGGTTTAATCTCCCGCTCTACAACGTCGTACCATCCCCCGCGCTGGAGATCGCAGCCCGCGGTGGGCATGACCTCTGCAATCTTACGCGCAAGGATCGCATACTCCTCTTTCGGCTTGAGTGAATACATCCGCATCAGGTTCCAGGCAATCTTGAGATTGTGCCCGACAACAGACCGGTTTTGTTGCCAGCCCCAGGTTTTATCATGGCTCCAATCCTCGTGGAACCGCTCCTGCACAAATGGACTGTGTTCATAGTCTGGGAAAAAGCGAGCTATGGTGTCAAAGGTGTATTCCAAGAAATTGGCATACTTTGGTTCACCGGTAGCAAGATACACGTTGATGAGATAAGCAGGGGCATGGTCACCGACAGAGTTCCAGTTTTTTCGGGCACGGTTGTGGCCGAGGGACTCCGCCCGCGGGTCTAGATCGATTGGGTCAATGTGCGAAAAATACCCTGTTAATTTGTTATCTTTGTAATATTTTTCGAAAAGATCGATGGTATGGTCAATGTCCCATAGGATTTTTGGATCGCCTGTGGCTCGGTAGGTTTGGGTTGGACCGGCCATAGCGTAAATCTGTTCGTACATCGGAATCGAGTCGTAGTCGTCCCCGAATTCAGAGGTCAGCAGTTTGGTCTCCTTTTCACCCTGGACCTTGAGCCCGTGGTACCAGTAAATCAGGTCTTCTTCCTTGTCATAAAAACGCATATGTTCGCACAGATATAGGGTTCCTTTTTCTGCGGCTTCCAGGAAGTGCTCCTCCCCGGTGAGCAAATAGGCAGAAGCAAGCCCATAGACCATACGGGAAATCGTGTCTGTTTCCTGAAGGTAATCACCTTTTTTAGCACCGGCGAGGTGGAGGAAGGTACGGTAGTTTTTATAATCGATTTTCTCTGTCGGGTAATTAAACTGCCATTTCAGGTAGCTGTTCCCGATCGAACGAATTTGATTGATCCACCAATCCGGCTCTTCGTGGCGAAATATACCCGGACCTTTTCCCGGAAAAACCAGCCACTGGGCTTCGAATTTCAATTCTTCCTCTGCTGGATAAAAGGTGCCATAGGCGAAAACAAACTGTCGATGGAGTGATAACAATCTGTCGAACAATTGAGTAGCATCCTGGTACGACTCACCAAGGTTTTGGACGATTCGTCCATAGGCGGATGGCGATAGATGCACTTTAAATTTTCGCCTATCAGAAGTCAACATTTCAAAGGAACGCTCTCCTCGATTGTACTCGGTAATGTATCCGGCAATCGTGTCTGAGAAAGTAAAATTCATATCGTTCATGGTTTTCCTCCTGGAATTCGGTCTTGGCCCCTAAGTTGGCGGTGATGAAAGAAATCCTGCGCCGTTGGGATGAGATAGTAGATGACCGCGGCGACGAACAACAGTTTCGCCACCATCACACTGACAAAGGAAACTCCAACGGCGAACAGGTAAATGATCGGGCCGGTCAGGATGCGGTGGTGGAAAGAAGAGATCAGTTTAGGGTCGATGCCTTCGCACATCAAATGGCGGTTTCGTGAGCCGTACCACCAGATCACATCCAGAAGCACACCCCCCACAATCAAGTTGGCGGCATAAATGATGATCGACGTTTGTGCCTGTCCATAACGGACGATCAGCGTCGTGGGGTAAGGAATGGTGGCCACGCTCATCAAGAAGAAGATATTCAGCCAGAGCAACGGCCGGTCATGGCTGATGATGTGTGTGAAGACGTTGTTGTGCCCAATCCAGTAAATCCCGAGGATGATGAAGCTGATGATCAGAGTCACGAGATCCGGCAGCATCTTCATCAGATGCTGTGGCAACTCCTGTACCACCCGGTCGGTAGCAATGTCAGGGATTCTAATTGAGAGCACCATCAGGGTGATCACGATGGAGAAGACGCCGTCGCTCATGGCGGTCAGGCGTTGATTGTCCGCTGCGCCGCGGGCGAGCTTCACTTCACCCGCTCGGGCTTCTTTGCGGTTTGCTGACTCTTGGCCTTGTACTTTCATGAATGCATGCCTCACCGGAGCGGTGGCGGATTGTCCTGGTCGACGTATCCCTGATTGAGCTCAATGATATTGCCTTCAGGATCAGCAACCCACACCACCTTCATGCCGGGAATAAACTGCTTCATGTCAAGGGGTCCCAGTGTGATTTTCACTTCGTTGCCAAGTTCCTTGAGCTTTGCTTCAAGATCATCAACGATGAAGCAGACATGGCGCCAGCAGGGATACATCGGACCGGCTTCCGCAGGCGCTTTGTCAGGCCGTTCGGCCGTCGCCTTGAACAGCTCGAGGGCGAGATTTTCCGATCTGATGATCACCACCTGATCAGGGCCCGGCGCAAACACCCAGACGCGGGTGAAGCCAAAATGTTTTGTATAGAACTTCTCAATCTTTATTGGGTCCTTGCAGACCACACCGATATGTGCAAATTCCGCGGAAGTCATGAGTCCTCCCAATGATCGCGAAAGCAATTCAATGATTTTTTTCGCGAAAAGGTGACAGTGGCCACCGGTGCGCGCCGTGACAAGGTCATTGTCAACCACCACATCCTCATCGATGTAATCAAGCCCGTAATTCTTCGCATCGCCGAGCAGATTGTTGTGCACTACCGCCCTTCTCCCTTTTACGATCTCGCTGATCGGTGACATGAGCCACATACCATGACAGATGATCCCCTTTATGATCTGTTTTTGTGCGAATGCCCGTTTCATTAACTCGGCCGCGGGAGGAAGTTTCGAAATATCCTCGGTGTAGCGCAGCCGGTCAGCCACCATGCCCGCTGGGACAATGATCGCACTGTAGCTCTTCAACTCGTCATCACTCATATTTTCAAAACTTTCGCTGCACTCGAATGGCACTTTGTATTCGTGACCGAAGAAAGTGAGACGCGGCTGCCCCCATAGCCTGCTAAGGAAATGAATCTCGGCACCTTCTTCCGGAAAACGGAAGCGGTAATACCAGATTTCATGTTCGTAGTAATCACCCTCAATCAGAATCCCGATTTTTTTCCCTTTGAGACGCATGGTCCCATCACCCCTTATTTAAAAATCTCTTTGTTTAGGATCATATCCGATATCTTTTCTCCGATCATCACACAGGCAGCATTAGGATTGCCGCTAACGATATTTGGCATAATCGAGGCATCAGCTACACGAAGACCATCCACACCGTGAACGCGGAGTTTAGGGTCAACGACGGACATATGGTCATAGCCCATCTTGCAGGTTCCTACAGGATGCCAGATAGTAGAGCACCGATTTTTTAAATCCTCTCTAAGTTCTGCTTCTGTCTTATCACTTCCAGGCATTATTTCACCATCAGAATATACACTTAGAGCACGTGTATTGTTTAGCTTCCTCACCAAATCGATTCCGTGCAAAAATATATTGATATCTCGACTACATTGCAGATAGTTGTGCACAATGACAGGGGTATCTTTTGGGTCTGATGATCTCAGTGTTACGCTGCCGCGGCTTTTGGGTTGTATATTGACCAACACAAAATTGATATAGGGTCTTTTATAGTCAGGCAGAAACCCGGGTATGCCGGAGTTGAAATTGATTTGCAGATCGGGCGGTGCGGCAGTCATCCTTTCACTGGTGTGAGCAAATAAACCTGCCTCTGCTATAAATACAGGAATAGGCACATCCTTTTTTGACTTGTAAGGCATCACATAGAGAACGTGGTCGTGTAGATTCTGACCTACACCGGGTAAATCTACCATTACTTGAATACCATGCGATTTAAGGTGTCCGGTTGGACCAATACCTGAGAGCATAAGGAGTTTTGGGGAATCGAAAGCACCACAGCATACGATGATTTCATCGTTTGAATAAACAGTGTTTTTAGAACCATTGTGAAGATAATCCACACCTATAGCTTTACCATTTTCAACAATAATGCGTGTGCTTTGAGCATATGTCTTAATAATCAGATTTTGCCTGTTTAAAATAGGATTAATATAGGCTACAGCAGCACTACAGCGCTTTATATCTTCAGTTATATTTAACTGGTATAATCCAGCAGTGTTTGTCTGCTCAGCACCATTGTAATCCCAGTTTGGACCTTTAAATCCAAGCTCCACAGCAGCCTCTGTAAAAGCGATGGCGGGTTCAGTTGGAACAGGGTTGGTTCTCACATCTAATGGCCCCTTTGCCCCATGATATTTGGAGGGACCGCCATGGAAATTTTCAGACCGGATGAAATATGGAAGCACATCATCGTAGCTCCATCCTTCATTTCCAAGATAGTTCCAGAAGTCAAAATCAAGTCCGTTGCCCCGTACATGAAGCATTGCATAAAGAACACTTGAGCCTCCAATGACCTTTCCACGTATGATATTTAATTTCCTGCTATTAAGATATGGTTCTGCCTCTGTGGGATAAAAATAATCAAGGTCTGTACCCCAAAGTTTAATCACCTCAGCAGGATTGCGGATTTCAGGTCTGTCGTCATGCCCTCCTGCTTCTAAAAGTAGGACTTTTTGATCCTTCCTGGCGCTTAGACGGTTGGCAACAACGCATCCTGTAGAACCACCCCCGATGACTATATAATCATAAGTTTCATTCCTTTTCATTTTATAGTCCTCCTTTAACAATTATACCTGTAAGGGAAAAGGCGTCGATGATTGATAATCTTATTTTCCATGTTGCCGAAAAGGAGAAAACGAGAATAGAATTCGGGTAGAGCAGGACTTCCGTATTCAAGCATAGGATAGGGATAAGGACCCACCTCCGGCATAATAGAAGTAAGGGCAGGGCGGCTTGCCTTATCAAGCGCCTCCATCTGTTCATCGGTGAGGGTGAAGTCCAGACAACCGAGGTTTTCTTTTACTTGTTCCACTGTGCGAGCAGAAAATATGGGAATGGTTACTACTTTTTGCTGCATGAGCCATCGAAGAGAAACCTGAGAAGGTGTTCGCCCTATCTTATTGGCAATCTTCACTACTTCATCCATGATGGATAGGTTACGCATTGTCATGTTATGCCAGTAATGCTTTTTTGACGGGTCTATTTCATCAACAAGCCTATAAGGCTGGTCATAAGGCAGTTTTCCAAGGTTATACTTGCCCGTAGCCATACCCCCTCCAAGGGGTGACCAACACACCAAGGCTATATCCAATTCATGAGACATTGGAAGAAATTCAGGTTCACATGACCGTTCCAGAATGCTATATTCTAATTGTGTGGCGATAAAGGGTGTCCAACCCTGAAAATCAGCTATCGTGTTGGCTCTGGCAATCCACCAGGCTGGAAAATTGGAGGCACCAATGTAAAGCATCTTGCCCTGTTTGACGAGGTCATCAAGCGCACGTAACATCTCATCAATAGGCGTTGTAAAATCGTATATATGCCCCCAGAGTAGATCTATATAATCTGTTTTAAGTCGCTTTAAACTGCTTTCTACTGATCGGAATAGATTCTTTCGATGATTCCCGTGCCCATTTGGGTCATTAAAATCAGCATTTCCATCAAAGAGGGAATACTTTGTGGCTACAACAAACTTATCCCGGTTTGGATTAATAAACTCACTTAAGAATTGTTCAGACTGCCCCTCCTGATAGCGGTTTGAGGTATCAATAAAATTGCCCCCAGCCTCAACAAAGGAGTCAAAAATCCTGTGACTTTCCTCCTTGTCTGAGCCAATGGGTCCCCAATTTGTGCCAAAAGTTGCACAGCCAATGCAAAGTTCAGATACCCTCAATCCACTACGTCCTAAAAGTCTATATTGCATAGAAACCCCCCTTTTTGATTAACAAGCTCTTCCGAGACTGTCGAAAAAGCCCAAATGTTGCGATTTTAGAAAATTCACATATAGTAAAATCAACTACTTACGTGTCCGAAAAAACCCGATTTAAGGTTTTTCGGCAGTCTCTCCAGAAAGTTTAAGTGCAATTGCTAAAAGTTATAACGAATACCAACCCCTCCTGACCATGTCTCCAAATTCGGATGGTTTAACAATCCATCCAAACCGACCACAGTCACTTTTTTTGATTCATGATAACGCCCGTCTATAAATATTTCGAAATGTTTTGTTATTTCGTAGGTGACCCCAATTCGAGGCGACCAGCAGAAAACATAATCAGTTTTGTAGTCAAGATCAAAATGGCCGGAGGGCACGAACATGTCGAGGGTTGCAGATCCCAAATCCTTTACAATCACTCTGTTAAATCCCAGTCCCACGCCGATATACGGAGACAGATGATATAAAAACGATTCTTTTTTTACAGATGTAAGCTTTCGTAAGGGGAAATCATAATTGATAACTGCCTGATAAGACTCTATATCAACTTTTCCCCTCGCATCCTCGGAGTTGCCAGACAATGGTCCATCTCTAACTGTACGGAGTTCAATTTTATCAGTTTTATTGAATCGACGGGCATATTCGATTTCAACTCTGAAATTCTGTAAGAACTTGTTATTGAGGTTTTCTAACCTGCCACCAATTGCACCTGTGACAATATAACCTGTTTTATAGGAAAGATGAGCAGGTTCATCATAGGAATCCTTGCGGTAGTTCATCCCTCCACCTACGCTAACATACCAATTGCTCCTCATTTTTTCTATTTGTGTTTCCGAGTCTGCTGCCTCAAGATGCTGAAAAGAAAAAGTCGTAAGTATCAGAGAGATAAATACTATAAATATTATCTTCTTCATGGCTCCTCCCTTATATTCTGCTTAAGCTATATTTCCGTCTGGGTATTGCACCATTCCAGCAAAGTGAACAGCAATCTTTCCGTCTCGAAGCACCCAACTGTCAGCGAAACGCATCTTAGCAGTACCTTCATCTGTTTGTAATTCTATCGCTTCAACAATCATAAGCAGTTTATCGTCTACCTCACCCCAGAATGCAATATCCACTTTAAGGCCCTTAATCCCAAGGATTCCCTTAAAATGTTCCCTTAGTTCTTCTCTCCCGCTGAAAACCCTGGGAACCTTCTCAAAACTGCTTATGAGAACTGCGTCTTCGGTGTATTGGTCAAGAATTGCTTCAATATCCTTTTTCAGGATGAGGTCTATATGCTCCTTATAAAGCCTTCCAAGCCTTGTTTCCGGGGCATCTCCCATAATTTTTACCCCCTTTTCAGATAAAATTATAATCTTGCTGAATCTTCATGATACTTTAATTCATCTACGGTATACTTAGTAATGACAGGGTTACCCGTTTTCGTTGACTTTTTGACTTCCCATGTCTGATAAGCATCAAGCTTAATGCGGTCACTGAATCGGGCTGGAGGATTCCAACGACTTGCTTCCCATTTCACAACCATTTTTACTGTAGCCTTATCACCTGAAATATCTGCATTTACCTCTTTGACAACATGCACTTCGTCGAAAAATATCCTTATTACACCCTGATACCACCTCTCGAAGTCTGCAAGACCGTTCAATGTAGCTTCAGGAAAAACCATAGTTAATTCTTCATCAGACAGCATAGGTAAAATATCAACCATAGGGGCATGAACATCTAATTTTTCGTACCAATCCCTGGCAAATGCCTTTATTTCTTCTGATGTCATTTTTAAACCTCCTCTTATTTAATAGACTCTTGGGCTTAATTCTCCTATTGTCCGCACTTGCAATTGATTTTGGAGCCCGGCACATGACTTGTAACCACTAAATCAATCAGGAAGGGGCCATTGTAAGATAGAGCCTGCTGAATTGCTGGCTTAACCTGATCCGGCTTCTCCACCCGGACGCCCGGAACCCCCATGGATTTCGCCAATGCTGCGAAATCAATCACCGGCTGACTCAAATCAAAGCTGTGCGGAAATTCATGTTCCGGCTCGCCAATCTGATCTTTCCAGTACTGCAGGATATTGAGCTTCAGCAGCATGTAGCTCTGGTTGTTGCAGATGACAAACTTGGCCCCGATGTTGTGGTGAGCCGCCGTCCAGAGAGCCTGGATGGTGTACATACTGCCACCGTCTCCCGTAAAGCCTACAACGGTTTTGTCTGGGTAAGCAAGTTTGAGGCCCAGCGCGCCGGGAATTCCCACGCCAAGCGAGCCGCCACGTGTTTGGAAAAAGTGCCCTGGTTTCGTGGGAGGGATGTAGCGGGTCAATTCGGGGGAACAGGTCAGAGCTTCGTCAAAGATAACGGCATCATCGGGCAGCTGCTCGGCCAATTCCTCCATGAAACGGGAAGCATGCAATGGCACTTCATCACGCACTGCCTTTTCTGCTTTAAGTTGCTCGTTCAGTTTTTTTTCTTTCGTCGTACCCATCTCCCTCATGCGCGCCTGGGCGGTTTCTTTCTGTTTGGCAGTCATGGTTGACTCAAGCGCCGCTGTCAATTTCGCCAGCGTCAATTTCGGATCGCTCACCACGCCCAGATCAACGCGGTGATTCTTGGCAATCTCGTTGGCGTTTAAGTCGATGTGAATGACTTTCGCCTCGGGAGCGAAGATGTCGTCCAGGTGCGGAAAAACCTCCGGCACCATGTAGGTTCCACAGACAAGATTCACATCGCCTTTCGTTGTAATGGGCAGACTGCTTGAACCGAACATGTGCCCGGTCTGGCCCTGATAGAGCGGATGGGCGTAACTCATGTTCAACTCGCCTGAATCGACTCCCCAAACCTCGGCTCCTAAGAGTTCAGCCACCTTGGTCAACTCGGCTTGCGCCCCTGAATAAGCCACGCCATCGCCCATGAAAATCATGGGCCTTTGGGCATTCGCCAGCAAGGCTGCCGCTTCCCTAATAAAACTGCCATCCGGTACGACCCGGGTAGAGGGGATCGACGTGGGCACGACTTCTTCGACGGCCGGCTTGTCCAGGACGTCCGCTGGTAAGCAAACATATACCGGCCCCATCGGCGGCGTGGCTGCTATTTTGAT
>Ga0315287_10009063_pt1 | contig 10063 bp, 15 predicted proteins | sample YL17G11_0_MG_FD_205037 | JGI IMG/M metagenome (GOLD analysis project Ga0315287, IMG submission 205037) | Sediment microbial communities from Yellowstone Lake, YNP, Wyoming, USA - YL17G11_0 | ecosystem: Environmental > Aquatic > Freshwater > Lake > Sediment | place: USA: Wyoming | collected... | reverse complement strand
CATTGTTAAATCCCATTTTTTAATTCCTCGGTAATCTCCCTGTGTTTTAATAAAATCAGATATATAAAGATCTCCTAAGGAAAATAATTCTTCAAGTACTTGATTATTTATTCTACAATTCATTTTTTAAAATTTTTAATTAATTATTTATGTATTTTTTAATATAAAAATCATTTACACCAATTCTTTTATCTTTTTTATAATCATATTGTTTTAAATATTCTTCTATTTCAGGATCTTCAAAATTATTTTCAATTATTAATAATTTAGGATTCCATTTTTCTATAGAAAATCCTTTTAATACATCTAATTCCGTTCCTTCTGTATCTATACTTATAAAATCAATTTTATCATATTTATAAAAATCTTCAATACATTTATCTAATGTTATAACTTCAACAATTATTTTTCTTATATCAATATTAAATCCCATATTTTTATGTTGCACTATTAATCGTTCATCTGTTTTCAACCCACTAATAGCATCTTCATGATGATTACCAAAATCTACAATATTAAACGGTAAATCATCATTAACATTTGATATTGCATAATTAACTGTATTTAATCTATTTTGTTTTAATTGTTTAAAATAAAATGGATTAGGTTCTATGCACAAACAATACCATCCTAATTGTTCAAATAATAATGTATTACTTATAGCAACGCCATCACTTGCGCCTACATCTATACATCCACTTATATAATCTTTATCAAAATAATTTTGTATAATTTCTTCTTCTCCAAATTGACTATAACGATTCATTTATTATTTGTTAATTTTTTCTATTAGCCATTCTTCGAATATATTCATATTATCTATATGTCGTTTTTTTTGCACATCTGTAAATACAGGTTCATTATAATAACTGTCAAATAATGATTTATCATTATCAAGTTTTTTTATATGATCTATTAATTCAGATTTATAATCTATTGAATTTATAAACGCTCGTTTATTCCAATCATCACCAATTCTTATATCTCCCCAATATATTGGTAGACTTCCACTTAAAAATCCATCCATTATTTTTTCTGTGCAATAATACGGATATGAGCTATGTTCATATGTAATAACAAATTTATGTTTATGTTTTAGAAAAAATTCATATTTTGCATCTCTCCAGTATCTATTTTGTGATGCTTGTATTAATCCCAAATCATTAGTCTTAAATCTACCATAAGAATTAACTCTTTTATATTGGTGTAATTGATCGTAGAAGGCATTTCTAAAAAAATTTGCAGCGTTAGAAACTGTAAATGAACAAAATCGTTCAAAAGATTCAGAATTATTACTTCTATTAAAAAGCACATCTTTTAATTCTGGTCGTAAAATTAAATAAAATTGCCATAATGGTAATCTAAAATTAGTTTCATCATGTAGATCAAAAGATATTGAATAATCTGACTTAAAGTTTTTAGCTCTATAATTTTCTCCTATAAATAAAATCTTTTTACAATTATATTTAGGGGTTTCTTTCATACCCCCAAAAATAGAATGTATAATTACGTCTGGGTTGTTTGTAGTTACTTCTACATCAAAATGCTTTTTAAGTATTGGCAAAAATATATTTTCATAATTTATTTCCGGCCAAAAATCGATGAATCCTATTTTAAGAGTTTTCATTAACATAAATATAATTATGTGATATTTTATTATTTAATACATATCCTATTGAACTCATATATAAATTATATGATTCATCATGATTAAAGTTTTCTAATAATATTATCTTTGGATTATATAAATTTGTATTAAAACCTTGCATAACTTCTAATTCCCAGCCTTCAACATCTATAGAAACAAAATCTACTTTTTCTATATTTAATGAATTTAATAACCAATCTAATGTGGTAATATTTACTTTAATGATTTCTTTATTATAATGTTCATTTGTATCATATCTCATTTTAATAGCTGAATATGCTATGCCATTATTAAATTCAGTTCTATTATAATAACCATCTAATTTAACAATTTCAAAATCATTATTATCTATAATTTGATTGCTCAATGCATATTTATATATTTCATTACCTTCTTTTTTATGTAAATCTACATAATAAGGATTTGGTTCAACACAAATAGTTCGCCATTTATTTTCTCGAAATATTTTAGACATACTATACGTAATTGGTGGGCCTGCACCAACTTCAACCATTATGCCTGTATATTCTTTAAAAAATTCATTAAGAATATACTTGTCTGTTTCCCATTCTGTGTAATTCATTGTATTTTTTAAGGAAATAATTTACACATAGAATCGTCTATTATAACTTTCTCTACAATTTCATTATAACTACCAAATGTGCATCTTGGGCAATCTTTTATTTTAATACTTCTAATCATATTTTTATGAAAATCTGTATTCCATACTTTAAGTATTTCAGATGGGTCGGGATCATGTTTACATAAAATTAAATCTTCTCTTCCTCTCATATCAAAACATATATGTACATTACCATCTGCACCAAAGGTTGGAAGCATAGGAATTGCCCAGCAACGAGAAAAATTTATTTTTTTAGAAAAATCTGGATTAAATTTATGTCTTATTCCAAAAACTCTAAAATTTTTTGTTTCAAGTTTCATTCCATCTTCTATTTGTGTATTAATTACATCAATATACTCAGAATAATCTGCTTTATTTTTTACTTTAGATAAATTATCCCAACCTGCTGGACGTAAATGAAAATCTTTTACTCCAATCTCTTTTGCAAGTTTAATGGCATAAAATATTTCAAATGCATTATCGGGCGTTAAAAGAAATTTATATGCCACATCACATTTTGTACCTAACTGTTCTATACGTTTTACGAGTTTTTTTATGTTATCAATTACCCTTGGCATAGCCTCATCACTCTTAATACCCTTTACTTTTTTATAAGTAGTATTTGTAGCACAATCCATAGAAAATCCTATCCATCTAGCAGTTTTTGCTACTATATCAATGTCTTTGTCATTCATTAAAAATCCGGTGGTAATTATACCTATTTCCATTTTATGATGAGCCATACGTTCAAAAAGCGCATTTATGTTTTTATTCATATAAGGTTCACCACCACCCGAAACACAAGCGCTATTTGGTGTTTTGTATTGTGTAGAATCTCTCCAATCTGCAAGAAAATCAATAAGCTTAATCATATGGTTTTCACTCATTATTTTACCATTGCCTTTTAATACATCATATGCATTACAATGTGGACAATCATACATACATTTATTTGCGGGATCTAAATCTACAGATACTGGCGGAAGATAATTTTCATTAGCGCAAGCTTCAAGATGTGATTTCCATAATAATACTTTTGCACTATTAAAAGGATTCCATGCATTAGACCATTCATTCATATTTTACACATTTTTTTAAATAATTAACAGATGTATTATAATCTCCTGGATAAAAATAGTATTCATCCCGAAGATTAACATCATAATTTACAGGAATATTTAATATTTTACTTATTTCATTAATACTTATATTGTTACTCGGGTAAAATTGTTCAAGTTTTCTTAATTTATTTTGTTCAATATATTCCTTTAATTTTATTGTAAATTCATCTATATCTATAAGCATTAATGTTGAATCTTTTGTTAAATAAATTTTATTATTATTCATTATATCATATATTATTCCTTTAGTAGATCTTTTTCCTATAACCGCAGGAAGACGGATAATAGAAAAATCATAACATATGGATTTAACAATTTCTTCTGCAAGATATTTATTAAATCCATATGTTGTTTTTATGTTTTCTACATCTATAGATGATATATATATGTATTTTTTATATTTAAAATCGTAAAGTGATTTGTAAACAGATTCAACTGATTTTTTAAAATCTTTTACAGGATTTTTGTTAGCCCAATGTTTATGACTGTTCCCATTAGCATTTATTATAATATCAAAATTTATATTTTTAAATAAATGATAATTCTCTTTTATAATTGATTCAACGGTATATTGAGATTTTAAAGTTTCTACAAGTGCATTTCCTATAAATCCATTTGCTCCTATTATTCCAATTTTCACGATGTTGTTAATTTTATATAATCTTCTTCTAATTTATCTTTATATTCTTTAGTTGCATGATAATCTCTGTCTGCTTGTAAATAACTATCTACATTTATACTAGTTTTATCCATCCCACGTTTTCCTGTGATATAATGTTTATGTTCTATAATTATATCATCAAAATAATATAATGAATTTAATTTTTTTCCAAGGTCTAACCAATAAACATCTGCAACTTGAGTTTTTAAACCCGGTGTACACATATACCCCAATTTCTGCACAATATTAGAATTCATAAATGCCATATTTACTAAATTTTCTTTATTTATTAGATCATTGGCCCAAACTATACCATTATCACCCAATTCTTTTAATTTATTAATCATTAAAGTTTCCCAATATGGAGTATTAAAACTCATTTCATCTTCTAAAAATGCTACATAATTATATGTGTGACAATATTTAACAGCAAGTTCATTCAGTATATGTAAAAAGGGTTTAGGCGTAACTCTTTCCCACATAAAAGGATAAACATTTTCTTTAATTAATTCATCATATGTGATATCATTATTATCTACACCCACAATTACATCACTGTACCCATCAGTTGTATTTTTCCAAGATTCAGCAAATAATTTAAAATCATTTAATCTTTCTCTTGTTGGTATAATTACACAAATTTTATCTTTCATAATTTTAAATTTTATATTTTTTTTCTTAATACAGTTAATCCATTATTCCAAGGTAATGTTGAAAATTCCCAATGATATAAATCTAATTCTGATACTGCTCTATATGGTCCTCCTCCTGCAAAATCTCCTTCTGTTAAAGTTGGAACCGAATGATAAAATGGGCAAGTATCTTCATACATTAGATCATGTAATAAAATTATAGTTTTAGGTGAAATAATTTTATCTATAAGTTCTAATTCTTTTTTAACGTGATAATATGTATGACAATCATCTAAAAAAATTAAATCCACAGGTTTAGATGTATCCCAATGATTTAAAAATACAAGTGCATCTTGAAGAATAAATTTGTTATATTTTTGCAAATCTTCTTCTAAAATCAAGGGTGTTGGTTCTATATCAACGGAATAAACAATACCATTAGTTTGTTTTGCACCTAAAACTAAAGGAATAGTAGAATAGCCCTCTCTAACACCCAATTCAAGTATATTTTTAGCATTTGAACTAATAACTAAACTATATAACATTAATAAATGTCTATCTGAATCTCCTTCTCCGTGTATTGCTTTATCAATTAAAAAATTTAAATCATACATAATTTTATTTTTTTATAAATGCTCCCCATAAAACTGTTTTAAAATCATTATATAATTCATGTTTAGATAAATTGTATTTTTTTACACTTTCTTTAATTCCGTACCATCCTGAGTCTGCTATGTCAAACCAATCTATTTTATGTGTAAATAAATTATATTCTTCATCTGTTTCTGCATAATCATGTACCATTATAACATCATCAGTTTTTATATATTCACTAAATTTATTAAATTCATATTCTTTGTATCCTCCGTCACACAATAATAATACTCTTTTAGATTTATCTTCTAATAATTGTTTAACTTCATTAATTGTCGGTTTTTTATAATAATCTCCCCATCGTGTATCAATATTATATTCTTTTGGTATTTTACACAAGCTTGTATTAATGTCATAAGATATTAATTCACAATTTACATTTTTAATTTTATGTAAGTATAGAGTTAAAGCACCGAAGTATGTCCCAAATTCAATTATTCTATCAAAATTATTTATTATTTTTGGAAAGTATATTGTAATATTTGGGTGCTGTAAAATATTAATTCCCTCAAATGTATAATCTACATGTTTATGCACACCTCGTATTTTAGTATCTAAAATTTTATACTCCATAATTATTATTTTAAATCTTTTATTACTTCTGGTAACTTTCCACCATATTCTTCTGCGTGTGACCAAGCCCAAGAATATATTGGATGCAAAATTTTCATATCAGGTGTCCAATTTAACCATTTTTCATTATACCATTTATCTGGGTCAAAATCATTTCTATGCGCCCATGTTTTTATTTTATTATATAATTCTTCATCTGTTAAAACATACGATGCATGGTAAAAAACAATATCATTTTCATCTAGTATTATGTATTTTTTTGCTCCTGAATATCTTACATGTGTAAATTTAAGATTTTTAGATAAATCTAAAACTGTTTCTGCCATTCCACTTATTTTTCCTCCCAACTGTTGGCCTTCTTCGATTCTTTTTGGAGTTATAAGAACATATTTGAATGATTTCCAAAATGCGTATAATTTAATAGCGTATGAATCATATCCTGGATTATCATAAACAAACCTTTTTAATTTTTCAAAATCTTCATGAAAATAAAATTCATCTGCATCATGAATCATTAAATAATCCATACCATCTTTTTTTGCAGTATTTAATATTTCATTTCTTTCATCAAATTCATGAAACCAATCACCTTCTATTACTTTAATTTTATCTCTATATTTTGAATCTTTAATTATATTTATGTTAAAATTATTTAATCTAGAGTTTCGTGATGCAGAATCATAATTCCAAGGTACTTTACTATAACCTACATAAATTCTATCAACATGTGAATATGAGTTTTCTATATTTCTCATTATCCATTTATCTTGATTATATGATAATACACATGTTGCAAATTTCATCTTATTTTTCTATAAAATTCCAATTTAATCTGTATATAGGTTGTTCAAATATCATGGGTCTAATATATTTATGATAATTTAAATTATCGTGGTTTATATTCATTAAATCCATAAAAGTTGCAAGACCGGTATTATATGTATGTACTTCTTTAGATTTTTCAATAGTGTATAATATATCTAATACATTTATCTCTGGAAATTTAGAAAATTCAATTAATCTTATATCAGATTTAATATATTCTCTTTTAATGATCATATTTCTATTTGGATCATCTTGTAAAAAAATATATTCTTCGTTATCTTTTATACTCATAACATCATAAAATATTTCTTTTTCTTTTTTTAAATCTCGTTCGAAATAAAAATTATCCCACTTTAATTGAAACGGCACACCTGCTTGTTTATACCAAACTACATCAAATATCCAATTTTCACTAAACCATTCTGGTATAGGTAAATATGGATTATCATACCAAGGTTGAACTGCATCAAACCAAGGTTTTCTGTGTGCAATTCCTAGATCACGATGAGTTTTTTTATCATAGTAAATCTCATCCATTATTTCTACATTTTTAATGCTAGAAAATAATCTTTTGCGAGTATTTATAGAATTTTCATCAACGTGATCCGTATAACAAAATAATTTATCATGTATTTTAGCATATTCTTTTAAGATACCAAATGCAATACAATAATCTCCAAATCCATGATATGTATATACAATTAATGACATGATTTATTCATCTATTATTTTCCAATTTAAACGTAAAGCTACTTGTTCAACTGGATTTGGTCTTGCATATTTATGATAGTTTAAATTATCGTGTTTTATATTCATCAAATCAATAAAAGTTAAAAAAGAACTATTAATAACATGAACTTCTTTAGCTCTTTCTATTGTATAACACATATCTAATATACTAATATCAGAATAATATGTTATATTAATTAATTTTAATTTTGAATTAATATATTTTCTTTTAATAGTTCTATTAGAATCTCCATTGTATGGATCTTCATGTAAAAATATAAAAGGTTCATTATTAGTTAATTTAAATATATTATAAAATATATTTTTTTCTTTTTCCAAATCTCGTTCTAAATAAAAATTATCCCATTTTAAATTAAGAGGCAAATTAACCATATCATACCAAAATATATCAAAAATCATATTTTTGGTTAAAGTATATGGTAATCTGGGGTTTTCATACCATGGTTTTACTTGATCAAACCACAATTGTGTAGTTGCAAATATGATACATGAATCCCATTTTTCAGCCTCTTCACTTGAAACTACTTCTACATTTTTAATACTTGAATATAATCTTTTAACATTATCAAAATGTAAAGTACCAGGATTAAATGTACGAACAAACACTTTATCATAAGGTTTTGCAAGTTCTTTTACTGCACCATAAGATATAAGATGATCACCCATACACTCATGAGTGTAAATATTTACAGTATTCATTTATTAAAATTTTAATCTCACCCATTTATTAATATTATGATCCCATTTTATACCATGGTAAAGTGATGCCTCTTTCAATACTTCTTCTAAATTTTCATCTATGTTTTTTTCTACAATAGATTCTTCATCTAAAGATTCCAATATTTTTTTTATTTTTACTTTTTCTGATCTTTTTCTTGCTCTTCTCATATTTTATACGTTTTCTGTTTTTTCATTTGGGTTTACATCTTCTCTTGGGATAACAATCCACATAACAATATAAATGAACAAAAATGGTAATACACCAGAAAACGGTGCCCCTAATAAAAAAATTAATCTCCATATGATAGGATCTGTACCAGAGTAATCACCAATACCACCACAAACTCCCCCTAATAGTTTATGTGTTCTACTTCTTCTTAATAGTTTCATAGTTTTATAATTATTTTAATTTATCTTCTACATTTTTAAATGCATCTTGATCTTTAGGAATAATATCAAATGTGTACAATTTATAACTTTCATAATCTATTTCTCCAGTTTCTTCAACTATTCCAGAACCTCTTGGACTAACAGCAAATAAATCATCAAATTTTTCTGTAGTCCATCCTAAAGCTCTTAATACTTTTTGACCATTTGGTGTTTCTTCTAAAATTTCAATAGTTCCTTCTAAATAGTTTTTATCTAAATCTAAATGTAGGGATTTAACTTGATGAGAAACATTACTTAATGTTATTTCAAATTTTTCAGGATATCCTAATTCACCTAATAAAGCACCGGTATTATGCACATATGCATTAAATTGTTCCATCATCTTAAGCGCACATTTTTGAGTGTAAATTCTACCATTAGTATTCTTTACATCTAAATATAACAATTTTGTTTTTATTTCCATATAATTAAAAATTTATGTTTATTCATAATCGTTTTCATTTACACCTAATATAAATATTGATTTTATTTTCTCATAATTTTTATTTTCTCCTCTTATTGAACTAGTTAAAGTTTTTGAAGGTAAAACAAGGGGAGGACTTGCAATATAAAAATTAAATCCTTGTTGTGTCATCATAACCCAGGATGCTTTATCTGCAATCATTGGTTGTGAATCTTGAAGTTTTATATATGCTTCCATTGCTCTTTTATTTAATCCATAAGCAATAAAACTCCAACTTGCAAATCCTTTAGTCCAACGAGGTTGAATTCTAACATTTTCTGGCAATAATCTATCCATAAATGAATAAAGTAATATTCCATCTGCATTTTCAGGAATAGTATCAAAATATTTAGGTAAATATTCACTCCAATTTTTATGAAATGAACAGTCATCTTCAAAAACAAAAAGATTTTCTACTTCATCAAGTAATGCAGATTTTATAACATGATAATGGCTTTGCATAGCACCTAATTCTCCGGGAAAATGTTTATTAAATAATATATGATTTTGTTGCGGAACATTATACTTATCGGCATAAAGTTCAACTAATTTAGATGCATATCCTGGAATAACAGGATGAAACCATTCATCTATTTTTATATCATTTTTTTCAAATTGATTTTTAGCAAATTTATATTTATCAGGTCGTTCTTTTAAGTTTATACAAACTACCTTTTCATATTTTTCATTTATGAGACTCATTTTCTTTTAATTTTTGCGCAAAATTTATCCATTGAAGATGATATTCTTCTAACCACATTTTATATGCATCTTTGTATTTAGTTTCATTAATTCCACTTTCATAATTTGCATCAATAAATGTTGCATTTAAACCTGTATCTCGTTTAAATTGTTCTCTTAATTTTATATTATCATTTTCAAGCCATTTAACATATCTATCGCTTAGATATATGTGTCTATTTTTTGAGTTTACTTTATGCACTGCATTAATGCCAGTTTTTAAT
>Ga0315287_10009062_pt1 | contig 10063 bp, 18 predicted proteins | sample YL17G11_0_MG_FD_205037 | JGI IMG/M metagenome (GOLD analysis project Ga0315287, IMG submission 205037) | Sediment microbial communities from Yellowstone Lake, YNP, Wyoming, USA - YL17G11_0 | ecosystem: Environmental > Aquatic > Freshwater > Lake > Sediment | place: USA: Wyoming | collected... | reverse complement strand
TGTACCTCAACCTCGCGCGGACCGTCGTGTTCGCGGCCGGGGCGTGGGCCGGGCCGCAGCGCGCGGTCAAGATCGAGGCTCCGACCTACACGGTCACGGGCGGGGCCACGCTCACCGACGTGGCCACGGTCGGCATCACCGGGGCACCGGCCTACGTCACCGCCGGGGTGTTCACTCGCACCAGCGCGCTGCTGATCTCGGCCGGGGCGGTCGGGGCGACGGGCGGCGCATCGTACGGGCTCTACTGCAACGCGCAGACCGGGGCGACCAACAACTACGCCGCGCGGGTCGTCGGCGGCAGCGGCGCAGCGGCGGCGGTCCTCCTGGTCGAGCAGGTGGCAGCGGCGTCCGGCGCGGTTGTGGGCATCAGCTACACCGGGGCCGCGAACACCGGGCAGACGCTTTCGACCGAGATCAAGTCGGTTTCCATCATCACCACCAGCCGCCAGTGGGCGATGGGTGCGTTGACCCTCCAGCGCGAAGTCCACATCACGCAGCCCACCTACTCGTTCGTGGGCGCCTCCGTCGTCGACAACGCGGCGACGTTCGCCGTCTCGGGAGCGCCCAAGTCGGGCGCCAACGCTACGCTGACAGCTACCCACGGGATTCTGATCCAAGCTGGCGACGTGAGCGGCGGCACCGTGACCGCGGCCTACGGGCTCACGGTCAACGCGCCGATCAACGGCACGGCTAACTACGCGGCGCAGTTCCTGGGCGGCGCCACCGTCGGCGTCGTCGTCAACCCCGGCATCACGCCGCAGATCGCGGAGTTGATCACCATCGCGGCCATCGGCGGCGCCGTCGACGCGCTGCGCGACTCGCATACCTTGACGTTCCGGTCGCAGAGCCACGCGGGCGGCGGCGGGTCCGACCACTACGGCGTGATCCACGTCGATGCGCTGGCGACCACCTACGCTGGGCAGGCGTCCTTCCGCGTGCGCGACGCCATCGACACCGACACGCTCGCCAGCAGCTACAACCTGCTTCAACTTGGGCGTCCGACCAACACGGTGTGCGCGCTCGTGCTCAACGACAGCACGCGCGAAGGCGACCGCTGCGGCATTTTCCCGGCGGCCAAGCTGTCGGGCACTAAGAACGGCGACGCCCTATACGTGTCCGGTGGCGACTCCTTCGGCGCCGACCATGTTCCCGGCTCGCTGTACCTCGACTGCGGCGCGCTCGGCACCGACTCGACCACTATCACCAACGTCTACCTGGGCACGCTGTACGCGGGCGAGCTAGTCCACATCGCCAAGAGCGACGGCCTCCTGGGCTTCTATGGCACCACCGCCATCGTCCGCAACGGCACGCCGTTCACGCTCAACAGCGGCGGCATGTCGTACAACCTCGCGGCGATCCCCGCGACCATACAGGAAGTTGCCGACTGCCTGCGGCAGCTTCTGGACTACCTGGGGGACGTGAACGGGAACGGGCTCTGCAACATCACGGCGTAGCAGCTACTCAGTAAGCGCGGGCGGGGTCACGGCGGCAACCGCCGGGGGCAGCGGCTCGGCCGGAAGCTGCGGGGCCGCGGGCACCGACTCCAGCTTGACCTCGGGCTGCTTGGTTGGGGCGTCGGTCCAAGCGGTGAAAACTTCTTCGAGTTGTGGCAACACCGCCGGGACGAGGCGAACCAACTGCGACAGCGCGCCCTGCGCCCGCTCGCGCCCACCCACGTCGTCGGGGTCGTTGAGCACGTCGGCCAGCCGCTTCCAGTCCTCCTCGGGCACCGGGAACGGAATTCCCACCTGACACGCCTTGAGCCTACGGCGGATGAGGTTGTTGCTCTTGAGGACGGGGGTGGAGCCGGTCAGCTTGGGATGCGCGAGCATCCGCAGCATGATCTCGGCCCACTTGACGGTGCCGGTTGCATCTTCGACCGGCTTTTCGGTGTCCGGGTGCATCAGTTGAAGATCGGGTTGTGGGGTGATCCAGCGTTCGGGCATCGGGCTTTCCCTCCTGGCGCGGCGTGCGAGTTTGCGTTCGATGCTGCTCACGGTTCGGGAACGGAGTATGCCACAAGCCCGTGCGGTGGTACAGTAGATGCGCCAAGGAGAGAGCCATGGGAGAATACACGCCACTCTGTGCGAACTGGACGAACCGACAGGCGATCTACACCTCCGACGGGCTTCCCATCGTGTGGGACCGGGCCGTGCTGCCCATCCCGTTCATCCTCCAGCTTGACGAGGGCCAGGAGCCGTACGCCGCCGCGGTGCGCGAAGCAGCGCAGATGTGGAACCGGGAGGTCGGCTTCACCGTGTTCCGCGAGGTGAAGGACGTGACGGAGGCCCGGGTGTTCGTGACCACAGGCTCGGCCACGGACGATGGAGCGGCAGCTACGACGCATTCGGGGGACGTGGTTCCCGAGAGCGCCACCGTGCAGCTACGCTCCATCGGCAGCATGGACGAAGCCGTGTGGGCATCCGTCCATGAGTTCGGCCACGTCCTCGGATTGGCCGACGGCGACTCCGGCTGCATGGGGCCCATGCCGGAAGAGTTCGACGCCTCGAAGCAGTGGTGCCTGCCGCGCGACCGCGAGGTGGACTACCTGCGGGCGGTCTACAAGCGCTAGCTTTAGCGATTTGCCAGCGCCACGCGCGCCACCGCGACCCACTTACACATGCAGGTGCAGCGCGCGAGTGCGTCCCTGGCGGATTCGACCCGATTCGCAAGCAGGTCCCGCTCGGCCTCCAGCGCGGACACGCGCTCACGCAGGGCGTGGCGCAACTCATCGGAGGTCGGCAGGGACAGGTCAGGGGTGTCCAACGCCTCCTCAACCCGGCAGACCGGGCATCCATCAGCGTCGGGAGACGTGTCGATGTAGCCGTGCTTGTTGCAGGATTTCATTGTTGCGCGGCCCTTTCCGCCAGAATCTCTGCACACGCGGGACAGTATTCCTGCGTGGTCAGCTTCCCGTGGATGCAGTAGGGGTCGGCGGGTTCGTCCTTGGCTCCGTGGCGACACTCCCAATCGCCCTTCACGGCCCCGCATACCGGGCAGGAAGGGAGCGGCTCGGGGCGGCTCGCAAGGAAGGCGTCGACTCCACCAAAGCTGGAGGCGAGGTAGCCGTGGTCAGCGCACCACCCTGCGAACTCCACCAGCAACTCGCGCTGTTCGTCAGCCTTCACGCTTCACCTCTCCTGTCAGCGTGTTCCTCCCGGCCTCGGTGATCACGTACTCTCCGTCGTAGTAGGACGCGAACCATCCCCGCGTGCAGAGTCGCTGCATCATGCGCCTCCAGTTGACAAACGCGAAGCCGCCCTTGTAGTACATCTTGACGGTTCCGAGAGGGTCCCGCGCTGCCCGTTTGAGTTGCACGAGTTGAGCCTTGGTCGGCTTGTCGCTCACCGTCCACCTCCAGACCACTCCAGCAGCCCGCTCGCCCGTCCGTCGGCCTCGGCTGCGGCGTGCGCCCTCACCCTGGCATCATTGCAGGGCTCGTACGCGCTCGCCCAATGCCACACTCCCAAGTCTCCGACATTCACCGTAGAGGAGGACTCGGACCACTGGATGGCGTGATACCCAACCCACCCCGGAAGTTCCGCCCTCAACATCCTCCAGAATCGAGACGACGCTGGCGGTCCCATACGTCGGGCCTGCTTCGCGCTCATCTTGCAGACCTTGGGCGGCTCGGTGGCGGGCGCAGTTGGATCGGGTGGGGCGTAGGGAGACATGCCAAGCGCTGGAGGTAGCTCTGAGCGCGAAGCGAGGAGGGCGTCGATGGCTTCCATTCGGGCCACGTCGTAGTCCTCTCCGCACGCCTCGTCTGGATCACCCATGTCCCGGCAGTAGTCCACAAACGCCACCAACAACGCCTTGTCGCGGTCGTCAGCCACACTTCACCTCCAGCCGCTTCGTCGCTTGCCGCAACGCGCGCTTGAGCCAGGACTCGGCCGACCGCTTGGGACGCTTGTACGGGCCATGGACGACGCGCAGCGAGTGCCAATCCAACGGCTGCCACGCCCAATGGTGTGACGTTGGGCCGCAGATGATCAGCACGCCCAACGTCCCGAGGTCCAGCTTGTTGTTCTTCCAGCGTGTCATGGCAGATCCTTGTCGGGCGTCATGATTTATCCTTGAGCACGGCGGCGAGGTCGTCTAGCAGCCGCGCGCACAGTTGCACCTTGGCGTGCTCGTACTCTTCTGTTTCTATCGGTCCCGGGGTGTTCAGCTTGCGCGCCCACTTCATGGTGTCCCGGCTGACCATCACGGGCACCATGCCGGCCTCACGCGCAGCGCAGTGGGCGGCGAGTAGCTCCCTGACGTGGTGTAGGACCCCGGTCCTAACGGGGTACATCTCCCACGCCTGCTCTACTGCGTCCAGCAACCTTGCGAGGTTGGGATTCTCGGTGGTCATGGCCTCTGCCTCTTGATCTCCTGCACCTTGAGAATGCGGTGGGGAAATCCACCGCGCTTCTCGCACTTCTTGGCCGCTCGCTCAGCGGCTTTCGCTGTGCTGTGCTTCGAGCAAAACACATGCGACCCGAACACCGTCCAGTATTCGACCTTCATCGGCTACGTTCCCTTCTTGAGCAGTGGCGCGAAATCGCGGGCGAGCAGGCGGCAGGCGTCGTCTCCAGAGCCGAAGCTGGCTCGCGTATTCATGGCCCTACGCAGCGCCTCGACCGCTTCCCGGCTAACCAGCACCTCGACGTAGCCGGCGGCCAGCGTGGCGCGGCGGGCAGTCACGAATGCAACCGCAGCCTCAACCACATCCCTCCGGGCCGTGCGAAACTCAGAGTTATTGAGCGATGGAAGGTCGAATCGTTGCGCCGCCTGCTCCACCGCGTCGGCCAGCTTCGCAAGGTCGGGACGGTCGGTCGGCATGGGCGCACCACCACGGCGGCAGGCGCAGTCGAGATCGTCGCAGTCGTTGGCCATGGTCAGCCTCCCTTCTTCTTGCCGTCGATGATGGCGCTGATCGCCCGCCAGCGGTCCATCATCTGCGTGCTCAGCGTCTCCAGGTCAACCGGGACGATGGGCCGATGCAGCCACTCCTGGAGCGTAGCCGGAGCGTTGTCTCCCAGGTAGACGTAGTGCGGATCGAGCCCCGCAAGCTGCTCGACGACCTGCCGGTTGTGCGTGGCCACCAGGATCGCCTTCGTGTGTTTTCCGGGCTTGCGCACGAACTTCGCGATGGCCGCACCCACGCTCGCCGCCGCGCTGTCGGAGAGCCCCAGGTCGGGCTCGTCCCAACACATCACGTGGTCGGTGTCACGCCCCCGGCACGTCAGGATACCGTTCAGGACGGTCTTGATCGAGATGACCCCGGTAGCTTGCCACCCCTCGTCCCCGAACACGAACGCGCGCACGATGCCGCCCTGGGCCCGCATCTCCATCGAAACACCGATAAACTCGACCTCCAGTTGGTGACAGATCGAGCTTGCGCACTTCCTCACGAAGCTCTTGCCGGAGGCGTTCTCGCCCAGGAGAACGCCGACGTTCGAGGTGCCCTTGACCCAATGGTAGGGCAGGATGGCCGGTTGCCGCTTGGGACCCAGGTGAAAATAGGAGAGCGTTTCGAGCACGGCCGACAGCAGCCCTGCGGTGTCCTTGAACCGCCACGCGCTGTGCTCCCACGACTTGAGCTTCGAGCTAGCCACGCTACCGCTCCACCAGCGCCTCGATGGCCGCTTCGAGTGCCTGGATGCGCCCTTCGCCCTGCTCCCGCCGCCAGATGGTCGCCGCAGTGCGCTTGGTCCCCAGGTCGGTGAGCATGCGTCGCTCCTCCGAGAGCATCTCGCGCAGGATGGCGATGTGGTCCTTCGTGCTCATGGCAGATCCCACGTGGCACACAGCCAGTGGACCTCGACCGAAACGCCGTCGTACTCGTAGCCCATGCGACAGCGCAGTTGTTGGCGCGAGTCGTCGCCTGGACCGAGAACCACGAATGTCGTGTAGTCGCCCGCCGCGAAGGTCTTGTCGCAGGCCGGGCAGGGCACGCCCACGGAAGGATGGTCAGCGGCCTTGGGCCCGAGCTTCTTGGGTGCAAGCATGGCTACACGCGCTCCGGTTCGAGGTGGGACAGCACGTCGGATACCACGTTGTCGTAGCGCAGCCGCAGGTCCCGCTGGAGCCGCCCCTGCCGCTGCTCCTGGGGGCTTCCGGGGCCCCCGGAAGGCGGTCCGATGAGGTAGGCGAGCGGGTCGTAGCTCCTGAGCCAGCCTACGGCGTCCTGCGTGTCCTGGCAGATGTATGCCGCGTGGTGATCGGACTCCCCAGCCCACTTCGTGCGGTACGAGATGGCCAGCACCAGTTCCTGACTGTCGTTCAGGCGGTACAGAGACGCCTCGTGCCACCGCAGGTTGGCCGGTCCATCGTCCCCCTCGGATGAGGCAGACGCGATGCGCTGGCCCTCGAACGCCAGGGGCCGGTCGCCAGTCCTCGTGAGCGTATACATGACGGGCATGAGTCTTTCCTCCACGGGGAGCTAGGTTCCATAGGTGCGGGCGGGCTTCCCCGCGCGCTCGTAGTCGTTGCAGAAGCGAGCCATGAGGCCACCGAGCCCGCGCAGTTGGGCCAGGGCATCGGCGCGAACCTCGGGAGCGGCCTCGTACGACAGCAGCACGGCAAGGTAGCCATGCGTGCCCAGGGGGGCAATGCCGCCCATGTGGATGACGGCCAGGATCTGGTCAGCAGTCGGGCGCATGCTACTCCCCCTTCTTCGTGAGTCGGTAGCCAGCCTGCGCCGCCCCGATTCCGAAGTGAAAGCCGCAGGTCTGTGAGCAGAAAAACCCACTCCCGTACGGTCCCGGCTTGTCATGGTAGCGCTCGCGGGAGACGATCTTGCGCTCGCTCCAGCCGCGCGGAACCCCGTGCTCCTCGCCGCAGCAATTGCAATGCAGCTTGCGCGGTCCGGGGACCGCCTCGTAGCCGATGCCGGTTGTGGTGCGGGCGACGTACTGCTCTCCGCCGCACAACGGGCACGGCGGCACGGGCTGGCGTTCCCACTTCGTGTTGCAGCGGAAGCTAAGCGGCTTGCCGCAGTAGAGGCAGTTCGCGCTCACGGCAGCACCTCGTCCTTGAGCAGATCCGGGTTCTTCGCAGCGGCCATCGCGAGGCGAGCCCCCAGGTCGCAGCACGCCTTGTGGTACTCGTTGCTGAGGTGGTCCTTGGCGTACTCGTGCGCCAGTTCGTGGATGATGAGCGAGAGCACGTCCTCGTCCGCCAGCGGGCGCTTGAACCACGCGTTGCCGAGCTTCCAGACGTGCAGCGTCAGGACGCCGCCCAGGCCGTACCACGCGCGAGCGTTGACACTCAGACACTGCTTCTGGATCTGCACGACGACCTTCCACCCGAACAGCGCCTGCGACAGCCGCACGATCTCGGCCGCGCGCCGGGTCCACTCTGGCTTCCAGGTCGCCGGGTCCTCCGGCGGGATGCCGTTCTCAGAGCACAGCACCCGCGGCGAAGGCGTCACCTTGCCGGCGGGCGGCAGCAGGTCGGCCTTCCGGGCGTTCTTCCACTCACCCGCCGACAGCGAGGCCGGGTAGACGACCGTCGTACCCGCGGCCACCGAGAGCTTCGTGCCCTCGGGGTCGCTCGGGTCGAACGCCACCGCGTCGGCACCGTAGCGCCGGGTCAGCACCGTCTTGACTGCGGCGGGAGTCGCATCTTCACTGGAGCACGCCTGACGAACCCACGACTCGTTGACAGCCGTCTCCGGAATCTTCTCGGCCATGTGGTTGAGCACGATGACCCGCAACTCGCGCAGGAAGCCCGGGGCCACGTTGCCGCGGTCGAGCGTCAGAGGCACCTTCTGCGCCACGTCGACCGTCCAGGGCAGGTCGGTCGCCACGACCGGAATGCCCATCTCGCACAGCCGCGCGCCCTGGCCCGTGGGCTGGTAGAGCCGCACCGTGGTGGCTCGCCGCGATTTGCGGAGGACGCCGCACTCCCCGTCCGCGATCTCCGTGGCCAGCGTGCAGTTCGGAATCTCGCGCACGGGCACCGGACACGGCAAGACGCCGCCGTTGATCATCACCGTCACGCCGGCCGGAGGCAGCACGAGTCTTGCCGCGTCCAGGACCTCAGCTATCTGCTTCTTGGGCAGCCGGATGGTAGCCGCGAACGACGAGCCCGAGGTGCGCTTCCTGCGCAGCGTGTGGCGCCCGTTCTTGTCGAACCGGACGCCGCCCGTGGTGGTGACGATCTCGGCCGACTGGCACATGCTGAGCACCAGCTTCTCGCCGAGGTTCCAGCGCCCGCGCGCCTCTGCGTTCGTCTTGCGCTCCGACTCCGCGAACAGCGTCCAGGCGTGCTCCAGCCGCGTGAAGCCGCTCGGGGCGTCGTCCATGATGGTGAGCCTCGCGAGCGGCCCGCCCGCGATGGCTTCCAGCGTCACCCGCACCAGTGTGGTGCCCGGGGCGTCCCAGGAGTTGGCCAGCAGTTCGTAGAGCACGAACGCCACGCCGCGCTCCTGGAGCAGCTTCGCCAGCCCCTTGCGGTCCACCTCGAACCAGCCAGCCATCGCTCACTCCCTCTTAGCCGCTCTCCGGGGCGGCTCACCGTGCTCACTTGTTATTACGCTTGAGACAACCTATTTCTTCCCGGACGTAGCACGTCCGTGCCGACGCTTGCCAGCAGGCCGCTTGGCCGAGGTGCGCTTACGCGGCTTCGGCGGCTTGAAGTCGAGGAAAAACTTCCCCGCCTCGCAAAGCTCGTACACCTCTTCGTCGACCTTGCGTTGCTCTGGAGTTCGAGGATCGTATCCCAGATGAATGATGCTCATTGCGATTTCCCTCTGCGCCGTGGAAAGTATGCAGTTATCGGCCATACTGCATCTGATTCCAAATGCCATCTCCAGGACATAAATAGGTTCCGTCTACGAGTATAGCCGATGCTCTTGGTAAATGGTCCGTGTTTATGGTGGACCCTATTCTCTATGTCAACTCTGTTATGCCACGCCTCATCGAAATCCGTTTGCGTGACTCGATGGCGTTTTTGGATGTGTTCCCTCTGCCAATCGTCCCAGACTATTTTCGCCACGGATGCCTCGTGCCGTAGTTAAAACGCGTAAGCGAACCCGTTTGTTCCAGAAACATAGTCGCATGCTCTCCCTCGCTCCCACTCTCCGGGGTGGAACTCCGTTCTATTCCCTACTTGTACATCCTCGCTCGCCGTGCCCAACACCCTTCTATCATGGGGACCGCGAACTGTCCAGCTTTCTGACGCGCCACGTTCACCATCTGCTCGGTGACGAGCATCAGGAGCAACTCGTAGGTCGGGGCCCCAACCGCACCCTCAATCGGGCCGTCCTCGCTCGGGGGCTCCCAGGCGTTTGCGCCGCACAGGGGCCGAACCTCGCCGTCCCGGTCGACCACGAGTTGGACCGGGTGCAGATCCCAATGCGAGCCGCAGCAGTCGCAGATGCGGTGCCATGGGACGTAGCCCGCCTCAGCCCACCGCAGCCTGCCAAGCGCACAGTCCGGGCACTTCGCGTTCCAGTCGCCAGCGTGGATCAGGGTCTTGCCGTCGTCGGGGCACTCGCGGATCGGCAGGTGGTACAGCTTCTGGCCGGTGGCCGCGCGCTTGCGTTTGCTCCTGCCGACGAAGGTCATGTAGCCGTTCGTGGTCATCGCTTGGCCTTGGCCTTGCCCTTCACCGCTGGCTTCTTCTCCGGAACGGGCGGCTTCTTGCGCAGACCTTCCTTCTCGATGCGGTGGGCGCCCAGACTCCAGAAGGAGTGGTACACCTGCTCCAGTTCCTCGGTCGCCTGCTCGATGGCGTCGGCGTCCTTGCTTTCCTCGATGATGCGCTCCAGTTCGTCCTTCGAGCGCGGCGTCGTGCCCAGGATGCCGTCCGGGCGCTTGTCCTTCTGCGCCTTGTCGTGCTCCTCGGCGTTGCGCTTGTTCTTGTCGCGGTAGTTCTTGGAAGCCTCGTCCTTGAGGTACTTCGCGACCTGCACCAGCGTCATGTTCCCGACCTGCTCGATGACCTGCTGTACGTCGAAGTCGTCCTCGTTCCACCGCGTGAAGTACGCCTTGCGCCGCTTCTTGGTGGCCTTCGGCGTGAAAACCGCCGCGAACTCGGAGGTCAGCTTCTTGTCCGCCTCGCGCAACAG
>Ga0315287_10009061_pt1 | contig 10064 bp, 9 predicted proteins | sample YL17G11_0_MG_FD_205037 | JGI IMG/M metagenome (GOLD analysis project Ga0315287, IMG submission 205037) | Sediment microbial communities from Yellowstone Lake, YNP, Wyoming, USA - YL17G11_0 | ecosystem: Environmental > Aquatic > Freshwater > Lake > Sediment | place: USA: Wyoming | collected... | reverse complement strand
TCGAGGAGGTCGCCGAGAAGGACCTTTCGGGCTCGACTCCCAGGAGGTACCGCTGGAGCTCGGGGTCGGCGGCCCAGCAGTGCGGCGCTCGGGATCGCGCCATGTCCAGGCGTGGCGGATCACCAGGGCGAGGAGCGCAGCCTCGACCAGGCTGCCGAGCTCCGCCGGCCCATCGATCCCCTCCATCGAGTCCACCTCCTACGTCAAATTCTGCGAGGTGCTGCGCGAAGTCGTTACACCGCTGCACGATCCGGGAATCGGGATGCGCATCTCCTTCGAGCTTGGTTGGGTGGCCGCCCGACCTCGATGACGGGCTCGGCCAGGCACCCTCTTGGGCCGTCCCGGTTCGGACCTCCCGGAGGAACGCTCATGCCTGGCGGACCTATCAATGGGCTCCGGACAGGCACGGCGCGACCGCTATCGTTTCCCGGTGCCCGTCGCTCCTGCGCTGTCCGCCGCTGACCTCGCCGAGACGATGCGCGTCTACCAGCGGCTCCTCGTCGACCACCGTGAGTACCTCAACGCCCTCAACGTCTATCCGGTCCCAGACGCCGACACGGGGGCGAACCTCTGCTCGACACTCGGAGGGGTCGTCGACGCCCTAGCCCGGCACGCCGACACCGCCGGTGGCATGCCGGAGGTCTGCGCTGCGATCCGCCAGGGAGCGTTGCTCGGAGCTCGCGGTGCGTCGGGCGTCATCACGTCCCAACTCCTCGGTGCCATGTCGCGGGTCTTCGAACAGCACTCGCGCCTCGACGGCTCACTCCTCGCGACGGGCCTCGCCAGCGCGACGGAGGCCGCCTACCGGGCGGTGCTGCATCCGAAAGAAGGCACGATCCTCACGGTCCTGCGCTACGCCGCCGATGCCGCCACACTCAACGCGCCGGACGAACCGCTCGAAGCGGTCCTCGATGACGCACGTACCGCCGCGGGGACGGCGCTCGAATCGACTCCCGACCTGCTGCCGGCGTTGGCTGCAGCAGGCGTGGTCGATTCGGGTGGTGCGGGATTCCTGTTGTTGCTCGACGCCTTCCTCCACGTCGCGGCCGGGCGCCCCTTGCCAACGGCGCCGGAGGTCACCGATGCGCCGATCACGGTTGACGTCCCCGACGACATGCCTCGCTTCGAGGTCGTCGCCAGGCTGTCGGCTCCAGCGTCGGCGATGGAGGACTTCCGGGAGGTCTGGAGTGAGCTGGGGAACGAATCGACGGTCGTGGTCGAGGGGCAGGGCGATTGGGTATGTCACGTTCACACGAACCTTCCCGAAGCGGCCGTGGAGACAGCACGAGCCGCGGGTGAGATCCACGACTTGCTCGTCACGGACCTCGTCGAACAAATCACCGAGCTCAGGGCCCAGCACAGCGACGGGGTGGCGGTCGTGGCGGTCGCCTCGGGTCCCGGTACCCAGGAGCGCCTTCTGGCGATCGGTGCGACAGTTGTGCTTGCCGGCGGACCCTCGCTCAATCCTTCGGCGGCGGAGATCCTCCAGGCGATCGACGTGATCGGAGCGCACACGGTCGTGCTCCTTCCGAACGATGAGAACATCGTGCCGGTTTGCGACCAGGTTGTGGAGCTGTCGGATCGGCGCATTCTCGTCGTGCCGACGATGTCGATTCCGGCTGGGTTCGCCGCGCTGCGGCAGTTCGACCCCGAGCGGACCGACGGAGCCGTCGAGCGGATGCGCGCCGCGGCCAAGACGGTTGTGTCCGGCGACGTCGCCCAGGCTGTCCGAGACGCCCGGTCCCCGCTGGGTCACATCGCCGCCGGAGACTGGATCGTGCGCGCACCCCAGGTCGTGTGCGTCACCGGCGACCTCACCGAGGCCGTCGTGGCGCTCCTCGATCACCTCGTCGGCGAAACGACACCCAGGCACATTGAGTTGATCACCGGCGACGGTGCAGACCCTGGCGCGACGGCCAGCGCACGACGACACATCGCGTCGAGCTGGAACGGGGCGGAGCTCGTCCTGTCCGACGGTGGACAGCCGCACTTCGCGTACCTCGCTGGTGTGGATGTCGCGTAGCCGCCGAGTGGTGTCTTCCACGTCGTTGCTGCGGTGCGTGCGGTTGGCGCGCGGAGTGCCCCGGCACACTTCGGCCGCCGTCGTTCTCGGTGTCGCGTCCCTCGTGGGGTGGGTCGCTCCGCTGCGGGCCGATGACCCCGCTCAGATCACGCTGACTCGGCTCGTCCTCGACCAGGACACGCATGCTCGTCCCCAGATCGGCGGCCGAGCATGACGGTCCGGGTGATCACCGACAGTGCAGCGACCGTGCCGCGGGCCGTCGCTGAAGCCTTGGGTGTCGTCGTCGTCCCATTCCGGGTCAACGTCGACGACACCACCCTGCTCGACGCGATGATCAGCGACGAGGAACTCCTGTCTTCGACGGGGTCCGTCACGACCTCGGGGCCCGCGCCAGAGGACTTCCTCGCCGCGCTCGCGCAGCACGGATCCGCCGACGGCAACGTCATCCTCACCGTCTCCCACGACATCGCGGCCGGCACCTACCTGGCCGCACGTGCAGCCGCTGCCGAAGCCGGCCTGCCCGTGCGCGTCGTCGACACCCGTACCGCTGCCGGGGCGGAGGGACTCGTCGTGCTCGCAGCTGCCCGGGTCGCGGCGAGCGGGGCGGCGCTCGATCCGGTCGAGGCCGAGGCACGTCACGTCATCGACCGGGTCCGGCTCGTCGCGACCGTGCCGAACCTCGATCACCTCTCCCGCTCCGGCCACGTTCCGGAGGCCGCGGTGTGGGCGACGCGCTGGATCGGGCTGCAGCCCTGTTTCGACTTCCGGGGTGGTCGAGTCCGGCCGATGCGCCCCGCGCTGAGCGCGGCGGCGGCCAATACCCGGCTGCTCGAGGCCTGGCGCTCGACGCGGCCGGACGGCCCGACGGCTCTGCACCTCGCCGTGCTCCACTCACTGGACCCCGAACGGGCCGAGCTGCTCGTCGACGCCGTACGCCGTGAGGTCCGGCCCGCCGAGGAGTTCATCGGGACCTTTGGCACAGGCATGACGCTGCACACCGGGCCGGGCGTCGTCGGGCTCGCATGGTGGTGGGAGGAGATCGGCCGTGGACCACGGTCGAAAGGGCCCGAGCGACGGCAGTGAGCACCGCTGTCGTGGCGGCCGCGCAGCGTGCGTGACCCATCCCGGCGATGATCGAGGGCCGACTCGGATCGCTCACGCGTGCCCTCTACGGTGACGAGCGGCTCACGTGTCGGCCAGGAGGCGAGCCGAGAGCGTCCAGTCCACCGCCTCGCGGATGGCCGGGATCGACGCCGCCACGTAGGCGTGGCCCATGCCAGCCACAAGTTCCATGCGCCGTGGCCCCATCGTCGCGCCATAGAGCTTGCTCGCCTCGGCGGGCCTGATGAAGCGGTCCTTCCGGCCGTGAATCACCGCGAGTGGAGCGTCGACCGTCCGCACGAGCTCGATCGGTGGTGCGGCCGCGGTCCATTCGTCCGCGAGTCGCACGCCGAGCGAACGGCGGGCGAGCCACCGTCCCGGGAGCGTCTGGGTCAACACCGCAGCGCCGGCGCTCTGCACCGTGCGCGGCAGGTTCCATTCCGCGGGGCTCGACACGGTCACCACCCCGTCGGGCGCCGCCTCGGCGGCGTGGCGCAGCACGGCGATGGCCCCCATCGACGCGCCCACCACCACCACGCGGTCGGCCTCACGACGGGCGAGAGCGACCGCAGCCTCCACATCGTGACGTTCGTGATCGCCGAGCGTGCACACGCCCTCGGACTCTCCGTGGCCCCGGGCGGTGTATGACACCACCAGATGACCGGCTGCGTGCAGTGCCGCGCACACACCACCCACTGACCGAGCGTCCTTGCTCGCGGCGAAGCCGTGCACCACCACCACTGCGCTGCCACGCTCGGCGTCGGGCCGCCAGCGCCTCACAGCGAGGCGGACGTCGTCGCGCGTGACGATCCATTCTTCGTGGGGGGTCTCGATCGGGCAAGAGTACCCGTTGTGGACCCGCATCCGAGCGCGCCCGACGCCCCCTCGGCCGCCGGAGCGGAGCAGCCGTGAGACGAGTTGTCGTCGTCGACAAGGTGCTGCGCTGTCGACCGATCTCGTCCCCGAAACTCGGCATCCCCGTGGTGCCAATCGCCGTCGTGATCGACGACCTGTTGGCCGATGCGCCCAACGGTTCATCAGATCATCCGGGCCGTGATGCTCGTCCATGCAGGCCCAGGCCTGTACCGGCTCGCTTGACAGTGGGAATCCGTCTGATCAGCGGCCGTTGCGGCGTGCATCCACGGCGAAGCGGCGGAGGACGATGGCGCTCGACACGGTTGCGGCAATCGGCATCGCCGGCGATGGTTCGCACCCCCACGCGTTCGGCCGCCGCTGCCGCCACCAGAACATCGCACTCCCGACCCAGCCGGCAGTCAGGCCCGCCACCACGGCGAACGATCGCCGCTGCGCCGGAATGACCGCTCCCAGCGCCCCGACCACGAGTTCGACGGGGAAGGCGGCAGGCATGGTGGCCAGCGACTGCCCAAGGGCGGTCGCGACCCCTTTCCCGCCGCGGAATCCACTCCACACCGGGTAGCAGTGCCCAGCGACCGCGGCTGACCCCGCGACGTGCGCACCGACGTCCCCGGCCACGGTGCGGCCAAACGCGCAGGCCATCACGCCCTTCGCGACGTCGGCGATCCCGACGACCACACCCCACCCGGGGCCGAGCGAGTGGATCGCGTTCAGCGCGCCTGGGTTGCGTGAGCCAGCGGCCCGCAGATCGACCGCGCCGTTGGTGGCGTGGCGCGCCGCCACATCGGCCGTTGGGATGCTGCCCAGCAAGTACCCCACCCCGGCGGCGACCGCTTGGGCCCGCAGCCAAGTCCGCCTCACCGCCCCAGTATCGCGCGGCCGCGAGCCATCGGAGAGCCGGGGCGCAACCTGGTTGGCCGGCGCGACCACTCCCTCCGTTACCCCACCCCACACCCCCCCCACCACGGCGCCCGAAACATCCTGCGGCGCTGATCGGCCCGAGAACAGCGCCCGCATGTACAGCGGCGACCCGCCGGGCCGCTCAGGGCTGGGGTGACTCTGGGGGGCGCGCCTCGCCGGAACCGGCAGGCACCCCAAGCCCACCGGCCTGGTCGATGACCGTCACCACATCGGGCTCCGCACGCCGTAGAAGGTTTGCTGGTGCACCGTTTCGGGGCTGAGAACCCAGCGATCGCCGTAATCCGGCGTCCTCAGCAGCAGGGGCAGCGAAGCGCTGCCGCTGCTGTCGTCGCCCACGGTCACCATCCGCCTGACCCCTGCTGGTCCGGCCGATGCCGGCCGGCGGGCCGCCGCCAGTTCAGAGAGTGCGACACGCTCAAGTGACCGTGAGCACCACGTTGCCGGTCTTCTGCTCGGTCTCCACGTAGCGGGTGGCCTCCACGACCTGGTCGAGGGGGTAGCGCCGGTCGACGACCGCACGGTACTCCCCTGCTTCGATCAGTCCCTTCACGAACTCCACCTCAGCCTGCGTGTACCGGGGAACCGGGAAGGCAACCTTCCTGGTCCCTGCCACAGAGGTCAACAGCGCCAGGAGCGGGTTCTGCTGCCAGGGGCCGAGGTCGGTGCTCAGGTAGAGCCCGCTGGGCCGCAACGAGCGCCTGCATCGCTTGAAGGACAACTTGCCGACCGCGTCGAACACCGCGTCGTAGGCATCGTGGTGCTCCGTGAAGTCTTCCCGGGTGTAATCGATGACCCGGTCGGCGCCGAGCGAGCCGACGACCCCGACGTCCTTGGTCGAGCAGACCGCGGTCACATCGAGGTGGAAGTGGCGCGCCATCTGCACGGCTGCGGTGCCGATGGAACCCGAAGCCCCGTAGATGAGGATCGGCTGACCAGGCTGCAGGCCGGCACGCCGCAGATAGGTGTGGGCCAGCACGGCCCCGTCGCACACCGCCGCCGCATCTTCGTAGCCCAACTCGGTCGGCTTCACCGAGATGGGCCCGTCCTGGCGGACGCACACCAGCTCGGCGTGGGCACCGAACCGGTCGGCATTCACCCCGAAGACGTCGTCGCCGGTCCGGAACCGGGTGACCGCACGGCCGACCTCCTCCACCACGCCGGCGAACTCCGTGCCGAGGATCCTCCGCTTCGGTCGCACCAGGCCGCTGAACAACCGGACGATGAACGGCTGCGCCTTCCGGAACCCGCAGTCGGTCCGGTTGACCGTGGTGGCCCGAACCCGCACCAACACCTCGTCATCTGCCGGTCGAGGGGGCTCGACCGCGGTCAGTCGCAGCACGTCGGGCGGACCGTAGCGGTCGTGGATCACGGCTCTCATCGGGAGAAGCAGCGACGGGCGGCATCCACGGGCGCGCTCAGCGATCCGCGCCGCGGAGGTGGTCGTCGAAGAACGCGACGATGCGCTCACGTGCGTCACGGGCCGACGGCTCGTGGTACCGGCTGTTGGACACCCGGGCCAGCATCACGACCAGCGCGTTGAACTTGTTCTGGTCATGATCGTTCAGGAACGAGTGGCCGGCGTCCGGGTACTCCTTGACATCGTGGACCACGCCGGCGTCCGACAGCATCCGCTCGAGCTTCCCTGCGGTTCCCCGCAGCGAGTAGTCCCGCGCTCCGTAGCTGCCGATGACAGGGCAGGCACGCGACACGAACCGGTCGAAGTCCTTCGGAATGCCCCCGTAGTTCGTGCTGGCGACCGAGAACCCGTGGTCGGCCACCACCATCAGGGCGAACCCGCCGCCCATGCAGAAGCCGATCACCCCGATTCGGCCCGTGCAGTCGTCGCGGTCCGCGAGCCAGGCCCGGGACGCCTCGATGTCGTCGAAGGTCTGCCCCCGGCCCCGCGTTGCGTCCCGGAAGATCGTGCGCAGGCAGCTGACCCGCCCACCGCGGAAGAAGAGATCGGGAGCCACTGCCAGGTAGCCGGCAGACGCCAGCCAGTCGGCTTGACGACGAAGGTCCGTGGTCATGCCCATCACATCGGAGATGACGACCACACCGGGCCACGGTCCCTCGCCGTCGGGGACCGCTTCAAAGGCCGGCATCGCGATGGCCAGCGGGATGCGCACGTCTCCCATGACTCCTCCTGGATCGGACGGTAGTCCACCAGCGACGGACCTGACGTCGGGACCGTGACCGCAACTTCGACGTCGCTCCCCCGAGCGGACCAGGCCGAGGTCCGCGAGATGATCGGCGCCGAAGCCCAGGCGATCGCATGGGTTATCGGGGACCCTGAGGACCGCGGCCGAAAGTCAACGCACCTCACCCGACTGCCAGGTAATGACACGTCGGAGGGACACCGGCTCCGGCATCACACGGGTTCACAGCTCCAGGAATCGGCATTGCCCGGGTTGTCCCCCGGTCCCGCATCCGCTCAGGGTTCACGGGGATGTCCCTTCGGGATACGGGTCTCCTCCCGCGATCCCCGTTGCGGCCGTGGTGATGTAGCTGATGTCATCGACGTGGAACTCGAGGTAGGCGAAGCCGGGTTCGTCGTCGGGGTGCCAGCACCCGCGGCCCAGGGCCCCGACGCGGCGACCATCGAAGGTTCGGTAGTCAGTGATCGGGGTGGACCACCGCTGCGGGGTGAACGTTCGCCCGTCGGGCGACGAGCGAAGTCGGTCGTCGGAGACGAAGTCGACGAGTTCGTGGGCGTCGTTGAAGGTGAGCACGGCACTGACGGTGTGACCCGCATTGGTGAGGGTCGCCCGCGCCTTACGTTCATCGATCGGTGTCCAGCCGATCGCAGCATCGACCAGCGCCCCCGGCGCGAGGACGCAAAGGTCGTTGAGGAGCGTGACGGTCTCGGCTTGATCCATTTCAGGGCCTCGGGCATCGACGATCGTGAACAGCGAAGCGACCCGGACCCGCATCGTCGCACCGGGACCGACATAGGCGTGGAGGACGTCGGCCGGGACACCTTTCATCGTCGCGTCCATGAAGAACACCCGGCTCGGTTCGGCCCCGAAGGTGTTGACCTGTTCTCCGGTCCAACGCATCCAGGGTTGGTCGGCGCCGCCGCGGATGCGGCCACTGATGTCGGCGTGGAACCCAATGACATGGGGCCGCCCGACCGTCCCGACCGCTCGCACGTATTCGGCCACAGGGGGTGGCAGGTGTGCCAGATCGCCATCGGTGACCAGCGAGGCAACCGTTCCATCGGCGTCTGCAGCGACGGCGGTCGTCGTCTCGTGTGCGAGTTGCCGAAATTTGGCCCGAAAGCTCCGGGGGCCCTGGGAGGCGAAGCCGTACCCGGCGACCAACGCGAGGAGCACGTTGGCGATCGTGCCCGCCTTTGCGTCGCTCCACGACGTGAGGATCACGGCCTGCGAGACGACCGCGGCGACGGCAGCGACGGCCCACGCCCATCGGACCCGGGCGATCAACAGCACGCCGGCCGCGATCACGAGCACGGCCGCGACGAGCCAGGCGGCCCCCATCGCGGTCCCGATCGGTTCGGTGAGCTGGGACACCTCGGCCCAGCCGAACCCCTTGAAGACCCCCAGGAGGTGGATGAGGCCGTGGACGATCAGGACCGCACCAACGGTCCAACGAACCAGTGTCCTCACACGTGGCTCCTCGGCCGGTCCCGGGCCGGCGTCGACCGGGCCGCTCGGGTTCGCCTGCTCATCGGATCCCGGGGGACTCGGTCTGCCGCTGTGACCGGTTCCGTTCGGCGCGGTCCCGGAGTCCGAGGAGCATCCTGCGCATCATGGCGAAGTCACCGAGCTCGATCAGTGGGATCGTCACGAGCGCATCGGGTCGGAAGCGGTACCGCACCTTGAGTCGGGTAACGAGTCGGGTGCGATTGCCATCAAGTGGTTCGAGCGTCCATGCCCAGGTCGAGTCCGGCTTGGACCAGAGCAGGTATCTGGGTGCATCGAGCTCGGCGATGGAAAGCGACGTCGCCGTAGTGGGCGGGTCGGCCATGGGCGCAGCGACGTCACCGACGGTGAGTTCCTGCCACTCGGCTAGGACGACGCTGCTGCTGGGCCGTCCGAGGTTGTCGAGCAGGTCGTAGCTGTAGAAACCGCCCCGCCGGAACCCGACCTGTTGGAGCCATGGCCACACATCGGCCGGTGACGCGTCGATGGTGATTGCCCGGGTGGCAATGAACTGCGCGCCCTCAACGAGATCGTCGCCGGGCATCGCTGCAACGACCTCCGAGGACGTGGCTCCCCATCGGAGGTGAAGCGGTCGAACGATCGGCGAGATCAGCATCAGTCCCAGCGCCCCCAACGTGGCCGCCGATCGACCTGCGATGCTGCGATCCACCAGCGCTGGCGGCGTTCGGCCCTCTGCCCGTCGCTTCACTCCAGTCAGCATCTGTCGCCCCATGATGAAGTCGGCGGGGACGAGCAGCATCGAGTACCCGGCGGAGAGCCAAAGAGGGCCAAGCCGGCCTCGGGTCCTGAAGTGGAACCGGGTGCGGCCGCCTTCGAGCTCACGCAGGACGAACACCCACGACCAGGACAACCAGGCACCGTAACGGTCACGGAACTCTGGCGGAAGGTGCGAACTCGAGTGCAGTACGAGGTGTCTGCGGGGCTCGAGCTCGCGGACGACGAAGTAGCACTCACTCTGGGGTGGCCCGTCCGGCACGGTGTCTCCAACAACGAGCCCTTGCCATTCCGGGTGGATCCGCTCGGCCGCAGGCTGGTTGGCAGGGAACAACAGCACGTCCACAAACCGCGATGTGTACCAGCCCCCGCGTTGCCATCCCATCTGCAGCAACCACGGCCAGACCTCCCCAGACGGCGCATCGATGGTGACGGCGTGATCGGTGACGAAGTGGGGCCGGTCGACGAGATCGTCACCGGGAAGCGATTCCCTCCGTTCCTCCCGCGACGACCCAGCAGTTCGGCCGAGCCACTGAAGTGCCACGAAAGTGGCTGCTGATGCAGCGCACGAAACGGCGATCGCGCCGCGGGTCCTTCTCCCCATGCTTGCCATGAAGAAACGATGCCGGATGCCGGTCCCATGGTCCAGAGCCGCAACTTCCCACAGGGGCTCGGAGCCCGGAGACCGCTGCAGTTCCACCATCATCAACATGCACCGCCGCGAGCATCGTCACCCGATTGTC
>Ga0315287_10009060_pt1 | contig 10064 bp, 5 predicted proteins | sample YL17G11_0_MG_FD_205037 | JGI IMG/M metagenome (GOLD analysis project Ga0315287, IMG submission 205037) | Sediment microbial communities from Yellowstone Lake, YNP, Wyoming, USA - YL17G11_0 | ecosystem: Environmental > Aquatic > Freshwater > Lake > Sediment | place: USA: Wyoming | collected... | reverse complement strand
TGCGGCGAGCGTGAACTACGACTTGACCGGGATGTGGGAGCGAGCAGAGGAGCCGCGATGACGCACCGCAAGAAGCTCATCGAGGTCGCCCTGCCGCTGGAGGCTATCAACACGGCCTCGGCGCGGGAGAAGTCCATCCGCCACGGGCACCCCTCGACACTGCACCCCTGGTGGGCGCGGCGGCCGCTGGCGGCGGCGCGGGCGGTGATCTTCGCGCAGATGGTGGACGATCCATCGGCGCATCCGGATCTGTTTCCGACCGACAAGAAGCAGGATAAGGAGCGGCGGCGACTGTTCCGCATCATTGAGGACCTAGTGCTGTGGGAGAACACCACGAACGAGGAAGTGCTGGAGCAGGCGCGGGCGGAGATCTGGCAGAGTTGGCGTGCGGCCTGCGCTGAGAACGTGGATCACCCGCGCGCCAAGGAGCTGTTCGACCGCCACAAGCTGCCTGCCTTCCACGATCCTTTCGCGGGGGGCGGTTCCCTTCCGCTGGAGGCGCAGCGCCTGGGGCTCGAGGCGCATGCCTCGGACCTCAACCCGGTAGCGGTACTGATCTGCAAGGCCATGATCGAGATTCCGCCAAAGTTCGCGGGACGGCCGCCGGTGAATCCGGAGTCGCGGCGGGACAAGGAACTCATCGCGCGAACCTGGAAGGGCGCGCAGGGGCTGGCGGAGGACGTGCGGTACTACGGCCGGTGGATGCGGGACGAGGCGGAGAAGCGCATCGGACACCTGTACCCTAAGATCGAGATCACCGCCGAGACGGTGAAGGAGCGGTCCGATCTCAAGGGGCTGAAGGGGCAGAAGCTGACGGTCATCGCGTGGCTCTGGGCGCGCACCGTGAGGAGCCCAAACCCGGCGTACCGGAAGGTAGAAGTGCCGCTGGCATCTACGTTCATGCTGTCCACGAAGGCGGGCAAAGAGGCCTACGTGCAGCCCGTCATCGAGGGGGGCGGCTACCGTTTCACGGTGAGGGTGGGAAAGCCGAAGGATCCCGAGGCGCCGAAGAACGGCACCAAACTGGCGCGAGCGAACTTTGCTTGCCTGATGTCCGGCACGCCCGTCTCTGGGGACTACATCAAGGGCGAGGGCAAGGCCGGTCGCATGGGCGCCCGGCTGATGGCGATCGTCGCCGAGGGCGAGCGCGGGCGGGTCTATCTCGCGCCAACGCCGCAGCATGAGGTAGCAGCGCAAGAGGCGAAACCAACGTGGAGGCCCGAAGGAGAGATCGCAGCCCGAATGACTGGCGGAAACTGTACGCCCTACGGGCTTACATCATGGGGCGACCTCTTCACGCCGCGGCAACTGGTGGCGCTGACGACCTTCTCCGACCTGGTGCGGGAGGCAATGGAACGCGTGCGGCGCGACGCCCTCGCCGCCGGCCTGCCCGAGGACAACAAGCCGCTGCGCGACGGCGGGACCGGTGCCACCGCCTACGCCGACGCGGTGGGGGTGTACTTAGGAATGGCCGTAAGCAAGGAGACGGTCTTCTTGGTGACGCAGGCGCGATGGCGGTCAGGCGAAGGCAAGTCGGCGCCGGCGTTCGGTAGGCAAGCGTTGCCAATGGTCTGGGACTATGCCGACCTGAACCCCTTCGCAGGGGCTGGCGGTGACTTCCTCGGTGTTATCGAAGGGGTTGAGAAGACCCTCAGGAATGGACCTCCGCCTGTTCCCGGGCACACCGCCCAAACGGATGCGACGAGCCAACGCTTGAGTGTCGACAGGCTCGTTTCGACCGATCCCCCCTACTACGACAACATCGGATACGCCGATCTGTCGGACTTCTTCTACGTGTGGCTGCGCCGCTCGCTCCGGCCCGTCTATCCCGACCTCTTCGCCACCCTCGCCGTGCCCAAGGCCGAGGAGCTCGTCGCCACGCCCTACCGCCATGGCAGCAAGGAAAGAGCCGAGGCCTTCTTCCTGGACGGCATGACGCAGGCGCTGCATCGGCTCGCCGAGCAAGCGCATCCGGCCTTTCCGGTCACCATCTACTATGCCTTCAAGCAGTCGGAGAGTGAGAGCGACACCGGCACTGCCAGCACCGGTTGGGAGACCTTCCTCGATGCCGTGATCCGCGCGGGCTTCGCCGTCAGCGGCACCTGGCCGATGCGCACGGAGAATCAAACGCGTCTCATCGGAATGGTCACCAACGCCCTGGCCTCCAGCATCATCCTCGTCTGCCGCCCGCGCGCGGCGGATGCGAAGGTGGTCACACGGCGCGAGTTCCTCGACGCGCTGAGAGGGCCTTCCAGGGAAGAGAAGCTACAGCTCGAGCGAGAGCTGAACACGCGGGTCCCGCCGGAAAGAAGCAAACTCATCCGGAAGCGTTTGGAAGAGGGGCTGGCACTCGCGATGCAAGAGTTGCAGCAAGCCAACATCGCTCCGGTGGACCTGGCGCAGGCAGCCATCGGTCCCGGCATGGCGGTCTACACTCGCTTCGCCAAGGTGCTCGACGCCGAGGGCAAGGCGCTCTCGGTGCGCGAGGCGCTGGCGCTCATCAACCAGACCCTCGACGAGGTGCTGGCCGAGCAGGAAGGCGACTTCGACGCCGACAGCCGCTGGGCACTGGCGTGGTTCGAGCAGTCGGGCTTCGCCGAAGGGGAATTCGGTGTCGCGGATGTCCTCGCTCGCGCGAAGAACACCAGTGTCGCGGGGATGATTGAGGCAGGCATCCTGCTTTCGAAGAGCGGCAAGGCACGGCTGCTCAGGCCCGCAGAGCTGCCCGAGGACTGGGACCCGGCAACCGATACGCGCCTGACCGTCTGGGAGATGGTACACCACCTGATCCGCGTGTTGGAATCCGGCGGTGAGGGCGCAGCGGCTGCGCTGGCCGCAAGGCTCGGCAGCAAAGCCGAGACCGTCCGCGAACTTTGCTACCGCCTCTACACCGTCTGCGAGCGCAAGAAGCGGGCGGCCGAAGCGCTGTCCTACAACGGGCTCGTGCAGAGCTGGCCGGAGATCACCCGACTGGCGCGCGAGGGCGGCACGCCGCAGGCCGAGCAGGCACAACTGTTCGAGCAGGAGTAACGGATGGCGATCACGAATCACGAACGCGTCGGCAAGGCGCTGGATCTGCTCAACGAAGGAATCCAGCCATTCGTTGAACAGGAGATGAAGGCCCACTTCGGGGATCAGTGGGTCGAGCGGGCGCTCGATGCCTTTCCGAAAGACGGCACCGCCAAAGCGAAGCAGAAGAAGGGCGGCGTCCACTGGGACTCCCAGGCTCTGCTGTCCGTCTTGTGGAACCAGTGGAACAGTGCCTTCTCTCGCGTGCTGGGCAACGCGGATCGCAACCACGTCGCTGAACTCCGTGATGCGCGAAACCGATGGGCGCACCAGGAGCGCTTCAGCTCCGAGGATGCGCACCGCACGCTCGACACCGTGCACCGCCTTCTGCAGGCAGTCTCGGCGGCGGACGAGGCGGCGGCGGTGGACAAGATGCGGCGCGACTTGCTCCGGACGATGTTCGACGAGGAGGCCAGGAGCGAGCGGCGGCGCGTCGCGGTGACTGCCACCGAGGGTCAGCCGCTGTCAGGCTTCAAGCCGTGGCGTGAGGTGGTGACCCCGCATCCGGACGTCGCGTCCGGGCAGTACCAACTGGCCGAGTTCGCGGCGGACCTCGGGCAGGTCCATCGCGGAGAGGGATCGGTCGAGTACGCCGACGCGCAGGAGTTCTTCCGCCGCACCTTCCTGACGGAGGGGCTCAAGCACCTTCTTAAGGGGGCTCTCGTCCGCCTGGCAGGGAAGGGCGGCGACCCCGTCTTCGAACTCCAGACCAACTTCGGCGGCGGCAAGACCCACTCGATGCTGGCGTTGTACCATCTCCTCTCGGGTAACCCGGCAGGCCAGTTGCAAGGCATCGAAGAGCTATTGCACGAGGCTGGGGTCAAGGAGCCTCCCAAGTGTGCACGCGCAGTGCTGGTGGGGACGGCGCTGTCTCCAGCGAAGACCCAGGCCAAGCCCGACGGCACGGTCGTGCGCACGCTCTGGGGCGAGATGGCCTGGCAGCTTGCTGGGAAGAAGGGGTACAAGCTGGTCGCAGAGGCGGACCAGACCGGCGTGAGCCCCGGTTCCGATTCGCTTCGCGAGTTGTTCAAGCTGGCGGCGCCCTGTCTTGTCCTGATCGACGAGTGGGTGGCGTTCGTGCGCCAGCTGTACGACGTGAGCGGCCTGCCGGCCGGCAGCTTCGACGCGAACCTGACGTTTGCCCAGGCGCTGACGGAGGCCGCACGCGCGGTGGACCGTGTGCTGGTCGTCGCGACACTCCCGTCGTCGGACATCGAGATTGGCGGTGAGGCGGGCAAGGAAGCACTTGCCCGGCTCTCCAACACGTTTCAGCGCGTGGAGACGGCGTGGCGACCCGCCAGCGCGGAGGAGAGCTTCGAGATCGTCCGCCGCCGGCTCTTCCAACCGATCAGCGATCCGGACCTCTTCGCGGCCCGCGACGCCGTGGCCCGCGCCTTCGTCCAGATGTATGGGAGCCAAGCCGCGGAGTTCCCATCGCAGTGCCGCGAGGCGACGTACGAGCGCCGCATCAAGGCGGCCTATCCCATCCACCCCGAACTGTTCGACCGGCTGCACGACGATTGGTCCTCGCTCGACCGCTTCCAGCGAACCCGAGGCATACTGCGGTTGATGGCGGCGGTGATCCACTGCCTCTGGGAGCGCCAGGACGGCAGCCTGCTGATTCTGCCCGGCACGGTGCCAATCGACGACTTGCAGGTACAGAGCGAGCTCACGCGCTACTTGCCTGGCAACTGGTCGCCCGTCATCGAAGCCGACGTGGACGGCCCGTCGTCACTGCCGCTGCGGCTGGATCGCGATAATCCCAACCTCGGCCGGTACTCGGCCACGCGGCGGGACGCGCGAACGGTCTATATGGGCTCGGCGCCCACGCTCGGGACAGCCAACCGCGGGCTTGAGGACCAGTACGTCCGCTTGGGTTGCACTCAGCCTGGAGAGGCAGTAGCCACGTTCGGCGACGCCCTGCGGCGTCTGAGCGATCAGGCGACGCATCTGTACGTGGATGGAAAGCGCTACTGGTACGATCTCCAGCCGACGGTGACCCGCCTCGCCCAGGACCGCGCCACACAGCGGCCACAGGACGATGTCTGGGAGGAAATCCGCCGGCGTATTTCCGGCGAACAATCGCATCGCGGCGAGTTCGCTCGGGTGGTGCCGTGCCCCCAGACCAGTGGGGATGTGCCGGACGAGCGGGAGGCGCGCCTTGTGGTGTTGGGGCCAGAGCATCCGCACACCGCCAATGCCAGCGACAGTCCGGGGCGACAGTTCACGCAGGCCGTCCTCGAACAGCGTGGGACCGCTCCCCGGCTGTACCGCAACACACTGGTCTTTCTCGCTCCGGACAAGGCGCGACTGGGTGAGCTCGAGCTGGCTGTTCGGCTCTTCTTAGCATGGAAGAGCATAGACGAGGAAAAGGAGCAGCTGGACCTCGGCACTTTTCAGCGCAACCAGGCGCACAGCAAGCATCTGGAGACTGGCACCACAGTCGCCCAGCGAGTTGTGGAGACGTTCCGGTGGCTGCTGGTGCCGGGCCAGAAGAGTCCCCAGGACCCCATCGAGTGGCAGCAGGTTGCGGTCCAGGGCGCTGAGCACTTGGCCGTTCGGGCGTCTCGGCGGCTCGTCTCGGATGACATGCTCAGCCCGCGCCTTGCCGGCAGTCTGCTGCGGATGGAGCTGGACCGTGTTCCTCTCTGGCGCGGCGATCACGTCGCGCTGAAGCAACTCGCAAGTGACTTCGCGCAATACCCGTATCTGCCGCGACTCACGCGGCCGGCGGTACTCGAGCGGGCCGTCGAGGACGGGCTCGCGTTGCTGACCTGGCAACAGGACTCATTCGCGGTCGCCGACGGTTGGAACGAGAGCGAGAAGCGATACGTCGGCGTGCGGCTGGGCGTGCAGCACCTGACGGTGTCCATCGACAGTGAAGTGCTCGTGGTCAAGTCGGAAGCTGCGATTGCGGCCAGCTTGACGTTGGGTACGGAGCTGAAGGAAGGGAGACCGGGTGAGGGGGGGCAACCGCCCGGGCCAAGGCCGCCGGAGCCGCCGCCTCCACCGGCCCCTTCGGCGGCGCGGAGGTTCTTCGGATCCGCTCCACTGAACCCGCTTCGCGTTGGATTGGACGCGAGCCGTCTGGCCGACGAAGTGATTAAGCACCTTACGGCGCTTCCCGGGGCGAAGGCCGAAGTGACGCTCGAGATTCACGTGGAGGTACCCGGTGGGGTGCCCGACGCCGTGCAGCGCATCGTGCGTGAGAACTGCCGGACGCTCGGGGTCCGGAACGCCGAGTTCGAGAGCGAGTGACGGACTCTCTGAACCCGAAGACCGGGGAGGGACGGTGGACGGAGGGATCCATAGGTGAGTAGTTCTCGCGAACTGAACCCACCCCCCGGACTCTCCAAGTATATCTATGAACGTGTTGGAGCCCTGGTCGCACGTCGTCGGTATCGACGCGCGTTTGATCTACTGGATCGCACAATTGAACACCCGCTGCCGCTCTTCAATGGGGAAGCCTGGGTAGCTGAGGAACGGCGGCTTGCTTGGCTCTACCGCATCGACCTTCTGAGGGAACTGAATCGTGTGACAGAGGCGCTCGCCTGGGCGTGCCTCGCAGCAGAGATGGACCCCGACAACGTCGCTGCGGTTGCTCTCAAACAACGGCTGAAGCGCGAAGCGGGCTTGCTTCCTCTCCAGGCGGGGAAGCACTCGCCGCCACAGGACTTGGACGGTGAGCCGCAGTCGCATTGGCGCGGTGTCGCTGGGATGCGTGACCTCAAGGCGATGCTTGAGCGGGACGTGATCCTTCCGCTACAGGAACCGGAGGTCTACGAGTTGTATCGCGTCAGCCTCCCGAGCGGCATCCTGCTCTACGGTCCCCCAGGCTGCGGCAAGACATTCATCGCCCGAAAGCTGGCAGAGATCGTCCACTTCGCGTTCACGGAAGTCAAACCGGGTGATATCGCAAGCATCTACGTGCATGGAACCCAGGGCAGGATTGCCAAGATCTTCTCTGATGCCCGCGAGCATGCGCCATCGATGCTCTTCTTCGATGAGATCGACGCTATGATCCCCAGCCGTAGCGGCGACTCGGTTGGCCACCACTATGCGAGCGAGGTAAACGAGTTCCTTGTGCGATTGAACGAGTGCGGTAGACAGAGGATACTGGTGGTGGGGGCGACGAACCTCCCGTCGCGCCTTGATCCCGCCGTCTTGAGGCCGGGGCGCCTCGACAAGAAGTTCTTCGTCGCCCCCCCCGACTACGAAGCCCGGCATGAGCTGCTCCGGCTCTACATGCGAGACAGGCCTCAGGAGGCGCCGGACTGGCATACCTGCGCCACCGAGTTGGAGAGCTACACCTGCGCTGAGATCGAGTTCATCGTGAATGAGGCAGCCCGAACTGCCCTCGGTGCGAGGCGCAACATCGTTACCGATGACATCCTTGATGCAGCTGGCTCCAATCCGCCTGCGCACACCGCCGAAATGATTGAACGGATGCGGGCTATCTGAAGATCCCTGAACTGGGGGATTCGCCGCGAGACGCCAGCACCCCCCGACCACCCTCGCGCGAACCGGGCCCTATGCCGCGAACTCCCCCAGGGAACACCTACCCCCTCTCGCGCAGACCGGCCCCATCGCGCAACGCGACAACCATGTAGACGAACACCCGGCATACCGTGGAGTGGACCGCTCCACCGGGCCCGGGGTCGCGCGGCCGCCCGCTCCGATCTTCCGGCCGGCGGCGACGGCGCTCGCCACCGACGAGCTGTGACGGCTGGCGAGCTGGTGAAGGTGGGAGTGCAGCGTCAGCGCGGTGGCTCCGGCGTCCTGCTCCGCGCCGGCCGGGCGCGCTTCGCTGCTGATCGCTGCGCTGTTCCGCGGGTTCGCTCGAGCAGGGCGCCGGGCTCAACGCCAAGCACATCGCACAGCGCGTCCAGGAGCTTGGTGTCCAGGTAGCGCACGCGGCCTCGGCACCGCACCAGCCGATACGCCTGGCTCATGTCGATCCGCTCCCCCGCCGCTTTCACGAGCGCGTACGGAGTCATCCCGCGCTCCTCGAGGATCTCAGCCAGCCGCAGCCGGAGCACGGTCCCTCCCAGGCTTGGTCGTTCGGAATCCCTTCTACGTTACGGCATATTCGTACACTTGACAACATTGGTACATGTGCTAGTATCGTCCCGAGGGCCGTTATCGCGTACTCATGCGGAGCCGAGGACGGCGCACCCCAGCCGGATGTCCGAGCCCGTGCTGTACGTCGTGGAACTGGAACCCGGAGACTGACCGTGCAGCCCAACAGCAGCAAGACGGCGCTGACCGTTCGCGCGATCGCCCCGGCGGTTGCGCCTCGGGCGCGGGAGGGGCTGGTAGCGCTGTTCCTCTCCGGCCGCTCCCTGCGCACGCTCCAGGCGTACCGCGATGACCTGCAGGACTACCAGGCGTTCGTCGGGGCGCCCACGCCTGACGCCGCAGCGGAGCGCCTGCTCGGTTCGGGGCACGGTGCGGCGAACGCCGCGGCGCTGGCCTACCGGGCGCACCTGCTGGAACGCGGGCTCGCGCCGGCGACCGTCAACCGCCGGCTCGCGGCGCTCCGCTCCCTCGTGAAGCTCGCGCGTACGCTCGGGGCGGTGCCCTGGACGCTGGAAATCGCGGGCGTGCGCTCTGAAGCCTTCCGCGATACGCGCGGCTGTGGCGTGGAGGGCGTACGGGCGCTGCTGGGCGCGCTGGCTGCCCGCCAGGACGCGAAAGGCCTGCGGGACCGCCTGATCGTCCGGCTACTCTTCGATCTCGCGCTACGACGCGCCGAGGCCGCTTCGCTGAACGTCGAGGATGTGGACCTCGCGGCCGGCACGCTGGCGGTCACGGGTAAGGGTCGCCGGGAGAAGCTGCTCCGCACGTTGCCGGATGCCACGCGCGCCGCGCTCGCGGCCTACCTCGGCGCCCGTGGCACGGCGCCCGGTCCTCTCCTGGCGAACTGCGATCGCGCTGGCAAGGTGGCGGGCGGGCTGACGACCACCAGCGTCTACCGTGTCGTCCGGGCCCTGGGCGCCAGCGTCGGGCTCACGGTGCGGCCCCACGGGCTCCGGCACGCGGCCATCACGGCGGCGCTGGACCTGACGGGCGGGGACGTGCGGAAGGTGCAGCGGTTCAGTCGGCACAGCGATGTGCGGGTGCTGCAGCGGTACGATGACAACCGCGAGGACCTCTCGGGCGAGGTCGCGCGCGAGGTCGCGGCAACGCTCTGACGCCGACCCGCGGTACCCTCGATGCCGCCGCCGGATGACCCCTCAGGGAATGAGTACGCTAATGGGTGTTTGCGTACTCATCGGGCGTCTCCACCGGCCACCCACCTTGTTGTGCATCATCCGGGCGCGCACGGTGCGGGGGATGGCGGGTGCATCGAGGGGACTTCACGGGCTGGATCGGCGGGCGGTAGTTCCGTGGCCTGCCGGTCAAGCGCATCGTTCGCCGACTAGGGTCTCACTCCAGGTGACGCACGGCGCAGCAAATCGCACGATTCGCTGTGCCCGCCGTCGCAGGCCGCCTGGAATAGCTCGACGGCCCGATCATCGCTCTGCGCCACGCCGCGGCCATCCCTGTACATAGAGCCCAGTCGCCAGCACCCCGCCATGTTCCCGCCGTCGCAGGCCCGCCGGTAGAGCTCGACGGCGAGTGTATCGCTCTGTGGCACGCCGTGGCCCTTACTGTACATCAAGCCCAGCAGCCCGCACCCCCCCATCTCCCCGGCGTCGCAGGCTCGCCGGTAGAGCACGACGGCGCGCGTATCGCTCTGTGGCACACCGCGGCCATTCTCGTACGCCCAACCGAGGTTAGCGCACCCCTCCATGTCCCCGCCGGCGCAGGCCCGGCGGATGAACTCGGCGGCCAGAGGTTCGCTCTGCGCCACGCCGCGGCCACCCCCGTACATCGCGCCGAGGTTCACGCATCCCTGCATCGCCCCGCCGTCGCAGGCCCGCCGGTAGAGCTCGACGGCCCGCGTATCGTTCCGAGTCACGCCGCTGCCACCAGCGTACGCCCGACCGAGC
>Ga0315287_10009059_pt1 | contig 10065 bp, 11 predicted proteins | sample YL17G11_0_MG_FD_205037 | JGI IMG/M metagenome (GOLD analysis project Ga0315287, IMG submission 205037) | Sediment microbial communities from Yellowstone Lake, YNP, Wyoming, USA - YL17G11_0 | ecosystem: Environmental > Aquatic > Freshwater > Lake > Sediment | place: USA: Wyoming | collected... | reverse complement strand
TTCAAAGCCAAGATTGTGGATGTGTCCGAAGCTTCGCTGGTGATAGAAATCTCTGCCGAAAAAGAAAAGGTCGAAAGCATACAGAAATTATTGGAAAAGTTTGGGATCCAGGAACTGGTTAGAACCGGGAAAATCGCATTACAAAGAGGAGGAGCGGAATAAAATGGCAAAAGTTTATTATGACAATGATGCGGATCTGGGAGTTTTAAAAGATAAGACCATCGCCATCATCGGTTATGGCAATCAGGGGGGCGCCCAGGCACAGAACCTGCGCGATAGTGGATTGAAAGTTATTATCGCTGAGGTCGAAGGAACGCCTAATTGGAAAAACGCTCAGGAGGCCAACTTTGAGGTCATGGCAGCCGCCGATGCGGCCAAGAAAGCTGACATCGTACAAATCCTGATCCCGGATGAATTACAATCTGCTGTCTACAAACAATCGATCAAAAGATACATAAAAAAAGGCAAAACCCTGATGTTCTCCCACGGTTTCAATGTCCACTTCAAAGCCATCAAGCCCCCAAAAGATGTGGATGTGATCATGGTGGCCCCGAAAGGACCCGGCTTTATGGTCAGAGAAACCTATAAAGAAGGGGCCGGAGTTCCCTGCCTGGTCGCTGTTTATCAAGATGCCAGTGGAAGCGCAAAAGCCACGGGACTGGCCTATGCCAAAGGGATTGGCGGAACACGCGCCGGTGTGTTCGAAACCACCTTCAAGGAAGAAGTGGAAACCGACCTTTTCGGCGAACAGACCGTGCTTTGCGGCGGCTGCACCTCACTGGTAAAAGCGGGCTTTGAAACGCTGGTTGAGGCCGGATATTCACCCGAAATGGCTTATTTTGAGTGCTGCCATGAACTGAAACTGATCGTTGACCTGATTTATAAACAGGGATTGCTCGGCATGAGAAAAGCCATCAGCAATACCGCCGAATACGGCGACCTGACGGTGGGACCGAAAATCATTGATGAAAAAGTCAAAGCGCGGATGAAAAAGGCGCTGGCCCGTATTCAATCCGGGGCCTTCGCCCGCGAATGGCTAAAGGAAAATAAGGAAGGCTGCAAGAACTTTAACGCCCTGCGCGAAAAAGATAAGAACCACCCTATCGAAAAAGTGGGAGCCGAGTTGCGTGGCATGATGCACTGGCTTCGCCCCGAGCGAACGAAATGAGTCAAGGGGCTAAAGAAGTAGAGATTGACTGCCTATCTTGTTGATCTTTTAATCACTCTAGTAACCGACGCTATTTCCACCACCGGGTACCTGGGGGTAATTTTTCTGATGCTTTTAGACGCCGCCTGCCTGCCGGTTCCTTCCGAGATCATCATGCCTTTTTCCGGCTTTCTTGTTTCTACCGGCAGATTCTCGCTTTTTTGGGTCACCATCGCGGGAGCCTTCGGCAATTGCATTGGAGCGGTAATTTCTTACGCCATTGGCTATTACGGCGGGCGTCCTTTCGTTATCAAATACGGAAAATACTTTTTCATCAGGGAAAAAGAGATCCATAATGCGGAGAGGTTCTTCTCCCGCTGGGGAAAGTCCGCCATCTTTATCGCCCGCAACCTGCCGTTTTTACGCACCTTCATATCCGTTCCCGCCGGATTGGCAAAAATGAACTTTGCCAAATTTTCCATCTACTCGTTTTTGGGATCGATCCCCTGGTGTTTCGCCTTTACTTATCTCGGCTTCGTTTTGGGCGGCAATTGGATAATGCTCCGGAAATACGGGCCTTACCTTGATATATTTTCCATAATCTTGGCCCTTTTCATAATCGGCAAGATCGTTTATGACTATTACTGCGATTAATTTAAAATGATCACCCAACTTATCGATCTTATCATTGCTTTAGTCATCAACACCGTTTCCCTGGTCGGGTATTTTGGGATCCTTATCCTGATGACCTTTGAATCCGCGTGTGTTCCCATCCCTTCAGAGATCATCATGCCATTTTCCGGATTTTTGGTTTCCACCGGAAAGTTATCCATCTTAGGGGTCACTCTGGCCGGAGCGCTGGGCAACTTGATCGGGGCAGTGATCACCTACGCGATCGGATATTACGGGGGACGTCCCTTCGTACTGAAATACGGCAAATATTTCTTCATTAGGGAGAAAGAGGTCCACCACGCGGAGAAGTTCTTCGCTCGCTGGGGTGATTTTGCCGTCTTCATCGCACGCAACCTCCCCATTGTCCGCACCTTTATTTCCCTGCCGGCGGGGGTGGCTGAAATGAATTTTCCCAAGTTCGTTCTTTATTCATTTATTGGTTCCATCCCCTGGTGCTTCGCGCTGACTTATCTTGGCTATCTGCTTGGCAGCAACTGGATGATCATTCGAAAATATGGCGACATATTAGATATTATTGTAGGTATTGGCATCCTCATCTTAATCATAAAAATTATTTACGATTATTATTCCGATAAAAATAACAATTCCAAATAACGCCTGATCCCTCTAGATGTATAGTACAATAAGAATAGCTATGAAACAAAGAATTGAAATTAAGGAGCTGGACGATAGGGGCAGAGGGGTTGGGGAAGGGCTCTCGATTCCCTTTGCCTATCCCGGCGACGTAGTAGAAGCAGAATTAATTAATCATCGTAAGAAAATCGGAAAACTTATTTCCATTCTTTCTCCCTCCCCCTCCCGCCAGCCAGCCCCCTGCCCCCACTTTGGCAAATGCGGCGGATGCTCATGGCAGGGTATAAAATATGAGGCACAATTAAATTTTAAAGAAGAAAAAGTAAAAAAACTATTTGGCGACTGTTTTCCCATCCTTCCTTCCCCGGAACAATATTTCTACCGCAATCGTATGGACTACGCGTTTGGTCCGGATTTCTCGTTAGGCTTAAAAGATGACCGCGACCATATCATTAACCTTGAAAAGTGCCTGCTGATGTCGGAAGAAAGCAATCAAATACTAAACCGTTTGCGTTATTTTGTTTCCTGGAAAAAGCTGGAAAATCACAAAGCGGGTATCATGCGGCATGCGGTGATCCGTGAAGGAAAGAACCATAAAAACTGTGTGGTAAACATCCTCACATCGGATAAAGGCCTCTTCCCGCTGGAGGAGTTCTGGGAAAAGAATAACGATTTTATTACCGGAGCCACCTGGAGCATAAATTTGTCTCCGGCCGATCGCTCTTATGGAGAAATTCAGGCATTTTTAGGTCAAGACTCTTTGGTCGAAACCCTAAACGGCATCGAATTCAAAATTCCCGTTCAATCATTTTTCCAAACCAATCCCCACCAGGCAGAAAGACTTATCAATACAGTTGAAGAATTTGCCGGCTTGCAGGGAAGCGAAACGGTGATTGACCTCTATGCCGGGACCGGAAGTATCGGCCTCTCCCTTGCCAGAGTAGCTCGCAAGGTGATGGGGATTGAAGAAAATGTGCCGGCAGTTGAGCTATCAAAAGAGAATGCTGCGCGCAATGGGATTAATAATTTTGAAGCTTTAGCGGGAAAGGTTGAGGATTTGATAAAAGGCTTGGGATTAAAAGCCGACCTGTTTATTTTAGATCCACCCCGTCCCGGCGTTCACAAAAAAGTCCTGACTGCACTGGGAGAAATAAAGCCAGAAAAAATCATCTATGTCTCCTGCAATCCGATTACCCAGCAAAACGATATAAATATTTTAATGGGCTTTGGTTATAAAATCGAAAAATGTCAGCCGCTGGATATGTTTCCCCACACGCCCCATATTGAAAATATCATTCTTCTAAAAAACTGAATTTTCCCTTAATAATTGGCGATATAAGTATTAGGATGGACTGTTCAAGATTAAGAGGTATATCCAACTTGACTTCTACCTCCAGAGCGGAGGAAAGCACCTTAATTCTCTGGCGCGAAAGCTTTCGGCCAATGGTTTATACGCCAACTCCCAGGACTTTTTCCGCACTCGGGCTGAGACCGGAAGCCTTTCCTTCAGGGGTAAGAGCTTACGTTTTGGACGAAAGCTCTTTTGTCCGCTTTTGTTTGGCTTCGCAAAACGGACCTCCTCCCCTAACCGCACCCATTCAACCAGGAAGAAGATTGATTGAAATTGCCCCCAGAGAGGCACACCCCAGCCATGCTCTTGGGACCGATTTAGGAAAAGCTTTTTATCCCCTCTCGGTTTGCGGAGAGTTGGATAGAGTGAGAAGAGGGGCGCTAGAATTTCTCTCCCCTAGCTCACGCGTAATCGTCCTCCACCGCCATTTCACTAACCTGGAATTAAAACACGAACTCATCCATGATTACTTCCTGGGGCCAAAGTATTCAGCCAGCATGAGAAGAGATATTATGTTCGAGGTTGTTCATTTAGTAAAAAGGGCCTTCGCGACCAATGATTCCAAGCTGCTTCAATTTTTCGAAGAAGCGAATCAGCGCTGTAAAATCCCTTGTCGGATCGAAGACCTGAAGGATCTTGAGTGCAGGTTATTGAGCAAAGGCACTGAGATTGGCCCTAATTTATTTATTTATGCTAACGAATGTTTTACTTATGCCTGGGAATTGTTACTCGGACATAAAGACGCAAAGTTAGGGGTAGTCCCGCAGGGATTAAAAGATTTTCTGAAAAAATATCCTATTGGCTAAACAACTTTAACCTTTCCTCAAATCCCGGGAAGGAAGTTTCAATACAATCCGTATCTTCAATTATGGTTTCTCCTTCAGCGACTAAACCGGCGATCGCGGCCATCATGGCGATGCGATGGTCGCCATAACTCTTCACTTCCGCGCCTCTTAAAGCGGTAGGCCCTTCGATTACTAATCCATCCTCAAGTTCGGTGATTTTTGCCCCCAACTTTCTCAACTCTGAAGCAACGGTGGCAATCCGATCGCTTTCCTTCACCCGCAGCTCTCTTGCCCCACGAATTTCGGTAACGCCTTCTGCCTGAGTAGCTGCCAGCGCGATGATGGGAATCTCATCAATAATGCGCGGGATAATATCTCCCGCAATCTTTATTCCTTTGAGTTTTGAGGTTTTAACTAAAATGTCAGCGCGCGGCTCTTCGGATAGAATCTCTTCGTTAAACACCTCCAACCTTGCTCCCATGCGGTGGAGAATTTCAATAATTCCGATGCGGGTCGAGTTCACTCCTACGTTATGGATCAACAATTCGGAATCCGGCGCCAGGGCGGCGGCGATCATAAAAAAGGCGGCCGAAGAAATATCGCCGGGGATGTCAATCTCGGTTCCCCGGAAATCCCTACTTCCTCTAATTTTAATTTCTTTCCCAAGCGTTGTGATATCAGCACCGAAGTGAGAGAGCATACGTTCGGTATGATCACGCGATGGGTTTTTTTCAATCACGGCAGTTTCCCCATTAGCAAACAAACCGGCTAAAAGAATGGCCGATTTCACCTGCGCCGAAGCTACCGGTAGCTCATATTGAATGGGGGATAGATTACCGCCGGTTATTTTCAGCGGGGCATAAAGCTCTTCGCCCATTATTCTTCCTTCGATGCTGGCCCCCATGGCTCGCAAGGGTATGGCTACGCGCCGCATCGGTCTTCGCTGAATTGACTCATCACCAATAATTCTTGAAATAAAAGGCAATCCGGCAAGGACCCCCATCATTAATCTTATAGTAGTGCCGGAGTTCCCAACATCCAATATCTCTTTTGCGGGAACAAGACCAGAGAGGCCCTTTCCTTTAATAATTATCTGCTGACCGCTTTCCATCTCAATTCCCAGCTTCTTAAAACATTCGACCGTCGCCATACAGTCTGCGCTACTGAGAAAGTTATTGATAACCGTTTCTCCTTTGGCCAGAGAACCGATCATGACCGCACGATGAGAGATTGATTTATCACCGGGGACGTGGATTTCACCTTTTAAACCAATAGCACGATTAATTTTAAGGTTTTTCATTGTTTATGCTCACAATTTTATCACCATCCATATTAATTTACCATCACACCATAGATTTTGGTATGGTGGTTTACTATGAAAAAGTGAAATTTTTTTAAATACAAGGCGATAAACTTAAGGAGGATGTTTAATTATGGCATTATCACCTGAAAAAGCTTCTACAAGGGCAATCCGTTTTCTTGACCGGCAATTCGAAAGGGCGCTAACCACACCCAAACTACGATGGTTTGACCGCGCCTTTGAAAAGTTGGGGCGGGAAAGGCTTGTGGCCTCGACCGGCTCTTCCGGAATAATCATTAACCCAAATCTTCTCATGTCAACTAGTGGAACCGGTGGCGGACCAGTGATTGCCCCTGAATTTCCCGATGGCATACCGAAGGGGAAAAGGGGAAATTATACGATCATGAAGAAATTCGGTTCCGAAGGCGCCATGTCAAAGATTTATATTGTCCGCGATGCTGCTGGTAATTCTCATTTAATGAAAGTTGTTTTAGATTTTGCGGCTTTGGGTTTAAACCAAAGTCAGCAAAACGAAATGCATGCCCGCTTTAAAAGAGAGACGGATATTCTTGAGAAAATGGATGATCCGCATTTCCCAAGGTTAATCGATCGCGATCCAGCTGATCATCCAAAATTCTTTATTATGGAGCTTATCAATGGGTTTAGTTTATTTAATATGATTGAAATGATGGAGGAAAGGAAAAAACAAATCGATCCGATCACTGCCGGCAGGATAATTTCAGAAGCTCTAGCCGGTTTAATTGTTTTTGGCCAGTGCGTTGCTCCCACTACTACCGAGCAATACGCCCATCGGGACATCAAGCCTGAAAACATTATGCTGGAACTGAAAAACAATAAAATCCAGCGGGTGGTATTAATCGATTTTGGCATCGCCAAGCTCCCCCGGAGCACTCTGACCGGGGTCCAGGTTTATTTTGGCACTCCACTTTTTTCAGCGCCGGAAATCTTTAGTTGTGGCGCCTCGGTGGCCGCCCAACACTCTGACAATTATGCCTTGGGTGCGGTCCTTTACTGGTTATTAACCGGCGAATTACCTTATGACCTCAGTGACCAGAAGAAAATCCTTGATTTTGTGGTTCACACTAAAGAGTATTACGATAGACTGATTCGAAATCCGTCTAATTTTGTTCCAAAAGAATTAATGGATATTTTATTGAAAGCGCTGAGTCCCATTCCGCGCGACCGGTTCCAGGCCTATACGGAATTAAAATCCGCCTTAGACGGGGCGCTGCGAAGTCTGAATCCAAAGCGAAAATAGATTTTTTCTACGCAGGGAAAATCGTATCTCTAAAAGTCTTGGCTCTTTCTACTTCTTCGCGAATTTTTTCGCCGCTTCCTTCCTTAATCAATTTCTCAAGATTAGAAAGGGACTTTTTAAATGAACTCAGCATTTTCAAAACCGCTTTTTTATTCGTCGTAAACATATCTACTCCCAGAATCGGATCGCCTGAGGCAATTCTGGTAGTATCGCGAAAGCCAGAAGCAGCGCATTTCGCCATCAGTTCTTTCTGTGGTTCACTGGCCACCGCGCTCACCAGAGACACGGCCACCGCCAAGGGCATATGACTGATCGCCGCCACCACCAAATCATGCGTCTTGGTATCCATTTCCAATAATTTCGCTCCGACCAAAGCAATTAGCTTCCCTATTTCATCTGCTGCTTTTTTGCTGGTTTTAGAGGTTTTGCTTAAAATCCAAATTTTATCCTTGAACAATTCCGGATCGGCCGCAGATAATTTTGTCGTCTCTTTTCCCGCCATCGGGTGCCCGCCGACAAAATAGGCGCCTTTGGGCATCATTTTTTCCGCTTGCGTAACAATTTCATATTTCGAGCTTCCCACATCGGTCACAACTGCACCCTTTTTTAGATTGGGAATAATTTCTTGTAAAATGGGAAGGATCAAATGGATGGGAGTGCAGAGGAAAATGATATCTGCGTCGATAACTCCTTTCACATGATCGGTCGTCCCTTCATCAATCGCCCCCATCTGTTGCGCCTGCTCTAAAGTTTCCGCTCTGCGAGGAATCCCCACGATATGCAGGCTGCTCCGACCCGATCGCTTTAGTGCTAAGCCCAAGGAGCCACCAATTAATCCTAGCCCAATAATCGCAATCCTCATATTTTCCCTCCAATAAACTTCCCCAAAAGTTCATAGCCGTTATTTATTTTCAACTTTGCCTTTTTAATTTCTCTCTCATTAAAGCCCTTTATGCCCTGCTTGCCTTGTCTACCTTGCGATTCATAAATTACAAACGGCACCGGATCAGAGGTGTGTGTCATCAGCCTTATCGGTGTAGGATGGTCGGGTAAAACCAGAATCCTACTCTCTACTTTCAACTTTCTACTTTCTACCAACACGGTTCCCACCACCAATCTGTCAAAGTCTTCAATCGCTTTTATCTTATGCTTAATGTTCCCTTCGTGCCCGGCTTCGTCAGGCGCTTCAACGTGAATAAAAACGAGGTCGTTCCTTTTTAAGGCTCGCAGCGCGTATTCGGCCTTGCCTTTATAATTAGTATCCAGATAGCCGGTCGCTCCGGGGACATTGATCACTTCCATGCCCACTATTTTTCCCAAACCCTTTAAAAGATGAACGGCGGTGATCACGGCCGCCTTTTTCCCGAAGCGCTGTTTAAATGACGGCATCCTCGGAACCGGCCCTTCCCCCCAGGGCCAAATCATGGTCGCTTTAGTTTTATTGCCATGTAAAAGCACTTCACTCTTATTCATCAAACGAATTAAAATTTCTGCCCCTCTCCCCTGAGGCAAAAACCCATGAATCGGCTTGCCGGTAATATCATGCGGGGGAGTGGTTTTAATTTTGCCAAAATACTTGGCTTTCATAACCAGCAGGTGCCGGTAACTTAAGCCGGTATAAAATTTAATTTCTTTCGTACTAAAAGCATGGTTAAGCTTTTCGATAATTTTCTTCGCTTCCTTGGTTGCAATATGGCCCGCGGTAAAATCCTCCATCTTTCCGCCTTTTACGGTGATGAGATTGCAGCGAAAGGCTATCTCATCCCGCTTCAATTTCACTCCTAAGCTGGCGGCTTCTAGTGGCCCGCGTCCGGTATAATATTTCTTGGGATTGTAACCAAAAATACTCATGGCCGCCACGTCTGATCCGGGTTCCATCCCGGACGGGACGTTCTTCGTCCAGCCGCAAATTCCGTTCCGGGCCAGGAAGTCCATGTTGGGGGTGCGAGCAGCCTCCAGTGGTGTTTTGCCGCCTAATGCTTTGAGAGGATAATCTGACATCCCATCGCCGATGAGAATCAGCGCTTTCATTTTTCCTTCGAGGGTTCGAGCCCGGGCAGATAAATTTTGGGAATGGCCTTTTCCGATTGGGTAGCCTTGAAAACCTCGCCGGTGGCAGTTAAAATCTTTTCCTTAATAAAATTATCCAGCCTCGGTGCCTGTTTTTCTATCGCCGGGTAAACCAGCTTCACCAGGGAGTTAGAAAGCTTCACAAAGTAGGAGTGCCGTAGGTTGTCATGCATAAATGAAGCCGCCTCAGCATTTAACAACAAATTGGCCACCAGGCCAAAAACAATCAAAAAGATTAAAATGGTCAAAATACTGACGGTCGTTTTCAAGATGCCGCCAATATTTTTAATGAGGAATAAAACAACCAGAACGACAATAATTAAATCAATAATGGTTATCATCAGCTTTTTTTCAATTGATTCTTAAGCTTTCTTAGCTTGCTTTTAAGCGTCGGATACTTCAAGCCCAGGATTTGGGCTGCCAGGATGGCGGCATTTTTTGCCCCATCAATGGCCACCGTCGCCACCGGCACCCCGGGCGGCATCTGCACAATCGAAAAAAGGGCATCGTGGCCGGAAAGCGGCTTGGAATGGATGGGAATACCGATTACCGGCAGGGTGGTATGTGCCGCCACCACTCCCGGAAGCGCCGCCGCCATTCCCGCCGCCGCAATTATTAAATCATATTTACTCTCGGCGGATTTGGCGTAAGCCTCGACTTCTTTGGGTGTCCGATGTGCGGAAGCAACGGTAAGCTCATAAGCGATACCAAATTCTGTGAGTTGTTTCTCAGCCTTCTCAATTATCGGCAGGTCTGATTTACTTCCGACAATAATTCCGACGGTTGGGATTTTGCCGTGCCTGCCGGCAGGCAGGGATTTTGCCATTTAATTTTCCTCTAAGGAGGGGTCACTGTCATGATCTTACG
>Ga0315287_10009056_pt1 | contig 10067 bp, 8 predicted proteins | sample YL17G11_0_MG_FD_205037 | JGI IMG/M metagenome (GOLD analysis project Ga0315287, IMG submission 205037) | Sediment microbial communities from Yellowstone Lake, YNP, Wyoming, USA - YL17G11_0 | ecosystem: Environmental > Aquatic > Freshwater > Lake > Sediment | place: USA: Wyoming | collected... | reverse complement strand
CGCGAGCTTTCGCGCAATTCGCGATTCAAAAAACAACCCCCGCCAATCACCCAAAACCCCAAAACATGTGATATACTACGTTTGGCTGCCACACGCGGCCGGACATGCGACGCGAGTCGTTTGACGGTGGAGGATTGCTATGAACAAGAAATACACGCTGGCTGCGGTTTGCTTAATGTTAATGGCGTTGGCGGGGTCCGCTCTCGCCGTTTCGCCGTCGGTGACGAACGTGCAGGCGTTTCAGCAGCAGAATGCCGGGCGAAAGGTGCAGATAGACTATACCCTCACCGACCCGGACAGCTCTTCTGTCTACGTGACTGTTACCATATCCACTGATAATGGGGCCACTTACACCATAACCCCCAGCACGGCCACCGGCGACATCGGCTGGGTCCGGACGGGGGGCACGCGGACGATTGTTTGGGATGCGAAGGCCCAGTATCCGACGGGGAAATGGTCGGCGTGCAAGGCGAAAGTGACGGCGGATGATTCGACCGGCGGGGTCTACCCCGGCCAGATGATCTATATTCCGGCGGGGAGTTTCCTGATGGGCAACTCGAACGTGGGCAACGACGCCGTGTATCACTATTCAAGCGAACTCCCCCAGCACTCAGTCTACCTTTCTGCTTACAGCATCGGCAAGTATGAGGTAACTCGTGGTGAGTACCGCGCGTTCATGAATGCGACGGGCCGCGCGGCGCCGTATTGCTGGGATGCCGTCCAGGACTTTGAAACGGGCAGTTTCACTCAGACCGACAACCATCCGGTGGTCGGCGTAACCTGGTACGACGCACAGGCGTTCTGCACTTGGGCGGGGGGCCACTTGCCTACGGAGGCTGAGTGGGAACGTGCCGCGAGATGGACCGGCAGCCATCCGAACGTGTATCCTTGGGGCGACACCTGGGGTGATGAGAAGTGCAACAACTGGTGCGACACAAACCCAGCTGGCGGCGGCTACGGAAAGTATCAGACTGCCCCTGTGGGCAGTTACTCAAGTTACCCAAGTCCTTCCGGCTGTCAGGACATGGCGGGCAATGTATGGGAGTGGTGTCAGGACTGGTATAAGTCATACCCTGGCAGCAGCAGTCCGTTTGATTACACAAACAGCTATCGTGTCTTGCGGGGCGGTGGTTGTTCCAGCATCTACGTCGACTACTACACCCGGTGCGCCTTCCGCAACTACTTCAACCCGTACTACAGCGATATGAACGGCGGGTTCCGCCTGGCCCGCTAGTCTCGCCCTCTTCTCTTTGAATCGCTGACACGCTGAATGGGAATGAGGGCGCTGAATCGCGAATGGCGCGAACGGACGCTGATTTCGCGAAAGGGGAATGTGGGTTGGCGGAGGTGTTTCGCGCAATTCGGGCATTTCGCGAAATTCGCGCTTCAAGAAACAAGGAGAACGATGAATGGCTCAGGCAGGTGAGTCTACAAAAGGATACGATTTTAACGATCTGACTGGTCGGATCATCGGCGCTGCTTTGGAGGCGCACAAGGAGCTTGGGCCGGGATTTCAGGAAGTGGTTTATCAGCGGGCTTTGGCTCTTGAGCTTGAAGCGGCAGGGTTGGAATACACGCGCGAAGTGGAAGTGCCGGTGTTTTATAAAGGCAAGCAAATCGACACCCGCCGGGTGGATTTTGTTATCGGCGATTGCATAGTGGAGATCAAGGCTCGCGCGTCGCTGCTGCCTGAGGACTACGTGCAGACTCTGTCCTATCTAAAGGCTTCGCGGTACCGGGTTGCTCTTCTGATCAATTTCGGCAGCGAGAAAGCTGAAATAAAGCGACTGATAAATGAGCGGGGCAAGCATGCGCCGATTCAGGGCGCTTGAACCGCGAATGGCGCGAACTGGGCTTCTTGAACCGCGAATAACGCGAATGGACGCGGATTTCGCGAAAGGGGAAGGTAATTCCCTTTCGCGTCCTTCGGGCATTTCGCGAAATTCGCGATTCAAAGACGGGGAAGACGGAAAGACGGAGAGACGAGAGAAACGGAGAACGTGAGATGACAAAGAGAGCGATATGGTTTGCGATAACACTTCTGGCCTTCGGCCCGGCTGCGTTCGGCGGCGCGGTGTCGGGCGTTTCGAACACGTTTGCGATTGATAATACCAAGGTTCCACCGCCGCTGGTGACGTCCACAGGGCAATCTCCTTACGGCGACGGCATCGTATTGCTCAAAGGCCAGTTGCACAGCCATTCCTATCCGGACAAGTGGTACTTATGGGACGGGACGGACATGGGTCCCCTTTCGACGATGAACAAGTATTATTCTCTTGGTTATGATTTCGTTGCGGTAACAGATCACAACATAGTCTCGCCGGACTCACTGGGCTGGCAGGGTTGGGCGCCCAACAGCGTCGAGATCACACATGGCATCAATGACACGCACGTTATCGCGGTCGGAAATGACCAGGGAAGCACAATGGACATGCTGGACTACCCAACCACTGGGCATATCGCCTCCGATACCGTGCAGCGGGTCACCCGCGTTCACGATCGCGGCGGCCTTGCCTATGTCGCGCACCCCGACTCCTGGCCTTACAACATTGGCGTATACGATCTTTTGACCGTTGTAAACGGCTCCGGCCCGAATGGCATAGGCATCTGGACTCCAGCTATGGGTGAAGTAGCGGGAGCGCAGGTCGGAGCCCACGACTCACAGAACATGTGGGACAAGCTGGTCTATGCCCTCGGCCGCCCAGTCTGGGGATACGTGGAAGACGACTATCACCCCGATACCCTGTCCAACTGGAAAAAAGGCCGGACATGGGTTGCCGTCCCCGGCTCGCCTGGTGAATGGTGGGGGGATATCAAAGAGGACCTGCGCAGTGGCAACTACTACTGCTACTTTACCACGTGGGGCAAATGGCCGGGCGGGAACACGCCCCCTCAAATGCGCGTCACGGTGTCCAATTCCGGCCCGCAGCCCGTCATATCAGTTTACTTCGACCGATCCGTCAACTATGTTGAGTTTCGCGGCTGGGATGGAGGTTCATCCAAAGTGCTTGCGTGGGCGGGGTCCGTCAGTTCCGCGCAGTATCAGGCCACGGGCAGGGAGAAGTTCGTTCGAGTGAAAGCGCGCTATGAATTCTCCGGCGGCACGCTGTGGATGACTTCCCAGCCCATAGTCATCAACAAGAACGGCAGCTTCTCGCCTTACTATGCGCCGATGCTCTCAGGCGATGGGCGGTTGATGAGCACATCCCCCGAACTGCAGCTCGTGTATGTCGATTCCGACTCCAAGCCGCTTGCGCCGCCCGCCGGCTATGTAGGTGATGTGTTCGACGTTACGACAGCCGACAGCCAAGTTCCCCCCGGCGCGACCCTCCAACTCACCTACGCCGAAGAAGACACCGCCCCACTCGGCGGCACCCAATACCTCGCCATCTACCGTTACGACGACGCCTCTTCAGCCTGGGTGAAAGTCGGCGGGACGGTCGACCCCGGCACGCAGACAATCGAAAGCCCGATCACGGCGCTTGGCAAGTATTGCATCAGCGCGGACCTGCCTGCCGACACCACCGCGCCGGAGGTGCTCATAGACAACCCACCTTATGGGGGAGTTGTGAGCACGGATACGACACTCAAGGCCACCGTCAACGATGACCTCGGCGCGTGGCGGGTGCGGTTCTATTTGAACGATCACCTGGTCAGCGAGGACACTTCGGGGCTGGATGGCTGGTCGGCCGATATCAAGATCGCCGATTACTGCGCGGGCAACTGGACTCTGAAGGCACTGGCCGAGGACCTGGCGGGCAACGAGGGGAGCGTGGAGGTTCCGATCTACATCGCGTCATTGACCCCGCTGCCCACGGTGACTATCGCTTCGCCTGCGCCGGACAGCACATTGAGCGGGACGGTGACCGCATCGGGAACCTGCGGGGATGATGTGGCGGTGGCAATGGTTGCGCTCAAAATGGATGACACCGTGGTCGGGTATGCCGATATTGACGGCGCGAATTGGACGTGCCAGGTCGACACCAGCTATCTTGCCGACGGCAGCCGCGCGCTGACGGCAACCGTCGAGGACTACCCCGGCAACTCCGCGAGCGCGTCCGTGCCTGTGACGATCGACAGCGGCATCCCGTCTGTTCCACTCGGAGCCGCCAAGGGGCTTGGTGACGGCGCGCCGGTCAGGTTTGGCGCCGCGATAGTTGTCGCCGATCCGGCGCTGACGGGTGACGGCTATTACGTGGAGAGCACGAACCGCGCTTCGGGAATCATGGTTAGAACGACGAAGGCTCTGAATGTCGGCGATGCGGTCAGCCTGGTCGGAACGGCAGCGGCCTCGCCCACCGGAAATTCAGTGAATGCGTACGACGTGGCCGTGCTGTCCTCCGGCAACACGCTGCCCAAGCCTCTGGGTATGTCGGCCAAACTCCTCCTGCGCTCGCCTGATTCCATCGGCAAAATAGTGAAGATTTGGGGCGATGTGGAGGCAATCGACACCGCCAACCCGGCGAAGTGGTTCACGCTCAAAGACCCGTCGGGAATCGTGACCACATGCGCGCTTGGGAGCGGCGTGACGATCGGCTCCGACTGGACCATGGTCGCGGTGACGGGTGTGGCATCGTGTGAGTTGGTGGGCGGCCAGCTCAAGCCGGTCGTGCTGATCGGGTCGTCGTCGGACATCCGTAACCTGTTAGGACCATAACAATTGCTCCGGCCCGGTCTTGTGGTATAATAAGCATGTCGAGATTCGCAATTTACGAAATTCGGAGATTCGCATGTTACTGAAGCTCAGAAAGAACGCTCAGCTTACTCTGCCCGCACAGATACGCAAGTCGGCGCATCTTGAGGACGGCGATGTGCTGGACTGTGAGGTCCGCGACGGCCGGATAGTGCTCACTCCCAAGAAGCTTGTCGACAAGCGCGACGCCTGGTTCTGGACCCCCGAATGGCAGCAGGCCGAAGCCGAGGCGCAAAAGGATATCGAGAGCGGAAACGTCACTGAGTTCGAGTCCGTGGATGATCTTCTCGCTCATCTCAAGGGAGAATAGCGATTGAAGTTCATACTCACCAAAAGGTTCGCAAGCGCGTACCGCGCCCTGCCCGACGATCTCAAACGCAAGATCGATAAGGCGCTGCGTCTGCTGATCGAGAACCCCAAGCATCCGTCACTCCATTTGAAGAAGATGCGGGGCGCGCCTGGAATATGGGAGATGCGCATCGACAAGGGCTGCCGGCTGACGCTGGAGATTCACCCTGACGCGTTTTTGCTGAGGAACGTTGGAAAGCACGATGAGGCCCTGGGAAGCCCGTGAGGCCCTGCAAACCTCGGGCCGGGGACAGATTCCCCGGCCCATCAGGCCCATCGAATATCGCCTATTTCCCCTTCCCAAACACTCCCAAATCCCACTGATCCATCCACTTGATCACCGGCCTGTCGCCCTCGAATTGGATCGGCAGCCAGACGTAGCGGCCGTCGATGGCGTTGTCGGGCCGCCAGCGGTCGGCGAGGAATATGAACGCGTCGCGCTTGCCGGGCACGGGCAGGATGTAGGTGGGCTGGGAGTTGAATGATATGTCGCACTGATCTTTCGGCCCGATCCACGGGTTGCCGAGTTCTTTCCAGGGGCCGGTGATCTTATCGGCGACCGCCGATCGAGCCGCGTTCGGGGCCCAGCCCGTGCAGCCGGACGCGATGAAGTAATACTTGCCCTTATACTTGAACACCGCGGGGGCTTCCATGAACCGGCCCTCGAATGCGCGCACGTATTTGCCGGCAGTTTTCAGATAATCGTCCGTCAGCAGGGAAATGTGCAGCGTGGAGTTGCCTTCGGATGCATGCAGGAGATATGCCTTGCCGTCATCATCCACGAACACGGTCATGTCCCGCGATTCCTGATTGTCGGGCCGGAATGACTCGATGAACTTATACGGCCCGGTCGCCTTGTCGGCCGCCGCCACACCCGTCCTGGCCGCGCCGTAGCCCTGGCCCTTGAGCTCCAGATGGAACCACATCACATACTTGCGGGTCTTCTTGTTGTAGATAACCTTGGGGCGTTCGAGGATGCAGCCTTTGGCTATGTCGCTTTTGGGATCGTCCGACACGGCCAGCGCGATGCCCTCGTCCTTCCAGTTGTAGAGGTCCCGCGAAGAGTAGCAGTGGACGCCGACCTGCGCGACATTGCCCGCGCCGCCCTCGATTTTGTGTTCGCCGAACCAGTAGATGGTCTTGCCGACGACGAGCAACCCGCCGCCATGGGCGTTGATGTGAACGCCGTTGTTGTCCGGCCAAATGGCGCCGGGGCGGAAGAAGCTGACCTTGCCTTTCGGGATTGGCTGGGGGTCGGCGGGTTGTCCGGCCGCGAGGGCCAGGGCAGCCGGCAATGACAACACGACGGCGAATAATAGGGCGCGAATCATGTATTTGTCTCCTTTACAAAGGCTGTGTCGAGTTCTCATGAGAGAGTTAGGTACGGCGGTGGCGAAACCTCCATTGGCGTTAGTGTGAAGGTATTTGCGTCCATAAGACATAAGAAGATGATGGCTGGGGAAAGGAACACACTGAACCCGGCGCGCGTAAGCGTATTGTGGAGGTTGCAATTGAGATTATCTAGATTGATGCTTGCGGCGTTCGCGCTGTTTGCGATCGCCGGCCCGGTTTCGGCCCTAAACGTAACCAAAACGCCCGTGCCGGGTGTCACGCTTACGCAGGAGATCAACACCGACCCCGGCGCCCCGCAAATACTCAACGTTCTATCCATTGACATGGCGAACCCGTCGGTCACCGTCAAGGCCGCGCTGGGCTGCGATGATATCTGCAATACGAACGCGGACAAGGGGCGGGAAACCGTCAGCTCCATCGTCGGTCGCAAGAAGGCGTTTGCCGGTGTGAATGCCGATTACTTCCCGTTTACCGGCGATCCGCTGGGGCTGTGTATTGTCGATGGTGAACTGGTCAGCGAACCGGCTCGCGGCAGGGTCGCGTTCGGCGTAACCAGGGCCCGCAAGGCCGTTTTCGATAATCCGAGAATGGACGCGGTCCTCACGTTTGCCGGCGGCATTTCGCGCCAGATAGACGGAATCAATCGTTTGCGCGAGGCAAATCAGGTTATTGTCTATACCGGCGTGTTCGGCCCGAGCACCACGAATAAGTACAAGGGTACGGATGTGATATGCGCGACCTCGGACCTGCCGCTTCAGGCGGGCAGGCTGATAAAGCTTAAAGTCACCGAGGTTCGCGACAACGCTACCGATCTACCCATTCCGAAGGACACAGTGGTCATATCGGCGAGCGGTCCGGCGGCGTATTTCCTCAAGGCGAACCTCAAGCCGGACGATGAGCTGACGATTCGCTGCGATATTAAGAGCGATTCCGGCGTGGACTGGACCCAGGTGACTCAGGCGGTCGGCGGCGGGCCCTGGCTGGTCAAGAACGGGGCGGAGTTCATAGATGCCGATGCGGAAGGCTTCGCGCCGGCGTTTTCCACCACGACCCATCCGCGCACCGCCGTGGGCATTACAGCCGATAACAAGCTGCTGCTGGTCACGCGAGACGGCAGGCAGGCGTTCAGCCAGGGGATCAGCCTCAAGGACCTCGCGGCGGCGATGATCAGGCTTGGCGCGGTAAACGCCATAAACCTCGATGGCGGCGGCTCTTCGGGAATGTCGATCAAGGGGATGGTCGTCAACAGCCCGTCGGACGGCGTGGAAAGGCCGATAGCCGATGCCCTGATCGTGACCACGGAGCCATATAAGCTCGACGATCTGCCCAAGCTCAAGATCACCGGCATCGAGGGCGACAAGATCGCCGCCGGGCAGAGCACGAAACTCGGCCTGGCCTGGGGAGAAGACCAGCAGGCGCTCACCGAGGATCAGCTATCCAAGGTCGTGTGGGGCGTCACGGGCTCGATAGGGTTCGTGAACCAGGGCGGGTATTTCATCCCAATGAGCATACGCAAGGGCTCGGTTAAGGCAGTATACGGCGGGCAGACGGCCAGCCTCGATCTCACGGTCGTGCCCGGCCCACCCGCCGTGCTCAATGCGGCGGCAGCGCCCGACAGCATGAACCCGCTGCGGCAACTCATCGATGCCACCCTGACGGACGCTTTCGGCAACCCGGTTTTGGGCAATGAATTGAAGTTCGCTGCGGTCGGCGGCAAGCTCGAAGCCGATCACGGGTCCACCGATGCCAAAGGCCGGTTCTCGACCGGCGTCGTGTGGGACAAGACTTCGACCGTGCGCACGGTGACGGTGACGACGGGTGATCTCAAGACCACGGTGAACTGTGGCTCGCAGACCATCCCCTCGGCGAATCTGGGCGCGAAGCTGGTTCCGGATGGCAAGAACCCCCTGCGCTCCATCGTGACCGCCGCGCTCACGGACGGTTCCGGGAAGCCGATCCCGGGTGTGGAAGTAGAGATCGCAGTCAACTCCGGCAGCCCGGATGCGGCAAAGGGCGTCACGGACAGCAAGGGCGAGTTTTCGACGGGTATAACCTGGAAGGCCGATAGCAGGGACAGATACGTGACCGTTTCGTCGGGCGAGCTTGCGATCAGACTCGATTGTAAGGAACAATAGGATTGGATGGAGGAAGTTGATGATCTCTGGATCTCGTATGGCGTGGATATTGGCCGCCGCCGTTGCGCTCTCCGGCTGTGGCAACAATAGCAGCGTTAAGCACAATTCCGCGAAGCCCAATGCCGTGACACAATCGCGGCAGCCCAAGGCGCAACCGGGCGTTCCCGCAACGCCCTCTCAGCCCCCGACCGGCAGCCCCGGCGGTCTGTTCGGCCCTGCGACTGGCAAGACCGCGGCCAACCCGTTCGACCTGTCGCCAAAACCCGGCCCCACTGCTGTCCCAGGCAAGCCCGGAACTGTGCCCGTAACGCCGAACGCAAGGCCGCAGGCCAAACAGCTCTTTGCGCTGCTGCAGAACGCTTACAGGTCCTCGCGCAGCCTCAAGGTCCAGGGCGCTTCGTCCGTGACGGTCAAGCAGGACGGCAAGACAGCCGGGCAGCAATCCAACGAGACATTCTCGACGACCTACAAAGCGCCGGGCAAGTTTATCATCAGCTCGCCCGGAGTCAGCGTGACCTGCGACGGCAAAAATGTGAGCATTTACAGCAGCGTGGCGAAACGCTATGCGAAAGAGCCGTTCACCAAGGACTTCGCGCGGAACCTTGTCTACTCCAAGCCCGGCGTCGGTATTATGGGCCTCCTGTTCGGCATGGACTATACGAGCGGGATCCAGTCTTACAAGCTTCTTCCAGACGTCAAGGTGGCTGGGCAGGACGCATTTGCCCTCGCGCTTCGCTTCAAAAAGGGCGCGGGTGGAGCGCCGGACACGGTCCTCACCCAGACCCTCTGGATCGGCAAGCGCGATCTGTGCATCTATCGCAACGAAGTCGTTGCCATCACCCGGCCCCGTCCGCCGAAAGGCTTCAAGGGCAAAATGCCGAAGGTCATGGAAACCAGAATGGTCGGTACGGTGAGCAAGTTCGCCGCGAACCCGAAGATCAGCGATTCCGCGTTCGTCTTCAAGGCTCCCAGTGGAGCAAAGGCCATTGAGAAGCCGAAATCGGTGAACCTGATCGGCAAGCCCGCGCCCGACTTCGCCTTCACGTGGACGGACGGGTCCAATAAGAAGCTGTCGGATTTCAAGGGCAAGCCGGTCGTGCTTGTGTTTTGGGCGATGCCGATGCCGGAGTCCGAAGTGCGCGCGCTGAAGGCCGCCTGCGACAATCACAAGGACGACGCGACCGTGATCGCGATTAACTTCAACGCCGGGCAGCAGGACAAGGTCCAGGAGTTTCTCAAGAGCAAGGGCTGCGTGTTTCCATTCGTGAGCGGGAATGCCGAGATCGGCAATATCGCCTCCAAGGACTACGGCCTGCGCGGGATCCCGTCGGTGCTGCTGATAGACTCTTCGGGCAAGGTCCGCCAGGCCACAATAGGCGTCCCCGAGGCAAAGGACATGGACGTGAAGCTCAAGGAGTATGCATCCGCCCCATGACACCCAGGCAGAGATTCATCGCGGCGCTCGAGCGCCGCCCGATTACGGGCCGCGTGCCGCACTTCGAGCTGGTGTTCTTTCTGACGATGGAAGCTTTCGGCAA
>Ga0315287_10009055_pt1 | contig 10067 bp, 6 predicted proteins | sample YL17G11_0_MG_FD_205037 | JGI IMG/M metagenome (GOLD analysis project Ga0315287, IMG submission 205037) | Sediment microbial communities from Yellowstone Lake, YNP, Wyoming, USA - YL17G11_0 | ecosystem: Environmental > Aquatic > Freshwater > Lake > Sediment | place: USA: Wyoming | collected... | reverse complement strand
GCGGGGCAGGCGACCCTGATTGCGCCGACCGATACGATCAGCCAGACCGGCGAGACACGCACCATCGACGGCGTGGCAATGCAGTTCCAGATGGTATCGGGCACCGAGGCCCCATCCGAGATGACGATTTACTTCCCGCAGTTCAAGCTGCTGGATGCGGCCGAGATCGCCTGCCCGCTGCTGCACAACGTCCTGACCCTGCGCGGGGCCCAGGTGCGCGATCCCAAGAAGTGGGCCACTTCGCTCAACGAGGACATTGCGCTCTACGGCGACCAGGTCGAGATACTGATCGCTCAGCACAACTGGCCGCGCTGGGGCCGGGACAACGTCCTGGCGCAGCTTGCCGACGAGCGTGACCTTTACGAATTCATCAATGACCAGAGCCTGAACCTGATCAATAAGGGCTACACGCCCATCGAGATCGCCGAGATGCTCAAGCTGCCGGCCAGCCTGGACCAGAAGTGGTACACCCATAGTTACTACGGCACCCTGAGCCACGACGTGAAGGCCGTTTACCAGAGGTACATCGGCTGGTACGACGGCAACCCGGCCAACCTGCACCCGCTGACGCCCGTGGATTCAGGCAAGAAAACCGTCGAGTACATGGGCGGGTCGCAGGCCATCATTGCCAAAGCGCGCGAGGATTTCGCCAAAGGCAACTACCGCTGGGTCGCCGAGGTTATGAACAAGGTCGTCTTTGCCGAACCGGACAATGCCGAGGCGCGCAACCTCGAAGCCGATGCGTTCGAGCAACTGGGTTACCAGGCTGAAGGTCTCTGGCGCAACTGGTACCTGGTCGGCGCCTACGAGCTGCGCAACGGTATCACCAAGACCATGGGTGGAGGGACCGCCAGCCCTGACGTGCTCACAGCCCTGTCGATCCCCCAGACCTTCGATTACCTGGGTGTGCGCCTGAACGGGACCAAGGCCGACGGCAAGACGATCGTGCTGAACTGGGACTTTACCGACACGCGTGAGAAATACGCGCTCACGCTAAGGAACTCGGCGCTCACTTACCGCGCGAACTGGCAAGACCCACAGGCCGATGCGTCGATCACGCTGACCCGCGCCGTGTGGGATGCGCTCACCCTCGGCCAGACGACGATCGACCAGGCGCTGGCGTCCGGGGCGATCAAGGTGACGGGGAACGGACAGAAGCTTACCGAGCTGCTGGGCATGCTCGACACCTTCAAGCCCGATTTTCCGATCGTGACACCCTGACCGCGTGCCACGCGGGAGGCCCTTGGGCCGACCAGGCAGCGGGTCTGCTGAAGTTCAGCCTGGCTGGCGACCAAGGGCTGGAGGTCATCGCCGCGGGCTACCCGGCATCGCAGCCGGTGGCCTGCGACACCCGGCGACCGGCCGGCCCGCTGGAGGCGACGAAGCCGACCGGCAAGAGCGGACTGAGCTGCGATGCCGGGACCGGCTGGTACAAGTATGTCTGGAAGACCGAAAAGGCGGGGCCGGCGCCTCCCGTGCGCTGGTCATCCAGCTCGTTGACGGCACCAGGCACCGGGCCTACTTCCAGTTCAGATAGCCGGATGGGGCTGTGCTCTAGACGCGGGGACACGGAGATAGGGAGACCCTCTCCGCGTCTCCGTGTCACCCCGTCGGCCCTTTCCTGTCGCAAGAGGACCGCAACGCGACCCGGTGAGACCTCATACAATTCCACGAGCAACGCGATCGGTCTGGACGAGATTGAGCGCATTCTTGCCTAACGTGGGATTGCTACCACTCTCCGAGGATTTGCGTGAGTCGCGGCAACCCCTGCGCGCAGCGCTTAGTTCAATCACCCATTAGGAGAAAGAATCGCCCTTGCGCTGGCCGGTTTGTGTCATCTATGGTTCCGATAAGGGAAGAATATAGGAAGCTGGCTGGTTGTAGGCTTGCGCGACTTTCAAGGTTACATGGCCGATCTTGACCGGCGCGGTCTTGAGCCGTCATCCCGTAACCGCAAGACCTACTCGATCAAGACCTTTTTCGGCTATCTGCATCAGGCCAGCTACCTCAAGAAGAACACCGCCGCCGAGCTGATACCGCCCTCGATCCCGCAAGAGGAGCGCCGCTTTCTGCGCGACGACGAATACCAAAGCATCCTGGCGCAAGCGCACAAGACGCGCGATAGAGCGATCCTCGAAGTCTTTCTGCAGCCTGTTATGGTTACTTGAACCGGAGTGCATTGCGGGACCTTCGGCCAGCGGGCATAAGGGAGATTTTCATATCACGGCTCACCCCTGACGCTTCCCCGGCTCAAACCGGCTCTTGGCCGGCGTCAGGATGTTCCGATACGCGGCCAGATTGCGATCGGCCAGGTGATCGAAGGTCATCCACGGCTTCAGTGCCTTGGAGCTGGCAGGGGGTTCGGGCTCCCTCTCGACGCCGACGAAAGTTTTCGCACCCGGTGCCGGATGCTAGTCGTCGGCCTGCGCGAGCTGGCGGGAGACAGCCAGCATACCTGACGTCGGTAGCTACCACGCTGGCGCCATGGCGACGGTGCCGCCCCGTCAGCCTGCCTGGCTTTCGGGAAGGTCGATGGCGAATGTTGTGCCACGGTCCATCTGGCTGACGACATCGATGCGGCCGCCATGAGCCTCGACAATCGAGCGCGCAATGGCCAGGCCCAACCCGCCACCGGTCCCGCCCGCGCCCTCGTCACTCCAGGATGCTGCCTCACTGCTGCGCGACCAGTAGCGGTCGAAGATGTATGGCAGTTCTTCGGGGGGATGCCCTGGCCCGTGTCAGCGACAGTGAGGCGCACGCCGCCCTCGACCGGCGCGGTGGCGCGCCACCGCGTCGCGCACATAGCCGGGAATGCGGGGCTGGCAGATGATCAAGTCGCCCTGTCGGTCGAAGCGCGGGGCGAGCCCAGCCTCGCTCGGGCTCATGCGGAGTTGACGGCGCTTGAGCAGCCGCCCCCGAAAGTAACTCCGTCACGGCGTGAAGTCGGTATCGTCCTTCACGCGCAGGATGAACGCGGCGAGAAGCCGGGAGACGTTCTCCAGGTCCTCCAACGAAATCACCTCGGCCGCGGTGTGCATGTACCGCAGGGGAATGCTCACCAGCCCAGTAGCGACCCCCGCACGCGTCAACTGGATGGCGTTGGCGTCGGTGCCGGTGCCGCCCGGCGCGGCTTCGATCTGGTAGGGGATCCCCTCGGCTTCGGCCGCCTCGACCAACATGCGTTCCACCACCGGGCTGATGTTCGGTCCGCGGGCGATGGCCGGCCCGCCGCCCAGCTTGATGTCGCCGACCCGCCTGCGATCCATGTCGGGGTGGTCGGTGGCATGGCACACATCCACGGCTACGCCGACCTTCGGGTCGATGCCGTAAGCGCTGGTGCGCGCGCCGCGCAGTCCCACCTCTTCCTGTACGGTCGAGACGGCGTAGACGGCCGCATCGAACGTCTTCCCTGCCAGCAGACGCAGCACTTCGCCCACGGCGAAACTGCCGGCCTTGTCGTCGAACGCGCGCGATGCGGCGACCTGGCCGCGTACGAACTCGAAGCTCTCGGCGTAGGTAATCGGATCGCCCACGCGCACCAGTGTTTGAGCTTCCGCCTTGTCCTTCGCGCCGATGTCAATCCACAGGTCCTGGATTTCCAGCTTCTTCTTGCGATCCTCTTCGGTCATCACGTGGATGGCCTTCTTGCCGGTGACGCCGGGCACAGGGCCGCTCTTCGTGTGGATCCGCACGCGGCGGCCGGGGATGATGTTCAGGTCGAAGCCGCCGATGGTCTTGAAAAAGATGTAACCCTCGTCGCTGATGTAGTTGACCATGAAGCCCAGCTCATCCACGTGCCCCGCAAGCACCAGACGGGTCGGGCCGCCTTCATGCAACGCAGCGATGCAATTGCCGTGCATGTCGGTGGCGATACGATCGGCGTACGGCGCCATGGTGTCCCGCCACACCTTCTGCGCGGGCTGCTCGAACCCCGACGGGCTCGGGGCGGCCAAGAGGTCTTTCAGAAAAGCAAGTGATCGTTCTTCCATGAGTGATCTCTCCGTCATGAATTGGAACACAGGCCAAAGACTTATCCAGCCTTCGGCCTGGTTGCGACAGCGTGTCCGCACGCACTGGGGCCGCAAAAGTACCCCTTCCCGCTTTGGCCGGTCTCCGATAGAATGCCCCTGTGTTTGGGCACCGAGCCAACGGCAGAACCGATTCCTTCACAGGCCCTCAGTTGAAAGTCGGGGGTTGCCAACCCCCGAGTGACCGTTCAATCACTTGCGCCACAGCGAGCGCCACATCATCCCGCCAGGGGCGTGCGACGATCTGCACCCCAATGGGTAGCCCCTCAGGGGCAGTTCCTGCGCGCACGACGACGCAAGGCCATCCCGTCAGGCTATAAGGTAGCGTGTACGGAATCCAGCCAGCGTCCGCATCATGCGCTGTCGCCGGCCGCTCAGCAACAGGCGTCAGGATGACATCGTAGTGCGCCATAAAACCAATCAGCGCCCGGCGGAAGCGATCCCACGTAAACAGGTGCTGTTCGACCTCCACGCTGCTTAGCCGTGCTTCCCCATCCGCCACCCACTCGTCTGCGGAGGCGGACTCTGGCCGTTGCCAGTACTGACGCGTGATATGGGAGGCCTCCTCGATCCGTGGCGGCAGGGCTTCTTCGACACGCGCACCCATGCCTGCTAGAACATGAGCGGTCCGGCGGCACGTCTCAGCCGTCTCGGGAGTGGGCTCCGCTTCCGCATGATGGGTGTAGGTGGCTACCCGGAGCGTCCGTACATCGACGGCACGCCAGTCCGCGAGAGGCATCGGGATCACGCTCGCATCCTTCCAGTCCACCCCGGAGAGGATAGGCAGCGCCAGCGCCAGATCTTCCACAAAACGGGCCATGGGACCAATCGAGGTGCGGGGATCGTTCATCGCACCTATGAAAGGAAAATGACCCGTTAAGGGGATTCGGCCCGTGGTGGGTTTCAGTCCAGCAATCCCACAGGCATGGGCCGGCTGGCGGATACTGCCGCCGGAGTCCGACCCCAGGCCCAGGGGTGACCCGCCGGCGGCAATCAGTGCCGCTTCGCCACTGCTGCTCCCCGTGGTGCTATAGGCGAGGTTGTAGGGGTTGTTGGTGCGCCCATAGACCGGATTACCGACCATGACGTTGGTTTTCCCCAACAGGATGGCACCCGCCTGGCGCATCCGAGCCACGACAGTGGCATCCTCGGTGGGCACGCGTGTGCGGAACGCGAGGTCTCCGCCGGTGCAGGGCAGCCCGGCTGCATCGATCCAATCTTTGACGGTAAATGGGACACCGTGCAGCGCGCCAATAGGCTGCCCGTGCGCAAGCGCCGCATCAGCCGCACGGGCGTCTTCTAAGGCCTGTTCCCCCGCCAACTGTACAACCGCATTCAGGCGCGGGTTGACGACCTCGATCCGTCGGAGATGCGCCTGGACAACCTCTTCTGAGGAAAGCTCGCGATCACGGATGCGACGCGCTAGTGTGGTGGCTGAAACGTAGAACAACTCGTCCATCAATAACTACTCCTCGATCCATCGCTTCAATGCAATCGCGGATGGGCAACCGGGCGAGGTTACCAACAGGCTCGCTGCAATCGTCACTGCAGTGGATTGTACTGTACCTCAGAGCCATCGACAAGACAAGGCAGCGCGCTAGACCTGCTACCGCTCACTCTCCATCGCCAACCCCAACCTGAAAAAACGATTCGGGTTGTTGAACAGCCAGTCGGCCGCGATGCCCACGGCCTGCGCCTCGTCCAGCCAGCCGCGCTCGACCAGATCGGCCAGCGCGGAAGCGATCACCTCGCGGGCGATGGTCAGATGCGCGACGCTGTATTCGGGCGCGTCCACGTAGTCGCCGCCGAAGCCGTGGATCTTGGTGTGCGGGATCGTCACCACGGCCCGCTTGAGTAGTTCCTCGGCATAAAGCGGGTCGATGATCTGCAGCCAACAGCAATCGAGCGCGACATTGGGGTAGTTCTTGCCGAGGAAGAGGAGCGGCCCCATCTCCGGCCAGTTGCCGTGGAACAGATCGAAGCGGACGCCCTGGTGCAGCTCCAAGACCTGCGTGAGCAATCCCGCATCGGCCTTATCCACGCGATTCCAGACGCCGGCCATGTGACCCGTGTGAAGTTGCACGGGCAGATCGAGATCGCGGGCAAACCGCATGTACTGGTGGAAGAGGAAGTCGTCGAGCGGCTTGGCCTCGGGCCAACCGAGCGCGTTGCGCGGGTCGCTCAGCAACTGGTTGAAGAGACGTTCGGCATCACAGCGCGGCACAACATTGTAGCTCAGCGACCGGCTATAGGCCGACTGATCCTTAAGGCCGACCGCGCCGCGTTCCTTGCTGCGTTTGATCACAATGAAGACCGCTTCCAGAAACTCGTCCAACGACGTGATGTGCCGGTCGGCCCAGTCACTTATGGTCTGGATGCCGCCGAGGTCGTGAGCGTTCGGCTCATCGCTCTGGATGACATGGAACAACCGCAGGGGGAACATCAGCCGCATGTGCGGCGGCAGGTTCAGCGCGCCCGACAGGTAGCGCTTCATCAGCTCGGGCTGCCAACCCAGCACATCGGTCAGCGCCAGCCGGATGTTCGCCCGGCCGAGAGTCTGGGCGTGAGACGACGGGTCGCGCTCGCCGAGCTGTTCGCCGACGCGGTACAGCGCGGCGAGCGACAGTTCAGGCTCGCCATAGTGATCGCGCAACACCAGTCTGGTCACGCGGCCGTAGGCAGTGTGCTCGACCTTCGGCCAAAGCGCCTCGAGGATCGGCCATTTGCGTTCCGTTGGCGCCGAGGCATCCTGAAGCAGCGCGCAGGTCGCAGCATCGGCGCCCGCCGTGAAGAAGTCGCCGAGGACGTAGCCGTTGGTCAATGCGGCAACCGGTTCGGCCGGCGAGGGTAACCGCTCATACCCGTCGGGGCCAAACGTGCCCGCGTAGGCGTGCTCGTGGCAATCGATCACCGGCAAGGTCGAAATCCGCTCCAACAAGCGGTCAAAAACAGGTGTGGATCGGTGTAGCATAATGCTCCTCCGTTGGGTCATGCATCCAGCCATGCGGCCAGATGCGCCAGCAGGCGCTCCGTGTTGTCCTGCCCTACCTGCGCCGAGGCGTAGGCCCGTGGGTCGATGCCGACCAGGCCGTAGCAGGGATGCCCTTCGAATTCCTCGCCCATCCAATTGACGACCTGATCCGCCGCGGCGATGTCCGCGAATGCGTGGCGTCCGGACCGCAAACGGTCCATGTCCACCAGGTCCGGGCACAGATAGAGCATGAATGACGTCTCGTACTTCGCCGCATGATCGCCCGCCACCCCCGGCGCCTGGTTCTCGATGAGGGACAGGATCTCCATCGCCCCGCCTTCGTCGCGGTAGAGGGCCACCGCGGGAAGCATGTACTCGCGCTGGTTGGGATAGTGGCCCGACAACAGGATCGCTTTGCGATAGCCGTCCCGCTCGAACCCGCGCAGCAGATCGGCCACGACCCGGATCATCGGCTCGGCGGCGACCATGAACGAGCTGGGCCAACGGGTGTGCCCGCCGCCCGCACCGAGAAAGATCGGCGGGTAGACGAGGCCGCCGAGCTGGCTGGCTAAACCGATGAGTTGTTCGTGCGCCTTGAGCGTGTCGAGCCCAACCGGGTTGTGATAGCCGTGCCACTCGACGGAGCCGCACGCCACATAGATCGCCGGGCGCTGCGCCTGGGCCGCCTCGACCTGCTCGGGCCGCATCCGTTCGAGCCGGACTTCGTGTTGGAGATGGTCTGAGTAGATGCCCATGGTTCCGAATCCGTCCTGATCTCACCACGGAGGCACAGAGAAACCCCGGAGCTCCGTGTTCTCCGTGCCCGGAACTGCGGAGCACGCTGTGTCTTCGTGGTGCTTCTTTCAAGCCAATCGCAACGTGACGATCTTCTTCGCACCCAGCCTCAGCGACAGCCGGCCGTCGGCGAAGGGGATGGGCCTGCCGACCGGCTGACCCTCGAAGTTCACGGGCTGGGCCTGTGTCGGCGTCGCGCCGGGCCAGTCGCCCAGCTTGACCACCGCCCGCCCGGCCTGCGCGTCAGGGTTGAACATGCGCAGCTCCACGCCCGCATCCGTCTGGCGCAGGCTGGTGACCACGGCCGGGCCACTCACATCCAGGAAACCGGCGGTGGGCGGCAAGTCAGCGGCGCACCAATCGGGATCGCCGTACGGATCGCCGCTCTGGACCTTCTGCTGGATGATGTCGTCCGGCGCGAGGTAAACCGCCCGCAGACCGCCTTCGAGTCGCTGGCCCAGTTGGCACAGCCATGCTCGCTCCGGCTCGCCGTCCAGTGGCGCGATCCAGTAGCTGAAGCGCAGGTCGCCCTGCAACTGGCCGTTCGGCTCGCCGTCCGTCATAACCGTGCGCCGCGTGGCCCGGAACAGGGTCAGCGCGATGGGCCGCTCCGGCAGATCGCTCACCGCGCTTTCCAGCAACCCCGTGCTGATCACCGCCAGGCCGCCCGCCTTGTCGAAGACTGCGGTCCAGGTCTGCTGCGGCTTCGCCTCGATTTCCGGTTCACGATACAGATGGTTGTCGGCCCGCAACGCGATGGGTCGCTCGATCACATCGAACTGCGAGTCTGCCAGGTAGGTGTTGGCCTGCGCGCCGGTGGGGAAAAGGACGCGCAGGCGATGATCTTTCACGACGTTGTGGACAGTGGTCTCGACCTCGACGTGATCGGCGCCGGCGCGCAACGTCACGAGGCTGTCGATGATCAGCGCCGTCCACTGCTCGGTGCGCATCATCTGCCGAAAGTCGAACGCGTCCGGCAATTCCATCACGGTGCGCACGCGGAAGGTCGCCAGCCCCGGCCCGTTGTGCACCAGGGCCACGCTCGCGCGACACGCCGTCGAGGCGAAGGTCTGATCGTTCAACGCCACGCCGTGGTTCCAGCCGTCGCCGATATCGGCGCGATCCTCGAAAGTGAGCAGCCGTGAGTAGCTGCGCCCCGTGCGCTTGTCGAGCAAGGTCAGCGTGCCGTTCGGTTCGATCGTGACCGACAGGCGGTCGTTCGCCATCGAGCGCTCGCTGGTCGCCAGGCCGGGCCCGGCGGGATGGCGCGTCGGCTGTCCCTCATCGCCCGCCCGCAAAGTAAGTGTGGTGTAGCCGAGAGCAGGAATCGACAGGCGCAGCGCCACGGGCACCTGGGTCACCTTGTGGCCCTTCGGGAAGGAGACGCCGTAGGTGCGGAAGCGGCTGCAATCGGTCGCCTGGCCCAGCCGCTGATACGCCATTTCGGTGCCATTCGGCCCGAAGATGCGGAAAGCGGGAGTGGGCTGAAACGCGCCCATGTTGAAGTTGAAGGTCGGCCAGACCGGCGGAATCTCCAGGCGCAGATCGGCCACGCCGTCGAAGGGCGCCGGCAGCGGGTTGAAGACGGTGACCCGCACCTCGTTCGCCGCCACGTCACCCTGCACGCTGGCCGCGAGCTTGCGCGTCGCCTCGATCGTCAGCCGGTTGCCGATCTGCTCGGTCTGGGCAAAGCGGAACTTCATGTCCTCGTGAACCGCGTCGATGGAGCAGCCGCAGATCGAGTCGTGCGGATGATTCATCAGCAGCCACTTCCAGGCCACGTCGAGGTAGCCCTGCGGGTATTCGGCGTTCACGGCGCGGTGCGCGAGCGCGCTGAACGGCTCGGCCCACTGGCAGAGCACAGCCTGGCACGCGGCATTGGCCTGCTTGATCCAGACCCGGCTGGAGCCGACGCCCGGGATCAGCCACTGATGGTCGGTGACCGCGGGGAAGAAGCCCGGCTCCCGGAGCTCGCCTTCGACTACCGCCGTGATCTCCTCGACCAACGGTGCCATCTCGGCCAGATAGGCATCGAGCGAGGTGTGGACGACCTCAAAGCCATCGCGGGGCTGGCCCAGCCGCTCGGCGATGACGGCATACGCCGCACGATCCCACTCCATGTGGTCGCCGCCGTCAAACGCCAGCATCGGCCCGATCTGCGTCTCCATACCCTCGGCGACAAGATACGCCTCCAGCCGCTCGCGCAGCAGCTCCGGATCCGGTTCAGGCTGCGGGTCGCGCGCGTAGCGCGCCTCGCTGGCGAAGCTGCAATA
>Ga0315287_10009052_pt1 | contig 10069 bp, 9 predicted proteins | sample YL17G11_0_MG_FD_205037 | JGI IMG/M metagenome (GOLD analysis project Ga0315287, IMG submission 205037) | Sediment microbial communities from Yellowstone Lake, YNP, Wyoming, USA - YL17G11_0 | ecosystem: Environmental > Aquatic > Freshwater > Lake > Sediment | place: USA: Wyoming | collected... | reverse complement strand
GGTCCGTCCCCTCCGCCCGCAGCACGTGGCCCGGTCGTCGACCGTCGACATCGGCGAGCGTGTAGCCCGTCCGGGCCACGAACGCGTCGTTGACCCACTCGAACCGACCCTGGTCGTCAGTGATGATCACCAGGTTGTCGGTCCGGCTCGCCACCTCGGACAGTTGCCGCAGCGTGGCGTTGACCTCCTCCAACTCACGACTGGTGGCTTTGCGGCGCCGATTGGACCCGTAGAGGGAGCGGAGGGCGATGCCGGACACCGCGGCGAACAGCCCCAGCGTCACCGCGAGCCCGGCGAAGAGCCAGCGGGTGCTGGCCAGCAGGTCGGAGGAACTGCGGTTCGCGGCGCCGGCCTGCTCCTTGCGGTTCGTCTCGCCGACCGTGGTCAGCTGGAGGAACCCGCGTTCCAGCTGCTCGATCCGGCCGATGGCCTGCGAGCGGGCGGCACCCGAGCCCGAGGGATCTGCACCGGCCTGTGAGATGAGCGGCTCGACGGACCCGAACCATTCCCGGGCGAGGCGCTGGGCGTCGGCGCGCAAACCGTCGGTCCCCAGGGTCTGGAGCTGGTACGAGTTCGTCGCCTCCCGCATGCGCTGCGCCACGAAGGAGCGCTGGAGCTCGAGCCGGGCCGGGTCGGCCGGGTCGCGTTCGAGCGCCAGGTCCATCCGGAGCAGCTCCCGCTGCACCTGGCCGAGGGTGCGGACGTTCGCGTTGACGATCTTCTGGGTGGCGGTGACGTTGCGCTCGAGCGACTGGGTCTGGCCGACGACGACGACGCCGAGCCAGATGGTGCTGGCCAGGAGCACCACGGCCGTCGCCACCAGGACCGGAGATGACACATGGATCCTCCGGCATTGCGCCGGCATGCTCACGTCACCTCGATGTCGGCGAGCTGCCAGATCAGCTTCTCATCCGCTTCCGGCGGCTCCAGACCGAAGGAGCCATAGGGGTAGATCGTCCGGAGCGGGCCGAAACGGTCGACGGGCATCCGTTGACCGTCGACGGTGCTCGCCACCAGCACCGGAGAGGCAGTGACATCGCTGACGGGGATCGACACCTTGTAGTCGTTCAGCGCCGTCGTCCGCAGCGTCGTCGCCCCCGTACGGGCCCCGGCCACCGCGAGGATGCGCTCCATCAGGACGCCGCGGAAGGTGGCCACCCTGCCCTCGGCGAGCCGGTCGTCGATCTTGTATTCCACCAGTCCCAACCGCTCCAGGGTGGCCATGTCGAACTGCAGGGTCGGACCCGCGTTCGTGGTGGCGATGGCACCGGAGACGGTCAGCACGACCGGCCCCACCGGCGCGGGGACCGGGTCGCCCGGGGTCAACGTCGCGGCACTGACCGTATGCACGGGGCTCGACCCCTCGTCAGCCTTCGTGGCCTCGGCACTCCCGCATCCCGCGAGGGTGATCGAACACAGGGCAACAGCGATGAAGAGGCGGGGGTGGGACACGGAGGCACCTCCGGTGCGGAGTCGGAGTCCGCATGGTTGGCACCCCAACTCCAAGATTGGATCAGGCTCACCTCAAGATGTGCTCAAGCGGTCCTCGAATCCGGGCGAACCAGGGCGGGCGAACCAGGGCGTTCACGCCACCTGGGCACCGAGATCAGCGCACCGGTTCGCCGGGGCCGGGTCACGGGCCGGCGGGCGACCGTCCAGTTCGATCCAGGCGGCCCGGCGGAACCGGTCGGCGGGGAGGCCCTCCAGCGAGTTGACAGCCACCACCCCGTCGATCACGTCGGCCTGGATGGCCACGAAGGGGCGTCCCGTCAGGCGGACGGCCACCACCGCTGTGCCGTTGGCCTGGTGACGGATCGTGCGGTCCACGTCGGCCCGTCGGGGCGGCGACCGGAACACCGGCACGGTGAGACCCCGGCGCCGGGCCACCGCGGTGACGGTGCGCACGCATTCGGCGAACCGGGCCGCCGGTGGCCCTTCACGGACTGCGATGAGACGTCGTTCGTGCACGGGGCCATCGTCCCACGGGGGTCTGACACTCCGGATCCCGGCGCAACGGCGCGACGTGGGGAACGTGGTGCGGTCGGACCTCGCTGGGGGTCGGGCCTCCCTGCGCGGTCGGAGTCCCCCGGACCAGGTGCTGGGCCAGGAGGTTCCGGCGCCGGTCAGCGGGTGGTGACGCTGGAGCGGTCGCCCCGCACCGAGGTCAGCACCAACAACAGGACGCTCACCACCAGCACGATCGTGGCCAGCACATTGACCTGGGGCGGGAAGCTCACCCGGAACTGGTTGTTCACCTGGATCGGGAAGGTGGCGAACTCACCCTTGGTGAAGTCCGTGATGATGTAGTCGTCCAGGGACAGGGCGAAGCTCAGCAGCGCGGCGGCCAGGATGCCCGGGACGATCAACGGGAACGTGATCTTCCAGAACGTCCGGATGGGCGACGCCCCCAGATCCATGGCCGCGTCCTCGAGCGTCCAGTCGAAGCCCCGGACCCGGGCCTTGACGGTGAGGGCCACGAAGCTGACGCAGAACATGATGTGGGCGATCACCACCGTGGAGAAGCCGAGGGTGACGTTGCGTCCCAGGAACAGCTGGTAGAGCGACGCCCCCAGCACGATCTCGGGCGTGGTGAGCGGGAGCACCAGGAAGATCTCGGTCATCTTGTTGCCCGTGAACCGGTAGCGGGCCAGCGCGATGGCGATCATCGATCCCATGATCACGGCGATCGTCACCGAGATGGCCGCCACCTGCAGGCTGCGCAGGAAGGCGTCGGTCAGCTCCTTGTCCTTGAAGGGGTCGGCCCAGTTGGACAGCGTGAAGGCCTGCCAGGTCAGGTTGTAGCGGCCGACCGGCTTGTTGAACGTGTAGACGATGATGTTGATCAGCGGCGCGAACAGGTAGAGGTAGACGAGCACCGCGAACACCGTCAGGATGCGGCGGCCCCACCCCGAGCCCACGCGCTCCGGTTTGGTGGATCCCTTGAGCGGGCCGGCCTCGACCTCGGCGAACGTCGGTGGTGCGACACCCCCGGACATCGTCATCGGAGTACCCCCCTCATACGGCCAGCCCCTCGGTGCCCATGAACCGCGAGTAGACGAGCACCAGCACGGTGATGATGACCATCAGGACGATCGACAGCGCCGCGGCCTGCGGGTAGTCGAACTGGACCAGGAACTTGTTCTGGACGACCGTGCCGATCATCGAGGTCTGCGGAGACCCCAGGTACCGGTTGTTCAGGTAGTCGCCGGCGGCCGGGATGAAGACGAGCAGGCTGCCCGCGAACACCCCGGGAAGCGACAGCGGGAACACCACCTTGCGGAAGGCTGTCCACGGCGAGCCGTAGAGGTCACCCGCCGCCTCGGTGAGGCGGAAGTCGATCTTCTCCAGGCTCACGTAGATGGGCAGGATCATGAAGGACATGAAGTTGTAGGTGAGCCCGCCGATGACCGCCGCCGGCGTGGCCAGGATCCGGAAGTCCTGGCCCATGAAGATGCGCAGGAAGGACACGATGAAGTTCTCGTCCTGCAGGAGCGAGGTCCAGGCGATGGTGCGGATGAGGTACGACGTGAAGAACGGCACCACCACCAGGCCGATCAGCAGGTTCTTGAAGCGCCCGCCCTGCGTGGCGATCCAGTAGGCCAGCGGGTAGCCGATCAGGATGGCCAGGATGGTGGCGACCCCTGCGAACACGAAGGACCGCACGAACACCGAGCCGTACTGGCTGAAGGCGGACGAGAAGTTGGACCAGTCCCAGTCGAACTGCGGCTCGGCGAACCGGCTGGGCTTGGTGGACAGCGACGCCTTGAACAGCATCACCACGGGAACGAGGAAGAACAGGAGCAACCAGATCACGCCCGGGCTGAGCAGCCCGTAGGGCGCGAACCGGGACTTCCTCAGCCCCCTGTCGTCATCGGTGGCGTTCTTGGCCATGTGCTCCCGTCCCTCCCGTCCCGTGCTGCGTCCGACCTCAGGACCCGGAGATCCGGGCGAACTCCTCGTCGAACTTCTGCTCCTCGGATTCGCTGAGGTTGCCCCAGCTCTGCAGGTTGGCCAGCGTCGTGGCGTCGGGGAACAGGAGTTGGCTGTCAGCCAGCGCGGCGGCATCCCCGCCCATCTTGCGGAGCTCGTCCTGCACGCCGGCGACGGTCGGGATGTACTGGACCGCCGCGGTGATGCGGGCCGCGTTCACCGGGTCGTAGACGTAGTCCATCCACTTGGCCACGGCGTCGAGGTCCTGGGCACCCTTGGGGATGACCATGGTGTCGTACCAGAGGGTGCCACCGGACTCGGGCACGGCGAACCTGATGTCCGGGTTGTCCTTCTGGATCTGGACGATGTCTCCGGACCAGCCGATGCACGCCGCGAAGTTCCCCTGGCTCAGGTCCTTGACGTAGTCGTTGCCGGTGAACTGGCGGATCTGGCCGTTCTGGACCTCTTCCTCCAGCTTGGCGAAGGCCGGCTGGAAGTTCTGGTACGTCGGCTTGTCCAGGTCGGTGCCGAGCGACATGGCGATGAGGCCGATCGTGTCGCGCATCTCCGTGAGGACGCCGATCTTGCCCTTGAAGGCCGGGTCCCACAGGTCGTCCATGCTCTTCAGCTCGCGACCCGTCACCTTCTGGTTGTAGGCGATGCCGGCGACGCCCGACTGCCACGGCAGGGAGTACTCGCCCGTGGGGTCGGACGGCGGCTTCTGCAGGCTCGTGACCAGGTTCTTGGCGTTCGGGATCTTGGACAGGGGCAACTTTTCCAACCAGCCCAGCCCGATGAGGCGGCCGGCCATCCAGAACGTGGGGGCGATGATGTTGGGGCCGATCGGGTCGCCCTTGGACAGCAGCGGCTGGATCTTGGCGAAGTACTCGTTGTTGTCGTTGTAGCCCTCGGTGTACTTGATCTTCAGGCCACTGGCCTTCTGGAACTCATCGAGGGTGCCGCCCTTGCCGTAGAGCTCGTCGTTGGGCTTGTCGATGTAGAGCGTCCAGTTGTCGAACCAGATGTCGTTCGAACCCTTGCCGGAGTCGCCACCGCTGGCCGAGTCCTTGCTGTCGCTGCTGCACGCAGCCAGTAGTTGGGGGCCGAGGGCGATGCCACCCAGGGCCAGGCCCGTCCGGGTCATGAACTGCCGTCGTGTCACTCGGTTGGCCATGGTCGCCTCCATCGGTGTCGTTGTGCCGCTCCTTCTCGAGCGGTCTGCTGCACGTGCTGTTCCTTCGTCCTCATCCGGCGCCGAGTGGCCGGATCACTGTCCCGCGGCACTCAGGGCCGCCGTCTCGTCGTCCTGCATCTGGGTGACGCCGGCCCGGTCGGCGTCGATGGCCTCGGGCACCAGGTAGGCGCCGTCGGAGGCCCAGGTCATGGTGATGGGTGAACCAACGGCGATCGACGTCGGGTCGTCCTCGTGTCCCAGGTGCGCGACCAGGTCGGCGCCGGTGTCGGTCCGGACCTGGCAGCGCACGACCGGGCCCTGGAACACCATGCTCGTCACCGTCGCCTGGATCGTCCCGGCGGACCCGCCTCCGTGCCGCGGCGCACCGGCGGGAACGAGCCGTTCGGGCCGCACCATGAGCGTGACGGCGGAACCGGACCCGTACTGCCGGCCCCGGGCCGGGACGCTGAACTGGCCGGCGGTCCGTGAGTCAACGGTGACCTCGTCGCCCGTCTGGGAGCTCACGGTCACGGGCAACAGGTTGGCCGTCCCGATGAACCCGGCGACGAACGTGGAGGCCGGGTTGTTGTAGATCTCGGTGGGACTGCCGATCTGGTCCACCCGGCCCTGGGTCATGACAGCGATGCGGTCCGACATGGTCAGGGCCTCCTCCTGGTCATGGGTCACGAAGATGAAGGTGATGCCCACCTCGCGCTGGATGCGCTTGAGCTCGAGCTGCATGACCTGGCGGAGCTTGAGGTCGAGCGCACCGAGCGGTTCGTCCAGGAGGAGTGCCTTGGGGAGGTTGACCAGGGCCCGGGCCAGGGCGATGCGCTGCTGCTGGCCGCCCGACAGCTGGTTGGGCCGACGCTGCGCGAACTCGGGCAGGCGCACCACCTCGAGCAGCTCGGTCACCCGCTCCTTGACGACCTTCTCGGGCGTCTTCTTGTTGCGGAGCCCGAAGGCCACGTTGTCGAACACGTTCATGTGGGGGAACAGCGCGTAGTTCTGGAAGACCGTGTTCACGTCACGCTTGTGGGGCGGGGTGCGGGAGACGTCCTCACCGTGGAGCAGGATGCGCCCCGACGTGGGCTGCTCGAACCCGGCGATCATCCGCAACGTCGTGGTCTTGCCACAACCCGACGGGCCGAGCATGGAGAAGAACTCGCCCTCGGCGATGTCGAAGTCGGCCTCCTCCACCGCCACGAAGTCGGCGAACTGCTTGGTGACCTTCTCGAGCCGGACGACGGGCGGGCCGATGACCGCCCCGTCGACACTCACCGGTGCTTGGAGATCAGACATTCGCAGCGAACTCCCCCACGTGCCATGGATTCCGAATGGTTTGGTACCTTAACGCAACGAATCACTTGCCCGTCCAGTGCTCGGCCGCCCAGAATTCCGGAAGTCGTCCACTCACAGATCAGACCACACGAACCACACCCCAGGGGGCCCGCGATGGCACAGACCGAGCTTCGCAACGAGAACTTCATCGGCGGGAAATGGGCACGGGCCCTGTCCGGTCGGACCGACGACATCGTCGACCCTGCGACAGGCCAGGTCGTCTTTGCGGCGCCGTCGTCCGAGGCCGCCGACGTGGACGCCGCGGTCAACGCGGCAGCCGAGGCCTTCCGCACCTGGGGACGCACCACCCCGGCCGAACGCGCCACCGCGCTGCTCAAGCTGGCCGACCTCCTGGAGTCCCGTCAGGACGACCTGGTCGCCGTGGAGTCCACCAACGCGGGAAAGCCCGTCGCCGCCACCGGCATCGAGATCGAGGCGTCGGCCGACTGCCTCCGGTTCTTCGCCGGTGCCTGCCGCACCATGGAGACCCAGGGGGCAGGCGAGTACCTCGAGGGCTACACCTCGATGCTGCGACGCGAACCGCTCGGCGTCATCGCTTCCATCGCCCCGTGGAACTACCCGCTCATGATGGCCATCTGGAAGGTCGGCCCCGCCCTGGCCGCTGGCAACACCGTCGTGCTCAAGCCCTCCGAGCTGACACCCATGTCGTCGCTGCTGCTGGCTGACATCGCGGCCGACGTGTTCCCGGACGGCGTGTTCAACGTGATCGCCGGCGGCAAGGAGACCGGCGCCGCGCTCGTGTCCCACCCGCTGGTCGACATGATCTCGCTCACCGGATCGGTCGGAACGGGCAAGGCCATCGCCAAGGCCGCCTCCGACTCGCTCAAGCGGGTCCACCTGGAGCTCGGCGGCAAGGCCCCGGTCGTGGTGCTGGACGACGCCGACCTGGAGAAGGTGGCCGAGTCCCTCAAGGTCGGCTCCTTCTGGAACGCCGGCCAGGACTGCACCGCGGCGTGCCGGGTCATCACCGGACCGGGCATCCACGACGCCGCCGTCGACGCCATCGCCGAGGCGGCCCGCAGCCTCGTCGTGGGCCCCACCGGCGACGAGGCCACCGAACTGGGACCGGTCATCTCGGCCGACCAGCGCGACCGCGTCCTGGGCTTCGTCGAACGGGCCACCGCAACCGGCGCCACCGCCGTCACGGGCGGCACCGTCCGCGACGGGAGCGGCTACTACTTCGAGCCGTCGGTGATCATCGGCATGGACCAACAGGCCGAGATCATCCAGCGCGAGGTGTTCGGGCCCGTCGTCACCGTCCAGCGCGCCGCCGACATGGACGCCGCCATCCAGATGGCCAACGACGTCGACTACGGGCTGGCCGCGTCGCTGTTCACCCAGGACGTGGGGCGGGCCATGGAGGCCAGTGCCCGGCTCCACTTCGGAACCGTGTGGGTCAACGACCACATCCCCCTCGTGTCCGAGATGCCCCACGGCGGCTTCAAGCAGTCCGGCTACGGCAAGGACATGTCGCAGTACGCGGTGGAGCACTACACCGAACTGAAGCACGTGATGGTCAAGTGGTGACGACCGCTTCGGTCCCCCACCACCGCAGACTGGACAGAACGTCCAGCGAAACCTCCGCACACCGCACCAGAGCCGACGAACACCAGAACGGGTGAGAGACCGATGACCACGGACACCAACACCAGCGACCGGACCAACCAGCTGATCCACCGGGCCGAGGAGATCGCCGCCGTCGAGATGCCCAAGCTCCTGGACCGGACGACGGGGTCCAAGGCCCTCTACGAGCGGGCCGTGCACTCGATGCCGGGCGGCGTCGCATCGAGCTTCCAGCTCGGTGACCCCTACCCCATCTACCTGGACCGGGGCGTCGGTGCCGACGTCTGGGACGTCGACGGCAACGCGTACTACGACTTCCACAACGGCTTCGGGTCCATGGCCGTCGGCCACGCCCACCCGGTGGTGGCCGAAGCGGTCGAGGAGACCACGCGCAACGGCATGCACTTCGCGGTGACCGTGGAGAAGACCGTGGCCCTGGCCGAGGAGCTGTGCCGGCGTTTCGACTGCGACCAGGTGCGGTTCACCAACTCCGGCACCGAGTCCAACATGTCGGCCATCCGCGTGGCCCGGGCCGCCACCGGACGGGACGTCATCGCCAAGATCGAGGGCTCGTACCACGGCCACGTCGACCAGCTCATGTACTCCGTGCTTCCCGGGGCCGATGCCATGGGAGGGCGCGACGCCCCGGTCGCCACCCCCAAGTCCAAGGGCATGCCCGCCGGGCTGGCCCAGTGGATCCGCGTCGTTCCCTTCAACGACGCCCCCGCACTCGAGCGGCTCTTCCAGGCCGAGGGCGACCAGATCGCCGCGCTGATCATGGAGCCGGTGATGATGAACATCGGCATCGTGCTCCCGGCCGACGGCTACCTGCAGGCCGTGCGCGAGCTGTGCACCAGGTACGGCGTCATCCTCATCTTCGACGAGGTCAAGTGCGGCGCCACCATCGCCGAGGGCGGCGCCCAACAGCGGTACGGCGTGACACCCGACCTGGCCAGCTGGGCCAAGGCCATCGGCGGCGGCGCACCCATCGGCGCCTTCGGCGGCAAGGCCGAGATCATGGAGGAGATCAACCGCGGCGCGGCCCACCAGGGAACGTTCAACGGCAACCCCATGTCGGTGGCGGCGTCACTGGCCACCCTCACGAAGATCCTCACCCCCGACGCCTACGCCCGCTTCGACGTGCTGGGCGCCCGGCTCGCCGGCGGCATGAACGCGATCATCGACGAGTACGACCTGCCCGCCCACACGATCGACCTGGGCTGCAAGGGATGCATCTCGTACCGCAAGGAGCCCCTCACCAACTACCGGGACTTCCTGGACACCAACATCCACCTCTACACGGCCAGCTACCCGTGGATGGTCAACCGGGGCGTCTTCATGACCCCCGGCGACGAGGAGCAGTGGACGCTGTCGGTGCAGCACACCGAGGAGAACGTGGACCGCTACATCGACGCCTTCGGCACCTTCGCCGCCGAGCTCACCGCCTGACCACCGCAGGCGTGGTCCGGCCGCTCGACCCCGCGTCGTGCGCCGGACGAAGCGGTGGAACCGGCGCGATCTGCAGCACCGGGCCGGTTCGGGTCGCCGTGGGAAGTCGGTCGGGGTCGTTCAGGCAGGGTGCGGGATCCGCTCGGCGATCAGCCAGGCCAGCCGATCCCGGTCGGGGTGCTGCAGCACGATCCGCGCCGGTCGCTCCAGCCGCGTGTCGATGACCAGCACCTCGCGGTCGCGGTAGGCACACCAGAACTGCCGGGCGCTCGGTCGGTCACGGACCAGGAAGTGGCCCGTGGCCATCCGGTGGGGCCAGTAGCCACCCCCGACCCGCCAACCCAGGTCGGGGGTGACGTCGTCGGCCGGCACCACGCGGGCCGCCGTGACGTCGTCGATCGCCACCTCGAGGTGGCGGGCCAGACACCAGACCTGGTCGAGCCCACCGATGTCGATGGTCACCCGGTCGTCGTGGACGTAGACGTCGACGGACATGGTCGAACCCTAGGACGACGGCCGGCGGCACGACCCGTGATCGTCGTCACCCGGCCGGTTAGCGTGCCCCACCGATGGCCACCCCCGATCCCTCCC
>Ga0315287_10009050_pt1 | contig 10072 bp, 7 predicted proteins | sample YL17G11_0_MG_FD_205037 | JGI IMG/M metagenome (GOLD analysis project Ga0315287, IMG submission 205037) | Sediment microbial communities from Yellowstone Lake, YNP, Wyoming, USA - YL17G11_0 | ecosystem: Environmental > Aquatic > Freshwater > Lake > Sediment | place: USA: Wyoming | collected... | reverse complement strand
TCCTGCCGGTTCTGCTTCAAGTTCATGTAGGTCTTGAGCGCGAGGCCGTCGCCGTGGAAGAGGTGCAGCCGGGCGAGCTTCATCTCGTGGTGGAAGATGAAACGGGGCGAGATGTTGGCGGTCTCCCCCAATCCGACGAGCGCGTACTTCACGGCCCCCACCGTCTGCGCGACCTCCTCGTAGGGGATCTGCTCGAAGAACTTCATGGTGTAAGGGCTGTGGTGCACCGTGTAGATCTGCCGGCCCTCGATCAGGAGATCATCGCCGGTCGCCTGGAAGAGCTGCCCCTCTCCGCCGGCCGCGGCGAGCGGGCGGGTCTTGATCTGGTACCCTTGGTACTGCTCCAGCTTGTCGACGTGCACGGTCACGCACTCGTTGCGGGCGAGCGGGCGGGGCAGCCGCCCGCGCAGGTGGACCCGCATCTCCGACGGGGAGGCGCCAGGCTCGAGCCGCTTCACCGGCAGGATGGCGACCGTCGCGTGCGTTCCGGGCAGGCTGGTCGTGCCCATGAAGCTCAGCACCTTGTCGAACTTGACGGTCGGGAAGTGCGAAACCTGCTTCGCGAGCTGGCTGTCGACGAAATCCAGAAGGGTGCGCACGTCGCTGTTCACGGAGGTCACCTCTGGTGCATGCTCAGGATGGAAACCGCCGAATGATGCCCCCGCGTCCCCCGCGTGTCTACCTCGTCACCGACCCCTCGCACCGGGGCGACCTTCCGGCCCGGGTCGCGTCGGCCACGAGAGGATTCCCACGTGGTTCGGTGGCCGTCCAGGTCCGGGCTCCCGGGGCGTCCGGGCGCGAGTTGCTGGCCCAGGCGCGGGCGCTCCAGGGCCCTGTCCGGGACTGCGGACAGTTGCTCGTCGTGAACGATCGAATCGACGTGGCGATGGCCGCCGGGGCAGACGGCGTCCACCTGCCCTCGGCCGGCATCCCTCCGGCGGAAGCCCGTGGCCTTCTCGGGGAGGGGCGGCTCATCGGGGTCTCCTGCCACTCGTCGCTGGACGTGGCCCGGGCCCTCGCCGGCGGAGCCGATTTCGCCACCTTCGGCCCGATCTTCTACACGCCGTCGAAGCGGGCCTACGGCGCGCCGGTGGGCCTGGAGCGGCTTGCCGAGGCGGCACGGCTCGGGCTTCCTCTGCTCGGGCTGGGCGGGGTGGACCTCTCGAACGCCGCCGCAGTGGTCGACGCCGGGGCCTCCGGCCTGGCGGCCATCCGGGTCTGGCTGGAGGCCGACGATCCAGCGGCGGTGGTCCGGGCCCTTCTCGACGCAGTGGAACGACGCAGGAGGTGACCCGCATGGCACACGCACACTTCGATCGTCACCGGAACCCGGAGGACTTCGAGCGGTACCTCGCGAAGCTCGAGGGGCCGGACCGCGAGGCATGGCAGAAGCCCGATCGCCTGATCGCGGCTCTCGGGCTGCGCCCCGGGGACGTGGCCTGCGAGGTGGGGGCCGGGCCGGGGTACCTGGCGCTCCGCATGGCGCGCGCGGTGGGGGCGCGTGGCGTCGTCCATGCCATCGACGTCGAGCCCCGCATGATCGAGGCCCTGCGGCGCCGGGCCCGGGAGGCGGGGGTGAAGAACATCCGGGCCATCCAGGCAAAGCCGGAGCGCGGGGCCCTGCCGCCCCGAGGCTGCCACCTGATACTCATCGTCAACACCTTCCACCACTTTCCCGATGGCGTCGCGTACCTGCGCCGCCTGGCGAGCCGGCTCCTCCCTGGTGGGCGGATCGTCAACGTGGACTTCCACGGGCGCGAGCTTCCGGTGGGGCCGCCGCTCGAGCACAAGGTGTCGCGCGCCGACTTCCTGGCAGTGGCCCGCGAGGCCGGGCTGGAACGGATCCGGGAGCGGAGGTTCCTGCCCTACCAGTATTTCGTGGAGCTGGCGCCGGTCAGCGCGCCGGGGCGGCGCCGGGGCGCGGCGAAGGGGAAGGAGTCCGCTCCCTCGCGGTCAAGGCCACGAGGACGGCGAGCGCCAGCAGCACCACGTCGCGCAGCACGGTCCACCAGGTAGCCGGCGAGCTCCCGCCGAAGCAGCCGCAGGCGAGGTCGATGCCTCGCGCCAGGGCGCTCGAGAGCCCCGCCGTGAAGACCGCGAGCAGTCCGGCGAGCACCCAGGCGGCCGCGCGCGCCCAGACGTTGGCGAGAATCGCGAGTGCGGTGGTGATCTCGATGCCCACGACGGCCGCGGCAACCGCGGGGACGAGCGTCGGCGGCACGATCCGGTAGTTGGCGACGCTCTCCGCGAACGCGGCCATGTCGGGGACCTTGGTCACCGACGCCCAGAAGAAGAGGGCGCCGAGGAGCAGCCTGGCGGAGGTGATGGCGAACGCGGTCAGGGCTTCGTCTCCGGGAGCCCGCAGACGCCACAGATGCCGGCTGCCGCCGGACCCTGGGCCGCGATCCAGCCCGGCCAGGCGCCTTGCAACACGCGCACGTCCTTCAGCCCGGCACGCTTCAGCCGGGCGGCGACGTCGTCGGCCACGGCGCAGCTGTACTCCCCGTCGTAGACCACGACGAGCGGGAAGGCGCGGAGCTGGGCGACCGCCGCCCCCTCGTCGGGGTGGCCCACCGGAGGAAGGTGGACGGCGTTGGCGATGTGGCCGTGGGCAAATTCGTGGGCACCCCTGGCGTCGACGAACCCGGCCAGGCAGGCGGTGCAGAGCCCCTTGGCCTCGTCGACCGAGATGCGCGTCGCCCGCCAGGGTGCCGGCGACGTGGCCTCGGACGCAGGCATGGAGCAGGCGCCGCCGCCGGCCTCGGCCGCGGACAGCACCGCTCGGCCCAGCACGGCGGGGTGGGGCGAGACGCCGTTGGCCGCGAAGCCCACCGCGCTGCCCAGGGCGGCAAGGAGGGCCATCTGGATCCAGGTTCGCATCGGCGCGAAATCTAACCCGGGGACGCCGCGGGGGCGACGGCGATTTACATGGCTCGGACGTGGTGCACGTAAATCCGGCTGCGGCTATATTGCGCGCCGCCATGGGCGCACCCGTCTACGAGATCTCCAAGGACTTCCTCTTCAGCGCCGCGCACCAGATCCGTCTCCACCCCGGGAAGTGCGAGCGATTGCACGGCCACAACTGGCGGGTTCGCATCCACGCTCGCGCCTCTCGCCTCAACCACCTGAGCATGGTGGTCGACTTCGCCGACCTGCAACGCCTCGTCGCCGACATCGGCGCGCGCTTCGACCATCGGAACGTGAACGAGATTCCGCCCTTCGACGAGCTGAACACCACCGCCGAGAACATCGCCCGCTTCTTCTACGACGAGGCCAACCGTCGGCTCACCGAGATCGAGGGGGACCGGGTGCGCGTGTCGAAGGTCGAGGTCTGGGAGAACGAGGCCTCGCTGGCGGTCTTCCGCGAGGAGTGAGCACCGCCGCCTTCAGGCGGCGGAACGCTCGAGCACGACCGGCTCCCCCGCGTCACGTCCCCAGCCTCGGTCTGGGCGGTCGCGAGGCACCAGGGCGTCGCATCGGCCTTTCCGCGGAGCAAGCTTCGCGGTGTATTCCGTCGGACCCAGGGCGTATCTTCCCGTTCGGTGTCCGATCTCGTCGTCGTCCCCACCCAGCTCCGGAAATCCAGGATCGAGCGCCGCCTCTGCGACGCGCAGGGAGGGGTGCTTCTCGGCCCCCGGGTGGCCACGCTTCGCAACCTCGGCCCTGGCCTTCTCGCCGCCGCTGGCGACCGCCGGGCCGTGCTCGCTCCCCTGGCCGAGCAGCTGCTCGCGCTCGCGGCGGCCGGCGACTCGGGCCTCATCGCCGGTGCCGGACCGGCGAGTGGTGCCGGGCGCGCTGCTGCGCGGCTCATCGCCGAGTTGCGAGGCGGTGAGGTCGCTCCCTCCGATCTGCGGGCGGCGGCCGCTACGGAGAGTGGAAGGGTGGCGGAGCGGCTCCTGGCGGCGGCCCTGGCGCTCGCGGGTTACGAGGAACGGCTCGAAGCGCTGGGCGCGCTCGACGCGGCCGGCGCGCTCCGCGCGGCCGCCGGCGCCGCAGGGCGGGGGGCCAGGTCGGAGGAGACTCGCGACCTCGGACTGCTGGTCCTGGAGGGATTCCTTCCCACCACGCCTGCTGCGCTCGACCTCGGGGTGGCGCTGGCGACGCGGGCCAGGCGCGTGCTGGCGCGCGTGCCCGTCCTCCCGGAGGAGCCGCGGCGCTCCGCGCCCGCCGAGCCCTGGCTGCGCCGCATCGAGTCGCTCCACGAACTCGCGGTCCGGCGCGACATCCGCGTCCAGTTCCCGGCCACCGGCACGATCGCCCCGGGCAGGGCGGTGCGGCTGCCTGCGCCCGGCGACGCCGAGCAGTGCGACGCCGCGGCGCGCTTCGCGGCATCCCTGCTCGACGACGGCCTGGAGCCCGGGGAGGTCGCCGTCTTCGCCCCCCCGCGAATCCTGGAACTGCTCCCGGCCGCGTTCGGCCGGCTCGGCGTCCCGCTGGCGGTCTTCCTGACCCGCCCGCTCGGGGCCCATCCACTTGTTCGAGACCTTCGCGCCGCACTCGGAGCGGCGGGGGCGATCGATCGGACGGCCGTCGAAGCGCTCCTCGCCTCGCCGTACCTGGGCGTGGCCGACCCGCCGCCGCGACTGCGCTTCCTGCTCGACCGGGCCGGTGCGCTCGAAGGACGCGGCGACCCGGAGGAGCGGCTGAGGGGGCGGGCTCGACTGCTCTCCGGAGCGGGGCGGTCGGGGGGAGAGCGCCTGGCGCTCGCGCGAACCGCCGACGCCGTTCGCGACCTGCGCAGGTCCCTCGCTCCCCTGGCGACGCCCGCCACCCCGTCCCAGTGGGCCGCGCGGCTGCGCGCCTTCATCGATCGAGCCGGCGCGCGGCGCCGGGCGGCTCGAGGCGCGCCTGACCTCGCCCGGCGGGATCTGGACGCCCTCTCCAGGCTGGAGGAGGTCCTCGACGAGCTCGCCGCGGCGCTCGCCGGGGTCGGTCGGGCCGGCGAACCCATGTCCCGGGAGGAGTTCGCCACCTTCTTCGACCTCGCCGTTGGCCTCGCCAACATCCCCGCCGGTCAGAGCCCAGCGGCGGGGGCGGCCGAGGCCTGGCCGACCGAGGAGGCGCCCGGCCTCGCCGCACGCGCCGCCATCGTGCTGGGCGCCGAACGGGGCGCCTGGCCCGAGCCGCCGCGCGTCGACGCGCTCCTCGGCAACGCGGCGCGGGAGGCCCTCGACGCGCATCTCGGGCGCCGGGCGCTCGCCACCGCCTTCCACCGGCAGTCCGAGGCAGAGTTTCGCGGCTGGTCGGCGCTGGCGGCGGGGAGCGAGGTCCTGGCGGTGGGGTGGACGGCCGGCCCCGACAGGCAGGGCCCCGCGCCTCTCGCCGCCCAGGCGCTCGACCTCGCCGGCGCCGAGGAGCTCCGGCTGGCCCTCGATCCGCCGCTCGAGGCGGCGCGCGGTGCCGCCGAGGCGCTTCGCGCGGCAGCGCGACTTTCCTCGGCCGGGCAGGCGGAGCTTGCCGGGCAGGCCCTGGCCGGAAGGCCCGATCTCGCGGCGCGTGCGGTCGATGCCGGCGAGCGAGGGCGGATGGAGCGGGAGCGGCGGGAGGCCTGGGCGGCGGGGCTGGCGTCGCCAGCCGCTGGTCAGATCCCGCCGGCGCTGCCCGCCTTTGCCGCATCCCTCCCCGTCGAGTGGAGCGCCACGGACCTGGAAACCTTCGCTGCTTGCCCGTACCGGTTCCTGCTCCGCGCCGCCGGTGTCCGGGAGCCAGACGGGGCCGACCTCGACATGGAACCACGCGACGAGGGGGCCATGGTCCACGCCATCCTGGAGGCCTTCGTCCGATCCCGGCGCGACCGCGGCGCATGGCCGCTCGCCGGAGACGAGGCCGACCGGGAGGAGGCTCGCCGGATCTCAACGGAAGTTCTTTCCCGGTTCGAGGCCGAGGGAAGGGTCGGCGACCCGTCGACCTGGGCGGGGAGGAGGGAGGCGGTGCTGCTGAGGCTCGACTGCTTCGTCAGGGCGGAGGCCAGGGCCGTCGACGGATTGCGCCCCGTGCTCCTCGAGTACGCCTTCGGGGGCAGATCCGGGCGCCCCGCGTTCGCCATCCCGGCGCCAGGCGGGGATGTCCTGCTCCAGGGGCGGATCGACCGCGTCGACGCCGACGATCAGCGTCTGCTCGTCGTCGACTACAAGAACTCCCGATCGCCGGGCGACGCACGTGAGCGGCTCTCGGAGGAGGAGCTGGGTACCTCGAGCTTCCAGGCCCCGGTCTACCTCCTCGCGGCGGCCAGGGAACTGCCCGGCCGGTCGGAGCTCTCGGCCACCTACTCTTTGCTTCGCTCCGGGGAGCGGGTGGCTCCCTGGACGATCGCCCCGGGGGATCCGTTCCTGGCGCAAGACGAGCAGCGCCGCGCGGAGATCCGCGCTTGCGGTGGGCGCACCCTCGCCGATGGCGTCGTCGCGGCGGTCGGCAGGATCCGATCCGGCGCGCTGCCGGTGGCACCGCAGGACTGTACCGGTTGTTCCTACGGAGCGGTGTGCCGGTTTCCACGCGCGGGGGAGGCATGAGCCCGCTGCCTCCGGGCGCGGCGTGGAGCGATGCGGCGCTCTCCCTCTTCGGCGCCGCCGGCGCGACCGCCGTGTCGGCGGCCGCCGGCGCGGGGAAGACCACGGCGCTCGTGGAGTTGCTGCGTCGCCGGCTGGCCGGAGACGGCCCCGGAGAGCCGCTCACCCCGCGCGAGGTGGTGGCCATCACGTTCACCGAACGTGCAGGAACGGAGCTGGCGGACCGGCTGGGAAGCGAGCTCGCCGACGGCGTGCTCCTGCGCCGCGCGGCCGGAGACGAGGCGAGGGCCGTGCGGCTCGAGGGCGCGCTGCGCGAGCTGCCGTCCATGGCGGTCGGCACCATCCACGGCTGGGCGGCCGGCCTCCTCCGCGAGCACGCCCTCGACGCAGGCCTCGACCCCGACTTCGCCGTGCTCGACGAGGAAGGCTCTGTGGAGCTGCTCTCCGCCGCGGCGCTCCAGGGAGCGGTGGCCGCGCTCGACCGGGGCGCCGCCCCGCACCGCCGGCTCGCCACGGCCCTGGGAGGGGCCCGCTCGCTCGGCGCCGCCGCTGCCGCCCTCGTGCGGGAGCGGGCCACCCGCGGCCTCGAGGTGGCGCCCGAGGGGGTGCCTGGAAGCCCGGAGGAGGTTGACGAAGCGCGGCGCGAGCTTCTCGCGGCGGCCCGGGACCTGGCCGGGCTCGGGAGCCGCGCCACCACGCCGACCGGACGAGCCGCGCTGTCCGCGCTCGGGGCCCTGCTGGCCGAGATCCCCGCCGGGCTGAGCGAGTTCCCCCCCGGCCTCGCCACGGCGGTGAAGGGCTGGCGCGCCGGGAAGCGCGATCCGCCGGAGATCGCCGCCGCGCGCTCCCGGTTCGACGCTGCGGCGGCGGGCCTTCCTCTCGTCGCCGCGGAGCGGGACGCGTCGCCGCTGGCCCGCGCCCTGGCGTCGCTGGTGGGCGACGTCGAGAAGCGGTACCGGGAGGCCAAGGACCGCGCCGGCGTCCTCGACTTCGACGACCTGCTTCTGCGCGCCCGCAACCTGCTTCGCGACGCACCCGGCCTCCGGGCGGAGCTTCAGACCCGGGTGCGGGCGCTCCTCGTGGACGAGTACCAGGACGTGAACGGCCTGCAGGAGGAGATCTTCGACCTGCTCGCCGGCGGTCCGCCGCACGGGGGCGGGGAGGGGGCACTTCCGCTGCTCCGGGTCGCCGTCGGCGACGCCAAGCAGTCCATCTATCGATTTCGCGGCGCCGACGTGGGGGTCTTCGCCGGGCTCATCGGGCGGCTCGCCGGTGGCGACGGCCAGGTGGTTCACCTGAGGGAGAACCACCGCTCGACCGCCGGCGTCGTCGACCTCGTGAACGCGCTCCTCTCCGGGGACGAGGGCGGCCTCGGAGTGCCCTTCGGCGAGGAGGACCGGCTTCGCGCCACCCGTGCGGGCGGAGAGAGCCCGGCAGCGGAGATCCTCGACGACGACGAGGGAGGACCGGCCGGCGAAAGACGGGGTCGCGAGGCCCGGGCCGTGGCGGCCCGAGCCGCCGAGTTCCTGGCCACGGGGACGCCCCCAGGCGACATCGCGATCCTCTTCCGCCGGCTCACCCATGTCGGCGTCTTCGAGCGAGCCCTGCGCGAGGCCGGCATCCCGGTCAGGGTGGCCCGGGGTGGCGGCTTCTTTCAGGCGTCCGAGGTTCGCGACCTGGGCGAGCTCTGCGCGGCGGTCGAGGAGCCCGGCGACGAGGTGGCCTGGGCGGCGCTCCTCCGCTCGCCACTCTGCAGCCTCTCCGACGCGACGCTCTTCGCGCTCTCCCGGCGCGGCCTGTCCCGTCTGGCGCGGGTCGACCCCGGCGACGCGGCCGGCGAGATCGGCGCGGCGCGGTCGGGGTCCGTGCCCGAGGGGGAAGGGAATCGGCTCGGGCGTTTCCTCGAGACCTGGCGAGCGCTACGAGAAGGGCGGCGGCGGCTCGACGTGGGAGAGACCGTCGCGCTCGCCGTGGAGCGCCTCGAGCTCGAGGCCGCGCTTCTCTCCGGACCCGACGGGGAGCGAAGGGCCGCCAACGTCCGGAAGGCCGTCGCCATGGCGGCGTTGCAGGCCTCCCGGGGAACATCGGTGGCCGGCTTCGCAGAGCGGGTCCGGAAGCTCGCCCGCCTGCCGCCGCGCGAGCCGGAGGCGGACGGGGGCGACGCCAACGCCGTCTCGTTGCTCTCCGTGCACCAGGCGAAGGGGCTGGAGTGGCCCGTGGTCTTCGTCCCCGAGATCGGAGCGCGGCCGCCTTCTCCGGGGCGCCGGCCGGTGCTGGACGAGGGCGGTCGTGTCGCCGTTCCGCTCTTCGCCGAAGGCGGAGAGGCGCTCGAGGAGACGGCCACGACGGCGCGCCTGCGCGCCGCCGGGGCCCGCGAGGAGCAGGCCGAGTCGCGGCGGCTTCTCTACGTCGCGCTGACCCGTGCCCGGGACCGGCTGGTCCTCTCTGGCTCGGCGACGCGAAGCGCAGCCGGGACATGGGCCGAGGTCGTCGCCCGGGCGCCGCCGTCGCTGCTCCGGCGCCGGCAGGCAGCGGCCTTCCCCGTCCCCGTGCCGGCGAGGCCGGCACATTCCGTGCCGGTGTCGATCGCGCCGCCTCGGCTTCGCCCGGCGTCGCCGCCGCTTCCGCTTCGCCTCTCGGTGACAAGCCTGGCCGAGTACGCGCGCTGCCCGCGTCGCCACTGGCTGGCCGTCCAGATGAAGCTCCCCGAACCCGGTGTCGATGCGCACGGTGGCGACGACCCCGAGCGAGCCACCGTCCGGGGCACGCTGGCCCACTCGCTCCTCGCCGAGGTCGATCTCCTCGCGCCATCTTCTTCTCGCAGGGTGCTGCTGGCGGCGGCCGCCGAGCGCCGGGGCGACGACCCGAAACGCCCGGGGACCCGGCGAATCCTCGACGACGTGCTTCGCTTCCTGGACTCGCCGGCGGGGCAGAGGCTCGCCGGGTGGGCCCGCGCGGGCTCCCTCCAGCGGGAGGTTCCCTTTCTGCTCCGTCTCCCGGGCTCGCCGTCGTGCTACGTCGACGGGGCAATCGACGCCCTGGCCGTGGGCGCCGGTGGCGTCGAGGTCCTCGACTTCAAGTATGCGCCCTACCACCCCGGGGCCGAGGAGCGCTACCGCGTTCAACTGGCGGCGTACGCGCTGGCGGCGTCGCGCGCCTTCGGCGGCCAGTCGGTCAGGGCCACGCTCCACTTCCTTCGCGGGGTTCCTCGGACGGTGGACGTCACTCCGTCCGAGGAGGTCCTGCTGCGGCTCGCCGCCGAGATTCCGCTCCTGGTTCTGGGCGCCGCACGGGGGGACGGGCGCGACCTCACCCCGGCCGCGGTCGGGCGCGACGAGGTGCTCTGCCGGGCCGAGGGGTGCGGCTTCGCCAAGCGCTGTTTCCCCACGCCTGGGCGGCGACCCTCGTGATATACAAACCGGCGCGGTGACCCGAAAGAGTCTCCGCGCCACATTTCACCATCGTCCCCGGAGACATCCATGCAGATCACACCGCGCGTGAAGGAAATCCTGTCCTGGTACTCGTCCGACAGCCCGGGGACGCTCACCAACCTGGCGCGCCTGCTC
>Ga0315287_10009049_pt1 | contig 10072 bp, 6 predicted proteins | sample YL17G11_0_MG_FD_205037 | JGI IMG/M metagenome (GOLD analysis project Ga0315287, IMG submission 205037) | Sediment microbial communities from Yellowstone Lake, YNP, Wyoming, USA - YL17G11_0 | ecosystem: Environmental > Aquatic > Freshwater > Lake > Sediment | place: USA: Wyoming | collected... | reverse complement strand
CGGTGACGCCCGAGATCGGGTCCTCGCCCGCGGAATATATTTCCGTGACCAGCAGGACCTCGGCCTGGTCAAACGCGGTCGTGAATTCATCGAGCAGTATCTTGGTGCGACTGTAGCGGTGGGGCTGGAACCCCACGACCACGCGCCGGGCGATCTCGAGACCCTGCTCCGGCCGCCAGTCCCGGGCCGCGGCTAGGGTGGCCTTGATCTCGCTGGGATGATGCCCGTAGTCATCGACCACGGTGACGCCCCTGGCCTCGCCCTTGATCTCAAACCTGCGGTGCACGCCCTTGAAGCCGGTCAGCGACTTGGCTATGGTGTCAAAATCAACCCCCAGCTCAAAGCTCACCGCGATCGCGGCCAGCGCGTTGACGGCGTTGTGCAGTCCGGGCACTCCCAGTATGATCCTGCCCAATTTTTTGCCCTGGTGAATGACATCGAAGCCTGCGCCCTGCTTTTCCTGGCAAATTTCGATGGCGCGGATTTCCGCGTCCCCGGAGGTCCCGTAAGTGACGTAGCGGCGGTCGATCTCTCCGATCATCCCGCGCACCACCGAGCAGTCCGTGCACAACACGTCCAGGCCGTAGAAGGGCACCTCCTTGACGAAACTAAGGAAGCTCTCCCGGAGCCGGTCAAAGCTCCCGTAGTGGTCGAGGTGCTCGCGGTCGATGTTGGTGACCACCGCGATCACGGGCCTGAGCCTCAAGAAGCTGCCGTCGCTTTCATCCGCCTCCACCACCATCAGGTCCCCGGTGCCGATCCGGGCCCCGCTCCCGAAGCGGTCCAGCCTCCCGCCGATCACCGCGGTGGGGTCGAGCTGGGCCTGGTGGAGTATGGTCGCGATCATGGAGGTGGTGGTGGTCTTGCCGTGGGAACCGGCCACCGCGATGCTGCGCTTGAGCCGCATCAACTCGGCCAGCATCTCCGCGCGCGGGATGACCAGTATCTTCTTACGCCGGGCCGCGAGCACTTCGGGGTTGTCTTCCCGAACCGCGGAGCTGATCACGACCACCTCCGCGTCCCCGACCTGCTCGGCGCGGTGCCCGTAAAAGACCTTGCCGCCCAGGGATTCCAGGCGGCGGGACACCTCGCTCTGTTTCAGGTCCGAGCCCGAGACCTGGTAGCCCAGGTTGAGCAGGACCTCGGCGATCCCGCTCATGCCCGCGCCGCCGATCCCTACAAAATGGATCCGGCGCACCTTTCCCCACATCGCGGTCTTCACTTGCCGCCCTTCATCGCTCATTTTTTGGCACCTGCTATTTTGATAATCTCGTCCACAATAACCTTCGCGGCGTCGGGCCGGGCCAGGCTTTTGGCTCTCGCTCCGATTTCCCTCAACCGCTCCGGGTTGTTGAACAGCCCCAGGATGGCCTCCGCCATCTGTTTGGCGTCAACCGCATTCTCGTTGAACACGAGCGCGGCGCCCTTTTCCGAAAGATATTCCGCGTTCACCTTCTGGTGGTCGTCCGCGGCGAACGGGAACGGGATGAGTATCCCGGGCTTGCCCGATGCGGCCAGCTCGAAGATGGCGCCGGCCCCGGCCCGGGAAATGACCAGGTCCGCCTCTCTCAGTTCCTTTCCCATGTCATCGACAAAGCGCGTCACCTTGGCCTTGATCCCGGCCTTGCCGTAGGCGATGATCAAATCGTATTGATCAATTGAGCCGCTCATGTGCACGATTTTTATCCGGTCATTGACCGCTTTCAACAAGTCCGCGGCCTCCATCATCAGCTTGTTCAATTTCCTGGCGCCCTGGCTACCGCCCACCACGAAAATCCGGAACCGGCGGGGCTTGCCGTTTTCAGGGGCGGCCGGCATGGCCAGCGTTTCCATCACTTTTTTGCGGAGCGGGTTCCCCGCGACCACGAACTTGTCCTTGCTCAGGTTCTGGAAATATTTTTCCGCGCTCGGGAAGCTGAGGAACACTTTGGAGGATATTCTGGCGAGCGCCCGGTTGGCCAGTCCTGGAAAGCTGTTCTGTTCCTGGATCGCTCGCGGCACTCTTAACATCCAGGATGCGGTCACGACCGGCACCGTGGTGTATCCGCCCACGCCCAGCACGAAATCGGCCTGGAATTCCCGGAGCACGGAGATGGCCTGGAACACCCCGAAAAACGCGCTGGTCAGTCCCTTTATTTTTTCCGAAAGGCTCATCCCCGCAAACTTGCCGGACCGGATAAAGCGCGCGTCTATCTTTTCTTCCAGCAGCAACTCCTCTTCCATGCCCCCGCGCGAGCCCACGAACAGGACTTTGTTATCGTCGCTCCTGGCCAGAAACTCCTCGCGGATGGCCAGTCCCGGGAAGATGTGCCCGCCGGTGCCGCCGCCGACTATGATCAGCTTCATGCCTGGAACCTCTTGGCGGAAATGTTGAGCAGGATCCCGGCCGCGAACAGGTTGATCAGGAGCGAACTCCCGCCGTAGCTCAGGAACGGGAGCACCAGCCCCTTGGTGGGCAGCAGACCGGTGACCACCGCCATGTTGATCACCGCGGGAAGCCCGATCATGGCCGTGATCCCCATCGCCAGATAAGAGCTGTATTTGTTTTCCGCGAAGATCGCGATCATGGCGCCCCGGGTGATCAACAGGGCATAGACCGCGATCACGGCCATCACGCCCAGCCATCCCCATTCCTCGGCGATCACCGAGAAAATGAAATCGGTGTGCGCGTCCGGGAGGTAAAAGAGCTTCTGGTGCCCCATGCCCAGTCCGACACCAAAAAGTCCCCCGTTCCCGAACGCGAGGAAAGACTGGATGAGCTGGAAAGCGTAATCCTTTGAATATTGCCAGGGGTCCAGGAACGCGACCAATCTGCGCCAGCGGTATTCCTCGCTGGCCAGGAAATAGAGGCCGACCGGGACTGCGGCCCCGCCCGCGGCCGCCAGGTATTTCAGGCTGACGCCCGCGGTGAAGAGCAGCATCACTCCCAGCAGCCCGATGGAAAGCGCCCCCCCGAAGTCGGGCTCGAGCATGACCATGCCCACATACAACCCCAGGATTCCCAGATAAGGAGCCAGCCCGCTCCAGAAAGTTTTCAATTTATCCTGGCGCTTCGCCAGGGAATGCGCGAAGTATAAAATGACCGCGAATTTGGCAAGCTCGCTGGGCTGGAACTGGAAGCCCGCGTAGCGCAGCCAGCGGTGCGCGCCCCGGGTGGCGCCGAAGAAAAACACGGCGACCAGTCCGGCGAAGGCGACGGCCATGAACAGGCTCGCGAAAGAGCGCCAGCGCTCGTTGTTGAAATGCATGGCCGCGACCATGCCCAGCAGTCCGACGAACAAATAGACCAGCTCGTGCTTGAAGTAGTGGTATGGGTTCCCGAACTTCTGCATGGAGAGTATGAAGCTGGTGGAATAGATCATGAGCAGGCCGAAGAAAGAAAGGGCCAGCACCGCTCCCAGCAGCCAGATGTCAAAATTTAACTGCCTCTCAAACCACTTCATTTCAAGCCCCTCGCCAATTCCTTGAAAACATCCCCGCGCTCCTTGTAGTCCTTGAACTCGTCAAAGCTCGCGCAGCCCGGGCTTAAGAGAACCACCTGGCCCGGCTCCGCTCGTCCCGCGGCGAGCGCAACCGCGTCCCTCAGCTTGTCCACCCTTTGGCAGACGATCCCGGTCCGCTCCAACTGGGCCTTGATCTCGTCGCCGGCCTCGCCGAAGCAGACCACGGTCTTCACCCGCGCCCTGATCAGGGTGGAGAGCGATCCGAACTCCATCTGCTTGTTCCTTCCGCCCAGGAGCAGGATCAGAGGCGCGGAAAAGCTCTGCAAGGCCGCGGCAACCGAATGCGGGTTGGTGGCCTTGGAATCGTCGTAGTATTTCACGCCCGCGACCTCGGCCGCGAACTCGATCCGGTGTTCGGGCGGCTTGAAATTATCGAGTGCGTCCTGGATCGCCTCCCTGCCCGCGCCGAACCAGCCGGCCGCGGCCGCGGCCCCGAGCAGGTTCTCGAGGTTGTGCCTCCCGAGCAGGTTCCAGCGTTGGAGCGAAAGCTTGAACTCCTTGCGGCTGTTTTTATAGACCAGTTCTTTTCCGGCCAGGAACGCCCCGTGTTGCTTGTCGATGCCCGCCCCGAACCAGATCAACTCCGATTTGATTTTTTCCGACATCTTCCTGACCGCGGGGTCTTCGAAATTGAGCACCGCGGCGTCGTTTTCATCCTGGTTCATGAACAGCCTGGACTTGGCCTGATAGTAATCTTCAAAATCCGGGTGCCGGTCAAAATGGTCGGGCGCCAGGTTGAGCATGACCCCGACCTTGGGGTGGAAAATCTTGGCCTGCGCGAGCTGGAAGCTGCTCACTTCCAGGACCACCGCTTCGGGTTGGTCCTCGCCCAGGACCAGTTCCGCGACCGGCCGCCCGATGTTCCCGCCCACCCAGACCTTGTCCTGGAACTGCCTTTCCAGGATTTCGCCCAGCAGTGTGACGGTCGTGGTCTTGCCGTCGGTCCCGCTCACCGCGATGATTGGGGCTTTGACAAACCTGGTCGCCAGCTCCATCTCTCCTATCACTTCCACGCCTTTTTCCGAGAGCGACTGATAAATTTTTTCCTTTTCGTTCACGCCCGGGCTTAAGACCACAAGCTCAGCGGAACTGAAGTCCGAATCGCCGTAGCCCCCGGCCTTGACCGTGACGCCAATCTTTTCCAGCTCCTGCGCCCCGGGCGACAACTCCCCTTTGGGCCTCTGGTCCAGGGCCAGCACAATCGCGCCTTTGGCCTTGAGCAGTCTTGCGGACGAGACCCCGCTTTTCCCCAGGCCGACCACAACCGCTATTTTATTTTGAAGCTCCATGATTACCTCAACTTGATCGTGCTCAGCGCGAAGAGCGCGAGTATGATCTGCACGATCCAGAACCTGACGATCACCTTGGGCTCCGGCCACCCCTTCTTCTCGTAATGGTGATGCAGGGGCGCCATCAGGAATATCCGCTCTTTTTTCCACTTGTAATAGCCCACCTGCAGGATCACGCTCAGCCCTTCGGCCACGAACAGCCCGCCCACGATCAGGAGCGTAAGCTCCTGCTTGGTCACCACCGCGACCGCGCCGATGCCGCTCCCCAAAGCCAGAGCCCCCACATCGCCCATGAACACGCTGGCCGGGTAGCTGTTGAACCATAAAAACCCCATGCCCGCGCCCACGATCGAGCCGGTGAATATGCAAAGCTCCCCGGAGCCTTTGATATAGGGCAGCAGCAGGTATGAGGTGTAGTCCACCCGGCCCGAGATGTAAGCGAACACGGTGTAGGTCGCGGCCACCACAATCACCGGCCCGATGCAAAGCCCGTCCAGGCCGTCGGTCAGGTTGACGGTGTTGCTCGCGGACACCACCACCAGCAGCGCGAACGGGATGTACCACAGACCGATCTCGGGGTGGACGTTCTTGAAGAACGGCACCCAGAGCCGGAAGTCGTAACCGTTCAGCTTGACCATCAGCAAAAGCACGGCCAGCCCGACCACGATCTGGAGCAGGAACTTGAGCTTGGCGGGCATGCCCTTGCTGGACTTGCCCTTGCTCGAGAGCTTCCAGATGTCGTCGCTCAGGCCGATCAGTCCGAAGCCCAGGCAGATCAGAGTCACAGTGATGATGTATATATTAGTCGGGTCCGCCCACATCCATGTGGTCAGGAGCATTGATCCCAGGATCAGGATTCCCCCCATGGTGGGCGTGCCGGCCTTGGACTTGTGCTGTTCCGGGCCGTCGCTCCGGATCACCTCGCCGATGCTCATTTTCCTTAGCCAGTTGATCAGTGCCGGGCCGAGCAGGATCACGATCAGGAAGCTGGTGAACATGGCGAGTCCGGTCCGGAAAGTCAGGTAGCGGAACACGTTAAATATGCTCACATCGGCGTGCAGCCCGTATAAAAGCTTATAAAGCATTTTTCTCCCTGAGCCGGTCCGCGATCTTGTGGAGACCGGTCACATGCGAGCCTTTTACCATCACCAGGTCCCCCGGCGCCAGCGTGTCTTTAAGATTTTCCCTCAACTCTTCCAAGCCTTTTGCCACTTTCGCGTCAGCCTTGATTCTGCCCAGGCCTTTTTTCAATTCCCGGCTGAAATCACCCAGATAATATAGCTGATTAAAAGCAACTTTGTGCAAATGCGCGCCCAGATCGAAATGGCTTTCTTCCGAGTATTCGCCCAGCTCGGCCATCTCGCCCAGCACCAGGATTTTTTTGCCCTTGACAAACCTGCCGCATTGGGAAAATACCGAGAGCGCACGGCGCATGGACTCCGGGTTGGCGTTATAGCTCTCATCGATGAGCCACACTCCGGCCGGGGTTTTTTCCAGACCGCCCCTGCCCCGGACCGGCTCGAATTTCTTCAGGCCCGATGCGATTTGCCCGAGTGTAAGCCCCATGGCAAGCCCGGTAGCCGCGGCGGCCAGGGCGTTCTCAACCAGGTGCTCGCCCATGCCCTTGACCTCCATGGGTTCCGACTTGTCCATGCTGGCGCTTGTCTTCACTTTAAATTTCTGGACCAGGCCGCCGCCCGACCGGCACATCGATATTTGTTCCGCCCAGACCAAAATCCGGGCGCCTTTGAATTTTGTGCGCTTCACTCCGAACCCGACCTTCTCCCCGGCAAAACCCAGGGCAATCCTGCAAAGCCGCTCGTCGTTCAAGTTGAAAATGAAAACCCCTTTGGGCCCCAGGCACGCCGCGAGCGCGCGCTTTTCTTTTTCCACGCCGTCCAGGTCGCGAAAGCCCTGGAGGTGCACGGGCGCGATCCTAGTGATCACGCCGATGTCAGGCTGGGCGATCTCGGAAAGACGCGCGATCTCTCCGGGCCGGTTGCTGGCCAGCTCCAGGACCGCGGCCTCGGCCTTCTTATCGATCCCGAAGATCGCGAGCGGCAGTCCGATCAGGTTGTTGAAGTTGCCCGGGCTTTTCGCGGTCCGGAATTTTTTCATGAGCGCGGCCGCGATCATCTCCTTGGTGGTGGTCTTGCCCACGCTGCCGGTGACCCCGATCACCCTGGCCTTGAGTCCCGCGCGCTCAAACCGCGCCAGTTCGCCGAGCGCGAAAAGCGGGTCTCTCAATTCGATCAGGCCCATGCCGCGGACTTTTTCCCCGAAACCTTTTTGCACCACCGCGGCCTTGGCGCCTTTCTTGGCCGCGGCCCTCACAAACTTGTGGCCGTCAAAATTTTCTCCCTTGAGCGCGAAGAACACGCTGCCGGGCTTGATGCTCCGGGAGTCCGTGGACACGCCCGAGACTGTCATCCCCGGGTTTCCCCGACTGAGCTTACCGCCCATGACCAGCGCGAGCGTATGCAGATCAAGCTTCATCTTGTTCCTTTTGCTCCCAGCACCCGACGGACTTCCTCGCGGTCGTCAAAATGAATTTTCCTGTCGCCCAGTATCTGGTAGTCCTCGTGGCCCTTGCCCGCGATCAATACGCAGTCGCCTTCCTTTGCCGACGCCAGCGCCATCTCTATCGCGGACCTCCGGTCCGGCTCCACCATCCAGCCCTTGGGACCATTGCCCGGCTTCGCCAATTTCTTGAACCCGGTCTTTTCAACCCCGGGCTTGATCTCTGCAATTATTGCCAGCGGGTCTTCGGTGCGCGGGTTGTCGCTGGTGACGATCAGGAACTCCGCGTTCCTGGCGCCGATCTCACCCATCTTCGGACGCTTGGTGCGGTCCCGGTCCCCGCCGCAGCCGAACACCAGGACCAGCCGGTTTTTCTTGAGCTCGTTCGCGATGCTCACCGCGTTTTCCAGGGCGTCGGGCGTGTGCGCGTAGTCCACCAGCACCAAAAATCCCTTGTCGTTCTCCACGCGCTCCATCCTGCCCGGCACCTGGCGCAGGGCTTTCACGCCTTTTACGACCTGCTCCGGCCTGGTCCCCAGTTCCATCAGCGCGCTCGCCGCGGCCAGGATGTTATAAGCGTTGATCCTGCCCAGGAGCGGGCTTTGGAGCATGAATTCACCGGCCGGGCTTTTCATCTTCAGCTTGATCCCCGCCCAGCCGTGCTCCAGTATCTCGCCTTGATATTGCGCCGGGTTTTTAAGCGCGTATCCCGCCTTCCTGCATTTGGTGATTTCAAACAGTCTTTTTCCGTAGTCGTCATCGAGGTTGATCGCCGCGACCGGCTCGTAATCGATTTTTTCCAGCAGCCATTTTCCGGGCAGCACCTCGGTGAAGAGCCTGGCCTTGGCCGAGAAGTAGTTCTCCATATTTTTGTGATAGTCGAGGTGTTCGGGGGTCAGGTTGGTGAAGATGCCGGCGCAAAAGGCGATGCCCGCCACGCGCTTCTGGTCCAGGGCGTGGGAGCTGACTTCCATGGCCACGCGGCTCACGCCCGCTTTTTTCATCCCGGTGAGGTAGCCGATCACATCCACGGATTCAGGCGTGGTGTTGTTGGCCGGGATCTCCCTGCCCTTCCAGCGGTGGCTGATGGTGCCGATCACGCCGCACTCTTTTCCCTGCGCGGCCGTGATCGCTTCGATGAAATAACTGATCGTGGTCTTCCCGTTGGTGCCCGTGATCGCGACCATCTCCATTTTCCTGCAAGGTTCTCCGGCAAGCCGGGAGGCAAGTTTTCCCATTTCCAGTCTCGGCTCTTCCACTGCCACCACCACTTGACCAGCTTCAGCCTCCACCTCCCGGCTCGCCAGGAACCCCACCACCCCTCGTTCCCTCGCCTGCTTAACATATTTATGACCGTCGTCTTTGGTCCCGGGTATGCACACGAACAGGTCGCCCGGCCCGGCTTTCCGGGAATCATAACTGATCCCCGAGACTTCCAGTTCCAGGCTGCCTTTTATGGACTTGGTCGGGATGCCTTTGATCAAATCCTTGAGCTTCATATCCCTTCATCGCTCAGTGTGAGCGTCACCTTTCCCGTCAGAGCGCTCCCCGGCTCCGGGCTTTGCGAGACCACCCAGCCCGTGCCCTGGATCTCCGGTTTCTGTTTCAAGTCCAGCGAGAGCTTGAGCGCTTCTTTCAGGCCCAGGCCTTTGAGGTCCGGTATTTTTCCCGGCTCCGCGCTGGGCTTGAGCTCGTTCCTTTTCGCGCCCGGGTCCATCTCCAGTTTGCTGGTGATGTTGTTGTAAGGCTGGTCCGCGATGTCTCCCGGAAGAATACCCATGGTGGTCAGCCCGTATTTCATCACCTCCTGGAACACCGGCGCGGCCAGCAGCCCGCCCGTGGCCCAGTCCGCCTCCGGCTCGTCAATGAGCACGATCGCCGCGATCTTCGGGTTGTCCGCGGGCGCGAACCCCATGAACGAGCACACCCATTTGCTCGGGTCGTACCCGGGCGCGCCCACCCTTACTTTCTGGGCGGTGCCGGTCTTTCCCGCGGCCTGGTAGCCCGGGATCTGAGCGTTCCTGCCCGTGCCCTCGTTGACCGCTCTGACCATAAGGCCGGTGATGGTGGAGGCGGTCTGCGGAGCTATCGCCCGCCGCACCACCACCGGCCGGTTTAAAATCCTTTCCGTGCCGTCAGGGTAAACAATCTTTTCCGCGATATAGGGCCTGAGCAGCTCTCCGCCGTTGGCCACCGCGGAGAGCGCCATCAGCATCTGGATCGGGGTTATGCTGATGCCCTGTCCGAAGCCGATGGTCCGGAGCGTGACCGGGTACCATTCCTTCACGGGCCGGACCAGGCCCCTGCTCTCTCCGGGCAGGTCCATGCCGGTCTTGGCCCCGAAGCCGAAATCGATTATGTGTTTCCGGAAGCCGGCCGCGCCGGTCTTTGCCGCGATCTTGGCCGCGCCGATGTTGCTGGACTTGATGATCACTTCGGGCGTGCTCAGGATCTGGAATTTGTGCATGTCATGGAGGGTGTCGTCTCCCACCTGCATCTCCCCGTTCTGGCAGTCGATGTTTTCGGTGAGGTCCAGCTTGCCCTCTTCCATCGCCGAAGAAAAAGTTATGACCTTGAAGGTGCTCCCCGGCTCGTAAACATCCGTCAGCGGCCAGTTGCGCCAGTCGTGCCCCTTGTAGTCGGAATATCGGTTGGGGTCAAAGCCCGGATAGACCGCGAGCGCCAGGATCTTTCCGGTCTTGGGGTCTGCCGCGACCATGCACCCGCGGCGGGCCTTGTATTTCAGCACCGCTTCCTTGA
>Ga0315287_10009048_pt1 | contig 10072 bp, 7 predicted proteins | sample YL17G11_0_MG_FD_205037 | JGI IMG/M metagenome (GOLD analysis project Ga0315287, IMG submission 205037) | Sediment microbial communities from Yellowstone Lake, YNP, Wyoming, USA - YL17G11_0 | ecosystem: Environmental > Aquatic > Freshwater > Lake > Sediment | place: USA: Wyoming | collected... | reverse complement strand
CCTGCGCTCAAGGAGAATGTCTCATAATTTATGAGGAGAAACCTCGGCCAATTTGACCCTATCGGTCTTTGGCCCGCCGAAGTTTCTGTATAATGCCCTTGTCAACGGAGGTAAATTATCTATCCTTGTGTTTACCATATTTATTCTTTTTATTTACCTTTTCCCAATTCCTACAGATATATATCGTTAAAATGAATGTATAATTTCAATTTTTTAGAAATCGTGTTATACTTTTTCATGCCTTTAAAACACGATCTGATCGCGGTTCTCGACTTCGGCGCGCAGTATGCCATGCTGATTGCCCGGCGGGTCCGGGAATGCAATGTTTACTGCGAGATCCTGCCCCATAACGTCACAGCGGCGGAACTCAAGAAACGAAAGGTAAAAGGGGTAATTTTATCTGGAGGCCCCTCTTCGGTTTACGAAAAGAATTCCCCGATCCTGGATAAGAAGATCTGGACCGCTGGCATCCCTGTTTTAGGCATCTGTTACGGCACCCAGTTGATGGCCAAAGACCTGGGCGGCATTGTTAAGCCGGAAAAGAAAAGGGAATACGGGAAAACCGATTTATTCATCGATCAAGATGGCTTTATCTTTGCCGGCCTGACCAACCAGATCACTTGTTGGATGAGCCATGGCGACAGTGTTAATAAACTTCCTAAGGGCTTTAAAGTACTGGCACATAGCAAAAATACTCCCTTTGCCGCCATGGGTAATTTTGACCGCAAACTCTATGGGGTCCAGTTCCATCCGGAAGTTGTCCACACAGAAAATGGAACAGAGATCATCAAGAATTTCGTTTATATCGTCTGCGGCTGCAAACCGACCTGGACCACCAAGAATTTCATTGAAGAGCAGATCAAAGGGCTTCGCCAGATGATCGGCAAAGAAAAGATCCTGTGCGCCCTCTCGGGCGGGGTCGATTCTTCCACCGTAGCGGCGCTGGTCCACAAAGCGGTCGGCAAACAGTTGACCTGCATGTTCATCGACCAGGGATTCATGCGCAAGAACGAAGCCAAAAAGATCGTCGAGGTCTTTACCCGCCACTTTAAGATCAATTTGATCCATATCGACGCCTGTAAGCGATTTTTGGATAAACTAAAAGGAGTGACCGATCCGGAAGAGAAAAGGCACCGGATCGGCAATGATTTTATCCGGGTATTTGAAGAAGAAGCAAAAAAGCTTGGCCACATGCCATTCCTGGCACAGGGAACCCTTTACCCCGATGTGATCGAATCAGCTGTCCCGGGATTGACCGCGACCACCGCCGTCAGGATCAAGACCCATCATAATGTCGGCGGATTGCCAAAAGACATCAAGTTTAAGCTGGTCGAGCCGCTCAATAAATTATTTAAGGATGAAGTGCGGGCTTTAGGCCGGGATCTGGGTGTGCCGGAAGAGATCATTTCCCGCCAACCCTTCCCCGGTCCGGGCTTAGCCATCCGGATCATCGGAGAAGTAACGCCGGAGCGGGTCAAGATCCTGCAGGATGTCGACGATATTGTTATTACAGAAATTAAAAATGCGGGTTATTACAAAAAATTGTGGCAATCTTTCGCCGTCCTCCTGCCGATCCGCACGGTCGGAGTGATGGGCGATAAAAGGACTTATTTGAACACCATCGCCCTCCGAGCGGTCACATCAACCGACGCTATGACTGCTGACTGGGCTAAACTGCCCTATGAACTACTGGATAAGATCTCTAACCGGATCATCAATGAAAGCCCGCAGATCAACCGCGTTGTCTACGATATCTCTTCCAAACCGCCCGCCACCATCGAGTGGGAATAAACCCGACGCAAGTTTTTCTCTTTAACCTACGATAAATAATCGTAGGCGTTCGGTTAAAGGAGTAAAAACTATGAGTCAAATTAAGACCTTAAATAATTTATTCTTCCCTAAAGTTAATACCGTTGAAACCAAAACAAAAACCAGCACTTTCACTAGCACTTCTTTCCTTGCTTCCATGCAGAGTGTCATTCAAAGCAAAGTATCTACTTTAAAAACTTCTACCGCCACTACCGTAACCACCGTTACGGATGAACCAACTCAGTATTCCATGACCCTGAGGGCGGATAAACAACTTTCCGTGCCTCATCTGCTGCAGGGTAATAAAGAATGTGGACATGCGGCGTTGGCTATGGCCCTAAAGTATACTTCTCAACAAACCAACACCCCCAGCCTCGATCCTGGAAATTTTCATGCCTGGTCGCCCTTTGATGACGTTGGTCATGGCCCGTTGAACTTGCAAAGTATCGCCAGCCAAAAAGGAGCAATGACCAGAATGGTCAATGGCGGCACAGACGCTGATCTGGCAGCCTTGATTGATAAAGGCCTGCCACCGATCGTTTTAGGAATAAATGGCGGAGCGATCGGCTCTTCTTCCATTTCGATTTCTAATATTATCGACAATGCCTCCCGTGCGCATTGGATGACCGTAACAGGTTATGTAAAAAATGATCGGGGGCAAATCACCCACTTCTATATTAATGATCCGAACAGAACTTCGGATTGGCGCTGCCCGGTCGCCGATTTCCACACCTTCTGGGATAAAAATATCATCCCGGGCGGAAATCGATTCTATATGACAATAGCCAAGCCCGGCAGCTTTCAAGCCTCTTTCTTGCAGACCTTTTTGCCGCAAAATAAACTTTCGGATAGCTTTAGGATTAAACTGAAAGCGGTCGACGCCCTGGAAAAGATGTATTACCAGGTCAGAGAAGCAGGCGGCGATGCCTACGCCGCGGCGAAAAAATTATCTGCAAAAATAGAAGCTTTAATCAAAAAGGGAGGCTCAAATCTTGCCCAAGAAATCGATAAGGCCTTTAACGAGGTTTTTAACGCCGTGATTGATGCCCTTCACGCCCTTGCGGATGCAGCCGAAGATGTAGGAGATGAAATCGCCGATTGGGTCGGCGGATTATTCGGTTGATAAATCTGACTTTCGAATTCTCTACTTACTTTTAATTCTTGCCCTTTGATGCTCTTGCCAGGTCTTTGAGAAGCTATGACTTCCATCCGATCTGGCCACGAAAAAGAAATAATTGGTCTTGGCGGGATAAATCGCGGCTTTGATGGAATCTAAACCGGGATTGCAGATCGGTCCCGGTGGAAGCCCTCTTCTTTTATAAGTATTGTAGGGCGATTTTACCGCCAGCTGATCCAGATAAACCACTTTGGTCGGCCGCTCCAGCGCATATTTAACCGTCGGATCGGCCGCCAGCGGCATGCCGGCCTTCAACCGATTATAAAACACCGACGCGATGATCGGCCGTTCGGCCGGCTTTCTGGCCTCCTTTTCGACGATCGAAGCCATGGTCAAGATTTCATGCAAACTCAGATTGGTATCCCGTTTGGATTTTTCCCAGAAAGGCAGCACCATTTCCGTAAAACGGTTAAGCATTACTTCAGCCGCCGCTTCCGCTGAAGCTTGCGGCAGAAACATATAGGTGTCAGGAAAAAGATACCCCTCCAGCGACTCGGATGATATATATTTGAATATATTCCAGTGCCGCTCGCGCAGATCAGCCTTGATCCCCTCATCGACCAGTGACTGAAATTTCTTCCAATCTGCAAATCCGTTATCTTTTAGGATCATCCCCATGCGATAAATTGATGCACCTTCCGGAAAAGTAACGCGGATCTGTCGCTGCGGCGCCACTACTCCTTCAGTCAGTTTCCAGATCACTTTAAACAAGGGATCGGAAGGAGAAAAAGAATACTCACCGGCTTTCATCCGGTTCGGCAGGTTAAACATTTTAACCAACAGGCGGAAGCTGCTAATGGGAGGCAATATTCGGTTGGACTTTAAAATTCGCTGAATATCTTTGGCCGAAGCGCCCGGGGGGATCGCAACGTCAACCGCAGCCAGATTGAAAGGATCCGCCGGCCAAGAAAATATTACGAACAAAACAAGCAATCCAATTAAAACCCACCTCACCCCGTCACTCACTTTGTTCGTGACACCCCTCTCCATCTTTGATGGAGAGGGGAATGAATCCCGCGAAGCGGGAGAAAGGGGTGAGGACTTCATCTTCTCTTGCAATCCAAAAAGCTTTGTAAAATAATGGCGGCAGCCGATTTATCGATAACCTTTTTCCTCTTTTCCCGGCTGAGTCCGGCCGAGATCAGGGCCCGCTCCGCTTCGGCGGTGGTCAATCTCTCATCCCAAGCGGTGATATTTAGTTTAAATTCCCGCTTTAGCGCTTCAATGAACTCCAGGACCACTTTGGCCGATGGGCCGATTTCTCCCGCCATGGTCTTGGGAAGACCGACCACGATCTCATCAACTCCGTCATACTTCTTAATGATCTTTTTTAATTCGCGGATGTCCCTTTCAAAACTTTCACTCTTGCCGATCACCGCCACTCCCTGAGCGGTTATCCCCAGCGGGTCGGAAACCGCGACCCCGATCCGCTTGCTGCCATAATCGATCCCCAAAATCCTCATTCTAACCACCTGGCCATTTATCCACCCAACAGTCTTTCCAGCTCGCTAAAGGCCTCGTTTAGCCGGGTCGGATCCTTTCCCCCACCTTCGGCCTTATCTTCCTTACCGCCGCTTCTTCCCGCAATTATCTCCGCCAGCTTGGAAGCCAGTATTTTGGCCGAGACACCTTTTCCTACCAGGTCAGGTGTGACCTTAACCAAAAAATTGACCTTTCCTTCAGTGACGGTAGCCAGCGCCAGAACACACGATTTAAATGAGGATTGAATTGAATCTGAAAGCGAACGCAGCAATTCCATATTATATTCCTGAAATTGCTTGAACAGCACCTTTTTCCCGCCGATTTCTTTGGCTTCGGCCAGATAGTCGGACACCGCTTCTTTGGCTTTTTTCTCCTTCAGCGCGTCAATCTCTTTTTCGGTTTTGGCAACCCTTTCCTTTAACCAGTCAGCGCGGCCGCAGAGGTGATCCAAAAATTTATTCACTTTTATCGAATCCTGGCAGTCAACCGCCTTGGAAAGCTGCTCCAGTTCGGTAATCTCGATTTCAAAGATATTGGTTTCAACGCTTTTTATCCCCCCCAGCCTTTCCTTATCCAGCTGCAGGCTGCGATACCGGCGGATCATCGCTTCCACCTCTGCGTGCAAAGCTTTGGCGCGATAAAGAATATAGACCTTGGCCGCCTGGCCGGCCAGCGCTTCGATCCTCCTCACCCCGGATCCCAGCGCGCTCTCTGACATGATTTTGAAAAAAGTTATCTCCGCCGTGTTCTTGATATGGGTGCCGCCGCAAAGCTCCAGACTATATTCCCCGATTTTCAAAACGCGGACCTGATCGCCGTATTTTTCCCCGAAAAGAGCCATCGCTCCCATTTTGACCGCTTCATCGTAACTTTTCTGCAGAACCTCGACCCTTAGCTTTTCACTGATTTTTTGGTTGACAACCTGTTCAACTTTTTCTATTTCTTCAAGCGACAGCGAACGAAAATGGTTAAAATCAAAGCGCAGCTTATCCGGCCCGACGTAGGACCCGGCCTGTTTGACGTGTTCTCCCAGCGTTTCTCTCAACGCTTTATGCAGCAGATGAGTAGCGGTGTGATGAGCAGACGTAGCCTGCCGCTTTGAAGCATCAACGATAGCTTTGACCCGCTGGTTAGGTTTGAGATCATCCAGCTGCTCGACTTCATGCAAAATAACCCCTTTGGGTGAAATAAAAGTGCCGGTTACCCGGATCTCTTTATTATCCCATTTGATAATACCGGTATCTCCCACCTGGCCCCCGCTCTCTCCGTAAAAAGGGGTCTTTTCCAGCACCAGAAGACGCGGCGGCGGAAAGAGCTCCAGCAGCTTGGTATCCGCTTCCATATGTTCATAACCAATAAAGGCGGTCGGTTTGAGGGCACTAAGATCCAGCGCGGTCAGCTCCTTTTTCTTATCTGCTGAAACCCCGCCGTGCCGCGCCCGTTCCCGCTGCTGCTCCATTTCTTTTTCAAAGCCCGCTTCATCAATTTTAAATCCCTTCTCGGCCGCCAGCTCCATCGTCAATTCGACCGGAAAGCCATAAGTATCGTGGAGCCTGAAGGCCTCATCCCCGGCAATTAATTTATCCGACTGGTGTTTTTCAATCAATTCTCCAAACAGCTTCATCCCGTTATCCAGGGTGGCAAAAAAATTCTCTTCTTCCTGTTTAATGATCCGGGCAATCAGCGGCGCTTTTTCTAATAGCAGCGGATAAGCCTCCCCCATTGAACTGATTACTTCCTGCGCTAAATCAAAAAGAAAAGGCTTATCGATCCCGATTAATTTGCCATGCCGGACCGACCGGCGGATCAGGCGGCGCAGGACATAACCGCGGCCGATATTCTCGGGAAAAACCCCATCCGCCACCAGGTTGGCAGCGGCCCGGATATGGTCCGCGATAATCTTGACCGAAATTGTCCGTTCACTAGCCGTAGCCATTTGCCGGATCTTCTTGATGAGCGGGACAAACAGGTCGGTCTCAAAATTATCCTTCACCTGCTGCAAAACCGAAGCGATCCTCTCTAGCCCCATGCCGGTATCGATCCCTTTCTGCTTGAGCGGGATCAGCGTTCCTTTTTCATCCCGGTTATATTGGATAAAAACCAGATTCCATAATTCGAGAAAGCGGTCGCAGTCGCAACCCGGCTGGCAAGCTTCTTTGCCGCAGCCATTTTCTTCCCCCAGATCATAATAGATCTCCGAACACGGCCCGCACGGACCGGTCGGCCCCACCGACCAGAAATTATTCTCTTCGTCCAAACGATAGATGATCTCTTTGGGCAAACCGATACTGTCGCGCCAGATGCTCCAGGCCTCATCGTCCTTTTCATAGACGGCGATCTTTAATTTGGTTATCGGCAGTTTAAATTCTTTAGTCAGCAGCTCCCAGGCAAACTGGATAGCTTCTTTTTTAAAATAATCACCGAAAGAGAAATTCCCCAGCATTTCAAAAAAGGTGTGGTGGCGCGTTGTTCTCCCCACCCGTTCCACATCGATCATCCGCATACATTTTTGGACGGTGGTCACGCGGCGAAAAGGTGGCTTTTCCTGTCCCAGAAAAACCGGCTTAAATTGCAGCATTCCCGCCAGGGTCAAAAGGACGGTCGGATCTCTAGGGACCAATGAAGACCCCGGCAAAACATGATGCCCTTTGCTTTCAAAAAACTTTAAATACCGGCTTCTAATTTCCGAGCTTTTCATCTACCATCTCCCTGATCATAGTTTGCACTTCTTCAACATCTTTTTCATCCGTATTCACTACCCGCAGCCGCTCCGGATTGTTCCAGGCAATCTCGAGATAAGACTTGCGGACCCGGCGGTGAAAATCGATGGTTTCTTGTTCAAACCGGTCAGCCGCGCTGTTCTGCGTAGCCCGCTGCAAACCGATCTCGGGCGAAACATCCAGCAGCACGGTTAAATCCGGAATCAACCCTTTAGAAGAAACCATATTGAGGTAGCGCACCAGATCTTCCGGCAGATTTCTGCCGCCGGTCTGATAAGCCACGGTCGAATCGATAAAGCGGTCCGAGATCACGATCTTTCCCTCCTTCAGGGCGGGAAGAATTATTTTGCTGACATGCTCGGAACGATCGGCGGCAAAAAGATAAACCTCCGTGGTTTCGTCCAGCACGCTCTCCGGACGCAGCAGCAGGGCACGGATCTCCCGGCCCACCAGCGTGCCGCCCGGCTCTTGCGTTAAAAGGACCTGATGCCCCTTTCCCTCCAGGTAGGCTTTTAGCCGCTTGGACTGGGTAGTTTTACCGCAACCTTCCGGACCTTCAAAAGTTATAAACATTTATCACCTCGCTGCCAAACTAAAACCGATCGCGAATTCATTCCTGAGCGATCGGTAGGTCAGATCTAAATTATAACAATGTAATTTAAAAAATAAAGTGTAATCTATGTCTTCGGGTGAAAGGGTATCAAGAAAATATGAAGACGATATCCTAGCCCTGGTCTCTCCGAAGCTGAAAATCAAGTCGGAAAGAAAGCGGTCAGCCGCGCGAAAACGGTACATCTCATAAATAAACGGGCTCTGTCCATAAGCATACAAATAATGGATATACCCGCCCCGCACCAAAAGATCGCCGAATTTTTTTGTGATATCCATTCCGATGGTGGAATTTAACCAGCGCGTCCCGCTGGAATAATAAAGGTTATCAATATTCAGAGTCGGAGTAATATACCCAATGGCAGTTTCCTGAAAATCGCCGAACAACTTAAGGCTGCCCCCTCCCCGGAAAAGCTGCGTATTCCCTTCTTCGATCAGGTAGCCGGCGCATAAAGCCAGATCGTATTTAGCTTCGTTGCGCACTATCACCCCATGATTGGAGCGAAAAACCAGGCCGGGGAGAAAACTTACCCGTTGGTAGTTAATCCTCTCGCGGGAAGAAAGGGTTGTTTCCAGATCAAACTGGCGCCGCCGGGGAAAAACAAAGAGAACCGGTTTCTCCGCCTCCGAAACACCCACCTCACCGCCAAATGAATAGTTATGAGTAACTCCTCCATAAAGACCATCGGTAAAATTACCGTAAAGCCGCATATTACCGCTATTCCTATCGTCCAGGGTATAATCCCCCTGCGCACCTCCACCCACTCCCTTATTGGTGGCGTAGCTCAAAGTGTAGGTACCCGAAACATTTTTATTTAAATTCCAAGCTAGATTTTCGTTAATATATGTTCCGTCAACACTGTTGGCTCCGATCTCCGGAAAGGGGGGAACATTCTTGCGGGACTTTTCATCCGCCCGCAAATCGTAGATATAAGTCGGCATTGGGACAATGGGAAATCTCCCGAGCCAGAAAAAGCCCCAGTAGGCAACCATCCGTTGATACTCGGGATAAATAACCAGATCGGAAGCAGTCACATGGTAGTGGGGATCGGGAAGATTACAAGTGGTAAAGTTAACGCTTTTGATCTCATATTTATCCGGCTGCAGATTGAGATTCTTTCCCGCTAGTGAGATACCATTGTAATTAAACTTAAAATCGAGCGCATCTCCCGTCTTTCGTGCAAGCTCGTAATATAAACTCTCTCCTTCAAAGGTCAATCCCTCATAGAGGAGATTAAAGCCTTTATCAACCACAAAAGTTTCTTCGGAGGTATTATAGATCATGTGCCCGCCGCGGATTAGTATATCCTTGTAGTTGACTTCCACCGACCCCTCGGCCTCGATGCGATGCTTCTCCTTTTCCAAGGAAACTTTATCCGCATTGATGGTCATATCTTTGATTTGAGCCATAGAAATAGTCGAGAGTAAAAGGCAGAAGAAACCGATGCTAAGTGATCTCTTCATAACGCGTTTCTTTACTGCTGAATTTGGCGATCTCTTTGCGGAATACCAGCTCGATCGAACCGATCGGACCGTTCCTCTGCTTGGCGATGATAATTTCCGCAATATTGCCGCGCTCCGACTGCGGGTTATAATAATCTTCACGATGAATAAAAAGTACCAGGTCAGCAGTTTGTTCGATCTCTCCCGACTCGCGCAGATCGGAAAGGCGCGGAATACGATCAGTCCGCTGTTCAACCGCGCGGGAAAGTTGAGAAATGGCAATTACCGGAACATCCAGTTCACGCGCCAGCGTTTTTAGCGAGCGGGCGATATCCGAAATCTCCTGCACGCGATTCTCCACCCGGGCCCTGCCCCGCATCAGCTGCAGGTAATCAACGATCACTAAGCCCAGGCCTTTCTCGATTTTCAAACGGCGGGCTTTAGCGCGGATTTCGGTCGCGGTGATGGAAGCCGAATCGTCAATAAAGATCGGGGCTTCGGACAGGCGGCCCAGCGCCCGAGTTAATTTTTTCCAGCCGGTATCCGAAAGGCTGGCGGTCTTGAGCTTTTGGGCGTCAACTTCCCCTTCGGAACAAAGCATCCTCTGCGCCAACTGGTCTTTGCTCATCTCCAGCGAAAAGATCGCGACCGGTATTTTATATTTGATGGCTACATTCTGCGCTATGTTAAGGGCAAAAGCAGTTTTTCCCACTGCCGGCCGGGCGGCAATAATGATCAGATCAGAATTCTGGAAACCGGCGGTCAACTGGTCAAGATCGGGATAGCCGGTGGGGGTGCCGGTGATGGCTTCCTTTTTTCCGTACAGGCTGTC
>Ga0315287_10009047_pt1 | contig 10072 bp, 7 predicted proteins | sample YL17G11_0_MG_FD_205037 | JGI IMG/M metagenome (GOLD analysis project Ga0315287, IMG submission 205037) | Sediment microbial communities from Yellowstone Lake, YNP, Wyoming, USA - YL17G11_0 | ecosystem: Environmental > Aquatic > Freshwater > Lake > Sediment | place: USA: Wyoming | collected... | reverse complement strand
CAACGAGATTGGCGGAGAGGGCGGGATGGCGGGAGCACAGCGCCGCAGCGCCCGGCTCAACCGCCCAACCTCCGTTCCCCCACCCACACCCACGATCCACCGCCACCGAGCCCGCGTCTCGCCCCCCTCCCACACCACCGCGAGAGCGAACCCGCGCCTCCCCGCACCCGGCCACCACCCTCCCGCCGCGGGTCCTCACCCGCCCTCGCCGCAACCGGCGCGGCGGGCTGGCAAACGTTTCAAGTCTCTCGATACCATGGGGTTTGCCGCTCGCAACGAGATTGGCGGAGAGGGCGGGATTCGAACCCGCGGTGCAGTTGCCCGCACACACGCTTTCCAAGCGTGCTCCTTCGGCCACTCGGACACCTCTCCGGGACCACGTCACTCGTTGCGCCTCCGCATGGCGGAGAGGGTGGGATTCGAACCCACGGACCCCGTGAAGGGTCAACGGTTTTCGAGACCGCCCCGATCGACCACTCCGGCACCTCTCCGCTTCGGGGGCGGAAGTCTACCCGCGCGAGCGCAACTTTGCAAAGAAAATCTCGAGCAATTGGGTCGCGTCCGCGGCACGCAGACCGCTCCGCCACGCCACGCGGTGATTGAGCCGCGGGTCTTCGAGTAGGTTGGCAAGAGACCCGGCGAATCCCCCCTTGGGGTCGGGCGCCGCCCACACGACGCACTCCAGACGCGCCAGCACGCATGCCGCCGCACACATGGCGCAGGGTTCGACGGTGACGTAGAGGGTGGCCCCGTCGAGGCGCCACCCCCCCGACCGCCGGCCGGCCTCCCGCAGGGCGAGGATCTCGGCGTGGGCCGTCGGGTCGTGATCCCTCTCGCGACGGTTGTGCGAGCGCGACAGCACGCGGCGCTCACGGTCCACCACGACGGCCCCGATCGGGATCTCACCGCCGGCGGCGGCGAGACGTGCCTCGGCCAGCGCCACGACCATGGCCTCGTCGTCGCTGGCATCGAACACCCACGACGGTGTCGTCTCCGCAGGCGAGTCCATCGCGCCGGCTCCCTCCCGGCATTGTAGAGGCCCGGGCCGGAAATCCCCGCCCCTGGCGCCGGGTTATCCTGCCGGTGCCGCGGCGGAAGGCGCCGGGGCGCGCGAAAGCTTGGAGACGACACTCAACGCCGTTGTGACCCAGAAGGTCGAGCTGGCACGGGGACTCGCGATCCTGCGCGTCGCCCCTGACGGCTGGCCGATGCCGTCATTCCGACCCGGTCAGTTCGCGGTGCTGGGTTTGCCGGCCTCGGCTGCCCGGCACGCGCTCGCCGATCCCGACGAGGAGGCCACCCGCGATGGTTTGCTGCTGCGGCGCTCCTACTCGATTGCATCCTCCTCGATGCAGAACGAGTACTTCGAGTTCTACGTCTCGATGGTGCGCTCCGGCGCACTCAGTCCGCGCCTGTGTGCGCTCTCGATCGGCGAGCGACTGTGGCTGGGGCCGAAGACCAGCGGGCTGTTCACCCTCGACGGCGTGGCCGCGGAGGCCAATCTCGTCCTCATCGCCACCGGTACCGGGCTGGCTCCCTACATGAGCATGCTGCGCAGCCAGCTCGCCCACGCGCGCACGCGCCGCATCGCGGTGCTTCACGGTGCCAGGCACTCCTTCGACCTCGGCTATCGGGCCGAGCTCGTCTCCATGCTCGGGCTGTGCGAGCGTCTTGCGTACGTGCCGGTCGTCAGCCGTCCCGACGAGGAGCCTGTACCGTGGTGCGGCGAGGTGGGGTACGTCCAGGACCTCTGGCGGCGACGGCTGCTGGCGTCCCGGTGGGGGGTGGCGCCCACCCCCGCGGACACCCACTTCTTCCTGTGCGGCAACCCGACCATGGTGGACGACATGCTCGGCATCCTCACCGGCGAGGGTTTCCGCGAGCACTCGAAGCGCGAGCCGGGCCAGATCCACGTCGAGAGGTACTGGTGACGCCCCGCCGCAGCGCCTGCGCGATGATCTTGCTAGCATGGTGCGACGCGGTGCCCGTCCCAAGGAGGACTTCAACATGCTCACCGTTGCTCTGATTCTCGCCATGCAGGCGGCGGCGCCACCACCGCCGCCGGCGTTCGCCTTTCCTCCCGACGGCGCGAAGCTCGTGCTCGAGATCGCCCTCACCGATGCCCAGAAGGCGAAAGGCCTGATGGGACGAAAGGAGCTGCCTCCAGACCACGGCATGCTGTTCCTCTTTCCCACCGACCAGTTGCTGACGTTCTGGATGAAGAGCACGCTCATCCCGCTCGACATCGTCTGGCTGACGGAGAAGGGACGCGTGGCGGACCTCAAGGCGGGCCTCGCCCCGTGCACCAAGGACCCGTGTACCAAGTACGAGCCACGCACGAAGGTCCGCGCCGCCCTGCTGGTCAACGCCGGGTATGCCGCCGCCCACGGTATCGCGCCCGGGTCCCAGCTTCGTTTCGAGGGCGTGCCGCTGGGCGAGAACCCCTGGACCCCTTCCCAATCGCCCGCTCCGCCGCCGACCACTCCCTGAGCCAGATGTCGGGGGCGAAAAAGGAGGGGCGCCCAGCGGGCGCCCCATCCGTCTTGACCGCACTGACCGCCTAGAACGTCACCCGGAGTCCGAGCTGCGCCAGGCGCTGTTCGCCCTGGAGCGGATCGCCGGCGTAGGCGGTCGGCTCGCCGTAGTTGGAGGCGAGACGGTTGCCGATGTAACCGGACGGGTTGGTGGCGTTGAGGAGGTTGAAGACCTCGGCGATGAGCTCGATGCCGAAGTCATTTCCGAAGTCGAACAGCTTGGAGACCCGAAGGTCGAACTGGCTGAAGGAGTGGCCGCGCGCGGCGCCGACATGGCTGACATCCGCGGGAAGGTCGAAGCGGAAGCCATCGCCGTTGAGGTCGTCGCCGGCCCACACGGTGTAGGCCCGCGCCGAGCGGTAGCGGTACATCCCGGAGACGACCATCCCCCACGGGCCGCGCCAGTATCCGGCCAGCGTGACGCGGTGTGTGGCGTCGGTGTTGAGGGGGCCCATGGCGGCGTCGCACAGCGGGTCGAGCGGGCACACCGACTGGTCGCGCACCGCGCGCAGGTCGCGCTGGTGGTCCACGTCGGTGAGGCGGAACTCGTCGGTCCCGGCGAGGACGTTGCCCTCGACCTTGGAGTAGGTGTAGAAGCCCTGCAGCTCGAAGGCCTGCTTACGGACCTTGACGCCGATGTTGAAGCCCTCGTAGTCGGCCTCGCCGTTGCCGTACCAGAGCCGGAAGTTGCCGAACTGCGGGAACCTCGCCTGCCCGGTCGACTCGTCGATGGCGTTGATGCGGAAGCGGAACGGAATGTGACGGTACTTGATCGACACCGCCTCGAGGTTGAACCCGAGCCAGTCGTTGGCCTGCCAGGAATACCCGAGCGAGAGCTGGTCGGAGTAGGGCGGCGCCAGCGTCGGTGAGGCGACCTCGTTGGGGGGCTGCAGGTCGGGGTTGGTGAGCTGGTTCGGCGGCAACGGTTGCCCCGGCTGGTAGAAGCTGCCGTCGGCGTTGCGGATGCCGTTGGGATCGTTGTAGTAGTACGTCACGCCGTAGTTCGACTGGACCGCGCCGGCGGGGAAGAGCACCGTGGCGTTGGAGTAGGGGAAGTCGTAGAAGCGGCCGAAGCCGCCGCGCAGCAACTGCCGGCCGTTGCCCTTGAGGTCCCAGGTGAACCCGAGGCGCGGGGCGTAGTCGTCCTTCTCGTTCTCGATGACACCGCCCTTGCCACCCTGGAAGTCTTGCAGGTACGACTCGTTGTAGGACGTCTGCGTCGACAGGGCCTGCCAGATCGGGTTGGTGCGCTGGTCGAGGTGGAGCGCATCGAAGTAGTCGTAGCGCAGCCCGATGTTGAAGGTTACGTTCGGCGTCGCGTACCAGTCGTCCTGAATGTAAACGCCGTACTGCTTGCTCGGGGTGCTGTCACCGAAGAACCCGCCGTAGTACGTGATCGACCCCACCGGCGAGTCGGCGGAGTCCTCCAGCATCGCGAACTGCCCGCCGAGCCCGGTGGAGAAGTCGCCACCGAGGACCGGCTCGTTGATGTACTGCACGCCGACCTTGAAGTCGTGACGGACGCCGCCGAGCGTCTTCGAGAACGAGAGGTCGTCGCGGTACTGGTACTTGGTCTGGTTGGTGGTCTGCGGGGTGTTGAAGTTCTGCCCGGTCTGGAACCCGGACGGGTAGTAGAGATTCGGCGCGTCCGAGTCGGCCGTGATGGCGTTGTTGAACTTGGTGTACTGGAAGACGAACTCGTTGAGCATGTCGGGGCCGAGCTGGATGGTGTGCCCGGCCAGGATCGAGGAGTACTTGTTGTTCACGGTGCCGAGGTTGTCGGGCGCAATCACCGACGAGGCGCCGTACTTGTCGGCGTTCTTCTGGTAGCCGTAGCGGACCTGGAGGTACTGCTTGGCATTGATATCCCAGGTCAACTTGCCGGTGGCGAGCTCGTCCTCGAAGGGGAGGGGGAACGCCTGGCCGTCGAGCTCGGGGGCGATCCCGCCGCTGTCGACCGTGTAGTTGGTCTCGCGGTCGATCTTCTCCAACGTGACGAAGAAGTGCGCCTTGTCCTTGACGATCGGCCCGCCCAGCGAGGCGCCGTACTGCTTGCGGTCGTAAGCCTGCTTGTCGAGACCGGCCCGGTCTTCCGACTCGGTCTTGCTGTTGAGTGACTCGCTGCGGAAGAAGCCGTACACCGACCCCTTGAGGTCGTTGGAGCCGGTCTTGGTCACGACCGAGAGCACGCCGCCCGAGGAGCGCCCGTACTCGGCCTTGTACTGCATGGTCTGGATGCTGAACTCCTGCACCGAGTCGAGGGTGTAGTTCTGCAGCGCACCGCCGATGGTGTCGTCGGTGTTGTCGCCGCCGTCGACGACGTAGTTGACGTTGCGGCCAGAGCCACCGTTGAGCATGATGACGAGCTGGCCTGGCTTGGTCGGGTCGTTGTTGTAGGCGAGGGATGTGCCCGGGGCGAGCACACCGAGGTTGGCGAACTGGCGGCCGTTGAGCGGCAGGTTGGCGAGTTCGTCCTGGCTCACCGAGGTGCCAATTGCGGCTGTGGTCGCTACCAGCGGCGCCTCGGCCGTGACCGTCACCGACTCCTCGACCGCCGCGACGGCCAGGGTGATGTCGATCGAGCGCGTCGTGGCCACCATGACATCGACGCCCTCGACCGTGACGGCCCTGTAGTTGGACAGCTCCGCCTTGACGGCATAGGGACCCGGCGGCAGCGCCGCGAAGCGGTAGGCCCCGACCTCGTCGGTGACCGCCGTGCGCTTCAGGCCGGTGTCCGCGTTGGTTGCCGTCACCGTGGCGCCGGGAAGCACGCCGCCGGTGTCGTCGAGCACCTGGCCGCTGAGAACGCCGGTCGCGGTCTGTGCCAGCGCCACCGCCGGCACGAGCAGGAGTCCCACCAGGGCGAGCAACGCCGCCCGGGTGATGCTGCGAGAGAGTGTGAATCGCATCCGTTTCCTCCTCAAGTCACGCACTGCGAGAGTGGTGGCGAATCGAGTGTGGCGTGTGTCGTGTTCCGCGTTCCTCCTCTCTGCCGGTCACCGTCATGACGACGCTCCCGCACCGCGGAGGCGCGCGAGCAACTGACGCGCCACCCGGCACTGCGCGGCGAAGCTGGGGTCACCGGAAGCCTGGGAAAGAAAGTCCTGGTAGGCGGCAACGGCAGCCGCCCGGTTTCCTATCAGCTCTTCGGCGACGGCGAGGTTGAAGCGCACCTCGTGGAGGCCGGGGTTGAGGGCGAGGGCGCGACGGAAGTGATCGAGTGCCTGGTCCGGTCGATCGCCCTGGACCTCGAGCGTGCCGAGGCCGTTGAAGGGGTCGGCGTAGTCCGGCGCGATCTCTGCCGCTCGCAGGTAGGCGGCGCGGGCCTCCTCGCCACGACCGAGGTCGCGAAGCACGTTGCCGAGGTTGTTGAAGGCCCGCGCGTCGCGGGGGTCGATCTCCGTCGCCCTGGCAAACTGCTCGCGCGCACCCGCGAGGTCGCCCTTGAGCGACAGGGCGATGCCGAGCGCGTTGTGCGCCTCGGGGCGACCCGGGTCGCGGGCGATCGCCTCCGCCAGCGCCGCGATCGCCTCGTCATGGCGGCCCGCCTCCTGCAGCGTCACGGCGAGGTTGTAGCGCGCCTCGTTGTCGCCGGGCGAGAGGGCGACGGCCCGCCGGTAGAGGTCGACCGCGCGAGCGAGATCGCCGACGCGCCGGCTCGTCTCGGCGAGTTGGCCGAGGAAGACCGGGTTGGCCGGGTCCGCCGCGAGCAGCCCCTCCAGGGTCTCGCGGGCCGCGGCGATCCTCCCGTCGTTGAGCGCCCAGTGAGCCTCCTCGAACGCCCGGAAGAGGGCGACCATATCCTTGGGGTCCTTCCCGCTGGCGTGAGGGTCGACCGGCCCGGAGCCCCCGATGTAGCCGAGGCTCTCGAGCTTGGCCCGCGCCTCCGCGTCGACCTCCGCGGCGGGCGCCTCGCCGCCCGCCGTCGCCAGCGACGAGAGGATGGCGGCGAGGGTGCGAACGTCGCCGGGGCGACTCATGGCGAGGTTCACGAGTTCGCCGCGATCGCGCGCGAGATCGTAGAGCTCAGGCTTCGGGGCGGCGATGTACTTGAGGTTGCCGCGCCGGATCGACGCCAGCGGGCTCCACGCGAAGAAGGCCGGGTAGAGCGACTCCGCGTAGAGGTCGGAGGGCCCGGGCTCCCGCCGGCGACGCAGCCGCGCGGAGAGGTCACGACCGGCGCGCGCCGCCGCGGGGAAGGGGCGCGCCACGAGCCCCGCCAGCGTCGGCGCCAGGTCGACGATGCCGACAGGCGTCGTGGCGACAAAGCCACGCGGGAGCAGGTCGGGCGCGCTGAGCAGCCAGGGAACCCGCAGCGAGCCCTCGTAGAGCAGGAGCCCGTGGGTGAGCTCGCCGTGGTCGCCGAGGGCCTCACCGTGGTCACCGACCACCGCGATGACGGTGCGCCCGGCGCGCCGCCCCACGGTCGCAAAGAGGGGAGCGAGCGCCGCGTCCAGCGCGGCGATCTCGCCGTCGTAGGGTCGGTCGCGGAAGCGGCTCCGGAAAGGCTCGGGGGCGAGATAGGGGGCGTGGGCGTCGTAGAGGTGGACCCAGCAGAAGACGGGTCCCTCGCGCTGGGTGTCGAGCCAGCGCACCGCGCGCTCGACGACGACCGTCGCCGGGCGCTCGGCATCGAGCGAGGCGCGGGCCCGGGCCGCGGCGTCGATCTCGTCGTCGTAGACGTCGAACCCCCGCGCCAGACCGAAGCGGTGGTCGAGGACGAAGGCGCCGACGAAAGCCGCCGTGCGGTAGCCGGCGGCGCGCAGGTGCGCGGCGAGGGTCACGGGTGAGTCGGGAAACCGCCCGGCGCCGTTGTTGCGCAGACCGTGGCGCGGCGGCAGCAGGCCCGAGAGCAGCGACGCGTGGGCTGGCAGCGTGAGCGGAACCGGGGAGACCGCCTCGGCGAAGCGCACCCCCGACGCGGCGAGCCGGTCGAGGTTGGGTGTCACAGCGCTCGTCGAGCCGTAGACGCCGAGGTGGTCCGCCCGCACGGTGTCGAGGGTGACGAGAACGATGCTGGCGTTGCGCCCCGAGGGGAGCGGGCGGAGGCGGTCGCAGCCGGCCGAGGCAACGACGAGTAGCGCGCACGCAAGCGCACCCCACCTTAAGCGGGGTAGAAAACGCCGACAGCGTACGGGTCGCCGAGGGTCCCTCATCAGCTGCGGTAAGTCTCGGGCGAGCGTACCACCGGCCCCGACACTGTCAAGACAAGCGACGGATCACCCCTGCCGTTCGGCCGCTCGACACTCCACGCTCGAGCGGTGGCACGGACCCGGAAGGAATGGCGAGCGCCTCCCCATCTCGCCGCACGGTGCATCCCTGGGAAGTGCGGGGCACGACGACGAACGCCAGCGGCTCGGATATGCTTGCAGCCATGCGGGAGAGCCGTCTGGTGCCGACACGATCCTTCGCCGTGGTGCGGTTTCTCCTCGCCGTGTGCGTGGCAACGGGACTGCTCGCGGCCGCCGCGAGCGCCGCTACCGACTCGCCCCGCCTTGTCGTGTTCGAGTCGTTCATGCGCTTCACCTGACCTACCTGCCAGACCGCCGGTCGGGCGGTCGACCAGGTCGCGTCCCGTTACGTCGGCCAGCCGGTAGTCTTTCTCGAGCAGGACGTGGACCGTCCGATCGGCGACCGCATCAGTCGGTGGTGGACGGCCTACGGCGCCGGCGGATCCGTCTACCTGCCGCTCGTCATGGTCGGAAGCGGCAAGGAGATCTCCAGCGGCTCGGTCAACTACGGCACCGTGTACGGAGCCCTCGTGGATCAGGAGTTGGCGCGGCCGCCCGCCGCCGAGATCGCCGCGTTCGTGCAACGCGTGGGTGACACGCTGCGGGTCTGGGCAACGCTCACGAACCACTCGACGATGACGCTCTCAGCCGCGGCGAATCAGGCTTCCGTCCACGCGCTGGTGTGGGAGGACAAGAAAGTCGGCACCACGGGGAGGATCGTGCGGGCGGCGCCGTCCCTCGCCCTCGCCTCGGCCCTCGCGCCCGGTGGAACGGCTTCCTTCACCCTGACGACTCCAGCCCTCACCGGCGTCGACTGGTCGCGGCTCCACACCCTGGCGGCAGCGGACTATCGCCCCCAGGGTCGCATCGGTGCCTACGACATGCTCCAGGCGGCGATCGCCGTGCCGCCGGTGATGGACGCTCAACCCTCAAGCCTGAGCCTGCGAGCGCCATCGAGCGACCCGGCTGCCGGCCGGGCCACGGTGCGCCTCTGCGGCCCCCACGTCATCCGCTGGCAGGCCACGACCACAAATGCCTGGCTCGACGTGACACCCGAAGCGGGAGCGCTTCCCGCGGATGTCACGGTCACGCTCCTGCCGGAGCTGATGCCGACTGGGAGCGACACGGCCACCGTTGTCTTCACCGGCAGCTCGGACGACGGCCTCAGTCTCTCGTGCCAACTCGACGTTGCCGCCGAGCGACTCGCCTCGCGACGTCCGCTCCGCGTGCGTCTGCACGGGCGGCCCTGAGCCTCGACCGGAAGGATGGCCACAAGCGTGATTTCGAGCGGGATTGAGTTACGGGTGGCGCGCCGAGAGGGACTCGAACCCCCAACCTTCTGATCCGTAGTCAGATGCTCTATCCAATTGAGCTATCGGCGCACCCATGCCGAGGCGTCAGTATAACGAATGCCCGAGCCCGTGCAACCTTCGCCCCGGGGCGCGACCGCCACTCCCTAGCCGCGACCCACGAGCACTTTACAGGTATCGGCCGGGATGATAGGCTCACCGTCCGCGGTCGGCCCGTTCGTCTAGAGGTTAGGACGCTGGCCTCTCACGCCGGAAGCAGGGGTTCGATTCCCCTACGGGCCGCCAAGTCCTTTCCTCTCCACAATCTCGCGATGAGGCCTGTACCCTCGAGGTGTCACAAGGGGGTTCGGCTGCCTTCTGTTGTTTGCTGTTCCCTGTCCCCCGTCCCCTGTCCCCTGGTCTTCACGTCCCGGCTAGACTTGGCGACGTGCCCACCTACCGCCTGACCATCGAGTACGACGGCACCACGTTCGCCGGCTGGCAGGTGCAGGAGCGCGGACGAACGGTCCAGGGAGTCCTGCTCGACACCTTGAGCGCCGTGACGGGAGAGCGGGACCTCGACCTCCAGGGGTCGGGGAGGACCGATGCCGGCGTCCACGCCCTCGCGCAGGTCGCCTCCTTGCGCTGCCGGCGCCGCTTCGACATTGCCCACGTGCTCGGCGAGCTCGAACGGCGTCTGCCCGCGGACCTCGCCGTGCTGGCGCTCGCCGAGGCTCCGGCGGGCTTCCACGCTCGGCACGACGCCGACGGTCGCGTGTATCGCTACCAGATCGCCTGTCGCCGCTCGGCGTTCGGCAAGCGCACCACGTGGTGGGTCGGAGACCCCCTCGACGTCGCCGCCATGCGCCGCGGCGCCGAGGCGTTCGTGGGACGGCACGACTTTCGCTCGCTGGCCAAGCGCGGCGGGGAGAAGCCCAGCACCGTCGTGGTCGTCGAACAGTGCCTGGTGGCGGAGGCTCCCGGGATGCTGCTGATCCGCCTCGCCGCCAGTCACTTC
>Ga0315287_10009046_pt1 | contig 10073 bp, 9 predicted proteins | sample YL17G11_0_MG_FD_205037 | JGI IMG/M metagenome (GOLD analysis project Ga0315287, IMG submission 205037) | Sediment microbial communities from Yellowstone Lake, YNP, Wyoming, USA - YL17G11_0 | ecosystem: Environmental > Aquatic > Freshwater > Lake > Sediment | place: USA: Wyoming | collected... | reverse complement strand
ATGGCCCGCGACGAGTCCCTTAATCGTCTGGTAGAGATTCTGATCGAGCGGATGGCCGCCGTTGGTCGTGACGACAATCGGATACCGGCGGGGAACGTCAACCTCCGAAATGGCGCGGGAAATTTCGATTCCCTCCCGGTGGGCGGCAAGGTAATCGCCCGACACCACCGCCACCGGCTTGAGCGCCTTGTCTAAAACCACGTTCACCAAAAAATCGGGCGGCGCCATAGCCGCGGCCTCACGGATCACGCGGGCGCAGGCATTGTCTTCAATTTCGCCGACGCACGACGATGGATCGGAAATGACGTCATACGAATGTAGTCGATGGATGGTCTCGATGCCGCAGATGGCCGGCGCAATGCCCTTCGGCCCCCCGGTAAACCCGGCAAAAATGTGCGGCTCGATGTGTCCCAGGATGATTTTCTTGTCCGCTTCCAGATAATGGCGGTTCATGGTGACCCGGCTGCCGTCGGCCAGCCGTCCCACGGGGGCGTTATCGTCCGACCGGCTGTCATGACAAATAACCCTGAAACGGGGGTAAATCCGCCGGCAGAACAAATCCTGAAGTTCCTCCTCAGTATGCGGCCAATGACTTCCGGAACCGGTCAGGATGGTCGTCTTTTCGGGCGTCAGACCGAGATGGCCGATCACGGCATGAAGCATGAATCGCATCGGCAGAAACGGCCTCGTGCCGTCGCTGGTGACGATGCAGACCGAGTCTTGGGGCCGGATAACCTCACGCAACGGCGGCGAGGCCACCGGCTGGGCAAACGATTTATGCAGATCATCGACGGTGATTTCGCGAAGCGAATCGCCCCGTTTTCTCTCCAAAACCGTGCACCGTCCCGCCACCGCCGAAAGGTCGACTTCAAGCTTGCCTCGTCCAAAAGGCAGGAATGTTTTGTCAGGCATCCGTCATTCTCCTTGATACTCCTTTGCACCGACCGCGCAAGAAAATACCGGGCAGGAAAACCGGCCCGGCATCAAATTGGTGGAGGGGGGAGGATTCGAACCTCCGAAGGCTATGCCGACAGATTTACAGTCTGTTCCCTTTGGCCGCTCGGGAACCCCTCCATGTTGTCATTCAATGTCTTCGTCATCTCCATGCTGAGCCGATCATTCAGCCGGCGAGAGGACTCGAACCCCCGACTGGCTGATTACAAATCAGCTACTCTACCAACTGAGTTACGCCGGCTCACGCAAACAGGCCTATAAAATATCCTTTTCCCGTGATTAGTCAAGCTCTTTTATGCCTCGGCGGGTTCGGCTGCGCCGCTTCTAATCGAAAACCTGTGATGACGGCGTCGACCGCTTCAGGCGGGGCACGTACTTGGCAAAGACGAACGCTCCGATCATGCAGGAGACGCCGCCCAACAGCAGCGTATGCGGCGCGCCGATGGCCCCTGCCAGCGAGCCGGCCATGAGATTGCCGAACGGCGCCACGCCGCGAAAGGCCATCGTATACATGCTCATCACCCGGCCCCGCATGCCCTCATCGGCGATGGTCTGCAAAACGGTGTTGCTGGAGGCGAATTGGACGATCATCCCCACGCCGGTCACCAGCATCAAAATAACCGAAAGCCAGAATTCTCGCGAGAGCGCAAACATGGCCAACCCCAGGCCGAACACTCCCGCCGATAATGGCGCCATCCGGCCTAAACCGCGGACGCTTCGGCGCCCGGCCAGGTAAAGCGCGCCGGACAGCGCCCCGACCCCCATGGCGGCCATGAGAAATCCCATCGTCTGCGGGCCTCCACGGAGGATATCCCGGGCGAAAACCGGCATGAGTATTGTATAGGGCATGCCGACGATATTAACCAGCGCCAGAAGCAGCAGAACCGATCGGATGGGTGTGAAGCTGAAGGCGTAGCCGAATCCTTCTTTCAAGCCCTGAAACACCGGTTCATTGCCGTTTTCCCGCTTGATCGGCGTTATCCTCATCGCCAGAAGCGAGATGATGACGGCGACGTAACTGAGGCCGTTGAGCAAGAAGCAAATCCCCTCCCCCGCCGCCGCGATCAGAATCCCGGCCATCGACGGCCCTATCAGCCGGGAGGCATTAACCATCGACGAATTCAGGGCGATGGCGTTGCTGAGATCTTCCTTGCGGTCGATCATCTCAATCATGAATGATTGCCGGACCGGCATGTCAAAAGCGTTGATGACGCCCAAAAACATACTCAAGGCGATAATGTGCCAGACCGCGATGGCTCCAGTGAGCGTCAGGACGGCGAAGACCAGAGCCTGGACCATCGCCAGTGACTGAATAATAATCAACATCCGACGGCGATTCAGCCGATCGGCATAGACCCCGGCGAAGGGGGCAAAAAACAGCGATGGCAGATTCCCCGTGAATCCCACCAGCCCCAGCAGGAAGGCCGAGTCGGTCAGCCGGTAGACCAGCCAGCTGGAGGCCACCATCTGCATCCACGTCCCGGTCAGCGAAATCGTCTGCCCGACAAAAAACAGCCTGAAATTCCGCGCCCGCAGCGCCCGGAAAATGCCCCTCAGACCGGCGGGCTGAATAACCCCTTCATTGTTTGGATGTGAAGTACTCATGCGTTTGCGGTATTTCGGTACCAAAAGTCGTGCGGTATCAGACTTCTGACCAGTATCATCTTAAAATGCAGCAGACAACGGTTGCCAAACCATCTGCCCACGCTCGTGCCGTATGGTCATCCCTTTCGAATCGGGTCTCTACAGCTTCCGTTTCCACTTGGTGCCGGAAGGGCCGTCCTCGAGGATGATTCCCTGCGCCAATAGCTCATCGCGGATACGGTCGGCCTCGGCCCAGTTCTTGGCCTTGCGCGCGGCCAGACGCGCCGCGATCTTGGCCTCGATATCGGCGTCGAGTTTCTCCTCCGCTTTTTTCTGGAAGCCGAACACCGAGTCAAATCGATTCATCGTTTCCAACACCCGCTGAGCTTCCGCTTTCGACAGCCTGTTTTCCGCCTTCAATCGATTGATATCGCGAATAAAGTCGAAAATCACTCCCATCGCCTGTGACGTATTGAGGTCGTCATCAAGCGCCTCCTCGAAATCCGCCTTGGCCTGCTTGATGTAAGTATCCGCTTCTCCCCCATCGGTTGCCGAAGTCACGTCGGCCAAATTGGCAATGAAATCCAGATACCGTTCCAAACCGTTGCGCGCCGCCTCGAGTCCTTCGAAGGTGAAGTTCAACTGCTGGCGGTAGTGCGTTCCGGTAAACAAGTACCGCACGGCGAGCGGCGCATACCCCTTGGCCAGGACGTCGCGCAGGGTGTAAAAATTGCCGGATGACTTGGCCATCTTGCGGCCGTCGACGATCAGGTGCAGGGCGTGCATCCAGTAATTGACAAACGTCTGCCCTGTGGCCGCCTCTGATTGCGCAATCTCGTTTTCATGGTGCGGAAAAATATTGTCGACCGCGCCGGTGTGAATGTCAAAGCGTTCGCCGAGGTATTTCATCGACATCGCCGAGCATTCGATATGCCAGCCCGGACGTCCCTTGCCCAGCTCGGTTTCCCAAAAGACGTTTCCGTCGCCCTCGTCCCACCCTTTCCACAGGGCGAAATCCGACGCCTGGTCCTTTTCGTATTCATCAGTGGCCACCCGCGCCCCGGTCCTCAGAGCGTCCAGCTTCATATGCGACAGTTTGCCGTATGAGGGAAAAGCGGCGATGCGGTAATAAAAGGAGCCGTCCATTTCGTAGGCGACGCCCTTGTCGACCAGCTTTTTCACAAGCGCCACCATCTCCTGGATATGCTCGGTCGCCGCCGGATAATGGTCGGCCCGCGCCACGTTGAGGGCGTCGATATCCTCGAAAAACGCCTGCTTGTACGGTGCCGTGTACTCGGTCAGGGTTATCCCCTGCGCCTGCGATCCCCGGATCGTTTTGTCGTCGATATCGGTCAGGTTCATCACCTGCGTCACGCGATATCCCTTGTACTTGAGATACCGTCGAAGCACGTCCTCGAAGACGAACGTCCGGAGATTGCCGATATGTGCGAAGCCGTAGATGGTCGGGCCGCACGTGTACATTCGGACGTGGCCGCTTTCGATCGGCGCAAACTCCTCTTTCCGACGCGTCAGGGTATTGAAAAACCGCACTCCCATGTCTACCTCGCCGTTAATGACGTCACCGTTTTCTTGTCCAGCCGTTTGACCACCTCCACCACCAGGTTGAGCGTATGGTCGTAATCCTTGCGGTAAAGCAGGGAATTGTGGCTGTGGATGTACCGCACCGGCGGGCCGATGTAAATCGAGGGCACCCCGGCGCGGGTCATGTGAATCCGCGCGCCGTCCCCGGATCCCCGTTCAAAGTAGCTCAAATGATACGGAATCTTGTGCGCCTCGGCCGTCTCCATGATCAGTTCGCGGAGACGAACGTTGGGGATAAGCCCGGAGTCATAAATGAGGATAGCCGGCCCGGCGCCGAATTTTTCCGGTCTATCTTTCTCCCCCGGGATGTCCAGCGCAATACCGACGTCAAGGCAAATAGCCACGTCGGGATTGGTGACGTGCGCCACCGTGGCCGCGCCGCGCAGTCCGACCTCCTCCTGCACCGATCCGGCGCCGATGACCGTATTGGGATGCTTGATCCGCTGCAGCCGGCGAAGCGTCTCGACGACGAGCGCGCAGGCGACCCGGTTATCAATCGCCTTGGCCAAATACACCTGCTTGTTGTTCATGATGGTGAATTCCGAATCGGGCACGATCGGATCACCGACCCGAATCCCCAGGTTCTTCTTGACGTCGTATTTTTCCATCCCGCCCACGTCGATAAACATATCGGCGACGTCGAGAACCTTCTTGCGTTCCTCTTCTTTGAGGAGATGCGGCGGTTTTGAACCCACGATCCCCAGCACGGGGCCTTTCCTGGTGATGATCCGCATCCGCTGACCCAGGGCCACGTGGCCCCACCAGCCACCCAATGGCAAGAACTTGATAAACCCGCCGGAAGTGATTTCCCTGACCATGAAACCAATCTCGTCAAGATGGCCGTCGATCAATACCCGTGGTTGGTCGCTCGTGCCTTTCTTGGTGCCGATGATCGATCCCAGACGGTCGTATTCAACCTCGGCCAGACCCTTCATATATGACGCCATCACCTCGGTCGCGGCATCCTCATGACCGGAGGTGCCATTGGCGTTGGTCAAATCTTTGAGCAATTGCGCCGAAAAATCCATATTCCCTCGCTTTCCCACTATCTATGCGTCGATAATATCCAACAACTCGGACAGCCTGTGGATGACGGGCAATCCCGGGGGCATCGGATCGGGATATTTCCGCCCCTCCCGGTACTTCAGCACCGCCGCCATGCCTACTTTCTGCGGGCCTTCCACGTCCTCATAATAGCGATCGCCCACAAACAGCGTCTGCCGCGGCGGGAGGCCGATCAACCGCATGCCTTCTTCATATATGCTCCGATGCGGCTTGCGAAAGCCAAAATCGGAAGAATAGACGCGAAAGTCAATATAAGGCAACAATCCAAAATTGCCCAGATCGGTCTCGTGCGCCTCGCGCGGGAAAATGGTGTTGGAGATCAGTCCGGTCTTGTACCCGCGCCGTTTCACCTCCTGAAGCGTTTCCACGGCTCCTTCGCACAGCACAAACCCATCGCGGACCAAACTGTAGAACACCTCCGCGCTACGCCGGCCTTGCTCCCGAGGGTTGTCCAGCCCATACTCGGCCAGTAGTTTCTCAAAAGCGTTCACCGACCGCCATTCGCGGAGAGTTTCCCGGGCAATCACCCGATAACCCTCTTTGATTTCCTCCAGCCGGGTATTGAACGTGGCAAAATCCGGCAATCTATGATCCGAGTCGGTCAGGTGATCATAGACCAGCTTTTGGCCGTCGTACGTGATCTCTTCCCATGACCGCGATTCAAATTCAACCAGTGTTGAACCGAGGTCAAAGATGATGCCCTTAATTTGCGAATACGCCACTCATGTCTCCTTCGATAACGATATCCACGACGCCGCTCAGGCAACCTGGTATAATCACTAAACGTCCTGTTAGCCGGAAAGTTCGCCCGATTGATCTGGCGTTCGCAGGCCCCGCCCCCGGTTTATCTGCCCTCCAGCGCCAGATAACACAGCCGCTCCAACAGTTCGTCGAACTCGACCCCCGCGGCTCGGGCGGCCATGGGAAAAAGCGACAGCGAGGTCATACCCGGCAGCGTGTTCAATTCCAGGCAAATATAGTTATCCGCGGAGGCGACAATGAAATCGACTCGCGCGTATCCCCGGCACCCGATAGTATTGTAAAAACGCACGGCGTCATCGGACAGCCGGGCGGCGATGGCCCCGTCGACATCGGCCGGGCAGAAGTACCGGGATTTCCCCTTGGTATACTTGCAGGCGTAGTCATAAAGCTTGTGCGTCGGCTTGATTTCGACCGGCGGCAGGGCTCGGCCGTCCAGTACCGCGATGGTGATTTCGCGCCCCGCCAGGTATTTTTCAACGATCAGAGAATCGGAAACATCGAAGGCCGCACGGACGGCACCGGCGATCTGAGCCTCGTTTTCCACCAAGGTCAGGCCTACCGTCGAACCGCCGTCGGTCGGCTTGACTATAAACGGCAGGGAAATCTCCCGGCGCGCAAGATCCGCTACGACCTCATCGAACGACGTCGCCGAGGCATCGTATCGCCTCCAGCCGGCCGTTGGGATACCCAGCGACCGCATCACTCGCTTGGCAATATCCTTGTTCATGGCAATCGCCGACGCCGCCATCGGTGATCCCGTGTACGGGAGGCGCATGATATCAAGTAGCGCCTGAATTCCGCCATTTTCGCCCAAGCCGCCGTGAAGAGCGTTAAACACGACGTCGACGCCGCCGTCATCGAGGCGGATCAACTCACGAACCGATTCGGGCATGATCACCTGCGGCGTCATGGTTGTTTTTCCGCTCGAATCGGCCCCAAGGAAACCTTCCAACGGAAGAAACACCCCGGAATGATCGGTCAGGTAACGCCCGGTCAGCGTGTCGACTACGCGTACCCGATGGCCCGACCGCGCCAGAGATTCGGTGACGGCCCTGGCCGAATTGAGCGACACCTCGCGTTCGGTCGACTCGCCTCCGGCCAGAATCACGATATTAAGTTTCTTTTTTTGCATTCTTCAAGCGACGAATCCAGACGATTATCCAGAGTATAACCATTAAGCCGACGACCGCCAAGATGATTTTGCTGTAAAGCTCAAAGCCACCGGCCACCTTGCCGATGTAGGCGTGCATGAAATACGCCAGGGCAACCAGCATCCCTCCGAACAATAGCGACGAGATGGACGAAAAGACAACCATCTTGCCCGTCGGGTATCGACTTATCCCCGACGCAATCGCGATCCCGACGCGGCCGCCGATCAAAAATCGGCTGCATATCAGGGTCCACACCCCGTACCGGTCAAACCATCCGTCCACCTTGCCGATATCCGAGGCGCCAAAGAGACGAAACCTCTTTCTCATGAAATAATCCCGGCCGTGGTGATAGCCGAAATAGTATACCAGCATGATCGATGCCACCGTCCCCGCCGTGACGATCACAAGCGTAAGCCAAACGTCCAGCCTGCCCGTCGCCGCCAGGTAACCGCCGATCAGAGTAAAGGTGTCGCCCGGAAAGGGGGGAAAGATATTCTCGATAAACGCCACCGCGAATAGGATCAGGTAAATATACTCCGGTCTGATCCCGTCGACGGTCGTCAGAAGTTCGCTAAACCCTGATGAGAGGAATTCCCACATGGCAGATCACATATACAACGTCGCCATGGCGACCGCGGCGATACCCTCCTCGCGGCCGGTGAACCCGAGTTTTTCCGTCGTCGTGGCTTTGATGTTGACGCGTTCCTTTTCGACTTTCAATACGGCCGCGATGTTGGCTTCCATGGCGTCCGTAAATTCGGCCAGACGCGGCTTTTGGGCAACGATCGTCGCGTCGACGTTGGATACCCTCCAGCCGCCGGCAACCAGTTTGTCTTTGACGCGGTCCAGCAGGACAAGCGAACTTATATCCTTATACTTGGCGTCTTGGTCGGGGAAGTGACGCCCGATATCGCCCATACCGGCGGCGCCCAACAGGGCGTCAATGACGGCATGAACCAAGACGTCGGCATCGGAATGGCCGGCCAGGCCCAGCGGATAGGCGATTTCCACCCCGCCCAGCACCAGTCGCCGCCCTTGGACAAAACCGTGCGCGTCGAGGCCTATTCCGCACCTATACTCGCTCACCCGATTCTCTCTCCAAAATCATCTTGATGTATTCCATATCGGTGGCCGTGGTCAGCTTCGGATTGGGGCCGTTTGAGACCACCAGCTTGACTTTGAACCCAAGCCTTTCGACCATAGCCGCGTCATCCGTGGCATCTTTGTTCGACGTCAGCCCGGACCGATACGCCTCCATCAACAGGTCATATTGAAACGCCTGCGGGGTCTCGGCCATAAAGAGATTCGACCTGTCCAACGTCGCAAACACCATCCCCTCTTTGGCGCGCTTGACTGTTTCCGTCACCGGCCTCCCCAAAACAGCCGCCCTATGGAGCCGAGCCTCTTCCACTACCAAATCGATGTCCGATGGTTTGACCAGCGGCCGCACGGCGTCGTGGACGGCAACGTATGAAGTCGACAAGGCGAGCGCCTCCAGACCCCGCATCACCGATTCCGCCCGCGTCGTCCCCCCCGGCACGATTTTCGACACCTTCTCAAAACCATACGGGTTGACGACGGCGTTGTTGACATGCAGGAGGAAATCCTCGGCGGCGACGATAACGATCTCATCAATCGATTGGGCCGCCTCGAAGCGGGCAATTGTCCATGCCAAAAGCGGCCGCCCCGCCACCGGACGGTATTGTTTGGGGATGTCGCCGCCAAACCGCTCGCCGCTGCCGCCGGCCACGATTAACGCCACCGTCTTCACGGTGCAAACATAACATTGTTAAACCGCCGGGAAAAGGGAAAAGAGGATTCACAGAATGAGCATGCAGTCGCCGTAACTGTAAAATCGATATTGCCGTTCAATAGCGTGCCGATACGCCGTGAATAAAAGGTCGCGTCCGCAAAAGGCCGCCACCAGCATCAAGAGCGACGTCCTCGGCAGGTGAAAATTGGTCAGCATGGCGTCCACCGCCTTGTAACGATAGGGCGGGTAAATAAACAGGTCCACCGGCCCCTCATGCGGCGACACCAACCCCCCGTCGTCGGCTGCAAACTCGGTCACCCGCACCGAAGTCGTCCCCACCGCCAGCAGCTTTTGGCCTTTTTGTTTTCTCCGGTTGACCGCCCGCGCCGCCTTCGGAGTCACAATGGCGTATTCCGGATCGACCACGTGCCGTTCGATCCGCTCTGCGGTCACCGGTTTAAACGTCCCCGGGCCAACGTGCAGAGTAATCATTTCGTGGTCGATCTGCTGTTCTGCCAGGCGAGTCAGCATACGCCGGTCGAAATGCAACCCCGCCGTGGGGGCCGCCACCGATCCCTCACGGCCGGCGTAGACCGTCTGATAGCGCACGGCGTCGTTCTTGTCCGGATAGCGTTTTATATATGGCGGCAACGGCACCTGGCCATACTGATGAATAATAAACTCTTCCTTCTTGCCGTTTTCAAACGCCACCTCGCGTTCGATCTGCCCCGGCTTGTCCATAACCATCAGATGATTCTTGGAATCCAGACACAACTGCTCGCCGCATTTGATCCGGCCTGACGGTCGCAGAAGCGCCAGCCATCGACCGGGACCGTTTCGACGCACCAAGAACACCTCCACCCTGCCGCCGGTGCTTCGGGTGGTGAACAGCCGCGCCTTGAACACCTTGCTGTCGTTGAGCACCAGGAAATAGGCCGGCGAGAGAAAATCCGAGAGCTGATAGACGTGACTGTCGGTTATCGACCCATCGGCCCGGTTTAGCACCAGCATCCGGGCGTGAGTTCGCTTCTGGGAGGGGTATTGCGCCACCATCCCCGGAGGCAGCCTGTAATCGAAATCGGTCAGCTTCATTTGCGAAAAAGTAGATTCAGGATTATAGTCAGGACGACCGAAAGGATTATCATCGTCGCCACCGGGAAATAGAACGCGAAGCTTTTCCCGCGAACAATAATATCACCGGG
>Ga0315287_10009045_pt1 | contig 10074 bp, 13 predicted proteins | sample YL17G11_0_MG_FD_205037 | JGI IMG/M metagenome (GOLD analysis project Ga0315287, IMG submission 205037) | Sediment microbial communities from Yellowstone Lake, YNP, Wyoming, USA - YL17G11_0 | ecosystem: Environmental > Aquatic > Freshwater > Lake > Sediment | place: USA: Wyoming | collected... | reverse complement strand
TCAGTTCGGCGATGAGATCTACGTCCTGCACTGCTTCACCAAGAAGACGCAGAAGACCTCGAAGAAGGATATCGACACCGGTGAGCGTCGGTACAAAGAAGCTAAACGCATGCACGAACAGCGGAAGGGGAGCACACGATGAGCGTGTGGGATGACATCGCCGACAGTCGCGAGGAAGCCGAGAACCTCAAGCTGCGTGCGGCGCTGATTCGCGCTATCCGGGATCGGATCGGGGTGGCCGGCTGGTCGCAGTCCATCGCAGCGCAGAACCTTGGCCTGACACAGCCCCGTGTTTCCGACCTCTACCGAGGAAAGATTTCGAAATTCTCGCTCGATGCTCTCGTGGAGATCGCATCGAAGCTGGGCATCCACGTCCGTGTCGAGGTGGATGCCGACACTGTCTTTTCGGCTTGACGCCGTCGTAGGTTCACGTTCCCCAGGACCCAGGACCTTGCCGAACGTCGTCACCGTGGTGGTGCAGACTAAGGCCTTCCGGCAAGAACCTCGTCGGCACCCGAAGTTGACGGAGGGACGCCCGGTGGTCGTCATAGAGAGGGACGCCCAACAGGCGGGGACCATTCGGGGACCACACGGTATTCATGCCCGTGCGCGACCTGCGCGGCTGTGCACGCTGTGCGCGTTGTCGCCTACGGGCATAGCGTGCATGAGCAGGCATGACGTGTACCGCGATTTCCTGGGGGTCAAGTGGTCGCAGGTTCAAATCCTGTCAGCCCGACAAGAGAAATAGCAGGTGAGGGGCGGTTTCCGAGAAATCGGGAGCCGCTTTTTTCATACCCTCCGAGGGTATGTACCGCAACCAGTACCGCAACCCGGCTCAATAGCCGGGCACACCGTTGTCGTGCCATATCTGCCGGGCCGTTTTTCCACACTGGCCCACCGCCCAATCGACAGGTACGTCCATTGCGTGATAGTCGGACACGGCGGCGCTGTCGGGGTGCGCGACTGCTAGTTGTTGTGCCGCTTGTTCGGCGTCTGCCCGTTCGGCGCGAACGTAGATGCAACGCAGCTTCCCGGCCAGAGCGAGCGATTTAACTCCGCGGCGAGCTGCGCACCGCTCACTGTGTGTGCCGGGGCGGCCGAGTGCCGCCTCGACGATACGGTCGACAAGGATCGCGCTGTGTCGTTCATCCTGTATCGCGTCGAGTAAGATTAGCTGCCAACGACCGGGTCCGCGGCTCACGGGGCCTCCTGGGTAAGTGTTGCACCAGCTACCATACACCTGCTGCAACACTTAAATGCCCAGCTCCGCGCTGAGCCCCTCGACCGCCGCCCGCGCGGTGTCGTCGGACGTGTGCACGTAGACATCGCCGGTAATGGCGATCGGCGAGTGCCCGAGCAGATCCGCGACGGCCTTGATGTGCACGCCACCTTCGAGCCAGGCCACCGCTGCGCTGTGCCGCAGCGTGTGCACGCCGACACCCTCGACGCCGGCCTTCTTGGCCGCAGCCTCTAGGGTGCGTAACAGGTTGCGCGGGTCGACCGGCCCGCCCAACTCGGTGGTGAACACCAGACCCGAGTTCTGCCACAAGTGCCCGGCAGCGAGCTGCTCGGCGTCCTGGGAGGCCCGGTGCCTGCGCAGCAGGTCGACAACCGCCGGCGCCAGCGGCACAGGGCGCCTCGACCGTGCTGTTTTCGGCTCGGTGATGAGAAGGCGGCCGTTGACCCGTGCGATGGTGTCCGTGATCCGCAGTACGTCGGCGTCGAGGTCGACGCGATCCCAGCGCAACGCCAACGCCTCGCCTTTGCGCAGGTCGGTGGCGGCGATGAGTCGCAGCACGTCGCTGTAGCGTGAGTCCTCAGCTGCCCGCAGAAGCGCCGAAACAGCTTGCCGGTCAAGATGCTTGGCTTCGACCCGTTCAACGCCGGGACGCTTCACCTGGGCCGCCGGATTGCGGGCCAGCAGCCCGTCGCGCACCGCGCTGTCGAGCCCGGCCCGCAGCACCGTGTAGGTCTGCCGGATCGTTGAGTCGGACAGCGCCCGCCGCGGCGGGTCGCCCTTGGTCTGTGCCCGCATCGACAGCAGCCGGCCGTCTATGTCGGACGGTTTGAGCCGGTCGAGCCGGATCGCCCCGAACGGTTCTGGCTCGAGGTGGCCGCGGCTCAGCGTCGAATACAAAGCGCGCGTCGACTCTTTGCGATCCGAAGCGGCTAGGGCATTAGTGCGGGCGGGTCTTCTGGGGATTTCCGCCACCTGTTCAGCAGGACGTTCTTACCGTCAGGGCTGGCCACCGAATGTCCCGCAGAAAGATCCACTTACGGCACAGATGTCCTGGCTCGAATCGGTCGTGAATCGGTTGTGGTGCAAGCAGAATCAACGGCATGGCCGACAACGACATGGACAGTCCTGATCCTCCGTCTGCGAAAGCGATCACGGCACTCCTACGCGAGGCCCGCTCGCTGTCCCGGCGCGCCTACAAACTCGGCGGTACCGCCGCAACGGTGGATGACACCACGACCCAGCAGCTCGCCGCGGCGGCCTGCACCAGCATGGAGCAGCTCGTGCACCACCTCACGGCGCTCGAACGCCAATTGCAGCGACACGAGAAGGCGGCAATTCGTGGAGAAGCTAAAGGCAAGCTCCGTCCTCGCCATCGCCCGGGATCGGACAGATCCCAGGGTTGAGGAAGGGATAGTTCCTTGGTCTGCAACTCAGCATTCAAGTCTCGAAACCCCTTGTGACGACTCTAATCGAACGTTTTCGGGATGGCCGACGATCGGGCCGACCGGTTAGGTTAGTGCAGATCGCCGCGTAGCTGGCCAGAAGCTGGTATCGGCCCCTGGCGAAGTGCTGGTTGTTGCCTGGGTGGCCCGCCGTGTGCGTCTCTATGATGATCAGCCTGACGTGGGCGGCGTTGTCTTGGACGACGGCGCATAGGCAGGGCCGATCTACGCCAAAATGGCTGCGTCACGACCCGGAATCCAACTCCTGTGAATACGTGGCTGCCAGCTGACACCGTATCGTCCAGCGCGCCACACCGAAACCCAGCACACCGCAGTACACGGCCTTGAAAAGCAGCAGCCCGGTGAAGGACATGCCCGAAACGCCGGCCGAATCCAGCAGCCACAGTGCGACCGCAACGGCAGCGGCCGCGGCGACCCCCAGGGTCAGCCCGAACCACCCGGCCCGTGCTGGCGTCCGCCTCAGCAGCTGTGAGGTTCGCACCATGTCGTCGGCCGACAGGCCTCCGACGGCCACCTTGTGACGCACACCGCGCGCCGCGAACAGCGCAACTAGCACCGACAGGATGATCGATGTCAGCGCCATGTTGATGGCAACCCCGTCGTTACCGAGGAACGGCTGAAAGCCCTTCTGGCGGTTCAGCACCCATTCGATCAGCGGGTTGAGCACCACATTGGCGAGGGCAGCGCCCACAGATTGGCTACGTATATAGGCAGCGGCCGGCGTGCTGGCCATATTCACGTGTCCTGATGGGGTGGGCGGTACAGCGCGGCGGCATCTCCAGACGCGAACGCACTGCGACGCTGCCGGGCGAGGTCTCGCAGATATGCCTCGACCGCCTCAGGTGAGGCCCGGTACTGGTTCCATAGCTCTTTGGGGCCTTCGGGGAAGGCGATGATGCCTTCGGCCTTGGCCACCCCGTCGAGGATGATCCGCGCCGCCTCCTCGGCCGCGATCGCGTCTTCGGGTGGCTTTGCATCGACGTACCCGCCGATGATCGGGGTTCCGAAGATCCGGCTGACAACGTTGCCCGGGCACGCCACCGATACCCGGATGCCGTCATCGGCCAGTTCGTAGCGCAGGCATTCGCTCAGGCCGACTACTCCGTACTTGCTGGTGCAATACAGCGACTGGTAGGGGAACGGCACCAGACCGGCCAGGGACGCGGTGTTGACGATGTGGCCGCTGCCTTGCCGTCGCATCAGCGGCAGTACCGCATGCACACCGTAGATCACGCTCCACAGGTTCAGGTCGATGATGCGCCGCCAGTGCTCCAGCGTCGCGTCGCCGATTGGCAGTGTGCCGCCGACGCCGGCGTTGTTGAACAGGAAGTCCAGACGCCCGTGACGAGCCGCCGCGTGGTCGATCAGCGTCTGGACCTGCGGCTGGCTCGTCACGTCGACGATTGCTGAGTCCACCCGGCCGGTGTGAGCGTCAAGTCGGCTGACCGCCGAGGCGAGCCGCTCGGCGTCGCGGTCGGCGAGCACCACGACGGCCCCCGCCTGCAGCAGCGCGTCGCTGATCGCGTAGCCGATGCCCGATGCCGCGCCGGTGACCACGCACACCGCGCCGTCGAAGTGCCCGCTCACCACGCCAGCTCCCGCGCCAAGTCCACTCGGATCACCTGACTTCCCGACGTGACGACGCAGCCGGTGTACGCCTCGACGGGCAGTCGGCCCAGCGCCTCGATGATGTGCGCCTGCGTGGGGTTCTGCTCCCAGGTCAGCGGCTGCCAGTCCACCGTGCCCTGCCCTTTCCACGCGGCCGTGTAGGTGTAGTCGATCGGATACAGAGTGGGGTGGTTTAGGGCCGCGCCGTTACGCCCGACGTTGGGGATGTATCGCCACCCGAACCAGTTCAGGTGGCCGGCGTGACGATTCAGGTTGTCGAGCTCTCCACGGCTGAACGCGTGTGTCTTGCGGCCGTCCACGCGCAGGAACGTCGAGCCCTCGAAGCTGACGTTGCCGAGCAGCCTGTCGTCGATCTGATGCAGGTCGGCGACGTCGGCGAAGATCTTCGGGATGCCGGTCTGCTCACGGCCACCCAGGATCGGCGTGGCCTTGCCTTCCCACACCACGAGCGCATAGGCCCCGGTGATGCTCTCGGGCCCGTGCCGGTAGCGCACCGGCACATTGACCGCGACCAGGTTGTAGCCGCCACCGGCCATCCACTGCACGCCGCGGTTCAGCGCGTACCCGATCTGGATGACCGGGTCTGTGATCTCAAAGCACCGCGGAAGATGGCGAGACAGCTCCTCAGCGTCGGTCCGGTAGCTGATGCCGATGGCGGTGACCTCGGCATATGTCCAAGACCTCAGCGGAGCACCGCCGAAGTGGGCGGGCATCGAGTAACTGGTGTCCTCGGAGAATTCGAACACGCGCTGAAGCTTAACCGGATGACTTCCCTGCAGACGTCAATTACGAACGTCTTACGGAGTGGTACGCAGGTCCACGAGTGGGTCGACGGACAAGTTCGGCTGTTGACCGAAGGGTTGCTGGCGGCGCCTGACCTTACGTCGCCACGTCGGCCTTCGTGTTCTCACGACGCCAGCTGGGATCGATGCGACAAAGAGCTGAACCTCGCCGAAAAGACTATTGAGACACTATTGAGATAGCTAGCGGTAGGCAGTCGCGCGTCCGAACGCTTCGGCGAGGCTGCGGACGGTTCTCCTGTGGAGGCCAGACGGCGCAGCTGCTCTTGTCGGTCTGCGCTGAGCTTGGGCGGTTTCTGTGACCTCGGCGCGGTAGGCGGTCAGGGCGTCGTGGGCCATGGCGATCGGGTCGCCGGTGTGCAGCCCGTCGTGGCTGTGGTACCAGTCAACGGCGCGGCGCGGCGCACCGGGGCGGCGCCGCCGTCCCGTAGGGCGAGGGCAGGCGGCGCGTTCGTCGGGGTCGCGCATCCGCCACACTTCCGAGAGCCGTTGCGTCCAGGGCAGATCGGCGCACGGTTGGGCGAACATGCCCCCGCGCGCCTTGACCGGGGCCAGCTGGTGAGCCGTGGAACGACCTTTGACCAATTGATTTTTCCCCCGCGAAATAGTAGTACTTTGTTAGGTCGGGAAGGTGTGGTGGCATAGTGGGCAGGTGCCGATCCAATGAGCAAGTGCGCGTTGGAGTTCGCGCACGATGCCGTAGAGGGTCAGCCCTGCCCAGTCGCTCTTGGGTTGGTCAGCCGCAGCGTGGTGATGAACAGGTGGGCGGCGGAGACGAGGGTGGTGTGGTGGTGCCAGCCGGTCCAGGAGCGTCCTTCGAAGTGGTCAAGGCCCAGAACGGTTTTCAGTTCCCGGTAGTCGTGTTCGATGCGCCAGCGGATCTTGGCCAGCCGCACGAGTTCCTTGAGGGGTGTGTCGGGGCTCAGGGTGGAGATCCAGTAGTCGGTGGGTTCTTCGGCGCCGGTGGGCCATTCGGCGAGCAGCCAGGCTTCGGGGAGGCTGCCGTCGTCGGCTGGGATGATGTCGCGGTTTGCCGGGCGGATCCGCAGGGCCAGGAATCGGGAGCGCATCGCCGCGGCCGGGTTGTCGGGGCCGGTCTTGGTGCCGTGGCGCCAGGTCACCGTTTTGAGGATGGCGCGTCCGGCGGCCACGACCAGGTCCCTGCAGGACTGGTGCGGGGCGCGGTCGCGCGGGGTCGGGGGGCGTCCACGGCCGGCGTAGGGGGCGGTCTCGGGCGTCGCGTCACGCGGATAGGCACTGGTGACGCCCTTGACGGCAAGGACGTAGCCGATCTCACGGTCGGTCAGCCCCTGCCGGAATGCCGTGGTGTCGCCGTATCCGGCGTCCGCAGCTCATCCGCGGCAACCGCCAGCTCCTGTTCGACGGCATGCGGGTCAGCGAGGCGGCGGTGCTCGTTTTGAAGAACAAATCCCATTCGGTAACGGCAAGCATCACCGTGCCCGCTTCTGGCGCCACGGGCGTCATCATCACCCAGGGCGGTCGGGCGGGCGGATGGGCGCTGTACGCGCACGAGGGTCGGCTGAAGTACTGCTACAACTTCCTCGGCATCGTTCATCACGTCGTCGCGGCCGATGAACCGATCGCGTCTGGAACGCATCAGGTCCGGATGGAGTTCGCCTACGACGGAGGTGGACTGGGCAAGGGCGGCGACGTGACGCTTTACTACGACGGTAATCCCGTGGGCAAGGGGCGCGTGGACCAGACTCAGCCGTTTGCCTTCTCAGCCGATGAGTCGTGCGACGTGGGCGCCGACAGCGGCTCACCCGCCTCCCCCGACTACGGGCCGAAAGGCAATCGGTTCACCGGCGAAATCCATTGGGTCCAAATCGACGTCGGCGAGGACAGCCACGAGCACCTGGTCACCAGCGATGCCCGGCTCAAGATCGCCATGGCGCGCCAATAGTATCTCGTCAAGGGACCGTCAAGAAATCGGGTTGTCCCGTCAAGAATTCGTGCGTTGCGTTGCCCAAATGCGTCGCGGCCCGTTGCGATAGAAGCGTGGTCGACACCACTGTGGGTTGCCGCGCCGTGCCCTCGGCGCTCGAGCGTTACGGTGTGGGCTGGGACGATGTCAACCAGGGCGCCGAGTCGACCATCGCGTTCCTCACGGCACTGCGACGAGCCCGCGGGTGGCCCTCCCGTGCGACCAGGGCTGCGTCGCATGACCTCTGCCGACCCGCCCGCGCCGTCGTCGGGTGGCCCGGCCGAGATGTTCGTGCGCCATCCCGCCAATCCGATCATCACCGCCGCTGACTTGCCCAGGATGGTCAACGCCGTGTTCAACCCCAGTGCGACGGTCTTCGAAGGCCAGACCCTGCTATTGCTGCGGGTGGAGGACCGCACCGGCCTGTCCCATCTGGTGGTCGCCCGCAGCCCCGACGGCTATAGCGACTGGACCGTGGAGCGCGACCGGGGACTGTTCGCGAAGACCTCGACCTTCGCGGAGCACTGGGGTGTCGAGGACCCCCGAAGTCGGGCGACGGCCGTTCGAGCAGATCTTCGATGACATCGTGAGCGGACCGCGCGCAGAGTCGCGCGCACATCACGGGGTGCCTGATGACGGGCTGTGCGAATTGGCCACACCAGCCTTGGTTGGAAGCAACGATGCCGTGCCGGTCGTGGACGCCGAGCTGGTTGAGAGCGGGCCTCAGCACTCCGACGTGCCGCCTAGGTCGAACGCTGAGCTAAGCTAACTAAAAACGTCGGCCGCAGGACACACACCGTCGGTGACTTCTGGCGGTCAGGATCGGGCAGAGTTGCATCGCCATAACCCGCCGCTCGGTGACCCAGCGGTGAGACGGTTGGCGATTTAGCCACGGTGGTATGGCGGTGGCAGCGGCATACCGAGCTGCGCCATCACGCTGCGTAGCAGTGTGGGATAGTCGGTGATGATGCCGTCAGCACCGGCAGCAATCTGTGCCCGCATCGTGTCTGCGTCGTTGATTGTCCACGGAATGACCTTGAGGCCCAATGCATGTGCCCGGTCGACAAAGGCCTTGTCGGCCACGAGCGCGAAGCCCGGATCTTTGGGCGTCTGACCGTACGGCACCGAGTAGCCAGGTGAGAGGATGTTCGCGCCAACCATGGTTGCGCCAATGATGGGATCACCGACAACAGCGGGATTGATTCCGTTCAGCCATGGCGAGTCCGGTATCCACGTCGTCTCGTCCCACAACGCCACCAAGGGAATCGACGGCTCGGTTTGACGCACCATCGGCAGCGTCCGCCAGTCGAAGCTTTGAATCTCGACCCTCTCCACCTTGCTTGCCGACCTGACAGCGGCGAGTATCACGTCGACGAATTCTCGTGGGCTGGCTGATGTGTCTGGCTTGTCCGCCTCGACCTTGGTTTCGATGTTGTAACGCATGTCTGCTGCGTACGAGTCGGTGAGAGCAAAGACTTGCGGCAGCGTAGCGATCTTGTTGCCTCGCAACACCTCGGCGTCAGGGAAATCATTGAGCAGCTTTCCGCAATCGAGCGTGCGAATTTGCGCCAGGGTGAGGTCATGCACAAGCTTTCCGACGTACGGATACTGCAGGTCGGCGGCGAATGCAGGTCCGGTGTCGGCGCACTTGTCAGGTTCGATCGTAGGGTCGTGCCAGACCAGGGGTTGGCCGTCCTTGGTGAGGACGATGTCCAATTCCAGCGTGCTGACCCCGAGTTCCAGCGACTTCGCGAAAGCCCGCAGCGATTCTTCGGTCGTCTCGCCGCGGCCACCGCGATGCGCCTGAAGGTCGAAAGTCGCGGGCTGGGCAGCGGCCGACGGTGACACCGCCGGAATGGTGATGGCGGCCAACACAGTTGCAGCCAGGAACAGAAGGGCAGCGAAGACGAAACGACGTGCGGCCATGGCATGACGCTTTCCGGTCTGTCTTTGGGTGCGGCAGAACTCACTGCTACCGCTATTGGTCACCGTATGTCTTTTGCCGGACCGCATTATTTCGGGGCCGATGTCCTTGGTCAATCTTCGGGCGTTCTGGCCTTCCTTCGGCGCTTGGCCGACACCTCGGCTCACCGGCACTGGATGGCCGAAACCGAGGGGCTGCTCCCGCACTGACAGGCGGCCCGATCGCATTCGCTCCGATCGTTGCGTTACCGGCAGATCGAGCCTTACGTACAGCCCTTCTCACGTAGAAACCGCTCATCAGGAACGTTTACGACGCAAGACAGGGCCACCAATGACCGCAGCAATGCGCTTTGACCAGCACGAACGCACCCGACCGCTACGTCTCATCGGCTACGCGCGGGTCAGCACGACCGCCCAGGGCGAGCAAGGGCACGGTTTGGGCTTCAGGGCGACGAGCTGGCCCGATACGCCACGTACCCCTTGAGCCCGCCTTAAAGGCTCTACGCCAGGCTGCCGAGAGCTGTTTGCGGATGTGACGGCTTCCTTTGCACAAAGTCGCCCCGGCATCGAGTGTGTGTCACCGCGCCGCTTTGTGCTTGATCAACATCATTGCGGCGACGATCGCCGCTATCGGCACCACTGCCATGACCAGGCCGAGGGTGTGGATTGCGTCGAGCATGCTTTGGGTCGCCGCCGCGACCACCACTCTGGCCCGGTCGGGGTCAACGACATGAGCGCCGCCAACCAGACCACCCGGAACGCCTCGCGCTCCTCCTCGAGGGTGATGCCGGAGCCGGCCAGCTTGTGCAGCTGATGTGGTGCGGGCGTCCGGCGACGCGCCGGATGATGACGCCAGCTTGGTCGATGCCGCTGTGGGTGAGCTGATGTTCAGCGTGACGGACCCCGAGGCTCTGATCCAGGCATTAACCCGGCCAAAGTCGTGATGCATCAAGTCAAGATGCCCGCGAAACATGATCCATGCATCACGTAAGGAATGCCCGCGAAATCGGGGTCAGCTGGCGGTCTTGGTGTTGATGCGGATGCCGGCTCTGACCTCGGGTAGGGCGCTGGGTA
>Ga0315287_10009044_pt1 | contig 10074 bp, 10 predicted proteins | sample YL17G11_0_MG_FD_205037 | JGI IMG/M metagenome (GOLD analysis project Ga0315287, IMG submission 205037) | Sediment microbial communities from Yellowstone Lake, YNP, Wyoming, USA - YL17G11_0 | ecosystem: Environmental > Aquatic > Freshwater > Lake > Sediment | place: USA: Wyoming | collected... | reverse complement strand
GCGTCCCACCACAGTCGTCCCAGCCGCGCCTCGACCTCGCCGTCCCGGCGAAGCTCCTCGTCCGCCCAGGCCCGGGTCCGGGCCGCGTGCGCCATCCGCTCCGCCAGCCAACTGGTGGCCCCCCCGCCGTGGGAGACGCACACGTCCAGGTCGGGGTGACGGGTGAGCACGCCGCCGAGCACGAGGGCGGCCACGGCCAGGGCCTCCTCGTAGGCGAAACCCAGCCACAACTCAGCGTCGAAGCGGTCCAGTCGGTCGTCGCGGCGAGGACCGTCGATGCCACCCGGTGCCGGGTGCACGAAGAGGGGGACGTCGAGGTCACAGCAGGCGGTGTAGAGCACATCGAAGGCGGCGTCATCGAGCGCACGGCCGACGTCGGTGCCGACGTAGGCCCCGAGCAGGCCGAGGTCGGTGACGGCGCGTCGAAGCTCCCGTGCCGCCCGGTCCGGATCCTGGAGCGGCAGCTGCGCCAGGCCCCGCAGCCGGGCGGGTTCGGCGTCCACGAGGGTGGCCATGGCGTCGTTGTGGCTCTGGCAGTAGGCGACCGCCGAGTCGGCTTCGATGTGGTGGAAGTAGGTGAGCGGGTTGGGGGACAGGACCTGGAGGTCGATGCCGAGCGCGTCCATCTCGGCCAGGCGGACGCCGACGTCCATGAAGGCGCTGCCCCGGTAGCGGACGCCTTCGAGCACGTAGCCGCCCACCCGGAAGCGAGGCGGCCGGCCGGTGGCCTCGTCACCCTCGTCCAGCTCGGGCCCGTAGGGTCCGGCGGCACCGAGGGCCGCCTCGAGCACGACGTGGGCATGGACGTCGATCACGGGAACAGCACGGGGTACCGGCCCCAGTACCCGCGGGTGTTGCCGGGGTCGAGGCTCGGAGGATCGTCCGGGTCCGGCGTGGCACCGGCATCGAGCACGGCGCTCACGGCTACCGGCACGAGCCCGTACAGATGGTCCTCGGCCACGTCGCGCCCCATCGGGTCGATGCCGGCGGCCAAGTCCTGGCCGATGCAGGCGTGCATGCCGAGGCCGAAGCTGAGCCCCCAGGGGGCGACGCCGTCGGGCAGCTCCCGGCGCGGGTCGAAGGCGTCGGCGTCGGGACCGAACACCGACGGGTCGCGGTTCACCGCCATGAGGTCGATGACGAGACGGGATCCTTCGGGAAGGTGCACGCCACCCGACAGGTCGATGTCGCCCAGGGCCCAGCGCATGGCAATGGGGCTCGATGGCTGGAGACGGACCGTCTCGTGCACGCAGCGTTGGAGAAAAGCCAGGTCGGTGCGGGCCTGCTCATAGTCGGCGGGCCGGGTCGTCGCCATGGTGAAGATGTGGTGCAGCGTGCGAACAAAGGCCGTGGCGCTGGTATGGGCGCCGGCGAGCAGGAAGAAGGCGATCTCGCGGCGCAGCACCTCCCGGGGCAGGTGGAGGTCGTCCTCGTTGCGCAACAGCGTGGTGAGCACGTCGCGGGGGAGGTCGCCCTCGTCCCGGTCGCCGTCGGCCACCGCGGCCAGCAGATCCCGGCGCCGGGCCACCGAGGGCGCCAGGAACTCGGCGTCGAAGTCCTCGAGGGCAGCGGCGACCTCGGCGCGCTTTGCTTCGCGGTCGCCCGCGTAGTGGGCGAGGGTGGCGCCCTCGATGAACACCATCAGGTAGGCGTAGAGGTGAGCCGACTCCTCGGGGGTACCGGCCAGCCGGTCGACCCCCGCCGTGGCCGCGGCGAGGTTCATCATCATCTCGTGGCTGAGGCTGACCAGTTCGGCCTGACCCCGTTCGGCGTGCGGGGCCAGCGTGGCCTCGACCACCGGCGGGAAGAACTCCCGCTCGTAGCGGGTGTGGGTGTCCCGTCGGAAGAGGCGGTTCTCGAGGCGACGGCGGGCCCGGTGCTCCTCGCCGTGGAGGTTCACCAGGACATCGGCCATGACCACGTCGCCCTCGTCGTACAGCGCCTGGCGGAGCTCTTTCTGGCGGTAGGCCTCGCGGGCCTGCTCGTAGGTACTGATGGTGACGGTGTGCGCCTCGGTCATGGCTGCTCCTCGTCTCGATGCGGGGTGACCCACCGGGCGGCCCGCCGGAGGATCTCGGCGTGGGTCGGATGGGTGAGCGACGACAGGTCATGGCCCAACAGATCGGTGACGACCCGGCCTTCGCCGACCTGCCGGGCCCACAGCAGCGGGTGGGTCCGTCCGCCGTGATCGGCGGTGAGGAGCGGCACGATGTCGGGCTCCTCACGCAGGAAGCCGTAGGCCTCGTCGACGATCGGGAACGACTCGAGGCCGGCGGTGAGGGGGTGACCGCGACCGATGTCGGTGACGGTCACGAGGATCTCGCCCAGAGGTGGGTGCGCCGAGCGCTCCCAGTCCCACGAGGCGCCCACCGTGGCGGGCCACGCCGGTTGGGTGTCGAAGCAGATCACCGCGGCGTGCAGGGCCAGGAGGCCGCCGCCGCCGCGGACGTGGGCGGCCAGCACATCGGCCTCGTCGGCGGTGAGGACGAAGGCCCCGTCGTGTCGGAGGGGGCTGAAGCGCTCGGCCCCCATGCTCCATCGGAGGGCGTTGACCGTGACCAGGTCCCAGGTGACATGGGGATCGGCGAGACACTCGATGGCGCCGTGGAGATCGTCCTCCACGACCGAGTCGATGCCCTCGGCGGACAGCAACTCGCCGACCCGGGCCGAGGTGGCGGCGAAGTCGTGCTGCGGCCCGCCCGACAGGACCAGGTTGGTGGTCACCCCGGGTCGGGTCCCTGGTCGGGACCGACCGAGTCGACTGATCGAGGGCGGGGCAGGGTGCCGATCACGCTGGCTGTGACACCGCCGTCGACGAGCAGCTCGGTGCCGTTGACGTAGGCGGCGGCCTCGGACAGCAAGAACAGGATCACGTCGGCGATGTCCCCGCCGGTGCCCAGGCGGCCCAGCGGCACGCGCTCGGCTCGACGCTGCCGGATGTCGGGGTCGGCGTAGATGGGCTCGGACATGCCCGCGTCGATGAGGCCGGGAGCCACGGCGTTGCTCCGGATGCCGTGAGGCCCCCATTCCAGGGCCATCTGTCGAGTAAGGAGACCGACGCCGGCCTTGGTGGCGCCGTAGGCCCCCGCGTTGGGTCCGGCGGCCACCCCGTTCATGGACGTCACGGTCACGATCGAGCCGGTCGATCCGGCTGCCAGCATCCGACGGGCCACGGCGCGAGCGGTCACGAAGGTGCCGGTGAGGTTGACATCGACGACGGCCCGCCAGTCGGCCAGGTCGAGCTCGGCCAGCGGCCCGAAGCGGACGATGCCGGCGTTGGCCACCAGCCCGTCGGGCGCGGGCTGACCCGTGGCGTCGGCAAAGGCGTCGAGGGCCGCGTCGACGGCGGCTTCGTCGGTGATGTCGGCGCGGAGGGGCAGGGCCGAGGCGCCGATGGCGCCCGCCACTCGCTCCGCCGCCACGACGTCGCGGTCGAGGACACCGACGGTCCACCCGTCGCCGGCTGCGGCGTGGGCGATCGAGGCGCCGAGCCCGTTGCCCGCGCCGCTGACGACGACGGCCCGCGTCACGGGTGAGCCAGGTCCCAGGTCAGGGGTCGCTCCGACCAGAGGCCGACCTTCTCCCCGGGCAGGGCACGGCGTTCGGGCCAAGGGCGGTCGAGATCGACGGGTACGCCACGGGAGATGACGTGGCGGAGGTTGGCACGGTCACCGAGCAGGCCGATGTCGGTGGCCGGGTCGCCGTCGACCACGAGCAGGTCGGCGGCCGCGCCCTCGGCTACGACGCCGATCGTGCCGTCCTCCCGGCGCAGGGCCAGAGCGCCGTTGCGGGTGGCGCAGGTCAGGGCCTCCAGTGGCGTGAGGCCGACGTCGGTCACGAGCAGTTCCGCCTCTCGGGCGTGCCAGTGGCCATACGGCGTGAGCGAGAAACCGCTCTCGGAGCCACACAGCAGGCGAACGCCGGCCTCGTGGGCCCGGCGGAGCATGGAGGCGGTGGCCGCGATCTCGCCGCGGAACAAATCGACCTGAGTGCTCATGGCCCCGACCTTGTCGCCGTGGCGGGCCAGGTTGTCGAGGAACGTGAACGTCGGGGCGATGGCCGCGCCCGCTTCGACGACGGCTTCCAGGGCGGCGTCGTCGAGGAAGCTGGCGTGCAGGATCAGGTCGACGCCGGCCTCCGCGGCCAGGCGGGTCGACTCGGCGCTGCGGCAGTGGGCGAGGGTCGGGGTGCCGAGGGCGTGGGCGGTGTCAGTCACGGCTCGGAGCTCGTCGAGGGACCAGGCGGTCAGCTCGCCCGAGCGGTTCGGCAGCGAGCCGGTGACGTGGATCTTCACCCAGTCGGCGCCGTGCTTGATCTGTTGGCGCGTCACTCGCACCATCTCGTCGCGGTCGCCGACCACGTGGGCATAGGCGGCTCGCCCCTCATCGGGGATGAGGCGCCCGGCCGTGCCACCGACGGTCGTGAGCAGGGCGTTCATGCCGGCCGACATGCGGGGACCCGGAACGATGCCGGCATCGATCGCGTCGCGGAGCGCGGGCCCGAGGTTCCAGAGGCAGTCGGCGTCGAGGAACCCGGTCACGCCGGCGAGCAGGAGCTTCTGGACGTTGAAGGCGGCGACGAGGGCGGCCGTCGACTGCTCGCGGTGGAAGAACAGCTCGTCGTTTCCGGCCGGCTCGCCGAAGGTGATGTGGCAGTGGGCGTCGATGAGCCCGGGCATCACGGTGCAGCCCGTGGCGTCGATGCGCAGGACGGCATCGCCGTGCTCAGGCTGTTCAGCCTGCTGGGAGGCCCTCGACCCGACCGCCTCGATCCGGTCGCCGCACACCAACACGTCGGTGGCAGGCGACGGCTCGGCACCGGTGCCGGTGAGTACCGAACCTCCACTGATGAGGATCCATTCGGCGCGGGCCACTGAACGATGTTAACCGTCTCCACCGCGCGGCGGCTTGGGGGCTCGCGGTCGAGTCGCGCACGACGGATCCGCCGCCACGACGGCGGGAGTGACCGATGTCGATTCGGACCCGGGTTCGCCGGCGCGAGCCGGGCGATCAGCCTGCCGCGGTCTCCTCGGCACCGGGGACGACGACCTCGACGCCCTCGCGGTAGTAGGTGAAGAGGCTCTCGATCTCCTCGCGGAGACCCTCGGCCGGGACGCCCGGGCCCAGATCCACGGTGATCACGTTGGAGTAGACGTGCACACCCTCGACGCCGGCCTTGGCCAGCAGGCGCCGCGCGATCTCGTCGGGAGGGGCGTCGCCCTGGACCTCCTCACCGGCGAGGTACCGGTGGGGGTCCATGCCCGTGATCGAGCGGTTGATCTCGAAGCGCACGACGTCAGCTCGTGACGTGGGCTTCTCTACGACGGTGACCGGTTGTCCCATGACGGAGCGGCATCGTAGTGGTGCGGACGGTCACGACCGCCAGTGCGATCGACACGAGCGCCAGCACGGTGTGCACCACGACGAAGGCGGCCTCGTGGTCGGCCAGCGCGATCCCGGCGCCCCGGACCACCCATACGGCGATGGTCCAGCCGGCGGCCACCCGCACCAGGAGGGTCTCGGTCCCGGTGAGGGCCCGCCCCCGGGCCCTCCCGGCCACCACCAGGAGGACGACGCCGAAGGCGGTGAACGACAGGGCCAGCCCGACGCGGCCGGCCCGGCCGGCCGTGCTCAGGTCGTCCTGGCTCCAGGCGGTGCCGATGCGGGTGGCCCACACGAACAGGGTCCAGACCCCGAAAGCCACCAGGAGGCCGCGACCGCGCATGGCCCCGAACCTACCGGGGCGGCTAGCTTGACCGCCCAGTCAAGTTTCTCCGGGAGCAAACCATGGCCGACCCCCCCCTCGACGAGTTCGGTGACGAGGTCACCGCGTTCCTCGACGCCAACGCCGAACGCAAGCCCCAGACGCGGGCCGATCAGAGGTTCGTCTGGGGCGAGGGCGAAGACGACGTCGCCGTTCTCGAGGAAAAGCCCCGTGACGTCGAACTGGCGGAACTGGCCGAGGCCAAGGTCTGGAAGGCCAAGCGCTTCGACGCCGGCTTCGGGTGGATCACGGGCCCGACCCGGTTCGGCGGCCGCGAGCTGCCCGTGGCCTACGACCGGGCCTACGCCTCGCTGGAGAGCAACTACCTGATCCCGAACCAGAGCCACTTCGGCATCGGCCTGGGCATGGTCGCCCCGACGATCCTGGCCCACGCCACCGACAAGGTGAAGGACGCCTACCTCGCCAAGCTCTACCGCGGGGACCTCGTCGCATCACAGCTCTTCAGCGAGCCGGGCGCGGGCTCGGACCTCGCCGGCCTGCAGACCAAGGCGGTCCGGGACGGCGACGAGTGGATCGTCAACGGCCAGAAGGTCTGGACCTCCGGCGCCCACTACAGCGACATCGGCGAGATCATCTGCCGTACCGACCCCGACCAGCCCAAGCACCGTGGACTGACCGGCTTCGTCGTGGACCTGAAGGAGCCCGGCGTCGAGATCCGGCCGCTGCGCCAGATGACCGGCGGGGCGTCGTTCAACGAGGTCTTCTTCACCGATGTCCGCATCCCCGACGACCATCGCCTCGGCGACGTCGGTCAGGGCTGGGCCGTGGCCCTCACCACGCTCATGAACGAGCGGGCCTCGATCGGCGCGGGCAGCGGCTCGGGCATGGGCCTCGGCAACGCCACCCGGCTCATCGAGATGGTCCGCCACTTCGGCCTCGACGAGGACCCGCTGACCCGGGGCGAGCTGGCCCGGCTCTACGAGAACCTCCAGGTCGCCAAGTGGAACAACCAGCGGGCGATGGACAAGATCAAGTCCGGCCAGGCCCCCGGCCCGGAGCTGTCCATCGCCAAGATGTCCCTGACGCGGAACATGATGATGACCGGCGACTTCATCTCGAAGGTGCTCGGCCCCCGGATGGTCGCCGACACCGGCGAGTGGGGCACCTACGCCTGGGGCAAGTTCGTCCTCGGCACCCCGGGCATGCGGGTGGCCGGCGGCACCGACGAGGTCCTGCGCAACATCGTCAGCGAGCGGGTGCTCGGCCTCCCCAAGGAGCCCGGCATCGACACCACCAGCCCCTTCAAGGACCTCGCCCAGAACTGATACGTCTGGCTGGCGTCGCTACATGTGACTGGCCTCGCTGCGCTCGGCAAGTCCGGCTCCGCCGAAGCCGCGGGGCTTCCGTGCTGCTCCGGCTGGCGCCGGCGCAGCCTCACCACATCTGACTGGCGTCGCTGCGCTCGGCAAGTCCGGCTCCGCCGAAGCCGCGGGGCTTCCGTGCTGCTCCGGCTGGCGCCGGCGCAGCCTCACCACTCCTTGGCGTCGCTGCACTCGGCAAGTCCGGCTCCGCCGAAGCCGCGGGGCTTCCGTGCTGCTCCGGCTGGCGCCTGCGCAGCCTCACCACTTCTTGGCCTCGCTGCGCTCGGCAAGTCCGGCTCCGCCGAAGCCGCGGGGCTTCCGTGCTGCTCCGGCTGGCGCCGGCGCAGCCTCACTACACCGGAGAGCCCTCCAGCCGGGCTGGAGCGAGCGCGGCGTCGGTGAAGAGTTCGCCCTGCATGGACGGGGGGCGGGTGCGGGGGATGCCGGTCCAGCTGAGGTGGTCCATGAAGACCCAGGAGCGGCGGTGGATGGCGCTGGGGCCCAGCCACTGCAGGGCGGCCTTGTGGCGGGGGCACGGGTAGCCCTTGTTGAACTCGAAGTCATAGCCCGGGAAGTGGGGGGCCTCGGCCCGCATGATCCGGTCCCGGGTGACCTTGGCCAGGATCGACGCCGCGGCGATGGAGAGGCAGGTGACGTCGCCCTTCACGATGCGCTTCGTCCGCCGGCCGCCGCCGACGAAGTCCCAGTTCCCGTCGATGAGCACGCGCTCGGGCTCGACACCGAGGGCCTCGATGGCCCGGGAGGCGGCCAGCTTCTGGGCGGCGGACATGCCGAGGGCGTCGCACTCCTCCTGGCTGGCATGGCCGACGGCCCAGGTCACGCACCAGTCGGCGATGCGGTCGAACATGGCCTCCCGCTCGACCTCGGTCAGCATCTTGGAGTCCCGGACCTTGTAGACCCGGCGGTCCTGGGGCAGGACGGCCGCCCCCACGCTCAGCGGCCCGGCCCACGAGCCCCGGCCCACCTCGTCCACGCCGACGACGACCTCATGACCGGCGGCCCACAGGTCCCGTTCGATCGACAGCGACGGCGACCGACGCTTGAGCGCCGAACGCAGCTGCGGAGCGGTGATCGTCATCCCGGTGGCGACCCTACCCCTGGTGCCCCGGGGCCCAGGAGTACGGTGCCCCCCGTGCCCGAGGTACCGCGGATCCTGTTCAACCCGGTGCTCTCGCCGGGCAGCCGCCTCGTGGCCGACCGGCCGCCGCCCCCTTCCCCACCGGCCCCGGCCCCGTGCGACACCTCGGTCGGGTCGATCCAGCCCGACGGCTCCGTCGGCTCGATCCTGTCCATCGGGTCGGCCGGGTCGATCCTCTCGATCGGCTCCGTGGGGTCGATCCTGTCGATCGGATCCGCCGGCTCGGTGCTGTCCATCGGGGCGGCGGGGTCGGTGCTGTCCATCGGGTCCGTCGGCTCGGTGGCGTCCATCGGGTCGGCGTTCTCGTTCGGCGCCGTCGGCGGCTGGTGCCAGCGCCGAGACCGGGTCGTGGAGGTCGCCGCTACCACCCTGACCTTGGCCGCCCTGGCCGCTGCCGCCCGCAGCTGACTCGAGCTCGGCGGGTGGGAGGAAACGGGGCAACCACCGGGGCACGGGCTCGGCCTGCCGGTCGTCGGGGCAGTCAGGCCGGTGGTCTCTCACGCTGCGTCGCGGGTGCGTCGGCGACGGGCCCCAGCCGTCGATTCTCGAGGCCATAGCCTGCCGATTTCGCAAGGCATTGCCCCGAGGTCGGGGGGCTGACCGCCGATCGTGGGATTGGGCCCCGGGGCTCGAACCGCCGCCGACGACCCTCGACTCGACCCCACGCCCCGGTGTCGCCTCGTTGTCGTTCCCCGCCGCCCTCAGGCCAGGAGCGTCACACCCGGCTCGCCGTCGACCACACGACCGATCGGCGTGAAGCCGGCCGCGGCCAGGTCGTCCACCGCACCCGGATCGACGGCGGCCAGGAGGCCGCCGGAGGTCTGGGGGTCGTACACCAGCGCCTTGACGACCGCGTCGGCGCCGCCGTCAGCGTGGCCGATGAGGTAGTCCCGGTTGCGGGGGTCGCCACCGGTTCGCACGCCGGCCTCCGCCGCGTCCCGGGCCCCGGGGTAGAGCGGCAGGCGGGCGCCCTCCAGGACCAGACGGGCGGCCGAGCGGTCGGCCATCTCCCAGCCGTGGCCGGCGAGGCCGAAGCCGGTGACGTCGGTAGCGGCGTGCACGGCCCCGTCGGCGGCAACCAGGGCCTCGGAGGCGGCCCGGTTCAGCTCCCGCATGCCGGCGATGGCCGCGGCCTTGTCCTCCGGCGACCCACCGGCCAGGACCAGTCCCGTGCCCAGGGGCTTGGACAGGACGAGCGCGTCACCGGGCCGTGCCCCGGCCTTGGTCAGGATGCGGTCGGGGTGAACCACACCCTGCACGGCCAGGCCGAAGATGGGCTCGTCGGAGCGGATGGTGTGGCCGCCGGCCGTGGTCCCGCCCGCGGCAGCGACCCGCTCGGCGGCAGCGGCGAGGATGGCGGCGATGGCGCCGCGGGGCAGGGCCTCGGGGAAGGCCGACAGGTTCAGGGCGACGACGACCCGGGCGCCCATGGCAAAGACGTCCGAGCAGGCGTTGGCCGCGGCGATGGCCCCGAAGTCGCCGGGGTCATCGACCAGCGGCGGGAAGAAGTCGGCGGTCGACACCAGGGCCACGTCGTCGGCCACCCGGTAGACGGCGGCGTCATCGGACGGCGCGAGACCGACAAGAAGCTCGGCGTCGGCGCTTTCCGGCAACTCGCTGACCAGACCCCGCAGCGCCGTGGCCCCCCACTTCGCCGCACAGCCCCCGCACTCGGTCCAGTCCGTCAACCGGACCTGCTCGCCCATGGTCCGAGGCTACGGGGCGGACCTGCCGGGACAGAGGTGTGAAGTCCGAGTGAACCCTGGCCGATACCCGGGGTCCCGACTTGACGTGGAGAGGATCCCGCCGAAAATGACGATCGTGACCTTC
>Ga0315287_10009043_pt1 | contig 10076 bp, 7 predicted proteins | sample YL17G11_0_MG_FD_205037 | JGI IMG/M metagenome (GOLD analysis project Ga0315287, IMG submission 205037) | Sediment microbial communities from Yellowstone Lake, YNP, Wyoming, USA - YL17G11_0 | ecosystem: Environmental > Aquatic > Freshwater > Lake > Sediment | place: USA: Wyoming | collected... | reverse complement strand
GGTGCGGTGAATTTGGCGCCTTGTCTCTTCGGAGCCGCATACTTCGACTGCTTCGCGCTCAGCATGCTCACATTGTACTCACCAAGACTGAACTCTTACTATCAGATGATGTTAGTCTCCGCCTCCGAACGCATCGAAGATATTGCCCAAAAAGGACTCCTTCTTTCTGGGACGGCCGGTCTTGGAGTCGATATCTCTGCCAGGATCGCGGCGGTCGTGATCGTCGTGATCGTCGCGCTCGCGGTGTTCGCGGTGATCATCGGAAGAAACGTTCTCTCGCCGTGGTCCGGGCTGTTGGACTTCATGGGAAGGAGCGCCTCCCTGTAGGGAGATCTCGATTAACTTCTCAATTTCACCACGGTCGAGCCACACGCCCTTGCAGTCAGGACAGATATCGATCTCGATACCCATTCGGTCAACAGCTCTAAGTTTCGCGTCGCATACCGGACAGTTCATTCTTGGCCTCCTTGTGCGCCCATTAGGGCTCGTCACGTCAGTCTCATAGATCGCAGCCCCTATACCAGAAAAGACCTCTGTCCTCGTGAGCTGATGCTGCCGAGGACAAAGGTCTTGCATGCAGATAGCCTGCCGGCGGAACCAGTCTCACACGGCTGCGTGAATCGGGCATGTTGATTCCGACCGTCCCGCCGCATGGGGCGGGCTGCTACTCCCCTTTGACCGGACACTTGATTGTCCACCACAAATATAGCACAACAGCACCCTATGGCGCAACCCCGTTGTCCGCGCTACCCACTCCGCAGACTCTCCACTCCTGGCCCTTGGCACGGCGGCAGAGGGTGATTGTCTGGTATATGGGTTCCGGTTCGTTGCCGGGGAAGATGAATTTCACGCCGACCTCAGCCCTTGTCTCACTAAGGATTTGCGGCACTCCGACCGCGTACCCGGCCCTCTTTTCGTAGACCCATTTGTGGTAATCCTTGGCTTGGGCGGCAGCGACTTCGGGCCCATTCCAGCCCGGAGCCTCCATCAACGAGAACTTGAGCGCCTCTGGCGGTTTCTTGCGGGCCAACTGCTGTATCCAGCTCCAGGCGACACGGTCCGGCGGGACCGGCATGGTGTAGCGGTAGCCTATCCAGCCCGACAAACACAAGAACCCGATTATGGAAAGAGCGATCACTATCCGACGCTGTCGGAGCGTGATGCGCTCGCCGGGGTCATCCACCGCCCGCCTGCGGCAAACCCATGTGAAGCAGATGACCGTGCCAATGGAGATGGATATCGCGCTCAGCCAGAACGGAAGGTTGTAGTTGACTATGCCCAGCCTGGGAAAACTCAGGGCATCCGAGAAGTAGATCAACGGCCCCAGAAGCGCGCCTATCCATGCGGCAAGACCCTGTGCAAGACCGACAGTGCCCAGAACCTCGCCCCGGCGGTTCGCGCTGGTCGACGAGATTACCAGCGCGTTCCAGGCGGGAAACGCCACAGTGAACCCAAGGCCGATAAGAATGCCGGCTATCGCAACCAGGAACAGTAGTTTGTAAATCGCCAGTATCCACATTGCGACAGCGCTGGCGAACAGGCCCCAACAGACAGCGGTCGACTTGCCGTATTTATCACCCAGGTGTCCGAGTGGAACGGCGAATATGCCCATTGCCAAGGCAATGGGCGCGACAGCCCATCCAAACTGCGTCTCCTGCAGCCCCAAATGATTGACAGCGTAGAGCTTCACAATGGGCGTCAGCATGCCCATGCCCAGGAACGTGACCACGGCCATCACCACCATGTCCGGGACTTCCTTAAAGCTGCGGATGATGTGCGAAAGCTTGAAGTCAGGCGCGGCCTTGTGGTCCAGAATACCCGAGTGATGAGGCTTGCCGCTCGGGAAGAATATCAGCAGGATCAGAAACGCCAAAACGAACAACGCGCTGGCAAGGTAGAACGACGCTGTCAGAGTGTGGAAATGATCGTTGACCACGCCGCCGAGCAGGAGACCCAGTGCCATGCCGCCCATATACGTGACGTTCAACACGCTCATGGCGGCGCTCCCGTGCTTCTCGCTTACCACATCTCCCACAGCAGCAAAGGCGTTCATCCACAGAGCCCCGCTGCCCAGACCATCCAGCACGCGCAGACCGATGAGATACGGCACCACGTAGGGGCCAGTGTAGCATATGGTGAGGTAGGATGTGACGGCGGTGATAAGCGGCCCCGCCAGCATCAGTGGTTTTCTTCCGATTCTATCTCCCAGGACCCCCAGGGGCGTCCGGGATAGGGCCTCCACCGCCAGAAACGTGCCGAATATGTAGCCCCAGTACGCCCCCGCTCTCAGAGTCTTGTCCACATACATCGGCATCCCCGAAAGGTTGAGGACTGAGTAGGCAAGCTCCGCGAGCGCCGCCGCGCTGGCGAGTATCAGCAGTGTCTTGTACTCTCCGAGAAGCTCTCTAATTCGGGTCGGGCTCGGTATCAAATGGACCTCGGCTTTGGATGTGTTGCCTGCACGGGACAGCATGTCCCGAAAACCGCGTCCGGGATAACATATCCCGAACCATCAATGTCCGTTACGGCGGTTTCGGCATTGAAATGCCGAAACATCACGATCAGGTTCACCTACTCTATCACGATCTCCCTGCCCTCTTCGCCGGATTTGTAGAGGGCGTCGAGGATTTTCATGACATTAAGGGCCTGCTCGCCGGTGACCGGCGGCTCGGTGTCGTTGATGATGGAATCGTAGAACCCCCTGATCTCCACGGCATACATATTCACGGTCGGCAGGTAGGAAGGAGTGATATCGAGAACGGCCCCCCTATCCTCACCGAATATCTTGATCGGGCTGGTCTCGGCTCCACCTTTCGTGCCCAGAAGGGCGACATTCATGCGGTCCTCGGCGATGTTGGCCGCGAAGCTGGACTCGATCACCAGCGATGCGCCGTTGTCGAGCCGCACGAAGCCCGCGGCGAAGTCCTCGACGGTGTAGTTCTCGTAATTCCACATGCCCCAGCGGCCCACGTGGCCGGGCGTGTTGCCGATCTTGGTGTATGCGATACCCGACGCCGCGATGGGCTTGGGGTGGCCCATGAGATAGAGCGCCATATCCAGCATGTGCACGCCGATGTCGATGAGCGGGCCGCCGCCCTGTTTTTCTTTGTCCGTGAATACGCCCCAGCTCGGGACTCCACGGCGCCTTAGCGCCCACACCCGGCTGAAGTAGATTTCCCCGAGGTCGCCGGCGTCAATGCAGCGTTTGAGGAACTGGGTTTCGGCGGTAAAGCGCATGCACTGGGCCACCATCAGCTTCTTGCCGCTGCGCTTCGCGGCTTCGACGATCAGAGCGCCTTCGACCGCGTTGCGGGCGATGGGTTTCTCGACCATCACGTGAATGCCGGCGTCGAGCGCATCCACGGCGGGCTGCACGTGCAGGTAGTTGGGCGTGCAGATGTGGACCGCGTGCAGGTCCGGCATTTCGAGCATCTTGCGATAGTCGGTGAACACATGCCGCACGTCAAACTGCTGCGCGGCGGAGTGCATGCCGACCTCATTCACATCGCAGACGGCCACGATCTTTGTGTCAGGCTGCGCCGCGAGCGCGGGCATGTGCGTGTTCACGGCAATACCGCCGGTTCCTATGATTCCTACGTTGATTGTGTCCAATGATTTCTCCCTGGCATGTGTGCCCTCCAGGTAAGATACCTGGAGGGATTTTATTTGCGTCACCCTGAACCGCCTTCGTCACCCTGAACTTGATTCAGGGCCCATCCCTTCGCAGCCTGGATGCTGAAACGAGTTCAGCATGACGTATCCCTTACCCATCACCTAACCGGGCTGACCCTGTAAAGCCCCGCGCCATGTAAGCGAATCAGCGGAGCGAACTCGCCGGTGATAGTGCCCACTTCCTGCCGCTTCCACAGGTCGCGGACCTTGCATGCGCCCTTAAAGCCGAGATCGGCGAACTTCACGTGCACCGAAACGCTGCCGGTCGAGCCTTTGGGCCGAGGGTCGGTCGTGAATACGAAGAACCGCACCGTCGCGCCGCGTCTCTGGACCACACCCGTGCGCTCCAGGCCCGCTTTGGCCTTGAACCGGGTGTAGCCCGCGGGCAGATCGTATTCGATAACCGACGGCGAATGGGCGCCGATCCCGTAAGCCACCGGCTGATCGTTGACGACAATCGGGCTGCCTTCGACGTTCTTATTGACGCCCGTCTTGCCCCACCCGCTGGTAGCCGACACCCACTGCAGGTCGGTGAGCTTCTTTTCGCCCTTCGGGCCAATCAGCCGAGGCTCCACCCACGCGGCGTGGTCGCAGTCATAATTGTCCCCGCCGGCATCGATCACCAGGATCAGTTTCTTCGCTCCGGTGATGTCCAGGTCTATATCCACCGCCTGGCCGGGGGTGTCGCGGGTGACGAGGTCGCTCTTGAACGCGGCCTTGTCCAGCGCGAGCGGCGGAGTGGATGCGGCGTTGAACACCGCCACATACTTGTCCTTGCTCGTGGGCACGTCCGCGACCCAGGCGATCAGATCGCCTTCGCGATAAAGCTGACGGCTGTTGGCGCCGTGCTGGTCGACCGCGAGTACCTCGGGGTTGGTGATCAGCTTCAGGGTGAAATCATCGTTTTTCGGCAGATGCCCGCCAAACATCAGCGGCGCCTGGCAGATGGACCACAGGGTCATAAGGGTATACTGCTCGTCCTCGGTGAACGCGGTCCACCCGTTGGGCTGGCGGATGCCCCCCAGGGGCAGCATGTCGGGGTCCGGGTAGTGACCGGGGCCGCGATACGGAGTCCATTTCGCGCATCGGTCGAACTGCGCCTTGAGCGCGTTCCAATTGTCCCAGAAGTCCCCGCTGATCCGCCACATGTTCGCGTTCACGCTGACATTCGCGCCATCTTCGAGCGGAGTATCTCCGGGCGAAGTGCTGAACACGATCGGCCGGCCGCATTTGTCGATGGCCTTGCGGATGGCTTCGACCTCGTCCTTGTGATAGGGAGCGGATAGGTCGTCGATCTTAACGAAGTCAACGCCCCATTCGGCGAAGAGCTTGAAGACTGAATTGTAATACTCCTGCCCGCCGGGCTTGGAGGGGTCCACTCCCCACATGTCCGGGTTCCAGGAGCACGGATCGTTCTTGTCGGCAACGTCGGCGGCATGGTAAGTCGTCCCCAAGATCAGGGTGTTCTCCTCAACCGCCTGGCGGGGGATTCCACGCAGGAGGTGAACGCCGAATTTCAGGCCCTTTGAATGGCAGTAATCGGCCATCGGTTTCCAGCCCTTGCCGTCCGCCGAAGAAGGAAATCTATTGGGCGCGGGCAGCAGGCGGCCGTATTCGTCCATCGCCAGCTTGGGATTGCGCGCGTATCCCCAACCGCCGGCGGTGGGCTGATACCATTGTATGTCTACTACTACATACTGCCAGCCATACTTCGCCAGATACTTGGCCATATAATCCGCGTTGGCTCTGGTCTGCTCCTCATTGACGCCCGCGCCGAAGCAGTCCCAACTGTTCCACCCCATCGGCGGAGTTTGGGCCCATTTGTAATAGGGTTTCACATCGACAGCCGCTGCCGAGATAGCCAGCGAGCACGTAAGCAGGACGCAGGGGATGGTCTTCCACATATCAGTATTCCTTTCCGGACGGAATAGGTATCCCAGGTCTATGATGATATACAAGACAGAGTTCGACCTCAAATGAGCCGCTTCCTCCGCGGTTATTTTCGACAGCGAGAAGAGCGACCACCTAAGTAATTCACGCCATGCAACTTGCACCGCAGGCTAGCCTACCATGTCATTGCGGGCAGCTAATCACGTCATTCCCGACCTGATCGGGAATCCAGGAACCTGTTGCCGGCAGAGAAGGTGGATTCCCGCTTTCGCGGGAATGACAGGATGGCTCGTGCAAACGACTTAGCGTAAATTACTTAGCGGAAAGCGGTCAGCAGGTACAAGTCCCCCGGCCCGTCCCGGTTGGACACAAACACTATCTCATCCCCACTGCGGGAAAACAAGGGGCGCTTATCGGCCACATTGCTCTCCGTGAGGCGTGACGCTTCCCCGCTGACGGTGCTGATTAGGTAGATTCTCCAAGCGACACTTCTATTGGCCTGCGGAATTCGTTCGCGCGACGAGCTGATAGCTATCGATTTGCCGTCGGGACTGAATGAGCCGAAGAAGTTCACGCTCACTCCTTCATCCAGCATTTTCTGGTCCGTTCCGTCAGCATTCATCAGCCAGATATCGACCGCTGGGTGACCTGGAGTCCGTTCCCCAGCATATACGGAGAAGGCAATCCGGGTGCCATCCGGACTCACCAGGAACTCACAGACTTTGCCGTCCGTGAATGTGAGCCTCTGCTGCATTCCGCCATCGAAGTCTATTCTGTAGACCTCAGGAGCGGACATTCGGCTGCGGCTGTGGGCCGAAGACTTGCAGTAAATCGACTCCCCGTCCGGTGAGGGCACTGGGTCTTCGTAGGTGCTTAAGACGGTATTTCCGCGAGACTTCGCATGAGTGAGCTGGGGCATCCCGGCCGTTTCAGGGCGCAGCCTGCTGATGTTGTACGCGCCATCTTTCCGCGACACAAACACAATCGTGCCATCTGGGCTGAATACCGGCTTAGTCTCATCGCCGGTATCGGTCAGACGGTGTTTGCTTCCGGTGCTGGTATCCAAAATGGAGAGATCGTAGAGGTTATCGGCTTCGTAGTACTGGGAGCCGTCGGAGCAGACGATCCTGCTGCCATCCGGGCTGAAAGACGGGGCAAGGAATGGTCCGTCTGAGCTGATTCTCTGGACGTCGCTTCCGTCGACATTCCCCACATAGAGGTCATGGTAGGTGGAAACCGCAAAGCGGCGTCCGTCCGGACTCAGCGTGTGCCAGACGCGCAGTTCTCCCAGAAAGGTAAGTCTTTGTACCTTCATATCGTTGTTTGTGGCTCACCCTCCAGGTAGGATACCTGGAGGGATATTGCTTTGCTTCATCCCTTCGCCACACCCAGCGGACGCATCTTCGCCACTATCCGCGAGATGTCCGCGCCCTGGCAAGCCGTGACCACGTCGGCGACGTCTTTGTATGCATACGACGCCTCTTCCGAAAGCGTGTCCCGGCCCTTGGCCTTGACGACTATTCCTCTGGCGGCGAGCTCGTCCTGGACTGCCCTGCCGCTCATTTTCTTGATGGCCTCGTGCCGGCTCATAACGCGGCCCGCCCCGTGGCAGGTAGAACCCCAAGTTCGCTTCATCGCGGTCTCGGTCCCGACCAGCAGGAATGAATACCGGCCCATGTCCCCGGGGACTATCACCGGCTGGCCGACGTCTCGATATCGCTGCGGGATGTTCTCATTGCCCGGGCCGAACGCTCGCGTCGCGCCCTTGCGATGCACGCAGAGTGTCTTGAGCTTCCCGTCCACCTCGTGGTCCTCGATTTTCGCCATGTTGTGCGCGACATCGTAGACCTGGCTCAATCCCAACTTATGCGCCCCCGCGCCCAATACCTTCTCGAAGCTCTCCCTCACCCAGTGCGCGATCGCCTGGCGGTTCGCCCAGGCGAAGTTGGCCGCGCACGCCATCGCGCCCAAATACTGCTGCCCCTCGGGTGATTTGATCGGCGCGCTGGCTAGCTGGCGGTCCGGAAGCGTCAGGTTGTATTTGACAATGGCCCGCTGCATCACCTGCAGCGAGTCCTCGCAGACCTGGTGGCCGAACCCACGGCTGCCCGTGTGGATCATGATCGTTACCTGGCCGGGCTCGGTGATGCCGAACACTCGAGCGATTTCGTCCTCGTAAATCTCTTCGACGACCTGAATCTCCAGGAAGTGGTTCCCCGCGCCGAGAGTGCCGAGCTGAGGACACCCGCGTTTGATGGCTTCTTTCGATATGGTCTCGGGATCGGCGATATCCATCACCCCGCCCTGCTCGCTGACCTCGAGGTCATCCGGCCAGCCGATTCCCCGCTCGACCATCCACCTGGCGCCCTTGCGCATCACATGCTTGAGCTCGTTCTCGTCGACGCGAATCCGCCCCTCGCCTCCGACACCCGTCGGGACCTGGATATAGAGCTGATCTACGAGGTCCGAGATGCGGCCCTTGACGTCCTTGAGCGTGAGATCGCTGCGCAGCAGCCGCACGCCGCAGTTGATATCATATCCCACACCGCCCGGTGAGACAACCCCAGTCTCATAGTCCATCGCCGCCACGCCGCCGATCGGAAATCCGTAGCCCCAGTGGATATCCGGCATGGCCATCGAGTCCCCGACAATGCCCGGCAGGAAGGCAACGTTGGCGACCTGTTCCAGGGCCTCGTCTTTCTTGATCTGATCGAGCATGCGCTCGGTGGCGAACACGACGCCGTCCGCGCGCATCCCGGACTTATACGACCTGGGTATGCGCCAGCGAAAGTCATCTATCTTCTGAAGTACTTGCGACCAATCCGCCATGTAATAATCCACCCCCTGCAAAGCGCGTTGGTAGAAGAATTCACTCTTTGTCAGTACAACGTGAGCATGCTGAGCTGCGTCGAAGTATGCGGCTCCGAAGAGAGAATGGACCAAACTTGGCCGCACCCTTCGACAGGGCTCAGGATGCTGGACTGTGCGCCCTCCTTTATGACTTCGCGCGGCGTTTACTGGTAAGGACGGCGCGCTGGATCTTCTTCGCGAGTTCCTCCGATGGGGAGACCGAGGCGAGTTTCTCGGCCATTTCCAATTCGGTCGAATCGAGCTCGATGGACTCGATGTCGCTTTTGCCCACGGGAGCCGCCTGCTGGGCAAGGGATAGTTCGAGGGCCCTCTTGAAGCCGCGAGATGAGAATCGAATGTCGGTGATCACTTTCTTGCCGGCGGCACGATTGAGTTGGGTGATGATATGCTGCTTGTGGAAGGTGCACTCATTCGCCCAGACGCTGCTCTTGCAGCACACAAACAGTATGCCGTCGTGGACCCGCTCGACGACGGTCGCCGCCGCTATGTGAGGGCCGACGACCTGTTTCCACTTGCCGGCGGCCTGGTGTTCGAGGATCCTGTGACGCACGCCGAGTTCCTCGAGCGATTTGTTCACCAGCCCGCCAAGCCGGCTGAGGCTCCCTCTTCTGAAACCCGATCCTCTCATACCCGAGTCACCTTCCCCGATCCCACATGAAATACGGCGTCGGCAGCAGCAGCTATGCTTTCCACGTCATCCAGGCTGGTTGTAGTTACGAAAGTCTGGCAGCGATCCATCGTGATACCTAATATGCGCGCGCGGCGTGTTTCATCGAGTTCGGCCATTACATCATCCAACAAAACGACGGGGCTTTCCTTCGCCGATTCCTTTATGATGTCGATTTCGGCTAGTTTCATTGCTATCGCCGCTGACCTCTGCTGGCCCTGGGAGGCAAATTCCCTTGCAGTCATACCCGCTATCATAAGCGAAAGATCATCTCTATGCGGGCCGGTCGTGGTGGTCGCGCGGAGGATATCCGTTTCTTTCCTCGATGCCAGCAGCCCGGCAAATCGAGACTCGATGTCTTTTTCTGAATCGGACAAATTGCTCTCGACATTGGGTTTGTAGGCTATGTCGAACTCCTCTGTGTTCTGGGTGAGCATTGAATAGATTCGCGCCGCGGATTTGGCGAGGAAACCGACAAACCCCGCTCTTCTCAGGATAATGTCGGCTCCATACTGCGCAAGCTGACGATCCCACATGTCCAAATCCTTCGGGCGGGCCCGCCCCTGTTTGATCTCTTTCAAGAGATTGTTCCTCTGGTCCAGAACACGCTTGTAGCGGCCGAGAGAATAGATATATTGAGGGCTGATCTGGGATATCTCGAGGTTGAGAAACCGCCGGCGCAGCAGCGGCTCCCCCCGGACCATGTCTATGTCGGAGTTGCTGAAGATCACTGCGTTAAGCTGTCCCAGGATATCGCCGACTTTCGGGTGTTTGACTTTGTTGATCCGGACTGTCTTCTTTTCCTGCCTGCTTAGGATGATCTCGAGGGCAGCATCGTTTCTCTGGGTCCGAATTACATGAGCGCAGGTCCTTGCCACGTTCGCGCCGATTCGAATAATATCCATGTCACGGGAAGTGCGATGTGATTTGCTCGTAGCCAGAAGATATATAGCCTCGAGAATCGCGCTATTGCCCT
>Ga0315287_10009042_pt1 | contig 10077 bp, 7 predicted proteins | sample YL17G11_0_MG_FD_205037 | JGI IMG/M metagenome (GOLD analysis project Ga0315287, IMG submission 205037) | Sediment microbial communities from Yellowstone Lake, YNP, Wyoming, USA - YL17G11_0 | ecosystem: Environmental > Aquatic > Freshwater > Lake > Sediment | place: USA: Wyoming | collected... | reverse complement strand
CATGGAAGGTTGTACTGGCCGGCTGGATCAAGCAGCAGTCGAGTGTGGGCAATCGCTGGTTCAGTGAGGTGATGCACATGGGTAGTATCTATGGCATCAGCAAGGCTATTGCAGAGGAAACGAGAAAAAAGGGACAACGAAAGCTCTGGCAGACACTGAAGACAGCTAAATCAAAAGCATGACCCCTATTCTAATGACCCCTATTCCACTAAGAAACCGGGACAAGATCGGCACCCTACGGATACACGTTCCAGACCTCTAGGAGACGCCAACCCTTGCCGGTCTTGCCCACGGCACCCGATAGGCTCCAACCCACCCGGCAGGCAGCAGTAAGATCCTTCGGTACGGGGACCGCCAGGTCACTGCCTCCTCCATCGGGCGACAGGTGTAGCCTGCCAGGCTCAATGCGATCGATGGTGAAGTGGTCCTCAATGACCTCCTCACAATCCGGGGCGGTGCATTCGGCGTACTCGGCCAACCGATTGGCCAGCTCCTCCGCAGCAGGCAGGTCCTTGCTGGCCTCGCCGCCTGACTCCGCCATGTCCGCGGCCGCATCCGGGTCGATGTAGCCCTTCTGGCCCAGCCATCGGCCCAGCTTCTTCATCACGGTCCCAGCCGCCTGCTTGAGGTCCTTTCCGCACATGACCTTGCGGACCATGAAGTAGCCCAGGAACTCGCCTACGTTGCCAGGGATCTTGTCTGGGCCGAAGACCTGGCAGAACTCGCGGTGTGCAGGCCCTTTGGCATTGTAGAGTCGATCGAACAGCTTGCCTTCCTTGGTATCGAGCATCTGATAGGCATAGCCGTCCATGCACGACTGGAACAGCTCAATGACGTACTCATACTTCCGCAGCGTGCCAGGCTTCAGGCGGGCGCGCTGCTCTACCAGGAATTCCTCCAGCACCCGGACGACCGTTGGATTTGCCAGGGCCTCCCCTGTTTCTTCTTTCTTCGCGTACATGTTCAGGTCTTGCCGCTCCTTCATCGTCGTACCTCCAATGCCTACTGAATTCGGTTATACCTGTGGTGGCAAGCAGGATAACACAGCCCATTGACCACGGCAATCCCGATCCTATGTGAATCCTGAACGGCTATTGCCGCTCGCCGTGTCAGCGTGTATGCTGTATTCGGTCGGCCACGATGGATGTCAATCGTGTGCCACAAAACACGAAGGACAGACAAGGCAGTCGCCCACGTTCTAATGCCTGGCATAGGGTGAAAGGAGGCACAAATGATGGCGGCTTGGCTTACACTGAAAACAGACTACTCTCAGTTGGTCGATCGCTATAAAAAACTGCGGGAGATCTCCAGGAGGCTGCACACCGAGGTCCTGCCCAAGTACCTGTCGAAACGAGCGTTCCAGACCTGTGGCAGGAAACTGGGGATTGTGCGAGACAATACCCTTTTCTTTGCCAATATGGATCATGCCGGGGTCCTGATGGACTACTGCATCTACGACTATAAGGAAGAGGGAGGCAATGCGGTTTCGCGGTACATGGCCAATGCCCAACTGGATGTCCAATCTGACGAATACGCCATGGTCAAGGCCATGTCGGAATCGTTCCATACCCTTGTACTGGTCACGGAGGTCCTTCCCGATGTGGGTGTCCGGGTCGTCGATCTGTTCGCAGGCCGGGAGTATCTGCTTATTGACATGGGATTGAGCAGGACCGCCGTCAAGGGAATTGTTATCGCAACAAGGCTTTTCCCCTTCGACGAGTTCGTCATGACATCCGGGGCTCCACTGTCCATGGACGAAGATACGTTACGGGCAATCCGCGATTCCGTACTCCCGCAGTTTGAGACCGAAGGGCAATACATACTTGTTGATGCGCAATGCAAGGCCGATCTGACGGCCTCTATCATCCGTCTATGCTTGAACAGCGAATCCTCCGGTCAGGATGAATACGAAGAGGTCGAAGCAGCGCCGGCCCTCTTACCCATTCGACGAGAGGTCCATATCGGCAGAAACGATCCCTGCCCCTGTGGAAGCGGCAAGAAACACAAGCATTGCTGCGGCTGGTCCACATAGAACAGCGGCCTCATGCAAAAGGGCCATCGTATGAATGGTACGATGCATGGACAAGAGGTACATTGAGAAACTGGCAGAGGATCCGAGATTCATCTCAGGCATCTACAACTACTGCGACCGATGGTGCGAGCGGTGCGCGTTCACTTCCCGGTGCATGACCTACGCCTTAGACCAAGATGAGCATGACGATCCCCAGTCGCAGGACGTCAGCAACAAGGCCTTCTGGGACAAGCTGCACGGGATATTCGATGTCACGCTGGAAATGGTCAGAGAGAAGGCAGAAGAGATGGGCATCGACCTTGATGCGGCTAACCTTGACGAGATCGCCAGGCAAGACGAGCATGTACACGAGTTGGCCAAGGAGCAGCCCTGCAGCCAGGCCGCAATGAGGTACGCAGAGATGGTGGATGACTGGCTCGACTCAAACAGAGGGCTGCTTGAAGAGAAGTCCACCGAATTGCAGTCGCTTGCCCAAGCCAACATTCCCGGCACAGACCCCGCCAACGAAGTGGTCAGCATCCGGGACTGCCTTGAAGTCGTCCGTTGGTATCAGCACCAGATCCACGTCAAGCTTTGTCGGGCCGCGAGCGGCATGATCCGTGGCAGCCTCGACGACCTCGAACACGCTGCCCAGGACGCAGATGGATCGGCAAAGGTGGCCATCATCGGGATTGAACGATCCATAGCCGCCTGGGCAGGGCTGCTGTCTCACTTTCCCGATCAAGAGCAACGGATTCTCGACCGGCTGGCAACCCTCAAACGCCTGCTGCGACAGGTCGAAGCGGCATACCCAGCCGCCCGAGCCTTCGTCAGGCCTGGATTCGATACGGCAGATTAAGCTCAGTCTATCCAGGAATTCCGAGGGAGTCGAATTGCGGCCCTTACCGAGTCATGGTAAAATCCTGACTTGATTGGAATGTACATCAGCTTGTGATGGAGCGTTTTACAGGATGGGGCAACGGATGGGGGCAACGGATGGGGTCAGCCCTGGCGATAGTAAATAGTGATCGATAGTCTGGTGAACGCCGGACGCTCTACGCAACACGCTGAGTAATATCCAGTACGACGATCTATACAGGATCAAGTCTGCCCAAGCTGTGTTCACTTGCCGAGTCCGCCTGCTGCAGCAGATCTGTCTGCCGGAGATCAGGGGTAGCCACGTCAAAGTGTGTTGTTGAAGTATTCGGGTTTGCCGTCGTCGCTGTCGTATGGGACCGAGTCGGTGCTGTCTGCGTTCACACAGAGGCGTTCGATGTGTTCGGCCCTCTTGGAGAGGGTGTCGATGGTCACGAGGATCGCATTCATTCGCACGTCGTCTGTTGCGATCTCGAACGGTATCGGCATCTGGGTTCGGAAGGATTTGAGGACACTGGAGGTCTTTCGCCCCAGCACCGAATCGTGGGCGCCGGTCATGCCGATGTCCGTGATGTAGGCTGTCCCCTTGGGAAGGATCCGTTCGTCGGCCGTGACCACGTGCGTATGGGTGCCGAAGCAGCAACTGACCCGCCCGTCCAGGTGGTAGCCCATGGCAATCTTCTCACTGGTGGCCTCGGCGTGGAACTCCACTACGAGGATGTCGGCCAGTGGCTGGACCTTGGGGATCAGCCGATCCACGGCGTTGTAGGGACAGTCCGCCGGTTTCATATACAGCCGTCCGATCAGCACGATCACCGCGACGGTAGGGCCTTTCGCGGTCTTATAGATGGCATAGCCCCGGCCTGCCGCGTGTTCAGACAGGTTGGAGGGACTGGCTATGTTGTCGGCGTTTTGAAGGGTCTCCAAGATGGCCCGCTTACGGTATGCGTGATCTCCCAAGGTGATCAGATGCACACCGTGGTGCAAGAGCTTCTCGTAGATCTGGGGCGTCAGCCCCGACCCTCCGGCGGCGTTTTCAGCATTGGCAATGATGCAGTCGATCGACTTCTCTTGGGCCAGGGCCTTGAGTCGGTCTGCGAGGACTCGCCGACCGGGTCTTCCCACGATGTCTCCGATACAGAGGATGTTAAATTTCACGCCGTGGTCCTCATTGAGCGGAAGGCATAGGGCCGATCCTGGATTCTACTTGGCGTATTCAATGCAGCGTACCTCCCGCAGTAGGGTGACCTGGATCTCGCCCGGATAGGTCATCTCCGTCTCGATCTTGTTGGCGATATCGCGGGCGATCTTCATAGCGGCCTCATCGTTTATTTGGGAGGCGTTGACGATCACGCGTATCTCACGACCCGCCTGGATAGCATATGTGCTTTCCACGCCCTTGAAGCTGTTGGCGATCTCTTCAAGCTGCTCGAGCCGCTTGATGTACCGTTCGAGGGTCTCGCGCCGGGCTCCGGGGCGGGAGGCGCTGATCGCATCGGCTGCTGCCACCAGGGGTGTGTACGGATTATCCGGCGGAACGTCGCCGTGATGGCCTGCCACCGCGTTGAGAACGATGGACGATTCGTTGAACCGCTTGAGGTAGTTGGTGCCGATCGACGGATGGTTGCCCTCCATGTCATGGTCAAGGGCCTTGCCGATGTCGTGCAACAGGCCGGCGCGCCGCGCAATGGAGCCGTCCAGACCAAGCTCGTCGGCCATGGCCTGGCTCAGGAAGGCCACCTCCACGCTGTGGCGAAGGACGTTCTGGCCGTAGCTGGTCCTGTAGTAAAGGGCGCCCAGCATGCTAACGACCTTGTTGTTCAGGCCCCTGACGTTGGTCTCCACGGCGGCGTCCTTGCCAAGTTGTAGGACCTTGTGGTTGACCTCTTCACGGGTCTGCGCCACCAACTCCTCAATACGTGACGGGTGGATGCGGCCGTCCTGGATGAGCCGTTCCATGGACAGGCGAGCGACCTCCCGGCGTACCGGGCTAAACCCGCTGACGACGATCACACCTGGGGTATCATCCACGATCACGTCCACTCCGGTGGCCTTCTCGAAGGCCCGGATGTTCCGTCCCTCGCGGCCGATGATGCGACCCTTCATGTCGTCGTTGGGTATCTCCACTGCGGAGACGGTGGCGTCACAGGTCTGTTCAGCGGCATATCGCTGGATGGCTATGGTGACGATCTCGCGGCTTTTTTCCTCGGCCATCTCCTGGGCCTCCTCCAGTTTTCGCCGGATCAGGCCCGCCATGTCGTGCTCGCACTCATCTTCCAGGCGTTGGAGCAACAGCTTCTTGGCCTCCTCAACGTCCATGCCGGAAAGCTTGAGCAACTGATTTTTCTGCTGGGCGATCAATGCGGTCAACTGCTGTTCCTTCTGGTCGATATTGTGCAACCGCCTCTCGATCTCCTTTTCCTGTTCCTTAAAGGCTGCCTCGTGCTGTTGAATCAACCCAGCCTTCCGTTCCAGGGCATCCTCGCGCTTGGCCAACCTCATCTCTGTTTCCCGAAGCTCACTGCGGATCTGGTTGGCCTGGGCCGTGGACTCCTCTTTCTTCTTGATGGCCTCTGCTGCGGCGTCGATTCTCGCCGCCTTGATGATGTTCTCGGCCTCCTTCTTGGCCCCATCGAGCTGACGCTGGATGTCTTCTTCGAGTGCCTTTGCCTTAGCCTTGGCGATCAGCTTGGAGATCAGGCCCGTGCCCACCGCGCCGGCGGCAGCTCCAAGGACAAAGCTAATCAGCGTCGCCAAGGGATACGGCAGGCCTTCCATAAGGATTGAATCCATGGTCTAACCTTTCCGTCAAAAACGCGTTGTATGCTCAGTTAGTCCAGCCAACGACGAAGATAGACCTGCGGAAGCGGGGGTAGAAGAAGTTACAAAGCGACTGTTCCAGCCAGGAAACCGACCGTGACTCGGGGCAGAGTCAGTCCGTCAACAGTACGCGGATGGTGGTGTAGACTGCCAACACCCTGAGAATCGAAAGCCTACCGTCTGGGCTGGTTCGACTCCCGACTCGTCATCACTCAGCAAAACGAACAAGGTCATCTGGTCTCGAATTCCTGGCTTACGCTATGGTCACCCTCGGAAAGCCGGTCGGGTTTAGTAACCCTTAAGGCTGCCAAGGGTGGGCTTTGTAACTTGAACTACCAAAAGGCAAAAGGCCATCAGACCTCGTGCCTCCACATAGGCTGTTGGGGATGACGCTCACCCATACAGCCGGCCCACAGGGCTATCCATAATACTTATTGCAAAAGCGTTTGCTTAAATGCTAGTAGATCAAGGCGGTCCGGTCAAGGGCAAAACCACCAGATATTTTTGTCTTTTGGCTCGCCTGCCCGTTTTTAAATGGGGTTGACCTATCAAGGTCGATTTGCGATTATACATCCTGTCAGGTCTGAGAGACCAGGTATTCTGGTAGCCTTTTATTTGTCGCCGTGAGGTTGTATTGTGCCTGTGAGGACGCCCAGCATCAGTGTTGACGATTCCGTGCTTGTGGAGCGGTGCCGCCGGGGCGATTCTTCTGCCATGGAAAGGCTGATCCTGAAGTACCAGAATCGTCTTTTCAATGCGATTCTGAGAATATGTGCAAATCCTGAAGATGCCGCGGAACTGACCCAGGAGACCTTTGTCAAAATAATAGAAGGTATCGACCGGTTCCAGGGAAAGAGCAGTTTCTACACCTGGGCCTTTCGGATTGCTATGAATCTGGCCATTAATCACTGCCAGAGGCGTAGCCGGATAGGATTTCGTTCCCTGGACAGCGATGAATCCGAGGTTAGTGAGGGAGCTGCCCAGTTATTAAAGGACCTGTTGCGCAATGAGAGCGCCCCGGACCCGGCAGGGGTGGCTCAGAATAGGGAACTGTGTGAGATGGTCACCAGCGCCTTGTTGGAGCTGGATGAGACGCATCGGACTGTGATGGTTCTGCGAGACATCGAGGGTATGAATTACGCCCAGATTGCCCAGGTCTTGGATGTGGAGCTTGGGACCGTCCGGAGCAGGCTCAGCAGGGCCAGGAGCAGTTTCAAAGAGATCTTGGAGACCATGGTAAAATGAGCAGCGTAGACCCCCATTACATTGATGAGTTGCTCAACGGCCTGATCGACGGGGAGCTGACCGTTGCAGAGGAGGCCGAGATCCGCCAACAGATCGAACGGGACAAGGACCTGGCCGGGCGACTTCAGGGGCTCACGGATTGTAGGACGTTGGTGAACTCCTTACCGCGCATTTCGGCCCCGCCTGAGTTGCTTGAACGGGTCCGGCAGACCCTGGAGAGGCGGAGCCTGCTTGGGGAGGTCCCATCGATCGGAACAGGACGACGATTCGGCGGGCATCTGATTGCCAGGAAAGTGGTGGCGGCCGCAGCAGCCATAGGATTGGTTGGAATTCTGTCGGTCTTGGTATACTCCATAGTCGTTCCTTCGGCCAGGTCATCGCAACCCCTTGTCAAGCAACAGGATAGGCCTGGGCCAACCGCGCCAGGGGAGTTGGCCGGTATTGGTCATGGGGTTCTGACCGGGCGACTAGAGGCGAGGGTGGCTAGCCTGGCGGATATGGAGATGTTTCTCAGCAGGATACTTGAAGGCCATGGCCTTGCCGGATCTTTTGAGACCGATGGTTCTGGGGATAGGCGGGTCTATCGCCTCCACTGCGGTCTTTGTACGCTCGACGCAGTATTGGCTGACTTGGCCGGTACATGGCACAGGCTTGAACGCCCGACGTTCTACCTGGAGACGGGCCGGTTGCCCAGCCCAATAGTGGTGACATCGGTTGCTCCGGACCAATTGGCACGGATTGCCAGACAAGGCACTCCTGCCCTGGCGATGGAGGTGGCCAGGGAGATCGCGGTACTGAACAGCGTCAGCCATGGGATGCCGGGCCAAGAGGTCTTGGCCGCTATTGTCGAGAAGGACCGGAATCCATGGCCGACTGTGGCCAAGCCGGTACTGACCTCCAGCGACAAGACGATCGTGGATGGGCACAAGCCCTCCTCTGACGAGAGGTGGGTCAACCTCACGGTGGTCTTGATCGGGGGAAGGTAGCCGGCTAGCCCAGTCTACCCTCGCACCAGTTGGGTTTCGTACAGGGCCTTGTAGAGGGGGCATGTGCGAACGAGCCGGTCGTGTTGGCCCTCGTCTACGATCTGACCCTCATGGGCGACGACGATCTTGTCTGCCGACAGGAGGGTACTAAATCGATGGGCGATAATCAGGGTCGTCCGGTTGGCCATCAGGGCCTCAATGGCCCGATGAATGTTGGCCTCGCTCTCTGCATCGACCTGACTGGTGGCCTCGTCGAATATCAGGATCGCGGGATTCTTCAGGATGGCCCTGGCAATGATTATCCTTTGGAGCTGGCCGCCGCTGAGTCCTGCTCCATGCTCGCCGATGACGGCCTGATAGCCCTGCGGCAGGCGCTCGATAAACTCATGGGCAAAGGCCCGTTGGGCCGCAGCGATGACCTCGGATTCTGTAGCCCCAGGTTTGCCGTACGCTATGTTGCGGGCGATCGTGTCGTTGAATGTGACCAGACCCTGCGTTACCAGCCCCATCTGGGCTCTCAGGCTCCCCAGGGTCATGGTGCGGGTATCCATCCCGTCGATCAGGACCTGTCCTCGGTCCGGATCGTAGAACCTGGGTATCAGATTGATCAGGGTGGTCTTGCCTGAACCATTGGGACCGACGATTGCCACGGTCTGGCCCGCTTCGATGGTCAGAGTGATTCCCCGTAACACCGGACGCTCGGTCCCCGGATACGTAAAGTGGACGTTCCGAAACTCGATGCGGCCTTTGGCTGTGGGCAGTACGGCGGCATCGGGCTTCTCCACCTCGATTGGTTCCTTGAGCAGGGCTGAGATCCGTTCGGCGGGGGCGCTGGCCCGTTGCAGCTTGGGCCAAAGGTCGCTGCTCTTTCTCCCTGCGTCTGCGGAGGCCCCCAACAGGAACAACAGGCCAAGGAATTCGGAACTGCCCACCTGTTGATGAGTGACCGAATAGATCCCCACGATCAAGGCCCCTGATGCGGCTACCATGCCTACGACCTCAAGGATAGGACTGATGGCCGCGTCGATCCTCGACATCTTCAATTGCTGACGTAGGTGGTTGCGGGTGATCTGGGAGAAGATCTCCTGCTCGTAGGCCTGGCGGTTGTAGACCTTCACGACCTTCAGCCCGGCGAGGGTCTCCTCCAGTTTGGCCAACATCATAGATCCGGCCTGGAGTGACTTGTGACTGGCGCGTCGCATCTTCCTGCCGAACCGGCCCACCAGCACAAGCACGAACGGCCCGCCGCACAGGAAGATCAGGGTCAGTTGCCAATTGATCAGCATGGCAGCCGTAATCATGAACGTGGCGTTGAGCGGTTCTCGCAGGGCCGGACCAAATATGACCTTGAGGGCATGATTCATCTCATTCGTGTCCCGGATCACCCGGCTGACGCAATCGCTGGGACGCTCCCGGACAAAGTATCCGACCTGCATCCGGGTCAGATGCTCAAAGACTTCCTGCTTGAGTTGCATGGTGGCCACGTGCACGATCTTCTCTGCCAAATAGCCCTGACAGTACTTGGCCGTGCACCTGATTGCCGTCACGACCAGCATACTCACCAAGATGACTGCCACGGCCTTCATTGTATTCTGTGGCGACTTGTCTCTGGGCACAAAGCTGGCTGCCCACTGGGCCTTGCGAATGGTGGCCAACATGAGCCGCTTGGACCAACTCCCGGGCAGGGTTCCGGCGTAGGGCTGATCGTAGGGGGTATGCAGGACGAGGGTGATCGTAGGCTGATTCAGACTATCTTGACGATGGACGTGGAGGATCAGGTTCGGGTCGGTTGTGGAGGCCAGGACCTCCAGGATCTGGGCAAAGGTCCTTGGGGAAGAATTCGGTTGCGTCCCCACGGCGGTGATCCGGTCGAATGGCCTAAGCCCTGCTTTATAGGCCGGGCCGTCAGGCTCAACTGCGGTAATCACCAACTCGGTCGGCTGACTCTGGCCTGAGGCGACCTCGGCGGCAGTGGGCAGGTGGGCGGTAAGGCCATATCGCCAGTGGCATGCCGTGGTGTCCAGCCAGCCGTGGAGACCTCCCTCCTCGACCATCACCTTAAGCAGAGGAATGACCGTCAGAAAGCTCAAGGAAAGTAGCGTCGCTACTGCTATCGCACTAACCACGACCGCGATGATG
>Ga0315287_10009040_pt1 | contig 10079 bp, 5 predicted proteins | sample YL17G11_0_MG_FD_205037 | JGI IMG/M metagenome (GOLD analysis project Ga0315287, IMG submission 205037) | Sediment microbial communities from Yellowstone Lake, YNP, Wyoming, USA - YL17G11_0 | ecosystem: Environmental > Aquatic > Freshwater > Lake > Sediment | place: USA: Wyoming | collected... | reverse complement strand
CCCCGGACATCGGCCCGTTCCTCCATCGGCGCGTTCGGCGTCCGAGATGAGATCTCCCCAGCTCCGCCGGGCTTCCGAGACCACCGGTTGATCAACCGGACTTTGGGGGTTCTCGGGCCGATGTGGCACGAATCCCCCCAATCGTCAGGTTTGGGGGCGGCGCTGGCCCCACTCACCATTGTCACTGTCAGGCGAGGAAGCGCAGGCCGGCGTCGAGGAAGCGCATGGCCTTCGGTGTGGCGAAGTGGTCCACGCCGGGCAACGTCACCAGCTCGGCGTGGGGCAGAGCGGCGAGCAGCGGATCGGCCGGACCGAAGAAGTCCCGGTCCCCGAGCACGATCAGGGTCGGATGGGTGATCCGGGCGAACGACTCCGCGTCGAGGCGCGGCGGGTTCGGTCGGGCGATGAGCGCCCGCAGCGCAGCGGGGTCACATCCCGACGACGCGGCGAGCTGGGCGAAGTGGGCGGCGACGGGATCAGCGCCGTCAGCGCCGTCACCGCTCTGGCCCCCGCTCTGGTCACCGCCGTCGTCACTGCTGCTGCCGGCGATCGGCGAACGTCCGTCCGAGTCGGACTCCGGTGGCGGGAACAGGTTGGCGCCGACACCGGCGACCACCAGCCGCCGGAATCGTTGTGGGTGCCTCGAGGCCAGGACCAGCACGGTTCGGGCACCGAGGGAGAAGCCCACCGCATCGACCGGTTCGGGTGGCAGCACGTCGAGGACCCGCTCCTCCAGCTGGTCATAGGCGGCCGGATCGGTGGGCTGGGGCGCCGTGCCGTGGCCCAGGAGGTCGGGAGCGATCACCGTGCGGCCCTCATCGGCCAGCAGGTCGAGCCAGCCGGTCTCACCCCACGTGCGCTCAGAGCTCGTCGAGAAACCGTGGACCAGCAGGACAGCTGGCGCGGCGGCTGCGCTCACGACCGTTGGGGGCCGGCTCGGCCACCACGTCGGGTGGCGTCGTCGGCCAGCACCGCCAGCGTGCCGATCGCGGTATGTCCCCAGGTGAGCTCCGCGGCGCGGGCCAGGGCGCCGGCCTGCAGGCGCTCGCGGAGCCGCCGGTCATCGATCAGGTGGATCATGTGGCCGGCGAGCTCGGCGTCGTCATCCCCGAGCAGACCGCTGCGCCCCTCGGCCACGGCGTCGGCGTGGCCGGCGATCCGGCTGGCGACCGCCGGCGTCCCACAGGCGGCGGCCTCGGTGAGCGTCATGCCCCACCCCTCCCGGACCGACGCCGACGTGACGAACCAGGCGCGCCGGTACAGATCGATCAACTCCTCGTCGGAGGTCCGTCCCGCCAGCCGGACGTAGCTCCCGGCGTCGAGCTCGGAGATCAGGTTCTCGAGGAGCTCCCGCTCGTAGCCCTCGCCCACGATGACCAGCCGGGCGTCGGGGGCGTGCCCGTGGACCCGGTGGAAGATGCGGATGAGCCGGCTGAAGTCCTTCACCGGCACGAGCCGACCGACGGCGATGGCGAGCGGTGTCGGCGAACGGCTGGCCACGCCGCCGTCGGCGCCCGGGCTGAACCTCGGATCGATTCCCGGTTCCACGACGCTGACCCGGCGATCGGCGAAGCCGAGATCGTGCACCAGTTCCCGTTTCGAGGATTCGGACAGCGTGACGATGGGGCTCCGTCGGTAGAACAGCGGTGCGATGCGCTCCTCGATGGTCATGCCGACCCTGGCGAGGTTCGGTGGCAGGGTCATCTCCCACATGGGCCCGTGCACGTGGTGCAGCCAGATCATCTTCGGGCCCCGGTACCAGACGGGGGAGAAGAACGGCATCCCGTTCCAGATCTCGACCAGGCCGTCGTGCGGTCCGTGGCGACCGGCGAGGTCGGCCAGAACGCTCCGGGGAAAGACCATGTACCGGCCGGCCTTGCGGATGACGCGGTAGCCCGCTCGCACCGTCCTCGGCGGGTGCCCCTGGGCGTGGGAGGACCGCATCGTGACCTCGAGGCCGGCCCGGGCCCACAGCGCCGCGACGTTGTGGGCGTGGATCTCCGAGCCGCCCGCCTCGACGTCGTCCAGGTCACGCCAGGCCAGCATCACGATGCGTCGCAGCCCGGCTTCCGCCGCCATGTCGCCGAGCGTCTTGATGGTCTGCTCATCCGCGGTGGGTACGGGCACATTCGGCATGTCCTCCTATGCTACGGGCGCCGCCTTCCCGGGACCGGGATCAACCGGCGTTGGGGCGATCATCTGCGCATGTGCCAGCGGGTTCGCCCACCATTTCGCCCGCACTTTCGCCCGCACTTCCGCCCACCATCTGCGCCGGCCGCTGAACACGCCGTTGCGCCCGCCACTGAACGAGGAGAGAGCTCGGTGAAGCTGACCGGAGAACGACCGATCGAGGGCAAGACGCCGGACTCCCTGCTGGCGCTGCACGCCGCCGGGTACCGGGAGGTCCGTGACCGGCTCGGACCGGGTCGATTCCTCGACCTCGGCTGTGGCCTGGCCGACGGCACCGCCACCTTCGCCGCCGAGGGCCGGTCCCTCGTGGGCATCGACTACGACCCGGCGACCGCAGCGGAGGCCCGTCGCAACCACGGTGACGTCGGCCTGGTCACCGCCTGCTCGGACGGCGCCGCGCTCGGCCTGCGCACCGGCTCGTTCGATCACGTGTGCTCTTCGCACCTGATCGAGCACTTCGTGGACCCGGAGCATCACGTCCGCGAGGTCGCCCGGGTGCTCGACGACGATGGCGTGGCCTTCTTCATCACCCCGAACGCCCCCGCCGACTTCGAGAACCCCTACCACGTGTACCTGTTCGAGCCGGATGACCTGCAGGCCATGCTCGGCCGTCACTTCGACTCGGTCCAGGTGATCGGCCTCGACGCCACGCCGGCCGTCAAGGCCGACTTCGAGGAGCGACGTTCGATGGCCCGCAAGATGCTGGCCCTCGATCCGTGGGGGCTCCGGCACAAGCTTCCGCGTCGAGCGTTCGTGGCGCTCCATGCCGCGGGTCGGCGGTTCGCCTACCGGTTCCTGACCCGCGAGCAGGTGGGCGGTTCGTCGGGCATCACCGACGCCGAGTTCTTCACCACGGACGGGATCGACGACTCCACGCTGGTGCTGCTCGCCGTGGCCGAGAAGCCCAGACGCTGAGACAGGCCACGCTCGTTCCGGCTCTCACCGAACCCGCGCCGCAAGGCAGGAATCGTGAGACGGAACGGGTCGAGCCGGGCGGGCGACGTCAGGGGTCGAGGCCGGTGCGGCGTCGCCAACCGGCACGCAGGGCCTCCACCACGCACTCCACGCCGAGCAGTCCCATGGCGATCATCGTCGGCGTGTGGGCAGGCTCGAAGTGCTGGGGCCAGTCGAAGTCGACCAGGTAGCCCACGTGCCACTCCTTGGCGACGACGAACGCCGCCGCCAGCGACAGGGTGGCCAGTGACGCGAGTCGGACGACCGGCCAGCCCCAACGGGTCCGGAGCGCGACGAACGTGGCGATCCCCATGGTCAGCGTGCCGGTGACCGGCCCGATGAACACGGCGCCGGCGGCGCCGGCTGCCACCGTGGCCGACACGGTGCCACGCCACGGCAACACGTCGCCGAAGGAATCCCGCCAGCCGATCAACCGGGGCGCCAACGGCAGGCCGCGCGCCGCGTCGGTGACGCGACGGCCGCGCACCACCAGGACCAGGCACCCCACGGCGGCGAGGCTGCTGGCGGCCAGGGCGAACCAGATGACCCTCTGCGGTGTCCATTCGAGCTCGAGCCGCGCCGAGCGCCCGACGACGGCCGGATCGAGGAGCCAACCGTTGGAGAAGCCGTTGATCAGCGTCGAAGGACCGAGGTCCCTACCGTCGACGGTCAGGTGCCAGCCGGTGCTCCGGGTCTGGCCGAGCACCAGCCACGTCGGCCGATCGAGCTGATCGACCGACAGCTCGTAGGAGAGTCGGCCGGTCCGGTCGACCGTGAGGTCGCCGACCTCGGGACCGGTTCCCCCGGTCACCGGCGCCGACCCGCCGGGCGCCGTGCCTGCCGGGACGGCTGTCCCGCCGGACGATGGGGGCGCCGGCGAGGGGGCGGTCGAGGCCAGCACGAGGTTGTCGAGGTCGACTCCGGTCGTGCGCCCGTCTGCGGCGCTGAGCACCGTGGAGCCGGCGCTGACCGCGACCGGGCCGGCCTCCGTGGCGCAGCGCGCGACGTCCACCGCTCCGCCGGCCTCGGCGGTCGCCACGTCACCGTTGAGCTGCAGCCCGATCGGCGTGTCGCCGACCCGGAGCAGGTCGGGCCGGCAGGTCGTGGGGAGCACCCCGGTCGGCGGCGTGGTCCGGGGGATGCCGGGGCCGGTCAACTCGGCGATGCCGATGGGGAGTCGCACCGAACGCCCGGTCAGCCAGTCCCGCGTCGTGCGTTCGTCCATCTGGTCGATCGACACCTTGAACGACGCCGCGATGACCGCCAGCGGATGGTCGAGCTGCAACTCGGTCCTCGCGCCGCGGGGTCCGTCGGCCACGGCGCCGATCAGCGTGGCGGACTGGTCCGGCTGGCCGTCCGCGGAGATCCGGATCTTGCGGGGGACGGAGTGCAGCCCGTCGGACATCACGGTGACGCTGTTCAGGGTCACGCCTCCGACGGCCGGCGCGGTGACGGTGATCGAGGTCCCGGGCTCCGGGTACATGTTCGATTGCCATGCGGTCCTGGGATCGCCGTCGATCGCCTTCGATCCTCGCCACGTCAGGTCGCCGGCGAGACGTCCGGAGGTCACGACGTCGATGCCGCCCGCCGCCGGGGCCGCACCGAACATCTCGTCGATGCGGTCGTCGGCCAGGCTGGGCGAGATCCTGGCCCGACCGGTGACGGTGAACCGGCGTTGGTCGGGGAGCCGGAGGTCGCGCACCATGCGGAGCTCCGGGCTCTGCAGCACCGGGTCGTTCGGTAGGCTGCGCACCCGCCGGAACACGTAGGTGAGGTCGTGTTGGGCGAGCCGCGAGCCGACGGAGTCGATCAGGTCGGTCGGGGGGCGGACCACCTCGGTGATGTGTCGACCGCCCAGGCCGATCTCGGCGAACCCGACGCCGCTCATGGTCTTGTAGCTGGCCTGCTCGCCGGTGTCGGTCGAGCGGATGGTGATGCGGAGCGTCCGGAACGTGCGGTTGCCGAAGGAGATGTCCTGGCCGGCACCACCGCGACTCTCGTCGCCGAGCTCGGCGGCCACAGGATCGCCGCCGTCGAAGCTCAGGTCGACCTTGGCGATGTGACGGTTCACGAACCGGTCGGCCTGGACGAGCTGCACGGTGTCGGCGGTGACAGGCTGGTCGAGGCGGAGCTCGATCCACTCGCCGCGCGGGTCGGCGAGCGCGCCCACCTTCCACGCCGTGGTCGGGTCGCCGTCGACAGCGTTGGCGGCACGATCGCTCGGCGTGAAGGTCAGGTTGTTCCCGTAGCCCGAGGCCTGCACGCTGAGGCCACCACGCGGCTCGACGACGGTCTTGGTGGAGTTGTCGCGGGCCGCGCCGTCGGCGCCGGTGAACAGCTCGATGCGGTTGTCGGTCGGGTCGAACGACGGCGAAACCTCATCAGCGGTCTCGGTGAAGCCGTCATTGGGTCCGGTGGTGCCCCACCGCCGGCCGGCCTTGCGGTTGGTGTCGGTCACGACCAACTTCGCCTGCTGGTCGAGCAGCCGGCCCAGTCGGATCGGGTCGTCGGTGACGCTGCCGGAGTAGATCACGGCGCGCTCGGGGTCGAGGAGGTTGGATTCGGCGAGGGCGACGAGACCGGTCGCGGAACCCGACACGACCGTTGGCGCGGCCGCCGGCGCCAACCGGACCTCGGGCAGCGCGTTGGCGACCCCGCGGATGACCACCGGCGAGGGGTCGGCGAGGGAGTCGGGTCGGGACAGCTCGAAGTCGTCGTTCAACGGCGCACGGGGGTCGGGAACGTTGGGCGTCGGAGGGCCGAGCATGCGCGGCGGCTCCAGGCCGATCGTGCGGCCGACCTCGTCGGACATCGGCCGGGGCCTCGGCGTCCGGTACCGCTCGTACTCGAGGTCGTTGCGTTCGACGAGGTCCCCGACGCTGGCCAGTCGGAGCAGCTGGGCGTAGGAGTTCGGGTCGAACGAGCCGTCGCCGAGGGGGATGTCGATGGCGCCCATGAAGTCCGCCGTCTGCACCGAGCCGTACGGCACGAGCTCGCGGGCGGCGTAGTCGCGGTCGGTGAGGCCGGGAGTGACCGGATCGACCGTGGCACCCCACCGGTAGTTGGCGAAGTCGATCCCGGGTATCTCGAGCGCCCGCGTCGTGGCGTCGCCGGCCGTCAGCGCCTTGCCGGCCTCGACCCAGTAGCTCGGCACCTCGTTGGGTCGTTCGAGGTACTCGTCGATCATCCTGCCCATCCACAGCGGCGACAGGTTGGCCACGATGATCAGCAGTGCCGCGGCCGTCGCCGGCACCCGCAGCGACGGTCGCCAGGCGGCGATGGCCCGGACGCCGGCCGCGAGGAACACGGCGCACGCCAGTGCCAGCAGCGGAACGGCACGCGGGGTGGACCGCATGGCGAGGCCGGAGTCGAACTTGGTGAACGCCGAGAACAGCGCGCCGTAGGGCGACGGCGAGTCGAAGGGGTGCGCGCCGACCGACAGCACGAGACCGGCGAGGCCGAGGCCGACGAAGAACACCCGGTACCGGAACCGCGTGTACAGGGCGGCGGCAACCGCCAGGATCGGCAGCCCGAAGGACAGCGCGAGCGCCGGCAGCGACTGGGTCGCAGTGACCGCCGCCTTGAACCAGGGGCCGAGGATGTCGGTGCCGTAGAAGAACCAGTAGCCGTATCCCCGGAGGACCTCCGGGGCCGTGGAGGCATCGGCGACGGTCTTGTAGGTCTCGGTGTAGCGCAGGACGTTGATGCCGTACCGGCCCTGCATGACCAGACCGAAGATCCACCACAACGACGTGGCCAGCGTGAGCACCCCGATGCGCAGCAGGGGCGCGACGGTCGCCCGCAGCCTCATCTCCTTCTCGACGAAGGTGACGTGCAGGACCCACAACCCCGGTCCGATCAGCACCAGCAGCAGCGAGGTGGCGTTGATGCCGCCGGACCACAGGCAGGTGAGCGCGAAAAGGGCCGGGTCGCGCCATGTCCGCTCCCGCAGTGACCGGGCGGTGAAGGTGAGCAGCCAACCCAGCGCCGCGTACGGCAGGAGGATCACCGAATGCTTGTAGAGGTAGCCCAGCACGTAGGGGCTGAGCGCGTAGGCGAACGCCGCCACCCAGCGGCCGTTGCCTTCCCAGCGGAGCGTGCGGAGGAACGCGGCGAGGCCGAGTCCGGCGACGAACATGATGGACCCGACCCACAGTCGTTGGGCGATCCAGTCGGGCATGCCGACGGCCTGGCAGAGCCAGAAGTACGGCCCCATCGGGAAGAGGTAGCCGATGTTCTGGTGGGTGACGGTGCCGAGCCCGATCGAGGGGTCCCACAAGTAGGCGGCTCGGCTCATCAACCGTGCGGGATCCAGATAGAGATAGGTCTTGGTGTCGGCGCCGACCTTGCCGCGGTGCGTGAGCAGCAGTGGCAGGTAGCAGGTGGCGGCCAGCAGCAGTGGTGCAGGGCGGGCGCGATCGGTGAGTCGTCGCAGTCGGCTCAGCACGGCAACCGACGCTACCCGGCTCCGTTCCGCCCACCGGAGATGAGAGCCGGTGCGCTCTGAGAACGGAATGTGAAAAACCCGGCGGTCGATCCGGCGTGGAGGTCCCCCGTGCTAAGAATCTGTCGCCGTCGAGCCTCGGAGGGACGCACTTGACTGACGCCACGATGATTTCGCCGGGTGAGGTGGCCTCCAGCGGCCCGCCGGTGGTCGTGCTCGACAACGTGTCGAAGGTCTTCAGCGAGTTCGTGGCGCTCGAGGAGACCAGCTTCTCGATCGGCGAGGGCGAGTTCTTCTCGATGCTCGGCCCCTCCGGTTGCGGCAAGACGACCACCCTGCGGATGATCGCCGGTTTCGAGGCCCCCACCTCGGGCCGGATCCTGCTGCAGGGCGAGGACGTCTCCTCCACCCCGCCGTATCGGCGTGACGTCAACACCGTGTTCCAGCAGTACGCCCTGTTCCCGCACATGGACGTGCGGGAGAACATCTCCTACGGGCTGAAGTCGAAGAAGGTCGACCGCTCGGAGATCCCCCGGCGGGTCGACGACATGCTCGAGATCGTGCGGCTCACCGAGTTCGCCGATCGCAAGCCCTCGCAGATGTCGGGCGGTCAGCAGCAGCGGGTCGCCCTCGCCCGGGCGCTGGTGAACATGCCCAAGGCGCTGTTGCTGGACGAGCCGCTCGGTGCCCTCGACCTCAAGCTTCGCCAGACGATGCAGCTCGAGCTCAAGCGCATCCAGCGTGAGGTCGGCATCACCTTCATCTTCGTCACCCATGATCAGGAGGAAGCCCTGACGATGAGTGATCGCATCGCGGTCATGAACCGGGGACGGGTCGAGCAGATCGGTTCGCCCGTCGAGATCTACGACAACCCCGCATCGACGTTCGTCGCCGGCTTCATCGGGTCGGCGAACCTCTGGTCCGTGCAGGTCATGTCGGCCAACGCCGCCGGCTCCACGGTCCGCATCGGAGATGTGTCGATGCCCGGCCCGGCGGCGCCGGACGGCGTTCCTGCCGGCAGCCCGGCCACGCTCATGGTTCGGCCCGAACGCATGCGGGTGACGCGGGAGGAGCCGGAGACCGGTTGGACCGGTGCCCCCGGCACCATCTCGAGCCTGGTGTTCCAAGGCCCGGTCGTCCGTTTCGAATTGGTGATGGCCAACGGCTCGGTCGCCGTCGCCCACGTCGCCGCCCGCCAGCGCTTCCCCCTCCTCGCGGTGGGCGAGCGCGTCTGGGTCATCTGGGAGCCGGAGGCGGCCGTGCTGCTGCCGCCGCCCGCGGCCGCCGAGATCGCAACCGACACCGAAGCGTCCCCCTTGGAGGAACCATGACCCGTCGTGAACCACAGGACCCACAGCTCGCCGCTGTCGTCGCCGAGATGCAGCGACTCAGCCGGCGTCGGTTCCTCACCCGGTCCGGGTTGGCCGTGGGCGGTCTCGCCCTCGGTCCGGCGTTCCTCGCCGCGTGCGGCGACGACACGACGACCTCCACCCCCGGCACCGACACGACGCCGGGGGTGCAGGAGAAGAAGCTGACCATCTCCAACTGGACGGCGTACATCGACAAGGACGCATCGGGCACCGTCGACGGGCCCGACACCACCATCGACCGGTTCCAGAAGGCCACGGGTGTCCAAGTCACCTACAACGAGGACTTCAACGACAACAACGAGGTCTTCAACAAGATCCTGTCGCCGAACCTCTCCCAGGGAAAGACGGTCGGCCCGGACATCGTGACCCCGACGAACTGGCTGGTGGCGCGTCTGGTGACCCTCGGCTGGGTCGAGGAGCTCCCGCTGGCCCAGATTCCGAACCACAAGAACCTCGAGGACCAGTACCTGAACCTGGACTGGGACGTCGGGGCCAAGCACTTCATGCCGTGGGCAAGAGGTGTGACGGGCATCGCCTACGACGTGACCAAGACCGGAAAGGATCTGACCTCGCTGGACGATCTGTTCGATCCGGCGTTCAAGGGTCGCGTCGGAATGCTCACCGAGCTCCGCGACACCATTGGCCTGTGCATGCTGCTCGCGGGCAAGGATCCGTCGGTCAAGGACATGGACGGAGCGCAGGCCGCCCTGGACACGATCGAGAAGGCCAAGAACGACGGTCAGGTCTCGAAGTTCACCGGCAACGAGTACCTGCAATCGCTCGAGAGCGGCGACTTCGTGGCGTGCATGGGGTGGTCGGGTGACATCCAGCAGCTCAACAACCCGAACATCAGGTTCGCGGTGCCGGAATCCGGTGGGATGCTGTTCTTCGACTGCATGACCATCCCCAAGGGGTCGCCCCACACGCAATCGGCCGCCAAGTGGATGGACTTCGTGTACGACCCGGTCAACGCCGCCAAGATCACGGCGTTCTCCCAGTACGCGGCTCCCGTGAAGGGACTCCGCGACGAGCTCACCAAGCTCGGTGGCGACGCCGCTGCGCTGGCCGACAGCCCGTTGCTGTTCCCCGACGACGCCACCCTGAAGCGGCTGAACGTCTTC
>Ga0315287_10009039_pt1 | contig 10080 bp, 11 predicted proteins | sample YL17G11_0_MG_FD_205037 | JGI IMG/M metagenome (GOLD analysis project Ga0315287, IMG submission 205037) | Sediment microbial communities from Yellowstone Lake, YNP, Wyoming, USA - YL17G11_0 | ecosystem: Environmental > Aquatic > Freshwater > Lake > Sediment | place: USA: Wyoming | collected... | reverse complement strand
GGCGCGAAGCGTGCTCCCCCCCAGATGCGCGAGGTCATGGTGCCGTTGCTTGTCGAGTTCAAGCTGCTCGCGCCGATCATCTTCGACGACATCGAAGGGGAACGCGGCGATGACCCGACTTGAAGAGGCTGTCTGGGCTGCCGCGTACGTGCAACACACAGCGGCGTTATACGCGCACGGATTTGCTGGGACGCGCGTTGATACGCACAAGGAGGCTGTGCACGAGGCCGACACCACCGTGATGTCCATGCGTCGTGCGTCTGGGTATGCCGGGCGGCTCCACTACGACCAGACACTTGAGGAAGAGCGTCTCCCGAAAGAGCCGCTGTACCGGATGCCCGCAAAGGTTCTGGAGGACGAGACATGACGAAGAAGATCACTGAGCAGGAGATACAGGGCATCTCGGCGGACGAGCTGCGCGTGCTTCGTGTGCTCGCACGGGATCGCGTGCTCGCACGGGAAGACGCGACGAGCTATCTCACGCGCTCCATGCTGCGTCAGCATCCAAGCCTGTCGGACCTCGCGTCGAAGTACATCGACGGCTGCCTCGGGCGGCTCGTGCGGAAGAACCTCGTGTACATGCAGCGCCTGACGATCCAGGGCAAGCCGTGGGGCTATCAGATCACCGCAGCGGGGCGAGGAGCTGCCTCGCTGGACGAGCCTCAGAAGGCACAGCCCCCCGCCCAGGTCGACTGGCTGCCCGACGCGATCTTGAAGACGCTCCTCTCCCGTCCCGAGGTCGGCCTGTGGCGGATCGGCGAGCTTGGCGGGCGCCTCGTTGTGTCGTGCGCTGGGAGGACCGTCACCGTCGAGGACGTGCTGGCCGCGTGCAACAACCTCAGAGAGCGCGGGCTCGTGGCCCTCTGGATTGAAGGGGAAGCGCCTGGCGAAGTCAGCCTGGCCATTCCCAGAGGGATTGGCCTCGACGGGCGGTGGCTTCGGGGGCAAGGGGCAGTCACGACGAACAACGCGCCGCCCGACCCGCCTGACTGCGTACCGAACGAGACCTACTTGCCAAGCCGCGTCGCGCAGGTCCGCCTCGATTACGAAGCGGCGCGTGAGCTGGCCCGCGTCGAGCTGGAAGCGCGTCATAAGGTCGAGCAGGAGTTGGCTAACATGAAGCACGCTTGGGAGGCTGACCGAGCAAACCTGATCGCGCAGGGCATGACGGAGAAGGCTGCCCACGACGCCGGCGTGATGCAGCTTAACGACGAGGAGCAAGCGAAAGCCTTGGCGCTGACAGAACGCTTCGCACGTGGCCTGGCACAGACCTGCCTCCTGATGGACGTGGCGACGGTGCTGATGATCATCGCCGCGTGTGGAACGGCCGTGCTGGTCGTGCTGACGTTGCTGAAGGGGATGTAGCTCATGGAACGCGTCCAGCAGATCGCGCGTGTCACCTGGTCCTTGATGCTAGGGCTTGCGTGTGGTGGAACTATCAGCGGCGTGCTCTTGCAGGACGTACACCTGCTGTATGGCGCTCTTCTCTTTTACATCGCGACGACGCTGGGCGTGCTTGTCCTGCCAAGCGGGAAAGAAGACAGCCATGGACAGTGACGACACCGTGAGCCTGCTGGCGGCGAGGCGCGCCCTGATGGAAGGGCTCGACAGCGGCGAGGTTCTGACGTGCCCGTGCTGCGCGCAGACCGTGAAGTGCTATCGGCGCGCGCTCCACGCCGGCATGGCCCGGCAGCTCATCAAGCTCTACCTGCGGGGCGGCCAGGAGGCGCAGCAGTGGGTTCACGTGCGTGACCTGTACGTGCTGGGCAGCTCGGGGGACTATGCGAAGCTCCGCTTCTGGGGGCTCGTCGAGCCCATGGACCAACGCACGCGCGGAGAGAACGCCTCTGGCTACTGGCGCATCACGCCCGACGGCATCGCGTTCGTGCGCGAGCGTTGCGGTGTACCGGGGCACGTTCTGGTGTACAACAACGAGAAGCGTGGGGAGGACCGCCAGGTGATGATCACGATCCGCGACGCGCTGGGCGACGCCTTCAGCTACCCGGATCTCATGAAGGACGCCGCGGACACCGCGCTCGACCTCGACGGGATGTTGAAGGCCATGGGCGTCGCGCCGTGGCAGGAGAACGACGATGACTGACCAGGCAGAGAGCGCCATCGCGTTGCTGCTCGCGGAGCGCGGGTGCGACTGCGACTGCCACCCTGACGAGCGCCCCGACGACGTTGAGCCCTGCATGCCCTGCCGGGCCGAGGCCGAGTGGAAGGCACTCATCGCGGCGCGAAGCGAGCGGCACGTTGTCCCCACGACCCAGCGGTTGCTGCCCTGCCCGTTTTGCGCCGGGACAGCAGAGCTGCAAGAGCACATGGCGGTGTTATCGAAACGAACCACGTACGTCGTTGCGTGTATCTCCTGTGCAGCGGAAGGTCCGTGGCAGAAGAGTTCGACGAGCGCCGCGCGATGGTGGAACACCAGGGCAGGGACATGACAACGCCTGACAAGAACAAGTTCGAGAAGCTCCGTGATATCGGTGCACGCTTCGTCGAGACGTGCGCAACGTGCGAGCACGGGAAGCAGATCCCGCACGAGCATGACGGCGAGATGCTTCGCCGCTGGGGCTCGTGCAGTAAGCACACCTATGCGTACGACAAGCGCAACGTGCAGACGAACCTTCCAGCGAACGTCCTCATGAGCTGCAACGACTACCAGCGCCGCGATTCGTACATGCTGCTTCTCTCTAAAGGGCTCTCGAAAAGCGTCCCGGTCAGGAGCACGACCAACTTGAACTGGACCATCTGCCCGCACTGCACCTGGAAAGGTTGGGGCACGCAGCTCATCCTGCACGAGCTATCTACGGGGGACGTGTCGGTCTGGAGCTGGTGCTGCCCGACGTGCGGAGCAGAGCTGATGCAGAAAGTGGTCTGAGCCATGAACGAAAACACGGACGAGAACCCGGGCAAAGACGAACAGCCGCCCAGCGCGCGCTGGCGACGCGTGCGCCTGTTCCTTTGGGAAGACCGGGACAGGCGCAGCCCTTACCCCGAGCCGATCGTGTTGGAGCTGAGCGGGCGTATCGACAGATCGCGCGTCATCTGGAGCTACACCCTCGGCCGGCTGTGGGACGAGGACTTCATACCGACCACGCACCTCTCCGCGCGGAACACTCGCGCGTACGTGGTCCTGCTCGAAACGGCGTCCCGCGAAGTGACCACGTTGCAAGCCGCGCTTCGCGAGCAGCATGCAGAGGCGCCGCACCTTCCCGAAGCGCAAACCATCACGGTGCGGAGCCGCTAAGGCCCCGCGGAAAGGAACACGAGCATGAAACCACGACAGGGCACGAAGCTGGGGGGGGAGGGAGACGGGAGAGGGGGAGATGGACGGGAAGGCGCACCCGAAGACGCCGGCCGGGACCACTTGGCCGCCGAGCCGAGCTACCCTGAAGGGAAGTTCGACGGGGCCGCACTCGCAGAGGCCGTCGAGGCCGTGGTCCCCGCCGACGGGGACTTCGACGTCACCATCGTGAACGGCGAGCCGGTCGCGTACCGCGTCGACCTCTACGGGCGCCTCGTGCTCGCGGACGGGGCCAACGACTTCGTCGAGATCCTGTCGCTGCCCGACGAGGACGGCGGCGGCTACGCCGCCCGGCTGAAGGCCGACCCGGAGAACCTCTGCGCCGACGGGGAGACCGTCGAAGGGGCGCTCGCCCAACTCGGCGCACGGTGCGCGTTCTTTTGCCGGGAGCAGCGTCGTTGGCGCCAGGAGGCGATGCGGCTGGCGCGGCTGACGAGCCGGCAGGCGCCGCCCCCTGGCGATCCTCCCCAGGCCCCCGTCCAGCCCCAGCCTCAGCAGGTCCAGTGGAGCTACCACCGGAAGTCGAACGACGAGGTCAAGAAGCTCGCGCGCGGCGTGCTCGACGGGACGCTGCACCTGTCCCACGGGATCGAGGCGATCGAGCGGGACTGGCCCGCGCTGGTCCAGGGGCTCCGCGCCCAGGGGATCAACGAGGTCATGCACCGCGCGGGCGTCGTGGCCTTCTTCGAGGAGGAGGCGAAGGCCAGCGTTCTCCCTGGAGGTGCGCGCACTTTCCTGACGGCAGACACCCTCGACGAGATGGACTACGCGCGGCTGACCATCTGCATGGACGACATGCGCCGCAAGCCCGCGACCTCGCACAGCTCGTGGGCGGGGATCTGGGCGAAGGTCGCCGAGCTGGCGCTTCGCGTGCCCGCGCGCTTTTTGCTTGCGATCCGTCCCAGGCTGTAGCATCATGGTCGTCGTGAAGCCGCCCAGGACTGCCGCCTCGTCGAGCGCTGTCAACGCACCCCAGCTAGAAATGTCGTTCTCGCCGCATCAGACGCGGCGGCCGACCCGCGGTGGTACGCCGCGGAACGATTCCATCTCCCCCTCTCCCGTCTCCCTCCCCCCCCAGCAGGTAACTCGGGTGTTGACAGCGCTCAACGAGGCGGCAGGATGAACGCGGCGCACGCGAAGTAGTGGACACAGCGGGAGGATTGGGATGGCATCGCGTCGCGCGGTGGCGGTCAAGCGTTCGCGGCAACGCCCGCATGGGCACGTGCAGGAGCCCGCGCCTCGTGCTGAGGTCAAGGAGCCACGCGAACGGCACAAGGCGAGCAGCGCGCCGTGCGTGCTGAAGCCCGGCACGCTTGCCTGGGCGCAGCTCTGGCCGAGGCTCACGCAGCCCGACCCCGAAGATCGCGAGCTTCCCGAGGGGGTGTTTCTGCGACGCCCGCGTACGCGTGCCGAGTGTGCGAGCCTCCCTCGGCCTTGCCCCTACGTGTCCTGCCCGCATCATCGCTACCTGAGCGTGAACCCCGTCAACGGGTCCATCTGGATCAACTGCCCCGACGTGCTCCCGTGGGAGATGGAGGATAGCTGCCTCCTCGACGTGATCGACGCTGGCGGCGAGATGACGCTCGCGGCAGTAGGAAAGTTGCACAACTTGACCAAGGAGCGCATCCGGCAGGTCGAGCGTGACGGGCTCGCGCGGCTGCGCGAGGTCTATACCGACGGAGACTGACGATGGCCGACGACGTACAGGACAAGCACGACAAGGCGCTCCGAGCGTTTCTGACCGAGGCGAAAGGCGGGCGCCCCGCCATCGCGAAGGTGCTGCTCAGCATCCAGCGCGGGCTGTTCGCCGGGCTGGAGAAGGACGGGCTCGTCGTCATGCGGTCCAAGGGCGAGGCGCCCCAGGCGTTGCGCGTCGTGGGCGCTGGCCGGGCCGTGACGCTGGAGGGGGCGGCGCACCGGCAGGGCGCGCAGCTCGTCCCGTGCATCACGTTCCGCGTCGGGGACCGGCCCGTGCATGTGAAGCTGCTTCTCCCTCCCGGGGGCGGCGCGTGGGTCTGGAGCGAGGCTGCCGGCCTCGGCGTCGACGGGCAGCCAATCAGCACCGAGACGACCTGCAAGGTCTTCTTGAAGCTGCTCGCCGGGGAGGTTTGACGTGGGGACGATCCCCTGGTGGGATGTGGTCGAGATTTCGTTGCTGATCATGATCGGCGCCTGGGTCGGGCTCGGCCTGCACCAGAAGTAGTTGATTGACCGCCCAGCATGTCGTACATGACCGACCTCCCGTTCGACTACGATCCCCGTGATCTGGGGGCGCAGTGCGACCGCTGCTCTCTCAAGGGGCATCCCATCGTGCCGTCCAAAGGGTTCGCCCGCCACGCCGAGCTGAGCATCGTCGCCGAGGCGCCTGGCGCGGTCGAGGAGGCGCTCGCCGAGCCCCTCGTCGGGCCGTCGGGGCACGAGACGGATCGGGCGCTGCTTGCCGCCGGCCTACGGCGAGAGGACTGCTTCCTCACGAACGTGTGCTTGTGCCGTCCGCACGACATGAACATGGACGGGCACCTCGCGACCGTGTCCGCCCGGAACAAGCGGCTCAAGAAGGAGGGCGCCGACCTCATTCTGCCCGCCCCCGTCGCGTGCTACCCGCGGCTCATGCGCGAGCTGCAAGGCACGAGGGCGTTGCTCCTCATGGGCGCGTACGCGCGGCAGGTCTTCTACCCGAAGGAGCGTGGCGAGTCGAAGCTCATGTCGTCTCGCGGCTTCCCGAGCTGGGCCGAGGTGAAGCCCGCGGAGTCGTCCGAGGAGATGGCGGCGCTCGCTGGCGGCTTCTCCGCTGCGGCCAATGTCCAGGGCAAGCTCACGCGGTGTCTCGCCACGGTTCACCCGGCGCACGCTCTCCGTATCGGTCGGTGGATTCCGATCTTCCAGTCGGACGTCGACAAGGCCGTGCGCATGTCGCGGGATCAGCTTCGCTGGACCGAGCCCGAGATGCTGTTCTACCCGACGCCCGAGCAGCTTGAGAACTTCCTCGCAGAGATCGACGTGCAGGGGTTGCCCATCGCGTACGACACCGAGACGCGGCATGGGCTCGACTGGTCGAAACCGAAAGCGCTTCGCCTGCTGGGCATCGGGAATGCGAAGCGCGCGACCTGCGTGGCGTTTCAGAGCGTGCAGGAGGTTCCGGCGTTCAACTACACGCCGGCGCAGCTTCGCCGCCTCGGAGAGATCCTCGTCAACTGGTTCGCGCGAAAGGGCGTCGTGGTGGCCCACAACGCGCGCTTCGATCATCTTGTCTGTTCCCACGCGAAGGAGTATCTGCCGGGCTGGCACATGGGGCGGCGCGTGTTCGACACCGTCATCGCCCATCACGTTTGTTGGTCGGAGCATCTGCACAGCTTGGAGTTTCTCTCCGCGCAGTACACCGACGCCCCTGCGCACAAGGCGGTCAACCACTCCGAGTGGGGCAAGTACGGCGACCGCGTCTATCACACCTACAACATGACCGACGTGGTGGTCACCGCCATCTGCGCCTCGGCCCTGGCGCAAGACCAGAAGCTCATCGAGCAGCGCGTGGTGCTGGAGAAGGACCACAAGCTCTCCGGCTTCTGTCGCGGCATGGAGGAGACGGGCATCTGGGCCGACCGCGTCGCGTGCGCCCAGCAGGCCGACGAGCTGCAAGGCGAGATGGCCGAGGCGCGCGTAGACATCCAGAAGATGCTTCGCGACATCGCGCTGCTCGACGGCGGTGAGCGGCTCCACAAGGAGCTGGGGCAGGACTGGGACTTCAACCCGGGGAGCCCGCAGCAGATCGGGAAGCTCCTGTACGAGCTGCTCGACATCGCGCCGCTGCCGGCCGACCAGGGGGGCCTGACCGACACCGGGAGGCCGTCGGTCGAAAAGCCCGTGCTCTTCCAGATCTGCGACCGGGGCGTGCCGCAGGTCGTCGAGGACTTGATCCAGCGAATTATCGACTATCGCGAGTCGCACAAGCTCAAGAGCACGTACTGCGACCCGTTGCTCCCCGGATCGAAGCGGCAGGAGAGCGGCGACATTCGCATCTCGGCGAGCGGGCGCTTGCACGTGGTTTGGAATCCACACGTAGTCGTCTCCGGGCGGCTGTCCGCGTCACCCAACGTCATGAACTTCAAGGAGTCGATGCGGTCGATCCTGGCGGCGCCTCCGGGGCACGCCTTCGCGTGCTGCGACAAGAGCCAGCTCGAAGCCAGGGTGGTCGCGATCCTCGCGGGAGAGGAGAAGCAGATCGCCGCGTTCTTGGCAGGAGCGGACATCCACAAGGTGAACGCGGTCGACCTGTTCGGCTTGCCGTCGGTTGACGAGGTCACGCCCGAGCTGCGGCAGTTCGCGAAGACCTTCGTGTACGCCGCGCAGTACCTCGCCGGGCCGAAGAAGATCGCTCAGATGCTGCGCGTGTTCCGTGACAGGAAGGGCAAGCGGCCATACCGAACGTACTCGGTGAGGGAGGCGGAGAGCTGCCACGAGCGGCTGTGGACCAGTCGCGCCGCGATCAAGAAGTGGCACGAGAACAACCGGGCGGTGCAGCAGGAGATCGGCTACCTGGCGGGCGCCATCCACGGGCGGCGTCGATACTTCATGGACGGGGCGACGGACGATCACCTGGACGAAGAGAAGGCGAACTTCATCGTCCAGTGCACGGCGGCCGAGGACGTGAACGACGCGTCGTTCCGTCTGGTGGAAGCCTTCCCCTGGGGGTTTGACGGGCCGGACACCGGGCTCGTCCATCAGAACCACGACTCGCTCATCATCGAGTGCCGCGAGGAGCACGCCGTCGAGGTTGGCAAGAAGATGGCGAAGATCATGAACAGCTACCTCGGTCGGATGCCGCTGCCGGTCGAGCTGAAGATCGGGAAGAACTACCGCGATCTCGAAAAAGTGAAGCTCTAATGCCGAGAGGAGAAAGACCGATGACGACCGAAACCGAAACCGAAGCCGAAGCCGAAAACAAAGCAGAGCCCGTCGAGCTGGTCATCCCGAAGGCGTTTGTCGCCAGGGTGACGACGAACCTGAAGACGCCCGGAGACGAGCCCAGAAGCTTCGTGCTCGGGCCGCTCACGCTGCTCGTCGGGCCGAGCGGTTCGGGCAAGACCTCGCTCGTGGACGCGATCGGGCTCGCTCTCGTGGGCGAGTCCCCGACCCGCGGGCTGGGCAAGGCCGCGACCAACCTGAAGCGGGCGCTCCCTGCGAACGCCGAGGCGCTCAGGGCGAACATCGAGCTGTCCACCGACGAGGCGATCTCCTGGGGCCTCGGGCGCGCGGACGGGAAGCCGGTGTGGTCCTGCGCCGACGGCTTCGCGATCCCGAGCGTGTCGCTGCTTCTTCCGACGCCCGGCGTCATGCTCTCCGTCTCGTCGGCGCTCGACCTCTTGCTGGGCTACGACAAGAGCCGGCTGCTCGCGCTTCTCGACGCCGTGCCTTCGACCGAGATCTCGGTGACGGGCATCGCGCCGCTCGTGCGTGACATGGATCGCGAGCTGAGCGTGCGGCTTGAAGGGATGCTGCCCGAGGAGGGCACGACCATCTCCCCGGCGCAGCTTCGCGTGGTCGTGAAGGCCGTCGACACGATCACCTCGGAGTTCACGAAGGCGCTCGCCGCGTGCGAGGCGTTCAGCCTCGGTGCCGGGCTGAGCAACGCCGAGGAGATCGAGCTGGCCGCGTCGGAGCAGGCTTTCTCGCTCCAGGCCGGTGCGGAGTTCATCCGACGTGAGACGGCCCGCTGCGAGAAGCAGCTCGCGGCGGCGGAGACGGAGATCGCCGAGACGCGCAAGCTGGTCGAGGCGTCCGTCCCCGGCTACTTCCAGGGGCGGGAGGTGGTCGATCGCACGGTCGGGCTCCTCCGGTCCACGGTCGCGCGGCTGGAGGCGCGCAGCGCGCTCTCGGGGCGCTGCCCCGGCTGCGGCGGCGATCATTCGCTGAGCCAGTTCGAGGCGCGCATCGAGCAGTTCGAGGCGGCGCTCGGTCAGGGCGCCGTGGCCATCCAGGGGCACCTCGATCAGCTCGCCGTGAATGCGACGAAGCGCGACCGGCTCGTTACCAGCCTCGTGGTCTTGTCCGAGCTGCTCACGGCCTACGGCGCGGGCGAGGCGTTCCACCCGGCACGCCTCGTCGAGCTGCGCCACCGCAAGGGCGAGGCCGCGCTCTCCATCGCGGCCGGGTCGCGTGCTGCCGTGCTCGCCCGGTGCAAGAAGACGCTGGGGGCCGTCGAGGGCGCGCTTCTCGAATCGGCGGGGCGGGCGGCGCCCGAGGCGGCAGAGATCGTCCGCCGCAGGGCGAACCGGGTGCTCCCCAGGGGCCGGGAGATGCGGATCGCCTGCGACGGCACGAGGGTTCACATCGGGCAGTCGTTGAACAAGGGGCCTATCGTCCCGTGCGGGGCGCTCTCCGGCTCCGAGCGGATCATCCTCGCTGCGGCGTTCGCCCTCGCGCTCCAGGCGAAGCGCGCGGCGCCCGTCTCGCTGCTCGTCCTCGACGAGATGATGGTCGACCGGAAAACGCTGAAGCTCGTTCTCACCGGGCTGTCGAAGGCGTTCGACTCGGACGCGGGACCGACGCAGATCATCGTCTGCGCCGCGGAGTGGTCCGGCAAGGCCCCGGCGGGCTGGATCGTGCGCGAGGTCGTGGAGGAGTCGCAGGAGGATCGTATCGAGGAGAAGCCCGCGACCGAGCAGACGCCCGAGCAGGTCACCGAGATCGCCGGCTCGGCCGCGGAAGCCATCGAGTCTGCGGCGGCACAGCCCGAAACCGGCGGAAACGAGGCGAAACCGCCCGAAAACACG